>JAEEGH010029490.1_pt1 | contig 10720 bp, 6 predicted proteins | sample 9134181 | NCBI WGS metagenome assembly JAEEGH01 (sample SAMN16246544, study PRJNA631951) | gut metagenome | biome: gut microbiome; feature: rumen; material: DP-attached | host: Bos | place: Iran: Karaj | collected 2018-10
TATTCCGGCTGCGCAAAGGGGTGCTGGAAGTTCTTCGCGGAGTTCCGCGGCGTGCACACGGAGAAAACGGGCAGGGAGACGACGCCCCAGGGGTTGGAGTCGAATGGGGCCCCTCCGAGGATGCCGCCGTATGGCATCGTGCCTGTCGCCTTGGTCAAGTTGATCTTGTCTTGAAGGCCGATGGCGTAGACGGAATCGTTCATCATCGCGTAGAAGAGCGATGCGGCCTCGCCCGTGTTGGAGTTGGCCTCAAGGAAACTGCCGACCGCATAGCTGAGGTTCTCCATGTTGGCGTCGCCGGCGGCGGTCGCCGTGGGCAGGACGGGATGCAGGCGCGGCGAGACGCCGGTGATGCTTGAGTAGGCGGAGAAGAGGCGCTGGAGCTGGAGGTCTTCGTTAAGCGTCTTGGCGCGTTCGGCATGGAAGTCGAGGAGGAATCCCACGTGCGAGACGATGGCTTCGCGAAGGCCGGAGAGCGTGCCGTCCGCGAGCTCGAAGGACTTTGTGGCGGACACCGCGCGCTCCAGGGCGCGCGGGAGCGGGAGCGCGGACATGTTGTTGAGGTCGTCGTAGCGCTTCTTCTCGCGGCGGAAGGCGTGGTATTCGGGCGAAGTCAGGTCGTCGGGGTTGCGCTTGAAGGTGATTTCGGCCTGGAGGAGCGTTTCCGCCTGGTTGAAGACGGCCTTGCGCATGACGGCGCCGGCGCGGTCCGTGAGGAGCCGGCGGACATCGGGGGCGAGTGTCTTTATCCTGGCGTCGGTGGCGGCCGGATCGCTGGCGAAGGCGGGGTCGTCGAAGAGCGACAGTATTTCCTTCAGGAGGCGGACGTGGTTGTCGTTCTCGGCAATCTCGCCCTGTATGCGCACGCCCATGGCCTCCGTCGTGCCGTAGTTTCCGATTGTCGAAAGAAGACGCGATGCGCCATGGAGCTGCTGAGAGACGCCTGTGAGGGCGATGAAAATGACATCGCGCTTGAGGGCGTCGCGGTGCGGGAGGATTCCCTGGAGCAGCTGGAGCATGAGGGAGGTCTGGAGCGCCTGGACGGGGCCGTCGGCTTGGTCGGGAAGAATCGAGGCGGCGTCGTAAGAGACGGGAATGACAACTGCGAGGTCGGTCTTTTCCTTCGCGCGGAGGACGCCGACGATGTTGCGCGTGCGGGCGTTGACCCAGCGCGAGTGCGCCTTGAGCACGGCCTTTTCGCCGATGTGCGAGAGAACTTCGGGTTCGGCGGCCACGCGCACCAGGTTGATGGGCATGTCGACGACCATCGAGCCGATGAGGTCGGGCCACGGCGCATTCTCAAGTCCCTCGGCATGGGTGATGACGACGGCCGGGAAGCCAAGTTCGCGGAACTGGGCCGGATGCGTCTCGAGCTGCTTGAAGAGCGGCTGCGACATGTCCACGACGGCGATTTTGTCCGTGAAGTCCGTCTCGGCGCGTACGTTCTCCTCGTTGACGAGGAAGAGCGTGCCGCGGACGCCTTCCGGCGGGGTCACGACCGGCTGGGTGTAATTGGGCTTGAAGGGCCAGACGTCCATTGACGCGCCATCGCCGTCGGCGCCGAAGGCGAGCGTTCCGTGGCCGCCGTCGGTGAGCGGATAGGGAATGTCCACGCGCTGCGAGATGACTTCGAGTCCCGCGTCGCGGAAGGTCTTTTCGATGAGGTCGGCGGTGTCGGCGAGGCCTTTCTGCCCGGGGCCGCGCGAGCCGAGCGCGTGGATTTCGTCGTACCGGGCCTGGACGGCCTCGGGGGTCAGGGCCGCCTGCATGGCGGAACGGTCGTAGTTGCGGTCGAGCACGACCGGCGCGCGGTAGGGCTTCGCGTCGAAGACCTCTACGAAGAAGGCCATGACGCCGATTAGGATCGCCGCGAAGATTACGGCGCTAACGATCTTGACGGGGGTTGAAGGCTTCTGGTATTTCATGGCAGACCTTGTGGCTTGGTGTGGCGCGGGACGTTAGGGCATTGCGGGATAGAACAGGGTCGAGCCGCTTTGCGAGGAGATTGTGTTCACGACCGTGAAGACCATTATGGAGAGGATGCAGCCGATGAAGCAGCCCGCGAAGAAAGGCAGGAGCTTGTCGCGGACGGCCTTGGCGCCGCCGATCTTGAGGACGAGCGAGCGGATGGCCCAGGCGATTAGGAGCGTGCCCCAGTTTGCGCCGGAGTTCAAATTCGTAAAGCCGAGGAGGAATCCGAGCGGATGGAACCAGAACCCGGCGAAGAACTGCCTGAGGAGCGTGAGGGCGACCATGATGGTGCCGCTGAAGACCATGGCGCGGGCGCCCCAGTTGGGGCCGAGGGAGGCGGAGGAGTCGGCGGACTGGCGCAACCAGTCGACCGTCGCCTGGTTGAGCAGCGTGCGGTAGCGGTTCATGAACCAGTTGAGACCGTTGAAGGCCCACTGGAACTTGATGTTGTCGCCGCCCATCGAGTAGGCGTTGGAGAGGAAGACCCAGCCTCCGATGAAGAGGCCGCCAAGCAGGCCGAGCAGGCATGTGTAGACGATGTGGCGCGGCTGAATCTTCATGCGTTTGCCGATCTGCACGATTTCGAACTGAATGCCGGGAATCAGGTAGAAGACCGTCACGGTGAGGAAGCCCGAGAGAATCAGCGAGACGAGCATGCCCGTCGTCCCGAAGACCGTGATGCCGCCGCACGCCGCGACGAAGAGCATGGCGTTGTAGGGTGTGAAGTAGGTGAAGGGGGTGCCGCATTCGGCGCGGTACTTGGCCGAGACGAAGCCGAGGAGCACGAGGAAGCAGAACATGATGAGCATCGACACCATGGAGGTCCCGGTGTAGACGGCCCATGCGGCGACGCCGACATGGCAGAGGACGAAGAGAATGACCGCCACACGCGAGGAGAAGGCGTCGCCGGGTTCGCGGGCCGTGCCCTTGAAGGCGTCCTTTATGATGCCCCAGATGTACTTGCGCGAAAGGGCGATGATGACGAGGAAGTAGCCGATGTAGGCGCCTATCGCCTGCTGGTCGAACCACGGGAAGCCGGAGTTGATGTCGATCGTCGTGATGTGGCCGAAGAAGTAGAGGCTGCGGACAAGCCAGTAACCGACCACGATCGAGAGCAGGACGTTGAGTTCGAAGAAGACCGCGATCGCGCAGATGAAGAGCGAGAACTCGAAGGAGACCTTGAACATGTTGCCGAAGACGGGGTTCGTGATGTAGTCGCCGATATGGAAGCGGATGACGAGGTCGGGGAGGTGCGGGTTGTAGTAGTGCGCGCCCTTCAGGATGCCGTAGATGAAGGCGAAGATCACGCCGCCCCACGCCCAGCGGTTGCGCCAGAGGGAGGAGAAGGGGCGGTCCACCTTGTCCTCGGCGCCGATCATGGCCAGCGGGATGCGGGTGTTCGGCATCGGGTAGCGCTCGCTCTCCGCCCACTTCTTGCGCATCATGACGTTTATGCAGAAGAATGCGAGGCAGAGCATGAACATGTAGGAGCCCCAGACGGCGGCGGGGCGGAGCCATTCGCGAATCGGTATGTAGCCTTTGATCAGGAAGGTGAGGCCCTTGAGCGACCACATGTTGTCGGGCTTGATGACGATGCCGGCCGGGCGCGCGTCTGGCGGGAGCGCCTTGTACTCGCTCTCGGTCATCATCTTGCGGCTGCGGAAGGCCGCCTCAAGCGCGTAGACCGACATGAGCTTCGGGTCGGCGAAGGTTACGGAGCCGCGCCCCTTGAGGCCGAGCTGGACAGTTATGTTGCTCTGGCAGTTCGCGCCCGGGGTCACGCCATACGAGCCGATACGGACGTAGCCGAGCTTGTGCAGGTAGGTCTTCTTGTCGGCCTTGCGGCCCGAAGCCAGCTTGACGGCGGCGGGGTTGTCGTCCGTGAAGGAGCGGCAGAAGATTTCGGTTTCGGCCTCGCCATTGTCCGTGTGCGCCAGGAAGCTGATCAGATGCGGGTTTTCAGGCACGAAGGAATCCCTGTCGCCGGGCTTGACCGGAATCTTGAAGGTGATCCACGTCTCGTCCTCGGCCGAGGCGTTGGTGATTGTCGGCAGAGTCGCGGAGACGCCCTTCTCGTACTCGACCTCGCCCCAGACGACGTTGGTGAACGCCGGCTCGGCGAAGCAGACGACGCCTTCGCCGTTCGGCTGGCCTTTGCCGGCCGCCGCGGCGTCGAAGGTTCCCTTCAGCACGTTCGGACCGTGCGGCCAGAAATCGTCGCTGTAGGCGTCGATGTAGTCGAAGGAGTTGTTGCGGAGCGGAGCCGAGGTGACGCCGAGGAAGCGGTGCCAGAAGCCCTGGGTCATCAGCGGCACCGACATGATCGTCGCGAAGGCTACGCAGACGATCTCCGGTTTCGTGAGTATCCGCAGCTTGAAGATGGTGCCCATGAGGCCCACGAAGACGACGAGCAGCAGGATGACGTTCAACGCGGGCACCGGCATCGCGGCCTCGGGAATCATATAGCACTCGCCGAGGATGACCATTGAGTACTGCGTGTACATGCCCGCCAGAAGCATGCACAGGATGCACGCGATCAGCGAACGCGGCGTTATGCCGGGCTGGAATCCGTCCGCGTCGGCGGCGGATGCCGATTTCTTCCAAAAAGCCATTACTGAATCCTCTCCATAAGGCATGGTGCGGTTTCCAGTATGCGGAAACCGCCTTAAAATCAATTATTTTATTTTTAGCAGAAATCGTGCCGAAAGGCGAGAAAAAGTGCGCTTGCGAAAATGGTTTGATTTTTTGTCGCGAATGGTGTATCATGCGCAGATGACTTTATTAGGCAAGGAGACAGCTGATGCGTCTAAGGGACATGCTTGACGAGTCGACCATAAAGGTCGGGCTCGAGAGCCTCGACAAGGAGGAATGCATAGAGGAGATGACCGACGTCCTCGTGCGCGCCGGCCGCGTCGCCAATCGCGACCAGGCGCAGGTGCTGGCAGCGGTGCGCACGCGCGAGGCGGAGGGCTCCACGGGCATTGGAAAAGGCGTCGCGGTCCCCCATGGCAAATGCGCCGGCCTGGCCGGCACGGTCCTGGCGGTCGGAATATCAAAGACCGGAATCGAATTCGACTCCGCCGACGGCAAGCCCGTGAAAATCGTCTTCCTTATCGCGGCCTCCGCCTCTGAACCGGGCAAGCACCTGCAGATGCTGGCCGAAGTCGTCCGCCTCATTCGCGTACCGGGACTCTGCGACAAACTGACGGCGGCAACGACCCCGAAAATGATCCTGGACCTGCTCGACGCCGAGGAATAGCCGTGAAGGACATCATCCAGAACGTCATGGAGGCGGAAGCCGAGGCCGCGAAGATCATCGACGAGGCCAGGGAGGAGGCCACGCGAATCGTCGGCGAAAGCCGCTCCGCCGCGCAGGCCTCAACCGACAAGGCCAAGCTGGACCTTCGCAACGAGGCCGACCGCATCGTCGCCGAAGCCATGGCCAAGGCGGAAACCGAGGCCGCGGAGACGATAGCCGCGGCGCGCGAAAAGGCCGAAACGGAGATCCGCCCTTCTGACGAGGCGCTCAGGCAGGCCGCCGACACAGTTTTCAACGCCGTGGCGGGCGGCGGAAGGTAGCTGGCATGGCGCAGGCCGCGATACGCGACATCGACTTTCTGGCGGCGCGCCTTCACGGGCGGCGCAGCTCACTCGCCGAGGGCGGCCGCCTTGACGACTTGTGCCGCCTTCGCACGGTTGGCGAACTCTGCCGCGCGTTGAATGTCGATGTCGGCCCGCTGCCGTCGGCCGACGCCTTCCAGCGCCGGATTCTGTCCGCCTACGCCAAGGAGCTCAAGGCTCTTGCAGAGAGCGTGCCGGCCGAATACGCCTCGTTCTTCGAGTGGCAGCGCTACCGCTTCCACGTGGAAAACGCAAAGGTCATTCTGCGCGGCCTCTGGGCGAAGAAACCCGTGTCCGAGATCAACGCCCGCCTGATAGGCGAAAGCCTGCGGGATGACTTCCGCGTGCCGAACGCCCTGCCCGCCGATCCCGCGGAAATTGTCAGGCTTGTCGATGTCGCCCCCTGCCTTGCCGACACCGTGGCGGCCTTGTCGGAGGTCTATTTGCGGCTTCCGAACCTCTTCACGCTTGAAACCGCGCTCGACGCGGGCTATCTCGCCGAGCTCATGCGCCGCGCCGCGCAATGCAGGGGGGACGAAGGCGGTGTCGCCGCCCTCGCCGGGCAGGAGACCGCGATCTTCCTCACGATGCTCGCCCTTCGCGGAGGCGGCAACTACAGGCTTCCAGCCGACATGGTCTGCGCCTTTTACGTCGAAGGCGCGCCCCTGTCGCGCGCTTCGTTTGCGACACTTTCCGCGGTGTCTTTTCACGACGCCATTCGAATCGCCGCCGGAATAGCCTTCGACAACCTTCCGCCAGACCCCGGAATCCAAGACGTCGAAGCCGCCTGCTGGGGCCGCTACCTTCGTCTTGCAAACCGCCTGTTCAGGCGCGGGCACATGAACGTCGCGGCAGTTGCCGGATTTCTCGGCATCCGCCGCATTGAAGTCGCAAACCTCATAACCCTGTCGGAAGGCATCCGCCTCGGCATGGACGGCCGCGAACTGCGCGCGCGGCTCATCCCCAGGGAGACATAATCGCAAAACGGAGATCCCCATGTTCAAACCTGTTCCCATGCTGTATCTCCGCGCCGTCGTGCTTTCACGCGACGAGCGCAACGTGCTTCGCGGACTTGGAGACCTCGGCGTCGTCCACACGACGAAGTCCGAGGCGGGTCCGGAAACCGCCCCGATCGACCCGCCCGACAACGCGGCGGAAATGGCCCGGTGCGACGCGCTTGTCGAGCGTGTCGACGCCCTCCTCGAGGCATTCAACCAGCCATTCGACGCCACATCAGACCAGGACGAGGCAAATGTCCCGTCCCCGGAGCCTATCGCCCTTTTCGAGGCCGAACGCCGCGTCGCAGCCATCGAGCAGGCCCTGGATTCGCTCACCAGGCGGACTGCCGAGGCCGAGACCCGCTGCACGACCGTCCGCACCGTCGTCGAACAGCTAAGCTCTTTCAAGCAAGTCAACCTCCCGTTCTCAGAACTCGGCAACTTCTCGTTTCTCCACTTCGCCATCGGCTCAATGCCTTCGGCGAAGATCGACGAACTCCGCGACGAGCTCGCGGACAACGTCGTGCTCCTTCCTCTCCCCCGCAACGAATCTGACTCGGCGCTTGTCGCGGTGACTTCCCGCACCGGGCGCTTCGCCATGGAGACGGTCCTCAAGAAGGAGGGATTTAAAAAGGAGACGGTCGTGCTCGACGAGGGGAAAACGCTCAACGACCTCATCGCGAAGAGCCAGGAGGAGGCCGAAGCCGCCGACCGCATGCTCTCGGACCTCGCGCTGGCAAAGCGCGGGCTTGCCGCCGACCACGCCGGGGAACTTCGCAAGATGCGCGCGTCCGTCATCGCGGAGAAGAGCGTGCTTGGCGCCGAGGAGCAGTTCGCGCACACCGCCCAGACGACACTTGTCACGGGCTGGGTGCCGAAACCGGACGCCGCCCGCGTCACGGACAGGCTGCAGGAGATCACCGAAGGGCGCTGCGCCGTCGAGACGCTCGCCCCGGAACAGGTGCCAGACGTCAAGGTGCCCGTTTTGATGCGCCACTCCTGGTTCCTGCGCCCGTTCGAGATGCTCGTCTCCGGATACGGCACCCCCAGCTACCAGGACCTCGAACCGACGCTTTTCGTGGCCATCACGTACATGCTCATGTTCGGCATGATGTTCGGCGACGCCGGACACGGCCTGGTCCTGCTGCTCGCGGGACTCGGCATAGTCTTCTCGTCAAAGCGGGACAAGACACGCGACGTGGGCACGCTCGTTTCCCTCGCCGGCGCGGCGAGCATAATCTTCGGCCTCATCTACGGCAGCTTCTTCGGACTTGAAAGTTTCCAGAAATACGCGCTATGGCCTGGCCACAAGAGCCTCGACCACCTGGTGCAGACCGAACCGATGGCCATAATCACGCTGGCCATCGCAACTGGAATCGCCGTCATCAGCATAGGCGTCATCCTCAACATTGTCAACCGCGTCCGCAAACGCGACTGGCGCGGCGGATTGTTCGGCGGATTCGGCATAATCGGCGCCCTCTTCTACTGGGGTGTGATCGGCCTGATACTCAAATTCGCCGCCATCCGCTCGCACGGGCTGGTGCTCGCCGCGATAGGGCTGTTCATCGTTCTGCCTCTTGTTGTCTGGATTCTCTACCTTCCGATTTCTCAGGCGATCCGCAACCGCCGGCAACGGAAGGCCGAGGGCGCGCATGGCGAAGAGGAGGGACTTGGCATGTCGATTGTCGAGTCGGCGATCGAGGCGTTCGAAACCGTCCTGAGCTACATGTCCAACACGGTGAGCTTCATCCGAATCGCGGCCTACGCCATGAGCCACGCCGCCATCCTGATGGCGACCTTCGTGCTGGCGGACAAGGTCGTCGGCGCCTCCGCCGGAGGCGGCGTGCCGCGACTGCTCGTCATCATCCTCGGCAATCTCATCGCCATCATCCTCGAAGGCATAATCGCCGCCGTCCAGGCGATGCGACTCGAATACTACGAGTTCTTCAGCAAGTTCTTCCCCGGCGGCGGGGAGGAGTTCAAGCCCTTCAAGCTCTGCTAGCGCCATGCAGAAGATCGCAATCGTCTCCCCGCGTCTTCCAATGGGCGGCGCCGTCGGCGGCGCGGAAACGCTCCTCCTCAACCTCGCCCGCCTCGCGGCCGAGGGAGGGGCCGACGTCACCTTCCTCACGACCTGCTCCACGAACCGCGACGGCAAGTGGGCGAACGAGCTGCCCGCCGGCGCGTCCATCCACGAGGGGCTCAAAGTCATCCGCTTCCCGGTTGACACCGGCGTCGAGCTCCGCGGCCTCGGCGACGTCAAAAGCACCGCCCTCCTCGCGCATGTCCGCGACGTCCCCTATGACCGCATCGTCACGGGGCCCTACCTCTTCGGCCTCGTCATGGACGTTGCCGCCGCCGTGCCCGACCGCACGATTCTCGTGCCCTGCGTCCATGACGAGGAGGACGCCCGCTTCCCGCGCGTCCGCGAGATGTTCCGCGCCGTCCGCGGCTTCTGCTTCAACACCGAGCCGGAACGCGACCTCGCCGCGCGCCTCTACGGGTCCGCGATTCTCTCCCCGGAGCGCCCCTGCGGCGTCGTTGGCTACGCGCTCCCGGACTTCGAGTCCGACCCGGCCGCGGGGCGCCGCCTCGCGGGCACGGACTCGCCCTATCTCATCTACTGCGGCCGCCGCGACCCCATGAAGGGCACCCCGCTCGTCATCGGCTACTGGGCGGCCTGGCGCGCGCTCCATCCCGAAACGGACCTGAAGCTCGTCCTCACCGGCATCGGCAACATAGACGTCCCCCAGGACTGCCGCGAACATCTCATCGACCTCGGCGACGTCGCCGACGCGCGGCAGCGCCACGACCTCATGGCCGGCGCCGTCGCCTTCTTCCACGCCTCGGTCAACGAAAGCCTCAGCATCGTGCTTCTGGAAAGCTGGCTCGCCCGCCGCCCCGTCATCGTCCATGCGCAGGGCGTCGTCCTGCGCGCGCAGACGAAGCGCGCCAACGGGGGCCTGTGGTTCAGGGATTTCTTCGAGTTCAACGAATGCGTCGAGCTGCTTCTCCGCGACCCGGCCCTCGCGGACGCCCTCGGCGAGTCGGGCCGCGCCTTCGCGCTCGCGGAGTATTCCCCCGACGCCGTCCGGCGGCGCTTCCTCGAAACGCTTGCGCGCTAACTTAATTGACGATGTTCCAGCGCGCGTGGTAAACTATTCCATACTTCGTTGAATCTCCCGGCCCACGTGTCGGGCCGGAAGATTCCAATACCAACCCAAGCAAGGACAGACACCTATGAAGAACATGTCGCATGTCGCCGCGGCGGCCGTCGCCGCCCTGGCGTTATTTGCCTTTGGCTCGCGCGCGGACGAACCCGCCGTGGCGGAGGCTGCCGGCAACGCCGCCGCCGAAGTGGCCGCGCCCGCCGAGGAGGCCGCCGCAGAAGTCAACCTCGCCGACTACGACGCGGCGAAAGAGTACATCGACAACTACGCCGACAACGTCCAGGGCGACAAGGAATTCAAGGAGAACGAAAAGAAGGCCCTTGCGACCATCCGGGAGAAGCTCCCCGCATTCGGCACCTTCTGGGCGATCTTCCCGCCGCTGCTGGCCATCATCCTTGCCCTTATCACCAAGGAGGTCTATTCCTCCCTCTTCATCGGCATCGTCTCGGGCGGCCTCATCTACTCGAAGTTCTCCTTCGAGGGGACCTTCACCCACGTGATGAGCGACGGATTCATCTCCTCCATCGCCGACAGCTACAACATCGGCATCCTGATCTTCCTCGTCCTGCTCGGCGCCCTCGTGGCGATGATGAACAAGACAGGCGCCTCGGCCGCCTTTGGCCGCTGGGCCACCGCCAACATCAGGAGCCGCGTCGGCGCGCAGATCGCCACGATCCTTCTCGGCGTGCTCATCTTCGTCGACGACTACTTCAACTGCCTTACGGTCGGCTCCGTCATGAAGCCCGTCGCCAAGGCCAAGAGGGTCTCCAGCGCCAAGCTTGCCTATCTCATCGACGCAACGGCCGCCCCCATCTGCATCATCGCGCCGATTTCCTCCTGGGCGGCCGCCGTCGCCGGCTTTGCCGCGGGCGCGGGCGCGGAAAGCGGATTCTCGCTCTTCATCAACGCCATCCCCTACAACTTCTACGCCATCCTCACCATCGTGATGATGCTCTTCCT
>JAEEGH010029493.1_pt1 | contig 10719 bp, 6 predicted proteins | sample 9134181 | NCBI WGS metagenome assembly JAEEGH01 (sample SAMN16246544, study PRJNA631951) | gut metagenome | biome: gut microbiome; feature: rumen; material: DP-attached | host: Bos | place: Iran: Karaj | collected 2018-10
AGTTAATTAAGGTAGAAAGAACGTTATTAGCACACAATAACTATTATTAATACAAACAACTTAAACAACAACAAAATGAAGAAATCATTACTGACCTTAGTAATGGCGCTCGTTTCGAGCGTGATGCTTATGGCACAGGTCACCACTTCGGCCCTGTCGGGTATTGTTACCGACGATCTTGGTCCCGTGATTGGTGTTACTGTGCAAGCTATCCATGTTCCTTCAGGTACCCGTTATGGTACGATTACCAACGAGAAGGGTGCTTACGCCATCCGCGGTATGCGTGTCGGCGGCCCTTACGAGGTGATCATCTCCTACGTGGGTGCGAAGACGCAGAAGTTCGAGGACATTACACTCGAACTGGGTGAGACCTACAGCCTTAACACCAAGCTTCTGGAGGATACCGACCTCCTTGATGAGGTTATCGTTGTGGGATCGGGTTCGAAGTTCTCCTCGGAGAAGACAGGTGCCACTACGAACATCAAGGCTGCGCAGATGACGTCCATGCCAACGGTGAGCCGTAGCATTACAGAGTTCACCCGTCTGTCTCCCTATGGAGGCGATGGCATGACCTTTGGTGGTTCGGATAGCCGTACGGCCAACTTCACCATCGACGGTGCCAACTTCAACAACAACTTCGGTCTGTCGGGCAACCTTCCTGGTGGTGGCAACCCTGTGTCGATTGATGCCATCGAAGAGATGCAGGTTGTGCTTTCACCTTACGACCTTTCGCAGACCGGTTTCGTAGGTGGTGGCGTCAACGCTGTAACCAAGTCGGGTACCAACACCTTCAAGGGAACAGCCTACGTCTATCATCGCAACGAGAACATGCGAGGCGATGCCGTAGAGCGCGAGCAGATCAATTCGGCCCGTGAGAAGGACCAGCAGACCACCTACGGCTTCACGCTCGGTGGCCCCATCATCAAGGACAAGCTGTTCTTCTTCACCAACTTTGAAATGGTCAACACCCCGACCATTGCCAACCGTTGGCGTGCTTCGCGTGTCAATCCCAGCAAGGCCGTACCCGGTCAGATGAATCTTGGTGAGGCAGAGGCTGATAACTACATCTCGCGTACCTCTGATTTCGACCTGCAGCAGGTGGCAAGCTATGTGTCGAAGCGATATGACTATGAAACCGGTTCTTACTCCAGCTTCCCTGCTGATGAGTCGAACAAGAAGTTCCTGATCCGCCTGGACTGGAACATCAACAGCAATCATCACCTGGCTGTTCGCTACAACTATACCAAGAACCGCATCTGGAATGCTCCGAATGCATCTTCGATGGACGGTGGTACACGAGCTTCGGGTGCCCGTACTTCGCAGTATGCCATGTCGTTCGCCAATTCGATGTATGCTATGGACAACATCGTGCATACCGGTTCACTCGAGTTGAACAGCCGTTTCACCGACAATCTTTCCAATCGCTTCATTGCCACCTTCTCGAAACTGGATGACGTGCGTGACAGCGATTCGAGCCAGTTCCCATTCATCGACATCCTGGACGGTGAAGGCCAGAACTACATCGCACTGGGCTATGAGCTCTTTACCTGGAACAATGCCGTACATAACACCATTGCCAACATCAAGGATGATGTGACCTACTATTGGGGCAAGCACAAGTTTACGGCAGGCCTCTTCTATGAGTATCAGATGGCCGACAACCAGTATATGCGCAATGGTACGGGCTACTATCGCTATTCGTCGCTGGAAGACTTCCTTTCGGAGGCTGCTCCTGAGATCGTCTGCCTTACCTACGGCTACGATGGTGAGCAAAAGCCTGCTGCACGTGTCACGTTCAACAAGGCAGGTGTCTATCTGCAGGATGAGTGGAACATTACCCCCAACCTCAAGCTCAACTACGGACTTCGCGTCGATGGTCTTTTCTTCGACAATGGAGACATCATGCGTAACCAGGCGCTCTATGATGTAGATTATAATGGTACGCACGTAGATACCGGCAAGTGGCCCAACTCCAGCATTACCGTATGTCCTCGTGTAGGCTTCTCGTGGGATGTCTTTGGTGACAAGTCGCTCAAGCTCCGTGGCGGTTCCGGTTTCTTCCAGGGTCGTCTGCCACTCGTATTCTTCACCAATATGCCTACCAACTCGGGCATGGTGCAGTACAATGCCCAGCTGAATGCCAAGTCGGCTGACATGTCGCAGTTTGCCGGTGGTCTGGTAACCGACGGCGAAGGCCATGCTACCATCGAGGCTCTCTACAACAAGATTACCAGCATGGGTTATCCTACCACTATCTCTCCAAAGGACGGTACCCTCTCGTCGGGCATGTGTGCAGTTGATCCTGACTTCAAGCTGCCACTCGTCTGGAAGACTTCCCTTGCTGTCGATTATGCCTTCCCGACTCCTTTCCCGCTCTCTATCAGCGCAGAAGGCATCTTCACCAAGAACCTCTACGAGACCACACTCTCCGACTGGAGCGTTCCTTCGATCAACGGCTTTGCCCGCTTCAATGGTGCGGATGCCCGTCCCATCTTCCCCGAGGGATTCCAGCAGGGCAAGGCACTCTATATGCTTGAGAACACCAGCAAGGGCTACGGCTTCACCGGTAGCGTCACCATCAATGCTGATCCTACCAAGAACATCTCGTTGATGGCTGCCTACACCCACACCATCAAGAAGGAGATCACCAGCCTCCCGGGTTCCAATGCCTCTTCGGTACTCAACTACGTATCTACCGTACAGGGCCCGAATGCTATGCTTCTCCACAATGGTGCCAACGTACGTCCACATCGCTTCATTGCCAATGCAACGATTCATGATGGACATGGCAACCACTATAGCTTCATCTACGAGACCATCAAGGGCACAGCAGCCTATTCCTACGAGATGGTGAACGACATGAATGGCGATGGCTTCAACTATGATGCCCTCTACATTCCTACCGACGAGGAGGTTGCCAGCGGCCAGTTCCGCTTCGTCAGCGATTACGATCGTGACAACTTCATGGCGTTCGTTCACAACAATGACTATCTGAAGAAGCATCAGGGTGAGTATGCCGAGCCTTACAGCGTTTACAACCCCTGGCGTCACAGCGTTGACTTCAGCTACAAGCATGACTTCAATTTCAAGGTCGCCAAGACGAAGCATTGCATCCAGCTGAGTGCTGATATCAAGAACCTGATGAACCTCTTCAGCAGCTCATGGGGTCTGACCAAGTATGGCAATCCAGACATCACTGGTAGCAGCAACGACCTCCGTGTCCTGAAGTATGAGGGTGTTGATGCCCAGGGCTATCCCACCTTCTCGACTCCTGTTGCCATCGATGGTGATACAGAAATCTTCCAGCCGAACAAGACCCTTGGTCAGTGCTGGTACATGTCTGTCGGTGTTAAGTACATTTTCAACTAATTACGGCTAAAAGACAATAATTATTATGAAGAAGTATTTCATGATGGCCCTGGCTGCCATCTCTGCAATGACTATTACCGTTAGCTGTGATAGTGATTATGAGCCTTCTGGCTTCTATTCTGAAGTTAACGTTTCGAACTCCTATGTGTCACTGAGCACATCGGGTGGAACCGCTTCCACCGAGGTTTATGCCGAAAATGCGTGGGAGATCCAGGGTGTTCCTTCCTGGCTTACCGTATCCCCCGTTTCGGGCAATGCCGGTCAGACCACAGTGAACTTCTCGGCTGAATCGACTATTGATGGCCGTAGTGCTACCCTCAAGCTGGTCAGCGCCGACAAGACCCAGTACATCAACGTGATCCAGGGCCTCTCCACGGTCTCTGACGCCACTTGTGCCGAGATCATCGCCGGACCCGACAGCAAGACCTATCGTGCGAAGGGTATCTGCACCGCCATTGCCAATACAACTTACGGCAACTGGTATCTCCGGGACGATACGGGTGAGATCTATATCTATGGCACACTCGACAAGACCGGCAAGGAGAAGAACTTCCTGAGCCTTGGCATCGAGGTCGGTGACGAGATCACCGTTGAGGGCCCCAAGACTACCTACAATGGCACGGTTGAGCTGGTCAATGTAACGGTTGTCAAGATCAGCAAGTCGCTCATCAAGGTTGATTCTCTCTCTACATCCGTCTTCCCGGTTGAGGGTGGCGAAATCATCGCTTACCTCACCAACAAGGGTAAGAATGTGAGCGTGAACATTCCTGAGGAGGCCAAGTCCTGGCTTTCGATCAGCAATATCCAGACTCAGTATGGTTGTGAAATCACCTTCCTGGCTCAACCGAACCCAGGCGGTGACCGTTCGACTACCATCGTCTTCGAAACCCAGGGTCCTGATGATGGCAAGACCTACTCGTGCGAGGTTGCTGTCACTCAGTTGGGCGCTATTCTCGAGGTTCCGGTATCGGACTTCCTCGCTGCTGCCGAGGACGACACCCAGTATCGCGTTACGGGTATCATCACCAGCCTCTATGCAAGCGACAAGCAGGGCAAGAGTTTCTATCTGCGCGACTACTCTGGCGAGGTGCTTATCTATCGTGCCGAGGGCTTCATCGAAGCTGGTGCCAAGGTAGGTGATATCGTTACCGTTGTGGGCAAGCGTACTTCCTATAAGGAAACTCCTCAGATGGGCACTGTTACCTTCGAGGAACTCAAGTACCCTGTTACCCCGGTTTCGATTGCCGACTTTATTGCCAAGGACGACAACAAGGAAGTCTATTACATGATCTCTGGTACGGTTGGTCCTTCGGTTGGCGATGGCACCAAGTATGACCTTGAGCAGTATGGTAACTTCAACCTGACGGATGAGACCGGTTCGGTTTACATCTATGGTGTTACCGACGGCTGGGGTGGTGCCAAGGGCACCTTCAGCAATCTTGGTATTGTCGAAGGCGACAAGATCACCATCGTAGCCTACAAGACTTCCTATAAGGGACTTGTCGAGGGCGTAGGTATGTTCTTCTCGAAAGAAGTAGCCGAGTAATCAATAGAGTCACGTACCCAATATCAGTCAGCCATCCGGGAAATTTCTCGGATGGCTTTCTTTTTTTGTCCAATAATTTGGACATGTCGGCAAAAAGCCTTATCTTTGCACCAGAATAACCATTTACTATTGCTTCTATGAAAAAGACATTCTTCTTCCTGTTTGTATTCACGGTGGTGATGGGCGCTGCTTTCGGGCAAGGTACGAAACAGCAGCCCGGGAACGACCGATACCTGGTGGTGGTCAGCATGGACGGATTCCGTTGGGATTACAACCTGATGTACGAAACACCCTTCCTCGACAGTCTGGCTCAGGCCGGAGTGGATGCCCGTATGCGTCCGTCGTATCCGAGCAAGACGTTCCCCAACCACTATACCATAGCCACGGGCCTTGTGCCCGATCATCATGGCATCATTGCCAACAACTTTACCGAGCGCAAGACGGGACGACGTTTCAGCTTGAGCAATCCCGAGACGAAGTTCGACGGTGCCTTCTACGGAGGCGAACCCATCTGGATTACGGCCCAGAAGAACGGCATCAATGCCGGCATCGTCTATTGGCCGGGTTCGGAGGTCGAACTGCAGGGCATTCGTCCCTACGTTTATCACAAATACGATGACAACCTGATGCCTTTTGACCAGCGCATCGGCGAAGTGAAGCGTCTGCTGACGCTGCCCGAGGCCGTTCGTCCACGTCTCGTGATGGTCTATTTCAGTGAGCCGGATGCCACCGGTCACGACCGGGGCCCCTATGCACCCCAGACCAGGAAGGCTGTGAAGACGATGGACAAGATGATGCGCGAGCTGTATGGTGTGCTTCAGGCATTGCCCATCTTCGACCAGATTGACTTCATCGTCACCAGCGACCACGGCATGACGCGCACGTCACCCGAACGTGTGATTCGTCTGTCTGACTACGTGAAACCCGAGTGGATCCATCATGTCGATTATTCGGTTCCCAGCTGGCTCGATGCCAACAAGGTTGAAGCCAATGGCGTTGTGCTGGACTATACCGACAGCATCATCGATGCACTCAAGGACGTGCCCCATCTGCAGCCCTGGCGTCGCTCGGAAGTGCCTGCCTATCTGCAGTTCGGCAGCAACGAGAACATCGGCGATGTCATTCTCAATACCGACCTGGGCTGGGTAGTAGGCGAGAAATACGAGGAGACAACGGGTACGCATGGCTTCGATCCCTTCTTCCCCGATATGCACGTCAACTTCCGTGCCATCGGCCCGGATTTCAAGACGGGATATGTGAAGGAAGATATTTTCCAGAACATCAACGTCTATTCCCTGATGTGCCATCTGCTCGGACTAACGCCTGCTCCGAATGACGGCTGTCTGGAGGCGGTCAGCGATATGCTCAACTTGATGGATAATAAGGGATATTAAGGTAAGGGATATCTGGGGATATTAAGGGATATTAAGGGACGACACCATCGCCTGTAGAGATTGGGACCCAAGAAACAAACGTCCCTTAGAATCCCTTAGAATCATCGGCTTGAAACGATTAGCCTGTTTACTTTATTAATAGAATGAATCGTATAGTCTTTTTTGTAGTCCTGTTTGCAGCATCACTGGCCCTCGAGGCTCAGAGTTTGCCAGAGCGAGATTTTCCTCATAGCGATGAGTATCTTAAGACGCATTATACAAAGCGTGAGGTTGACATCAAGATGCGTGATGGAGTAAAGCTTCACACCATCCTCTATGAGCCGGTCAACAATGCTGAGAAGCATCCTATCTTGATGACACGCACCTGCTACAATGCGGGTCCTACGGGCGAAACCTTCAATTTAGGGCTTCGCAGCCTTGGTTGTGCGCCTTATATTGATGCAGAGTATATTTTGGTTTATCAGGACGTGAGAGGGAAATGGCATTCAGAGGGAGACTTCGAGAATATCCGTCCGTTCAAGGAGGGAAAGAAACTCTCTAAGAAGGAGAAGAAGAACATCGGTCAGACCGATGAAGCCAGTGATACCTACGACACCGTAGAATGGCTGATCAAGAATACCAACAACAATGGTAATGTCGGTGTTCAGGGACTCTCTTATCCTGGCTTCTATGCCACGATGGCAGCTCTGTCGGGTCATCCTGCCCTCAAGGCGGTGTCGCCACAGGCACCGGCGACCGACTGGTATCATGGTGACGACGTACACCACAATGGTGCCTTCATGCAAGGAGAAATGCTGAGTTTCCTGCCATTCTTCGAATATGTCTGCGACAACAAGCGAGTGAAGCAAAATCTGGACTATACCACCCTGAAGTTCCCGGAACTCTTCCACAAGGATCTTTACGGCGACTACCTGGACATTGCAACCTACCGCAACCTATGCGAAGCCTATGGGGACAGTCTCGAGTATTTGCGCATCGTACGCGAACATCCCAATTGGGATCAGTATTGGATCGATCATACTGTTACCGAAGGCCATCTGCATGACGTAAAGCCTGCTGTGATGATTGTCGGCGGACTCTTTGACAAGGAGGATTGCTTTGGCGCATTCGCTACCTACAAGGGCATCAAGGAGCAGAGCCCGGAGACGGAGCTATATCTCGTCGAAGGCCCCTGGCAGCATGGCGGATGGAGCAATGCAGAGGAATTCTGGAATGCCTATTATGTCGGACCGGAAGCAACAGGAGAGTATTATGTCTATAACATCGAGTATCCTTTCTTCCGCTATTATCTGGAGGGCAAGGGTGAGAAACCAGCTCCAGGAGCACGCATTTACGACAGTGGAACACACACATGGACACAGTATGAGGACGGATGGCCCTGCACGGAACGCGTCAAGGCTACACCGTTCTACCTTACAGCAGAGGGTGGCGTTTCTACTTCTGTCCCTTCGGCTCCGGTGGCCAAGGCAACCTATGTGAGTGACCCGAAGCATCCTGTTCCCTATCGCAGTGCTCCGGAAACTCGTATCTCTCCGGATTATATGATCGATGACCAGCGCTTTGCCTCACAACGTCCTGATGTACTCACTTTCCAGACCGATGTCCTGACCGACACATTGCAGTTGGCGGGAGAAGTGAGTGTGGATCTTGCTGTCGATATCAGCTCCACTGATGCAGATTTCATCGTCAAGATTATCGATGTTTATCCCGATGATTTCTCCTATTCTGAGATTTTGGGCGATAGTGCCGTGCAGATGTTGTCAAGTTATGTGATGGCAGGCTATCAGTTGCTCGTTCGTGGCGAAGTGATGCGCGGCAAGTTCCGTGAGAGTTTTGCAGACCCCAAGCCCTTTGAACCGGGCAAGGTGACACGCGTTGCCTATACTATGCCAGATGTAGCCCATAGTTTCCTGCCTGGTCATCGTCTGATGATTCAGGTCCAGTCCAGTTGGTTCCCGCTTGTCGACCGCAATCCACAGACGTTCTGCGACATCTATACCTGTGATGAGAGTGTATTTCAGAAGTCCACAATCAATATTCATTGCGAACGCGATGCGGCTTCGTATGTCACTCTGCCTGTTGTAAAATGACGGGATGCTTGTAGTATAGGGAAGGTTAATTGACCCAAAGTCCGTTCTCCCAGGGCCAGGCCATGACGAAGACGGCAGCCCAATGACAGAGGGTGCCCAGGATGACAAAGATATGCCAGATGCCGTGATAATAGCGGTGTGTCCGGTCGTTGACAAAAAAGTAGATGCCGAAGGTGTAGATTATGCCTTCGGCTATTATTAATAATAGGGATAGGGTAGTGAGGGAATGACGGACGGGCTCGATGAAGAAGAGGATGGCCCAGCCCAGTATCAGATAAAGGATCAGGGAGAGACGCGGATATTGCAGCCACCAGAATATCTTGTAGAAGATGCCGAGGATGGCCAGGAACCAGATGATGCCGAAGCTTGTCCATCCTTCGACCAGCAGGTTGTCCTCGACCAGCTGCATGCAGATGGGCGTATAGCTCGAGGCGATGAGAATGTAGATGGAGATGTGGTCGAGCTTGCGCAGAATGAGCTTACCTTTGGTGCCCGGTTTCCAGAAATGATAGGTTACCGAGGCCAGATACATCAGGAGCATGCCTACGGTGAAGAAGGTTACACCGAAGGCATTCTCCCAGTTCTTCGTGTATCCGAACCAGATCAGCACCCACGAGATGGCGAGCATCATGAGCAGGCCCACGAGGTGGGTAATACCGTTGAAGCGCTCGGCCGACACAGAGACTATAGTTAGAGATGGCTCAACAGGAAGGCCTTGAAGTCGTCGAACCTGCCCGACATCGGCAAGGATTTCTTTGTGCCATCCATGAATTTCTGAAGGGTAGCAGGAATCGGTACTTCCTGCCGGATGATGCTTTCGACGGTGTCCTTGAACTTGGCAGGATGCGCTGTTTCCAGGAAGATGCCCACCTCGCCCGGCTTGAGTCCGTCCGCCAGGGCCTGGTAGCCGCAGGCGCCGTGGGGATCGCAGACGTAGCCGTCTTCGTGGAGCGCCTTAAGCATGGCTGCCTGGATCTGGGAGTTGTTGTAGGTGGCACCACTGATTTCGCGGACAATGGCCTCGTAGGCCTCTTCGGGTGTTATCTTCTCGGCCTTCTGCTGTCCGTCCCCATAGAGGTTGACGATACGGGCGAAGTTCGAGGGGTCGCCCACATCCATCGCATTGGCCAGCGTGGCCTGTGTAGCACGAGGGTTGTAGTGGCCCGACTGGAGGTACTGGAAGAAGATGTCGTTGGCGTTGTTCGAAGCAATGAAGCGCTTGACGGGCAATCCCATCTTTGCGCCAAAGATGCCGGCACAAATGTTGCCGAAGTTGCCCGAGGGGACACAAATCACCATATTCTTGGCCGCCTCGGGGTTCTGCTTCTTGAGCTGGGCATAGGCATGGAAATAATAGAATGCCTGGGGCAGGAAACGAGCCACGTTGATCGAATTGGCCGAGGTGAGGAAGAACTTGTCGTTGAGTTCCTGGTCCATGAAGGCCTCCTTGACGAGGCGCTGGCAATCGTCGAACACACCATCGACCTCGAGGGCCGTGATGTTGCGGCCGAGGGTGGTGAACTGCTTCTCCTGGATGAGGCTCACCTTGTCCTTTGGATAGAGCACCGTCACATCGATGCCCGGCACACCCAGGAATCCGTTGGCTACGGCAGAACCCGTGTCGCCCGAAGTGGCGACGAGCACGTGTACGTTGCCCTTGTTGGAGGGCTGCTGCTTCACAAAATAGGAGAGGAGGCGCGCCATGAAGCGAGCACCCACGTCCTTGAAGGCGCAGGTGGGACTGTGGTACAGTTCGAGGCTGTAGATCCGGTCGTTCACCTTGACGAGAGGTATGTCGAATTGCAGCGTGTCATAGACGATGGCCTTGAGGTCGTCGGCCGGAAGGTCTTCGCCAAAGAAGGCCTTGGCCACTTCGAAGGCAATCTCCTGGAGCGAAAGATCCTGGATGCTGTCAAAGAACGAGGAAGGCAGCGGATTGATTCGCTCGGGCATATAGAGACCCTTGTCGGGGGCAAGTCCCTTGACAACAGCCTCGCTGAGGGTTACCTCGGGGGCCTGACGGTTGGTGCTGTAGTATTTCATTGCTTGTTTTTTTGCTGGAGGGTTATTTATAGTGACTATAGTAGCTATAGTAACTATAGTAAGTATGTAACCAAAATTAACGATAATTATATGTGTCTTTTTCTTAACACGAATTATCATAAATTTACATGAATTATTAGTATGCAAGGTGGGTCAATATAGACACATACTGAGAAATTAATGATAATTCGCGATAATTCGTGTTAAAAAGAAAAATATGTATAGTTAATTCTGAATAGTTACTTAGTATTCATCGCTTTGCGTAATAGTATCGATA
>JAEEGH010029495.1_pt1 | contig 10718 bp, 5 predicted proteins | sample 9134181 | NCBI WGS metagenome assembly JAEEGH01 (sample SAMN16246544, study PRJNA631951) | gut metagenome | biome: gut microbiome; feature: rumen; material: DP-attached | host: Bos | place: Iran: Karaj | collected 2018-10
ATTTCTGTGGTGCTACAATCCGTATTGACCCAGAAGGAACTTCAGGTAATTTAACCATTAACCAGTACAACGGATATGTTAATATTGGTAAATGGACAATAGCTGCCGGTTCTTGGAAAGATGGTCAGTATATTGGTGACTATCAGCTCAAATCAGATGCAGATGCATGTAACCTTGGCGGCGAAACTTTTGCAGCATATAAACTTGGTAACATGTTTATTGGTGCTTCATCTTTATCTGTAGATGATATTGCAAACTTTGCCGGTGGAGACAAATCTTCAACTACTTATGTAAAATGGGCTGGTAAAGTAGGAAAAACTTTTGTACAGGCATTTGGTTCAGCTATAGGTATTAACACTGCAAAATGGAATGATGCTGATACAATTTATACAGGTTTTGGTGCAAAAGTTGATGTTAAAGGTCAGAATCTCCGCTCACAGTTTGTGTTTAAGTCATCTACAAACAAAGGTACTACACCAAAACGTGCATTTGCCCTTCATGTAATGCCACAGGGACTTGGCTCAACAGAAATGACAATTGGTGGTGCCATTGGTCTTGAAGGAAGTAACCTTACAGAAGCAAATGTTGACTTACGTGTTCGTTATAGTGCAGGCGGTTTCTCATTCACAACTCTTAACAACATCTCTCATATTACAAATGCTAATACAGCATGTACTAAAGGTGTAAATAAGGAAGTTGGTGCATGGGCCGTTGACGGAAGTGGAAACTTCGGTACAAAAGGTGTAAAAGTCAACCGTGGAGCTGTTACTGGTCAGGCATTTAATACAGCAATGTGGAATGTTTTTGCAATTAGACAGAAAATTACAAAAACTTTCTTCTTTACATGTCAGGCCGGAGACATGATTTACTTTAACAATATGCTTAATGATAAAGCAAATTGGGAAGGTATGGATGCATTTGTATGTCCTGGTATCCAGATTTTTGCAGGTGGAAAGACATCTGTAATGATTGGTGCCCGCTACGGTGTAAGCAATCTTTTTGCACAGGGATACAATGCTGTTAAAGACAAACGCGAATCTGTATCTAAATATGGCGAAATCCCTACATCTCTTGTAATACCATGTGTAATGCGTATTCGTTTCTAGAATAAGCGATGTAACTAATTTCGGGGCTGTCTAAAAATTAGGCAGCCTCTTTTTTAATTAAAAAAATTTTCTGTAAGGATCTTCTTTTGAAAATACAGATAATAAATATTATTTTCATTCTATTTTTATTGACAGGCTGTGCCAGCAGCAGAGTAAGGGAAAATCCTGAAAAAATTGCAGTTTTCGCCCTTTATTCAAATAAATCAATAAACTGGTTTAATGATGGATTTAATAAAAATGAAAATCAAAAAACTGGCGGAATTTTAAGTGATCAGGTAAATAAATTAGTAGATAATAATAATCCAGAACATTTTTCATCTCAAAACCTGCTAATAAATGCAGAAAAAATTATATCTCAAAAGTTTGAAGAACTTACAGATATTCATTATTTAGAACCTGAGAGAGTAATAAACTCTTTTTATTATTCAAATTTACACAATAATGCTTTTTCTTTAATTGAATCAAAAGAATTTTTTCCAGGCTATTCCCATATTTATACCACAGGTAAAAAAAACAACCGCCTTATATTGACAGAAATAGACGCAGATTCAATGTTAAGTATTGAATTTATATTTGAAAAAAAGCTGCTTCAGGGAAATAAATGGACAGGAGAACTTACCGCTTTTGCAACAATGAAAGTTTCTGTAATTTCAAGTGATGGTAAAATTTCTAATCCAAAATTATATCAGATGCAGTCAACTCATAGAATTCCAATAAATAAAAGGAAATATGACAGGGATTTTTTAATATCATTATACCCGGAATTAATAGAAAACCTTATAACGAAATTTATTATGAATAATTATTTATAAAACATTATAAAAAAGGAAAGATAATGAAAAACCAAGCCATTTACTTAACGTGTTTAACTGCATTTTTAACTCTATTATACTCATGTTCATCTGCAAAAGTTTCTTTATATCAAAATAGTCCAATTGTTTTGCTTACAGTTTGTTCAAATTCTTCTGTTCCGTGGGATGAGGACCGAGATGAAGAATATCAGGATCTAGATGGCCTGATTACAAAAGGAATAAATAGTGTTTTAGGAAAAAATAATCCGGAAATTCAATCAATTCAAGAGCGGCTTGACTATGCTCAGTCATCATTTGAAAACTTATTGTTTAATAATGCACAGATTGAAGTTATACAAAAAAAAGAATTAATTACATCACAATCATATCAAGAGTTAAAACCGGACCTCTTTGGTTTTGCCAGCAGTAAATCATTTGGAGAAGGTTATAAGAAAATTGAAGAATTAAATTCACTTTCAGCAAGAAAACTTTTAAAAGAACTTAATGCAAAAAGTTATGTTGTACTTGATTTTAATTTTAATAAAAAAATAATTGACGGGTCAAAATTAAAAGGAAGAGTAAGTGCAAGTATTAAAATGAATGTTGATTTTTATAATGAACGGGGAAAAAACATTTTATCAGAAACATTTTATGCCATTTCAGAAGATTCAATCGAAATTGAGAAAATGTATTATGATAAAGAAGAACTTGTAAATCAATTTCCAGAATTGATTGATTCAGTAATAAACCAATTTATTGTTAAGTATTTGTAATTAAATAAAATTTTTTGTGACTAAAGTGATTAACAGTTAAAAAGCTCCGCAGAAATGCGGGGCCTTTTTTTTGCTGTTTGTTTTTCTACTATAATATGATACTGTTTTTTCTTTGCTAGAATAAAACTAAAGACTTGTAAAATCCTTCGTTATATACTTAGAATATAGCCGGCGGCATAGAATATGAAAAGAATATTTCTTCTTCTCTTCTTTAGTTCTGTATTTTCTTTTAACTTATACTCCCACGGCTTTACCCTGAGCGACCATTCACAGATAAAAGAATTATCCTCTTTTACGATAATGGGAGAAATTGACCTTCGCACAGAAAAAGATATTTCATCACCCGTAAAATACATGAAGTTTCTTATTTTCCTTCCTGAAGACATGCCTGTCTTTGATTATGAAGAATAAAGTAAAGGATTATTGTGAAAATCTGCAGAAGAATTGTTTGAATTAAACAAATAGAATAAAAAAAGCCGCAGGATTAAAAAAAGTGTACTTCAAAAATCCTGCGGCTCTAATTTTTTAGTGATGGCAGCTAAAGTCTGCCCTTATTTTTTAACTGCCCTTCCGTTTACGGTTACAGTTCCGATTGTCGGTGATTTTCCTGTCGGAATGCCGATATCACCTGTACCGTTAAGTCCGTAAAGGATTACGCGGATTGTCAGTGTTTCTCCTTTTGCAGCTTTTACTGTCGGGTAAACACGGTAACTTTTTTTAGCACTGCGTACCTGGCGGTCAATATCGTCTGCAATTGAACCTTTGTCACCACCCTTAAGCCACATAATCTGGCAGGCCATGTTGCTTGTTCCGTGGTTTCCGAATGCTACTTCAATTGTGGTAATTTCAAGGTCCTGTGCTGCCTTAATCGGGAAGTCGATATAAACTTTGTCGCGGCCCTTGATTTCTCCCTCATACTTTGTGTATGAGAGGGCGCCCTTTGCAAGGTCAGAAGTGATTTTTCCTGAGTTGAATTCCCAGTTTCCTTTTGAAGGAAGTGCTTTTCCTGCTGCTGCAACAGAAGGTTCATCAATTGTTCCTTCCAGGCTTGCAGATGCTTCCGGCGAGTTGAGCCATGTAACTGCAAATGCACCTTCTTCCGGTTTTAAGATTTTAAGGTCTTTTGAACCTGAGACTTTCTTTTCGTCTTTAGAAGTTGCAATTACCTGAATTACAGTATCTTCCTTTACAGCCTTAGCCTTTAAGAAACCGTTTGAATCGATTTCTGCAGCATTGTCATCAGAAACAGACCAGATGTATTCGTTGTTTGTGGGATTCTGAGGATCAAGAACTGCGCTCATCTGCATTGTTTTTTTGCCCTGAACTTCTTTTTTGTTCTTGTATGAGTTTACTGTAATTGCTTTTACCGGACGGAAAGAAAGAGTGTTGTCAGTTAATACTTCAATAGAAGTAATATATGATTTTGTATCTGCAGTAACAGTTACATCGCATTTTCCTTCGTAAACAACATAGTATTTGTAAAGGGTAGAATCTGTTGTTGCATTGTTAAAATCGTAAGAAACAGGTCCCTGCTTTCCAGCCTGAATTGACCCTGTTCCGCTGTAGTATCCGATTACCTTTACAAGAGCTTTTCCAGGAACAGTAAATGACAGGGAAGCGCCTTCTTTACCCTGAAGGTGAGCTTTGCCGCTTTCCTGGGCAAAACCGTTGAGTTTTACTGCAGAAACGTCAGATTTACCGTCAAATGTGTAAACTGTCTTTTTGCATTCAGAGTCAGCTTTCTGAACAGAAGCGGATTTGTCTTTTGATACTTTCCAGCCCTGTTTTGCTGCAAGAGCGTTTAAGTCCCATACATTATCAGAATCTGCACGGTATTTATTGCTTAAGATATCAAAATGGCGGTTTACGATGGCATCACGGCCGTTGAATTCACTTTTAACGTCTGCGTCAGAGATGATGTCTTCACGACCCTTCATGTCCAGCTTGAGGTTTTTTGCAGTTTTTGAATCCATTTTCCAGCCGATGATATTCTGCGGTACTCCGGGAGCTGTCAGCGGCTTTCCTTCCCAAACGGATTTTTCAATACCGTCAGCTTTTGTGTTGATGTAGGCAATCTGGTTATAATAGCCTGTTTTCCATGGAGTGCGGCCAAAATAAGTCTGCTGGCGTTTGTCTGTGATGATTTTTGAATTAAAGATTACAAGACCCTTGCCTGCAGTCGGGGCAATTTCCATGCGCGGAGCACCTACATAAGCGATTTTTGTTGAATGTTTTTCGTCGTAAACAGCATTGATTTCGCATTCTTCAAAGAGGGCGGCCTTACCTGTAACTTCCATCCAGATGAAGTCTGTGTCGCCTTCTACATAGCATTTGTAGAACCAGGTTTTACCTGTAGTACGCAGGGTATCCTGATGAGAAAGGAAAGAACAGTTGTAAGCGGCAACATAGCCTGAACCGTCATAGCCTACAGTTTCAGCCTGAGTGTTTGAACCTTTGATTGACTGGCGTTCAAAAGTATTTTTTACAGTCAGGTTTTCCAGGATTAAATTTCCTTTTCCTTCAAATTCGATGATACAGCGTTTTTTCTGTGCGTTGGCAGCACGGCGGTTAAGACAGATGTCTCCGTCATTGTTTTCCTGAATGATAACGTCGCTTCCATATTTGGCAGAAGTTTCGCCTGAAAGTTTGATAGTAGCCGGTCCGTTGTAGTAAAGGACTTCAGTGTAAGTTCCTTTTGGAAGGCTGATGGTGTATTCTCCGTCACCATTAACGGAATCGATTGCGGCCTGGATGGTGTCAAAAGAAGTTTTTTCAGCACCCGGACCTGAAAGAGTTACCTTTGGAGCGGCACTTGCAGCAAAGAGAGCGCCGGCAGCAGCGATAACTGCAGTCATTTTCTTGAACATATAATTCCTCCATTTTTTAAAGCATTTTCAGCATAACCGCCTAAATCAAAAATGACAGGCAGTTTAATATATTTTATCACTATTTTCATAAATTATTGTAGAGAAAAAATGCCGTATTATAGAAAAATCGTTAAATTACAAAAATTGATAAAATTTGACGAAAATAATTAATTATTTATAAAGTTCTGCAGTATTATTAAAGTCTGATTGTCGGTTTTTGTAGATTTTAGCAGAATTTATAGATTTTTAACACATTTTATTATAAAAAAACGTCAATTTATATAAAGATTAATGAAAATTTGTAAATTTTCGATAAAAATTAGAGAAAACTCAATAAAAATTTGTATATAACCGATGACAATTTCTTCATATCCTAATATTAGTAAAATTTTCTCTGCGCAGCCGCAGGGAGAAAAATTAAAAAAAATTTAGAAAATGGAGGAATTTTCTATGAAAAAATTAGGAAAAGTATTTGCAACACTTGCTGCCGTTGCAATGCTTGGAGTTAGTTTCTTCAGCTGTTCCGGTGACAGCGGCGGTGGATCGAACAACAGTACACCTGTTGTTGTAGACCCTGCTGCCGGCATTCAGGAAGAAGCAGGCATTGACCTGCCTGACCTGTCAGTAACAGAAACTTATTCACTTTCTGCAGGAACTCTTGCAGAAGCTTATGAGGATGCTTCTTTATACATTAAATTTGATGAAGCTCCAGAGGTAAACCGCACCGTATCTGTTAAAGGTGATTCTACAAATAATAAAGCGGTAAAAATCTTAAAGTCTGACGGTACAGTTGTAGATACCATCTACGCTCTTGGTGAACAGATTACTTCTCAGGCTACCAACGATTCTTACAAAACTATTAACGTTAAAAACCAGCTTATTTTTGTTCATGGTAACGTTGTAGTTATCAAGCCGCATACTTCACTTCAGTCTGGTACTGCATACTATGTAACTGTTGACAGCGGTCTTCTTGTTGGTAAGGTTAACAGATCTCAGTTCAACGGTATTTCTGATGCTTCAGCATTTGCATTTAATACACGTGCTGCTCCATCAATCACAGGAAATACAATTTCAATCGGTAAAAACAAGGACTTCAGCAAGATTCAGTCAGCATTTGATTACCTTGCAGACAAATCTGGCAACTGGACACTTGAAATTGATGCAGGTTACTACAATGAACGCCTGAGTTTTGCCAACAAAAACGTAAACATTACAATGGTTGGTATTGATGAAACAGACGGTGATCTTGGTGCAAATACAGTTGTATACTGGATGAACAATAACGGTAAGGACGGAAGTGGAACAAATGAGGGATGGAACCCGGCAAGCCGTACTCGTGCAGCCTTCCTTTATGAAGGTGGAGACCTTACAATTAAACACATGACTTTTGCAAATACAATCAGCCGCAGTGTTGTGGGAAAAGATGGTACACAGGCAGAAGCATTGTATTACGATTCAACAACAAAACTTGTTGCATATGATTCATCATTCAAGTCACACCAGGATACTCTTCTTATCGGCAATTCAAAAGGACGCGGATGGTTCTACAAGTGTTACATTGAAGGTGATACAGACTTTATCTGGGGTTATCCGGATGCAGTTCTTTTTGAAGAATGTCAGATCCGCTGTCTCTATGATGATGCAGAAGCTGTAACAAATCACGCATCATACATTTTTGCCAGCCGTTCTATGCATACTGCAAATGCAAACAAGGGTTTTGTACTTTTTAACAGCACAATTAAAGTTGACGACGGTGTAGCAGCTTACTACGGCCGTAACTCAGGTGCAGATACAACTGCAGCAGTTGTATTCAATAAATTTGAAAAAATTGAATCTTCACTCTGGTATGAAGGTACTCCTAAATACGATGAAGACTGTGAAGGCGTATGTTCAATCGGTTATAAAGATTACGGTAACACAGATTTAAATGGTACTGTAATTGACACTTCAAGCCGCAAGGAAGGATGTTACGGGCTTTCACAGGAAGTTGCAGAACGCGAATACTGCGGACGTAACGCAATTCTTAACCGCGGATGGGATGCTTCAAGCCGTATTTACAAAGCAGTTGATGACCAGTGGGATTTAACAGCCCTGGAAGCAGAATTCAATGCTACTGAAGATGCTTCAAGAAAAATGATTTATATGGAACCAACATATGTTCCTTATCTTGAAGGTAATGCATCAGCTTCTTTTGCATTTACAGATTATGCAGGAAATGCTCTTAGCGGTGTTACACTTACATCTGGAGATGAAAGTGTTGCTACTGTAAGCGGAGCAACTATTACTGCTGCAGAAAATCAGACAAGTCTTGTAACAATTACTGCTACAAAAGATGATATGTCTGGTGTTGCACGTATTAAAGTTATTCCTGAAGTAATTTCAGCAACAAATATTGACCTTACATACAACGGAAGTGATGCAGCATTTGAAATCGACAAAGACGATAAAGTTACTTTAAATGCCGTATTCACTCCTTCTGATACAACAGACCAGTCAATTACATGGACATCTAGTGATACTAATGTTCTCCGTGTAACAGGAAGTGGTGCTCTTGGCAACGGTCTTGATGCAACTGTAACAGGATTTGGTCTAGGAACAGCTACAATCACTGCAACATCTACAAAGACACCAAGTGTTTCAAAATCTATTGAAATCACGGTAAACGAAGTATATGCAGCACGTTATCTCCAGGAAAGTACAGGCTATACTCTTGCTGCAAGCGTAGATCACCGTGATGCAACAATTGCTGCTAATCCGGTAACTTACGGATTCGCCGGTGGAGTTGGACTTGCAGCACTTTCTGACGCAGACAAGGGATGGGGTAACAACGGATATAAATTTACTTCACTCAGCGACGTAACTCCAGATGCCGGCGGAGACATCGGCTGGGCTGACTTTACAATCCGTGCCGCAGCTGACATCAAGATTAAAGCTATTACAGCTGATGCTTACTGTTCTGCAACAAGTAACCTCCGCGGTATCGTTTATACTAAGGTTGGTGACGGTTCATTCAGCAAACGTGGTGAAGTTTCCGCAGAAAATAAGGCAATGAAGTTTGACAAGATGGGTATTGAAACTGACGTTGCTGCCGGACAGACGGTAACAGTACGCGTTGCAATTGCCCTCCTTGAAGGAAAAACTCTCAGCAAGACCGTAACAGGTGTTGTTGGTGGCGTTGTAATTTATTATGACATTGAAGGAACTCCTGTAGCATTCCCTGGTGCAGACGGTGACTATAACGTACTTGATTATGCTACTGCTGCAGAAAAAACATCTCAGGGTACAGCAATTGCTGACGGTTCAAGTGCTGACGGTATGGTTTCATGGCACAATGTAACATATCACTCAGACGGATACGGACTTCAGATCCTTGGATCAAGCGGAGCTACTATTACAATTAAGGTAGGCGGACCGTCTGTAATCAGCATGGTAAGTTCTACTTACAGTGGTGGTGTTATAACAGTTACAAATTCAAGCGATGAAGTAATTGCAAGTGGTTCTACTAAGGTTTCAACAGACAAAACACCGTTCGCATTCCTCTACACAGGAAGTGGTGAAGATACATTAACTGTAGCATTCACAGGTTCTACATCATACATCAACACAATCAATGTTAAGGAACTTACAACAGAAGTTGCCGGAGTTGAAAGCGTAACAATCAACGGTGCAGACACAGTTTCAACAGCTGCTCCGGTTAAGTTTACTGCTACCGTAGTAACAACTTACATGGCAAGCGGTGATGTAACATGGACTTCAAGCGATGATACAATAGCAACAGTTGCTGCAGACGGTACAGTTACAGGTCTTAAAGCCGGTACAGTAACAATCACAGCAACAAGCGTTATTGACTCAACAAAGAGCGACAGCGTTGAAGTTGAAATTACGGAAGAAGAAATTAATCCTGAAGTTGGGGTAACTTACGTATGGTGGTTCGGAAAGAACAAGACCGACGGTGCAACAGAATGTACTCTTGTCGGAGGTTCAGAAGGTAGTTCTCCAGACACATTCCTTTCATGGAATGCTAACTGGAAGTCTCATTCATATGGACTTGCGACAAATAATGGTGCCGAACTTTACATCAAAGTTGCCGGTGATGTACTTGTAGGCTGGACTGGATATACTGGAAACGGAACAATCGATGTAACTTACGGAGATGATTCTGAAAACCAGACAGCACTTCTTACAAATGTTTCAGCTGCCAACGTTTCAGATTCTACTTATAAGTGGTTCATTTATAAGGGAGAAGCAACAACTCTTACACTCAAGAAGAACAGTGGTACTTCTTACTTCTCTGAATTTACAGTTAAACCATGGACAGATGAAGTTCCAGCTGTAACAGCAGTTTCTGTAAGTGGTGCGGGTTCAGTTGCTGTTGGACAGACTGTAACTCTTAAAGCAGATGTAACTGCATCATATTTTGCTGATGAATCTGTAACATGGTCTTCTGGTGATAATTCAATTGCAACAGTTGATGAAAATGGTGTTGTAACTGGCGTTGCTGCAGGTAGTGTAACAATCACAGCAACAAGTGTTAATAATCCTGCAATTTCAGGCTCAAAAACAATAAAGGTTTCAGCAGATGCTAATAATCCGATTTATGGTTATACATATTCTTATACACTTACAGGTGGAATAGGAACACCGTATACATCGGATGATGGATTCCTGAAGGTAACAGCAAGTAGTGATAATGGTGGTCATGGTCTTGTAATGAAAGACGGAAACACTATTGTACTTAAAGTAGCTGGAACAGGAACAGTTACACTTGGAACATGTGCATACGATAAGGCATGTACAATTACTGTTACAAATGGTGCAGGAACAACATTAGGTACAATCTCAGTACCTGCTGGAGATGGTACCAATGACGATACTACTCAGGAATTTGCATACACAGGAGCAGCAGACACACTTACCTTCACATATAGTGCAGGAAATGGTGGTCAGTATCTCCATGGTGTAACAATCACTTACTAACCTCTTTTCCCTCTTAAATATCTGCTGCCGTAAATGCGGCGGCAGGTTAAGCCGGAAACTTTCCCCGTGCCGCGACCTGAAGTGCACCCCTAAAGTTGGACAAATAAAGCTCAATTTTAGGAGGTGCATTTTTTATGTCTAAATACTCAGAAGAACTTAAAATTAAAATTGTTCTAGATCATAAGATCAAAGGTTTCGGAGCCA
>JAEEGH010029497.1_pt1 | contig 10718 bp, 9 predicted proteins | sample 9134181 | NCBI WGS metagenome assembly JAEEGH01 (sample SAMN16246544, study PRJNA631951) | gut metagenome | biome: gut microbiome; feature: rumen; material: DP-attached | host: Bos | place: Iran: Karaj | collected 2018-10
CTTTCTCTTTAACTACAACCTCATCAGAGAATTTGATATCCACCCCGGAAACATCGATAGGCGGCAGCTCGTAGTCGAAGTAATGTTCGTCCCAAAGGCTCTTATCCGACAAATAAAAGACATGCCTTACACAATCCTGAAGTCTCTCTGCGAGTTCCCCGACAGCGTCCTTATATTTGGATCCTGTAACACGGAACATTCCGGTCTTCGTGTCGATCCAATGATCTAAAGAGAAACCTATTTCATGTTCTGTATAGTTCTTCATACTCTTCATACTCTTCGCCTCCATATATATCTGATTCTGTATCTGAATTATAAAAAGCGAATATACCTAAAATGGGACATTCGCTGAAGCACATGACTGCTATTTATACTTCTCTACTGCCCCTTCGAGCGTTTCCTTGATCCTGTTCCGCAGAAATTCCGGAGACACGACTTCCACGGAATGGACATACTGCAGCGCCCAGAATTCCATGGCATTTGGCGAGGCGATGATGCTGACGCTGACTTTGTCCGGATCAGCTGCAACCGGATTGATCCGGATGTCCTTGCCGAACCATTCGATCAATTGGTCGATCGCGTCTGTATTGGCCAGAAGTTCGATGCGCGTCGGTCTGTCCGTAAACAGGTAAGGGAGCCCTGTCGAAAGTTCCTTGTAATCGATGCCCTTCTCATATCCCGGGACGCTTCGGATCGGAGTCGCCGGAACATCCAGGACCTCCATGTTGGTGATGCGGTCCAGCTTGTGGAAGGCCATATTCTTCCACTTTTCACTGTGCGCCATCAGGTAGTAGCGCTGGTTGCTCAGGACCATCTGGTACGGACTCATGACATGGTGTGCGCTCTTGTGCAGTCTCTTGTCAACGCCGTACTTGTTGTAGTCGTAGCTAATCTGCCTGCCGCTTTCGATAGCCTCATCTATCAACTCGATGTTGTAGAACAGCGCCTGATTGTCCGTCTTGTTCCAGTCGTTCACGGAGTAGATGCTTTTTACACCGGACTTGAAGTATTTGTTGGAAAGGCCGCAGATGCGCTCGATCAGATCTTTGGAATGCGTAGCGGAAATGTGACGGCTGCAGAGGATGCCGTCGATCAGAAGGTGGAGTTCAGAGTTTTCGAAATCGCGGCTTGTCAGATAGCTTCCGCTGCGTCCGGAACCAATGTCTACACCGGCTTCTTTCAGCAGCGACAGGTTGCGGCTTATGGCTTTGCGTTCAATCACGATGCCATAGTCCTTTTCCAGATGCTTCGCGATGTCTTCCTGTGTAAGGGGGTGATCCGCATCGCTGTATTCCTCCAAGATCTGAAATATTCTGATCAGCGCCAGTTTCTTGGGTTCCAGGCTCATAGTTCACGCACCTTTCTTGTTCTTCGGATATACTATCAAAATTATTGTACCATAAACGGGGCGGTCAGCATCAAGATGTCCGCCTCTTCTTTCTTCGCTACTTCTTCGGCAAAAACTTACAAATAACCGCAGACCTTGCGGAAATGAAGAAAAAATGCAAGGTTTTTCACGCTATAATGTTGACAATTCCCTGTCGAAAAGTTAGTATATTATGGTGCTATTTTGTGAAGTATTTAACAGAGTTCTCCGGATGGAAATTCGGCTGACGTGAGATGCTTCGCATGCTATAATCTTTATTTCTTCAGGAGGACTTATGTTCAAGAAATTTACCAATGGTTGCGTTAACGTAATCAACAGATGGCTGCCGGATCCGTTCCTGTTCGCTATCATCCTGAGCATCGTGGTATTCGTATTCGCAATGCTCGGCACTGGTCAGGGTCCCGTATCCATGATCCAGTCCTGGGGTAACGCAAGCGGCTTCTGGAGTCTCCTCGCCTTCGCCATGCAGATGGCTCTGGTCCTGGTACTCGGTTCCGCTATGGCTTCCGCTCCGGTCTTCAAGAGATTCCTGGCGCGCATCGCTGCAGTCGCCAAGAACAAGAGAAGCGCTATCGTGCTCACGACCTTCGTCTCCGTTATCTGCTGCTGGCTGAACTGGGGCTTCGGTCTGATCGCAGGCGCCCTGCTGGCCAAGGAAATGGCTAAGCGTATCCGCGACGTCGACTACAGACTGCTGATCGCATCCGCTTACTCCGGCTTCGTTATCTGGCACGCAGGTCTGTCCGGATCCATCCCCCTCACCATTTCCGGCGGTTACACCATCGGCGAAGAAACCTATCAGGCTGGCATGAACCAGACCGTTTTCCACCCGATGAACCTCATCATGTGCGGCCTCATCCTCTTCGTGATGCCTTTCGTCAACTATGCGATGCATCCCGATGAAGAGCACACCATCACCGTCGATCCCGCTCTGCTGGAGAACGACGTCGACAGAGTCTACGAGATCAAGACTCCGGCTGACCGCATCGAACACAGCAAGATCCTGTGGCTCATCATCGTTGTCGCAGGTTTCGCCTGGATCATCCAGTACTTCATGGGCGTCGTAAAGGCCGGCGGTTCCGTTGCCAACGCGCTCAACCTGAACGTTGTTAACTTCATCTTCCTGTTCCTGGGCCTGCTCATGCACGGCAATCTGCGCAGATACGTTGACGCCATCGGCGATGCAGCCGGCGGTTCCGCAGGCGTTCTGCTCCAGTTCCCGTTCTATGCAGGTATCATGGGCATGATGGTTGCCAAGAATGCGGACGGCGTTTCCCTCGCGGGAATCATCTCCGACTTCTTCGTCAACATCTCCACCAACACGACCTTCCCGCTCTGGACATTCCTGTCCGCAGGTATCGTTAACTTCTTCGTACCTTCCGGCGGCGGTCAGTGGGCAGTTCAGGGCCCGATCGTTATGCCCGCAGCAGCCAAGATGGGTATCGAACCCGGCCGCGCAGGTATGGCTATCGCATGGGGCGACCAGTGGACCAACATGATCCAGCCGTTCTGGGCTCTGCCCGCACTCGGCGTTGCAGGCCTGTCCGCAAGAGACATCATGGGCTTCCTCGTCATCGTTCTGCTCTTCACCGGTATCATCGCCTGCGGCGGTTTCCTGATCTGGGCAGCACTGTTCTAAACAGAACGACCTTCCACATCGATGGAATCAAGAAACCCGGTCCTCACGGACCGGGTTTTGTTTTGCGCTTCTTTTCTGTGCTATAATGACAAAAAACACTTCGGGAGGGAGACATGAAAGTAACAAAGGAAATGGGATTCGGCACAAAAGCCATCCACGCCGGGAACCGGCGCAATCTCTACGGATCCATGGGTACGCCCATCGTTCCGGCGGTCACGTATGAATTCGACGGCATCGACGAAGCCGAAGAGGTGTTCTTCGGACGCGCTCCCGGTTACGCCTATTCCCGGGGAGGCAATCCCACGCAGACCGTTCTGGAGGAAAAGCTGGCGTTCCTCGAAGGCGGCGAAAGCTGCGTCATGACCGGTTCCGGCATGGCGGCAGCCGCGTCCTGCCTGCTGACCGCGCTGCGGCCCGGAGACCACGTCATCAGCTCGCCCGTCATCTACGGCAACAGCCACTCGCTCATCGGCGATTACCTGACGGATTTCGGCGTGGAGGCCGACTTCATCGATCTTTCCGACCTGGAGCAGCTGAAGGCCGCGATCCGGCCGAACACGAAGATGGTCTATCTGGAAAGCCCGGGGAATCCTCTGTGCAACATCTGCGACATCGAAGCGATCTGCCGGATCGCCCACGAAGCGGCTCCTGCTATTATGGTCGTCTGCGACAATACGTTCGCGACCCCTTACAACCAGAACCCGCTGGCGCTCGGTGCTGACGTGGTCATCCACTCCGTGACGAAATACATCAACGGCCACGGCGACGTGATCGCCGGCGCCGTAATCGGCAAAGCAGGTTTCATCAAGCGAGTGCGCGAAGACGCCCTGCTGCACATGACAGGCGCGGCGATCGGCGCCATGGAATCCTATCAGATCCTGCGCGGCATGAAGACGTTCGAACTGCGCATGATACGCCACAACGAAAACGCCCTGGCCGTAGCGCAGTTCCTGGAGAACCATCCAAAGGTAAGAAAGGTCTACTACCCCGGACTGGAGTCGTTCCCCGGCCACGATATCGCCTGCCGGCAGATGCGGGGTTTCGGCGGCATGCTGGCGTTCGAGCTCAAGGGCGGCGTCGCAGCGGGCAAACAGATGCTGAAGGCCTGCGACCTGTGCGCGGTGGCGGTCTCCCTCGGCGATGCGGACACGCTGATCGCCCACGGCACGACGATGACTCACGACGACTGCTCCGAAGAGCTGCTGAAGACGATCGGCATCACGCCGGACCTGATCCGCATGTCCATCGGCATCGAAAACAAAGAGGACATCATCGCGGACCTCGCGCAGGCGCTGGATCAAGTGACCGCAGAATAACAAAGCGAAAAAAGACCGGGTCTCCCGCGGGAGACCCGGTCTCTTGTTTTTCGATCAATACAGCATCTCGTTCGCGATGCAGAAGAAGATGCCCTGCCCCGCCGCGATCAACGTACCGTCGTCCGACGTGATGCGGAACTCCGAGATCGCCGTCCGGCGGCCCCGGTGCACGAGTTTCGCGTGGGCGTGCAGCGTTCCTTCCGTCACGTTCGCGATGAACTTGCAGTCGACAGACTGCGTGACGTAGGTGCGGCCGTCGCCGTGCACACAGGTGCCGGCAGCCTCGTCCGCCAGCGCAAGGATCGCTCCGCCGTGGATAAAACCCCTGCTGTTTTTACAGGAGGGTGTGATGGGCATGTCGACCTGCGCGGTCTCCCCGTCCCGGTACACCCAATCGAACTGCATCTGCTTCGCGAAACGGTCGATCTTCCCTTCCTGGATCGCTGCCATAAATCAGGACTCCTCCACGACGCGGTGCATCCGCTTGATGAGCGCGTCGACCGCGCCGGCTGCTGTTCCGCGGAAGCCCTGCTGTTCCAGATAAATGCTGCCCGCGATCGTCGTTCCTCCGGGAGAGCAGACGTTGTCCTTAAGGATCTCGGGATGGATCCCGCTCTCCAGGATCATCTTACCGGTGCCGACCAGCGTCTGCGCGGCAACCATGATCGCCTGCTGGCGCGGAAGGCCTGCAGCGACAGCGCCGTCCGCCAGACCGCACACGAACTGCGCGCAGAAAGCAGGACCGCAGCCGGAAATTGCCGTAAAGGCGTCCATCAACCTTTCGTCCACTTCCATAGCGGTGCCGAGATGGCCGAACAGGGACAGGATCTCGTCGATCTGTTCTCTCGTCGCGTTTTTCCCGCCTGCGATCGCGGCAGCGCCTTCCAGCACGCTCATGGGCGTGTTGGGCTGCACGCAGATGACGGGCGTTTCAGGAATAGATTCCTCGACCTTAGCGCAGGTAAAGCCTCCCATGATGGAGATGATCAGGTGCCTGGCGGGGTCAGCAGCCTTGTTGACCGCGGGAAGGATAAAGTCCGCGATCTGCGGGATCGTCGCGATGACGACGATATCGCTGGCGTCCACGAGCTGGGCGACGCCCGCTTCGTCCGCGGAGACCATGGTGCGCACGCCGGGATAGCGGGCTGCGACCGCGTCCGCCTTTTCCTGTGTGCGGCAGGATACGAAAATGTGATCCGCGCTGACCGCGCCGGATCTCAGAAAGCCGGAAAAGATGGCTTCGCCCATCTGTCCCGCGCCGATAAAACCGATGTTTTTCATAACGTCTCTCCTTGTGATGTCCGGAACCGTTCGAGTTGTGATATTGCTATTATAGTAAAGACTGCGGCGGATTTCCAGCGTTTCTGATGCGGAGAGACTATTTGCGGCCGACCACCCGGTAGATAAAGCCCTGCAGCTGCGTGCAGTCGATCACTTCGAAACCGGCCTTCTCCATGCGCTTTGCGATGCTCTTGCGGTTCTGCGTCCGGCAGTCGCCGCCGGAGGAAAGTTTGAACAGGATATGATTGTCGATCCAGGCGCCCAGGCCGCCTACGCCCGTATCGGACAGAACGTACAGGCCGCCCTTGTTCAGCACGCGGTACGCCTCCGCCACGGCCTTATCCTGATCCGGATAGTGGTGAAAACTCTGGGAGCAGGTGACCACGTCGAACCGGCCGTCCGCATAGGGCAGCGCATCCGCTTTTCCCACGACGAACTGCGCGTCCGGGATGTTCTTGCTTACCGCGACCTCGATCATATTCTCCGCCAGATCCAGACCGTGATATTCTGCCAGCCGCTCTTTTCTCAGCATGTCGATCAGCCAGCCCGTCCCGCAGCCCACGTCCAGCAGCGAATGCCAGGTCTTGTCCCGCAGGTATTCCGCGATGTCCCGGCAGCTGATCTTCCCCTCCCGGGAGTAATAGACGGTGTCCCTTTCGTCATAGAGAGGCGCCTGCTGATTGAAGTGTTTTCTGGAGAGTTCTTCGTAGTTTTTCATGGATCGGACCCCTGATCATAAGGAATGCGGACAATGGCATGCCCGACAGCAGTTAGTTGGCACTAACCATTATAATCCCGGGCTGCTCACGGGCAAGCAGATGCGGACAAAAAGACGATAACAGGAAAATGCCCTTAAAAAGGAAAGGCAAAACGGGGTAAAAGAAAAACTGACCCTGAATTTCAAAATAATTCGAGTCAGTTTTTGTAATTGTGGGAAAAGCCTTTGAAAAACAGAGGCAAACCTCAGAATATGCGGAATTGCCTTTGCCTGGTATTCGTTCGCAGCATCACCTCATGGCAGCAGCGCGCTCTTCGCTATCCGAGCAGCGAGAGGTCCAGTTCGCCAAAGGGCATCAGCAGTTCTTTGACCGCCGCCGCGATCTTCGCCGCACCGCCCGCCGCATCGCTTTCGATGTTCAGCGGCATCAGCGGGTCGTGCAGGGATTTGCGGATCAGGAACCAGCCGTCTTCGCAGTTGACCCGCACGCCTTCGTAGTTGGGCAGTTCCAGGGTCATGCCGGGAACGGAGCCGCCGCCGATCTTCTCCTGCAGCCCGGAGAGCACGCCGTCCGCATAGGAAGCGAAATCCGCCGCCTTGACGCCAAGCCGGTATTCCACGGCCTCCGCGGGTTCCGCCAGATCCGAGATCAGATCTTCGATATAACGGCCGTCCTGCTTCAGCTGCGCCGCCTTCGCCACGACTTTCGCGGCCAGATACGCGCCGTCGTCCAGAAAATAGTTCTCCTTCAGCGCCGCGTGGCCGGACGTCTCGATGGCCAGCGGGCAGTACGTACCGGCTGCGTTCAGTTCCCTGCCTTTATTGATGACGTTCTTATATCCGCGCTGGAACCGCAGATGTTCGAACCCCTTCTCTTTCAGGAACTCCGCCAGCTGCGTGCTCGTGATGGAGTCGGTCACGACAGTGCCGCGGCGCCCGTCCGCGTCCGGCGGGCACAGCAGCGCCGCCAGCGCCACGATGCCGTTGCGGGCGATCTCCTTGCCGTTGTGACCCACGACAGCCATGCGGTCCACGTCCGTGTCGAAGATGACACCCAGATCCGCGCCGGTCTCGAGCACCCGACTGCGCAGGGAATCCACGGCCGCAGAGTCTTCCGGATTCGGGGCGTGGTTCGGGAACATGCCGTCCGGTTCCAGGAACTGCGAACTGCTGACGTCCGCGCCTAAAGGCGCGAGCACGCCTCCCGCATAGAAACCGCCGGCGCCGTTGCCCGCGTCCACGCAGACCTTCAGTCCACCCAGGACTTCAGGACCCTCGGGAAGCCCCAAAATCGCCGCAATGCGCGATTTTAGATCGCTGCAGTAGAATTCCATCAGCGCGCAGTTTTCCCACGCGGAATTCGCCTGTTTTATCTCGCTGCCGTGATGTCCGGTCGCGGCGATCTGCAGGATGTCCCTGATGTCCGCCTTGTCCAGACCGCCCTTGCGTTTTTCGAAAAACTTCAGGCCGTTGCGGTCCGGCGGCAGATGGCTGGCCGTGATCATCACGGCGCCGTCGCAGTCCGTTTCCGGAAACACGCAGCTCATGAACATGGCGGGCGTGGAAGCCATGCCGCAGTCCAGCACGGTAAAACCCATCTGGTTCAGCGTGCTGCACACCGCCGCCTGCAGCGCAGGGCCCGTAAAGCGCGAATCCCGGCCCACCGCCACGCGGCAGCGCGTCGGAGCCTTTCCGCAGGCATCCGACAGCCAGAAGCCGAAGCCGTAGGCGATGTCTTCCGCCGCGGCGGGCGTCAGGTTGACCTCTTTTCCAAGCAGATCCGACGCGACGCCTCTCACGTCGCTGCCGTTCTGCAGTTTGCTGTAGTCCTTCAACATCTTAACACCAGAAATCATAGATTGATGCGGCCATAGGCCGTTTGAGGTCCATCGGGGATACCGGTTCTTAGCGATTGGCAAGCCGCAAGGCGCAGACAGAGCTTAGAACCGCTGTTGGGGCCACGCTGAGCGAGAGCGCGTCCGAAAACGGCTTATGGCCGCATCCCCTTCAGGATCTCTTCCACTTCCGCCCTGTCTTTCAGCCCGGCTGCGCCCAGATAGCGCACCGAGGCGGACGCCGTCGCTGTCGCGAGCTTCGCGCAGTCTTCGTCGGACTTTCCTTCGAGCAGCCCCGCGGTAAACCCGGCCAGGAAATTATCGCCCGCGCCCGTCGTATCCACGACTTCGCAGCGCACGGCAGGCACGAACGTTTTGCGTTTCACGCCCCCGTCCCTGTGATACAGACAGCAGCCGTTCTCGCCGTCCTTCAGGACGACGCAGCGGGCGCCCATGGCCAGCAGTTTTTCCGCCATGGCGTCCGGGGCTGTTTCGCCGGTCATCCAGCGGGCTTCGCTCTGGTTCGGGAAGATATAGTCCGCATACGGCAGGAACGCCGCCGGATCCGCCTCCGACTCTTTTCCCACGTATTCCGAACCGATCATGATGTCCACGCAGGTCGTTAAGCCCAGTTCCTTCGCCTGTTTCAGCACGACAGGAAGACTATCCGTCAGTCCCTTCGCGCCGTAGGCGCTGCCCACGCAGAACACGCCCGCATCTTTCGCCGCATCCCAATCGGCGGTATCTTCGCAGATCTCGTTGTCCGAGCCGTTGTTCACGATGAAGTTGCGTTCGCCGTCCTTATGCACGCACACGATGGAGACCGCGGTCTGATGCGTTTCGGCCTTCTTCACGTGGTCCATATTCACCCCGCGGGAACGGCCAAGTTCTGTCAGCAGCCGACCCATGGCGTCGTCCGCCAGCACGGTCATCAGGACGGGTTCGTGACCCAGCTTTGCCAGGGTCACCGCCTCGTTGATGGCGTCGCCGCCGGTGGAATAGGAAAAGTCGTTCAGCCGTATCGTCTCTTTATAGAACTCGGACGGGTCCAGCCCGGGCACGAGGATGTCCAGACAGGTGATCCCGAAACAGATGGCTTTGCCCATGGTCTATCTTCCTTTCCCTTCCGATCCGAACAGGCGCATCTTCTCCAGCGCCACTTTCTTCACGGCCGCCGCGTGATGCGCGGACATGGTGTGGTAACTCTTCTCGCCGGCAGCCAGGTCGGCTTTCAGCGTCGCGATCGCTTCCAGCAGCATGTCCGTGTGGATGTTGATCTTCGTGATGCCTTCCCGGCAGCAGCGGCGGATGTCCTCCGCGGGGATGCCGGAAGCGCCGTGCAGCACGAGGGGAACGTCCACCGCTTCGCGCACGGCCTGCAGCACGTCGTAATTGATCTTCGGTTCCGCCGTATACACGCCGTGCTGGTTGCCGATGGCGACCGCCAGGAAATCGACCCCGGTGCGCAGGACGAATTCCTTCGCCTGCATGGGATCCGTATAGCCGTAATTCTCCAGGCTGTACTCCCCCTCGTCGCCTACGTGGCCCAGTTCCGCCTCCACGGGGATGCCCCGCGGATGACAGAAATCCACGACTTCGCGTACCGTCTTCACGTTCTCTTCGAACGGTTTGGACGACGCGTCGATCATGATGGAGTTGCAGCCGCATTCCACGGCGTGCACGCATCCTTCCAGACTCGTCCCGTGGTCGTAGTGGAGCACCACGGGAAGGTCCGTATCCGCGGCCCAGGCCTTCACGGCCGGAGCGAAGTACTTCAGCGGAGAGTACTTTTCGAACGGAGGACCGTAGGCCAGGATGACAGGCGCGTTCGCCTCTTCCGCAGCCTCCATGACCCCTTTCAGCAGTTCCGTATTGAAGACGTCGAAGTTGCCGACGCCGTAGCCTTCCGCTGCCGCTTTCGCCAGCATGTCGATCATATTCACAAGCATAACCGTTTCTCCCTAAAGCATACCCAGGATCTTCCGGCGGCAGGCGTCCGCCTCCGCCATCGCCTTTTCCACGTCTATCGTCCGATATTCGCCGTCCCGGTACAGCACCTGCCCGTCGCACATCGTCAGGCAGATGTTGCCGCTGTCCGCAGACCAGACCAGGTTGTTCAGCAGGTTGTGCACCGGCTGCATGTTCGGCTGGTCGACATCCAGGACGATCAGGTCGGCCTTGAAGCCTTCCTTCAGCAGGCCGCAGTCTTCCCTTCCCTGTGACAGCGCGCCTGCGCGGGTCATGGCGTACAGGACCTGCCGCGGCGTCAGCACAGCCGGGTCGCCCGTCCGGATCCGGGCTTCCAGCGCCATCACCTTCGCGTCGGCCAGCATGTTCAGCGAGTTGTTCGAGGAAACGCCGTCGGTGCCCAGCGCGACGCGTACGCCCTTCGCCAGAAGGCCGGGCACGTTCGAGATGCCGGACGCCAGCTTGCTGTTGGAAACGGGACAGGCCGCGACCGTCGCGCCTTTTTCCTTCAGGATATCCATATCTTCGTCCGTGATCCACACGCAGTGACCCAGCGTCGCCGGCATGTCCAGCA
>JAEEGH010029499.1_pt1 | contig 10717 bp, 4 predicted proteins | sample 9134181 | NCBI WGS metagenome assembly JAEEGH01 (sample SAMN16246544, study PRJNA631951) | gut metagenome | biome: gut microbiome; feature: rumen; material: DP-attached | host: Bos | place: Iran: Karaj | collected 2018-10
GTCAAAGGACGACGATTCAAATTCAATTTATGACTGCAAAAAAGCTCATGAACAGGCTGTTGAAGACGCAAAAACTTTCTTAAACGCTAAAAATGCAAAACTTCAGGAAGCTTCAAAACAGATTGATGAAGATGTATGTCTTGTCTGCTGCATCAACGCAGAAAGCCTCGGACAAAACTGGGCCGAAGGCATGGACTGGTTTGAAAATGTTCTCAGATTAAATAAAGACAGCGATTTTGCAAGCTGCTCACAGATGTTAAAAAATCAGTTCAAGCTGGAGCGCATTACACCGTACCCATGCGCCGCAAGCGGAAACGGTTATGGCGAAGATTTGCTGGACAGTTCAAACAGCTGGATGCTTCGTTACACACGTAAAATGTGCGAACGAATGTGCGACCTGGTGGGAAGGTTTCCCACAGATACAGGATTAAAGGCACGCCTTTTGAACCTGGGTGCCAAAGAACTGATGATTGCACAGTCCGCAGAGTGGAGTAAAATGCTTCATAATTCATCATCCCCTGAGTACGCAAAATTCAGGTTTACTGCAAGCGTAACTGCATTTACAACAGTTTTTGATTCCCTGGGATCAAACGTTGTAAGTACCGAATGGCTTACAAAGCTGGAAAAAGAACACAATCTTTTCCCGTGGATGAATTTCAGGATTTTTGCAAAGAAGATTTAACGCTCAAGAGTTCCAAAAGCGTTGATTTCGTCATGAATCAGTAAAAGCTGTCGGGCAGTGTTGATCGCTTCGATGGCCGGGTCGTAGCGGATTCCGATGTTTTTGGAAAGCTCTTTTGCTTCCTGCCATTTTTGAATCGCATCTTCGATATCGTTTCTTGAACCCTTCGAATACAATTCAATTCCTTCTGCGTAACGCAGCTGAACCTGTGACTGGATGTTAGAGCGGCCCTTGTCTCCAAGGTTCAGTTTTGCGCCGAGACTTATGTGGTTAACCGGATTGAATGAAGAAGTTAAATCCAGGGTGTAGTTGATATTCATTTTTACGCCTTTAACGTCAAACTGGCTTCCCATGCTGAATCTCGGGTTTGCGCCCTGCAGACAGAATCCAAGTTCAAAATCAAAGAACTTTGTAATGTTGAATTCTGCGCCTGATGCAAGGGACCACATTTCGCTTGATTTAAAATCAAGAAGGTTGACCGGCTTTCGGAATTCGGCCGTAAAGAGAATCGGTTTAAAAAGGCGGTAACTCAGTCCGACGCTCACACGGGTGGGAAGGCTGTCATCAAGTTCAAATTCCGTATTAAGGCCCGTAAATGCAAGACCAATATTGTTCACTGCAAGTCCAAAGGTAAGGTTAGGGTCTGTCGTGTTGAATGTTTTGATAAAGTTGAACCTCATCAAAAGCCCGGCGTCCGCCATGAGACCCAGAGCCGACTGTGAAAAGCCTGAACCGCTTTTAATTTCGTCAGTCTGATTGTCCGTGTAGTCCGGCATGTTGCGCCAGGATCCGCGCAGGTTAAAGCCCAGGGCAATTCCCTTAAAGTTGTAGCCCGAAAGAAAGTTATATGAGGCGTTGAGTGCAATTGAAGTTTCGCTGTAATAGCTTGCGGCCACCTTGTCACCGTAAAGATTGTATTCGCTGAAGGGCACGTAAAAACACTTGAGCTGGGCTCCAAGTCCCAGATTGTTGAATCTGGTAGTTGCCTGCAGGGATTCCATGGCAGAGTCTGCAATCCATGAGTTGTGGAAAAATGCAGTTTCCGTGTTTTTTAAAACCGAAGATGCGGCAGGATTGTAGTCAAAAAATGAAATATCATCTGCAAGGCCTGTAAAGCTGGTTCCAAGGCTTTCTACGCGGCCGCCCGTGGGAATGTTCAGGGAGCGGAAAACTGTAGTTCCTGCATTGTCGTCGCTCAGACTGTCAAATACGTCTGAAAGTTTGTTGTTTATGTCCTGTAAATCAAGGGCAGCTGCACAAAAGTTAAGGGACAGGCCAAGAACAAGGACTGAAAGGATGAGACGATTTTTTCTGACAGCAGAAAAGTGAATTTCCATTTTCTCCAGATTTAAAACTTATCGAATTATATGTAAATTTTCGGATTTTTTTCTATAATGCTTAATAAGATTTACCGAAAATAAGAAAAGATAAAATGGGTTTTTGCAAAAACAGGGCATTTTCAGCGGTAATATTTCTCTTTTTGGCAGTTTTTCCTGCATTCAGCCAGGAAACGGACGTCAGCGAGTCCGGTAAAACTGAACAGACCGTCATGTCCCTTTCACAAATCGATGACCTCATTGAAAAAAAAGAATATTCAAAGGCCCTTGAACAGTTATCTCTTTACATAAAAATTCACCCGGAACAGTTTGATAAATCACAGAAAAGAATCAGCCGTATTCTCAACGCAAGGGACGGCTTTAATACCCTTGCAAAAGAACTGTCCGGAAAGATGCAGCAGTCAGAAAACCTGGATGAGTCATCCGCCGCCCTTGCAGATGAACTTGATACCCAGAAGATGGACATAATCGTAACCCTGGAAAAATCCGAGCAGAATCCGCCTCCGGAAATCGTTGCACTTACAAACGATGCTAGGCGTACGGTACGTCTTTCTTATTACATCAACCGCTCAAACCTCATTATCAGCCAGGGTGTTGCCATGATAAACGGCGCCCGGGATAACGAGGCAGACCCGTACAGCAGCGCCGCCGAAAAGTTTAAGGAAGCCCTGTCCCTTAAAACAAACGACAGTGATGTTGTGTTCGAAGGTGAAAAGGAAATCCCTGTTGTTTATCCTGAAAGCCTTAATGCGGAAGTTCAGCGTCATATCAGGCTTGTAGACCGTTATTCCCAGTCTCTTAAAATACAGCTGGATGCCGCCCAGAAAGCCTATGACGAGTATGTTATGAGCCTCAGAAACTTTAACAGGGCTTCTTCTGCACAGAATCTTACTCTTGTAAATGACACCTTTGCGGCCCTTGCAAATACCCGTAACCAGATTTACCGCGAAGGACTTGAATTAAAAAAACTCGATCAGCGCGCCCTGTCCTTAAACCCGGGCCTGGGCGACACGTCTTACATCACATTCAGCTGCTGGGCCGTAACAGGCACCGGTGTTGATGTTGACTCAGGCATTGTGGGAGCGGTGGATTCGTTCTGGAATACCCGTGTTGAATCCATGAAGCAGGTGGTTTATGACACAATTAAGGCAAACTATGAACAGATTGCAGGTGCCTTTGACATTAAAAGCCAGACTTCATTCCCTGCATCCGATTATGCTCTGATTAACCGGTCACGAACTGACAGCGCCGAATATGCTGATCAGGGCTTAAAAGTCCAGGCTCTGTATAAGCTTGTTGAATCAAGCCCGGCTCAGAACTTTACAAGGTATAACGATTCCATGAATTTTGCCGCCGCATACAGCCGAAACGAACTTCGTTCACTTTTTGCAACTGACAGCGAAATTCATAATCAGAATAATCTTGTTGATAATTACAATCCTCAGAATCAGGATGTTACTCAGACGGCAAAGGTCCTGCAGGGTTATATTCAAAACTATAACCGCCAGATTCCGCCCCTCAACGCACTTGAATCCAGTGCCCTTGTTACAGGTAAAAAAGGACCAGGCTCTCAGCCGGTCGTTCCTGTCCTGAACAACAGACGCACTACCAGCGGAGTTCAGCTGGAAGACCGGGAACTTTTCTTTGATGATTCAATTGCATTTTTTGAAGGTGCTGTAAAAGTTTCGCGAGAAGAATGTGAGAGAAGGGCAGGCCTTTTGTGGGGCATGATTGCAAAAAATTACTCAGAACAGGCGGACAAGGTTCTTGCAGACTTTACCCTCAGAAATGTTCACGCAAAAACACTGCTTGACGGTGTTGAAGAAAGCGTTTCTGCAGGTTCAGAAACAAGCACTGCAAAAATCGTAAAATTCTACCCTAACCAGGCCAGAACTGAAGCTGAAAAGTTGAATTCAGATATTCAGAAAGAAAAGACAGTCCTCGTTTCATATAACACAAGCCTCAGTGCCGGAAGACAGTACAATGAGACAGTCCCCGAATACGCAAACGGCGTTAAAAACATAGAAACTGTAATCAGTGCTTTGGACGCACTCATTGTTCAGAATAATCAGATTGCTGCCACTGCACGACAGAAGATTCAGCTTGCGTCAAAGGACGCCAACGAAGCCCGCCTGAACTACCAGCGCGCCGTTGCTGCCCTGAACAAAAATCAGTTTGATGAAGCACGAAACCTCCTTGATCTGGCACGAAGAAAATACAATTCATCCCTTGCACAGCAGGAAGACGCTTCGCTGCGCTCAGAAAGTGACAGACAGCTTTTCAGCCTTGATGAAGAGATTTCAAGAAAACAGAACGAATACGTTGTTCGGGAAACCCGTTCCCTCAAGGAAAGTGCTCGGAATGCATACTATAACGGTAACTTTGATGCGGCCGAAAGCAATCTCGTTAAGGCACGCACTCTGTGGGCAGTTACAAACGTAGAAGAAGACCAGGAAATTACAAACCTTCTCGCTCTGGTAAACACTGCGCTTTCGATGAAGACCGGCCGTGTTATTGCAAGTACGGATCCGCTTTATCCTGAAATGTCACAGATTCTTTCAATCAGTAACCAGTACTATGACCAGGGTGCCAAACTCATGGCTGACGGAAAGCGGGAAGAAGCAAAGGCGATTCTTGAGCAGGCCCGTGCAAAACTCCGCACCCTGCAGCTTATTTACCCGCTGAATCAGGATGCAAGCCTTTTGATTCTTAAAATTGACCGCCTCGTAGACCCTGACGCCTTTAACGCTATGTTTGAGCAGAAAATCCAGGCGGCCCGTGTTGAATACAAAAATCCTGCAAAACAGAATCAGGCCTACGCAGACCTTCTTGACCTGCAGCAGATTAACCCTAATTACAAGGGACTTGCTTCTTTAATTCTGAATATTGAATATGAACTTGGCATCAAGCAGAAACCGGTTGATAACAGTTCAAAAGCGCGTTCCCAGAACCTGACAGAACAGGCAAGAAAACTTTATAATAGTGCAAACGGAAATGAAAATTCATTGAAGAGGGCAGTTGCCCTGCTTGATCAGGCAATTTCCCTCAACCCGAATAACTCTGCCGCAACCACATTAAAGGACAGAATCCAGACTTCTATCGGTGGTAAGGCAACGGAAATTCTTTCTGCACAGGATGAGCAGTCTTACCAGCTTGCTGTCCAGGAAATGAACCGTGGTAATATTATTAATGCAAACAACCTCGTAGAAGACTTGATTGCTAAAAACGGTCAGAATAAAAAATTGCGCCAGTTAAGACAGCGCATCAGGGCTTTGATGTAGTATGAATTATTTGAATACGGCTGAAAAAAATAACTTCTCTTTTCCTGCAAAAATCTCTTGTCTCATTGTGCGCCCTGTGAGCCGTGTTCTTGCCGGACTTTTCCTCCTTGGAATTTTTCTTTCAGTTCCGTCAAAACTTTTTGCACAGAACTCCTTTTACTGGGACAGCCCGAAAGCCCTGATTCATGAGAATGCGCAGTTTCCTCAGGTGCTTTCGTCAGCAGGTACAACCTTTCTTTTTTATGAACAGGTTAATTCAAATTCAACTGTAAGCATAAACCTTGCAAAAAAACAGAACAATGTTCTTGAATGGCAGAGCCCTGTAAGCATTGCAGGTCCATTCAGCTACTCAGGGGACGTTCCTGATATGTATTCGGCGGCCATTGCACCAAACGGTACAATCGCGGTTGCTGTCCTGGTCTCTGACCGCGCTGTTGCAGTTTACGTTTCCCACGACGGCGGCGTTACCTTTAACCGCAAGGAACTTCCCCGCCAGACACAGCAGGTTGTGGGACCGCGCCTTTTTGCTTCAAGAAACGGTTCGTTCATTCTGTTTACGGCCCTGGGCGCCAACGAAACCTTCTCCCTTTTGAGTTCAACATCGTCTAACGGAGACAGCTGGTCCACGCTCACACCCTTTGCTCCCAGCGTTTCCGTAATGAACCCCTTTGCGCCTGCGCTTCTGAAAGTTGCTGACGGAGACCTTGTTGTATTCCAGGGGCAGTATCAGTACATGAAGAACGGGGATTCAAGACGAAGCTACCAGCTGTACGCAACAAAAAGTACGGACGGTCTTAAATCCTGGTCGCCTGTAACAATCGTAACAAATGAACGTTCAATAATTTCTTCTTCCGCTGGAACTTTTGAAAACTACAATAACCAGCGCGCAGTTCTGTATTCAGGGGGAACTAAAAACTATCTCGCCTGGGAACGAACTTATTATACCAGCGAGCAGTCCCACATCTGGGTCACAGAGCTTTCTGACAACGGAAACATTTCCGGCGGACTGATTGAACTGACAACTTCCGGAGACGCACACCGTCCGATTCTCTTTGATTATAATAACACTGTAAACGCAGTATGGTTTGATAACCGGCGCGGTTCAAATTCTGTTTACATGGCTTCAAATAACGGCTTTATGTGGGACGAGTCAATGCTTGTTTCCATGCAGTCTTCCTCAACATTCGTTTATCCTGTTCTGACAAACGCACTTGTAACGGCATCCGACGGAACCCAGAAGCCGGCAGTTCAGCTTTCATTCGTATGGCAGCAGGAACTTTCAAAAAAGAAGGAAGCCCAGTTATTCGTTTTGTATCCTGATACGACAGTTGTTCCGCCGAAAGTTCTTGCGTCAAACTTTATCCAGGGAAAGCGTTCTACGGCACAGAAAGTCAAGGCAAGGGTAGTGCTCCCGGAAGACTCAAGCGGAATTGCAGGTTTTTCCTGGATTTGGACGACTGATCCGTCAGAAGAGCCTCCCGAATACCTGATGAACCTCCCGTCAGAACTTAATTTGACTGCCAGTGCAGACACTGACGGCGAGCATTATTTTAAAGTGAGGGCAACTGACTACGCGGGCAACTGGTCAAAGTCTGCGGCAATCGTTTATTACCGCGACTTAACTCCGCCGCTGGAACCGTCAATTATTCTTCCGCCACTGGACCGATACGGCTTTGTTGAATCCAACTCTTTCTCCGTAAACTGGAAGCATGCAGAAAGCGATGACGATGTTGCAGGTTACAGCTGGGCAATTAACCGCGTAAGCGACATCGATAAATCAATTACAACTTCAAAACGCCACCCCAACCAGAAGGATGATTCCTATATTTTGTCTCAGGTTGAATCCATTAATTCGAGAAAAGACAGAATTCTTGATTCGTATAAAAAACCGCCTGCTTTCAATCAGGGCAGTAAAACAGGCGTTGAGTATTCAAACCTCAGAAACGGTATTTACACTTTCTCAGTCTGTGCAATCGATACTGTGGGAAATATAAGTAAACCTCAGGTAAGTTATTTTATTGTAAATAAATACGAACCTTTTACCTATATCAGCGGCCTCAAAACCCAAAAAGACGACTTTGGCGACCTTGAAATTTCGGTTTACGGTCAGGACTTTAATTACGACGGCATTGTAAAAGAAATTTACATCGACCGTGACGGAAAGGCTCCATACGACAAAACCCTTACCCTTCGCCGGGGAGATTACCGCATAGTTTCAAATTCCCTCATCACGGGAATCAAACTTTCTGAACTTGAACTGGGAAACTACGGAATCTTCCTCAATCATACTGACCGGGGAATCTACCCGGGCTCAGGCAATATCCGTACAAACCGTTTTGTCGTAGATGAAACGGGAACTGTAAAAATTGAACACCAGTACGAAATCAAGCCTGAGTGGACAATAATTCAAAAAGATAAAAAGGTAACTTTACAGACAATAGATATTCTGATGTATGTCCTCATGGCACTTGCGGCCCTCGGTGCTTTTGCATCGTTCCGCGGACTTGCCTTAACAGCAGGGCAGACAATTATTATCAGAAAGGAAGTGCAGGCACTTTTAACAGGAGACGATATGCCACTTGCAAAGAAACAAAAAGCTGAATTCGTAAGGCAGAAAGGTGTGAGCCTGAAGATCCGCCTGGTGGGCTTTACCGCAATACTCGTTCTTATGATTGTATTGATGGTATCAATTCCGCTCGGACTCAACATGCTTAAAACCCAGGAACGAACCCTCGCATCCGGCCTTGAAAACCGCGTTAACGTTCTGATGGAAAGTATGTCGACAGGTGTCCGTTCTTACCTGCCTTCAGGACTCGACAACATTGTCGAATTAAATTACCTGCCGCAACAGACAAACTCACTCAAAGAAGCCGCTTACGCGACAATTCTCGGTATGAGTGCTGACAAAAACAATACAAATCTGGACTATGTATGGGCTTCAAATGATGAAAGTATTCTCGATAAAATTGATACGCCGCAGTGGTCGTACGGCCGCTCACGTCTGACAGAAGACAAGAGGGCAGAGCAGATTACCCTCAAATGCCACGAGCTTGAATCCCAGGCCCAGCAGCTTGCAGGTTATCTCACAGACCAGATCCGTTCCCTCAACTCAGAGGGCGCACGGCTTGCCCGCGCAACAGATTCTGCTTCAGTTGCCCGCCGTAACGAAATAAATGACGAAGTCCGAAGATTGAATGCAGAAGTTACTTCAATGCTCGGACAGCTTTCGGACAGTAACAGCGGCGCAGAACCATTCTTTGATAATGCACATCTCGACAAAAAGAATACGGAGTATCTTTTCTACAAGCCTGTAATTTACAGACAGGGCGGAGATAACAGCCTTGTTCACGCAGTTGTAATCATGCAGATTTCGACAGTGGATTTGATTAAGGAAGTTGATTCAGCCCGTAATACAATTCTTGTAACTTCCGTGCTGATAGCCCTCCTTGCCATCGCGCTCGGAATCGCAGGTTCATACATTCTTGCTTCATTCATTGTAAAACCGATTAAAGCACTTGTAGAACACGTAAATAAAATTGCAGAAGTAAAAGATAAAAAATTACTCAAAGATTACAATATTTCGGTTAAAACTCATGATGAAATCGGAATTCTCGGCGACGCGGTAAACGACATGACCGCTGGCCTTGTAAAGGCTGCCGAAGAAGAAGAAAAGGCAATGGAACAGGAAAAGATGGCCCTTGACGGTAAAGCCGTTCAGCAGACCTTCCTTCCATTGATGACAAGCGATAAGGGTGCCAAAATGACAACCGCACGCCTGACCGAAAAGAATATTCAGATTTCAGGTTATTACGAAGGTGCCGACGCGGTATCGGGCGACTACTTTGACTACAAAAAACTCGATGAACGCTATTATGCGATTATAAAGTGTGACGTTTCGGGACACGGAGTTCCGGCGGCGCTTATGATGACAGTCGTTGCAACACTTTTCCGCAAGTATTTTGAAGACTGGACAATGCAGACAAAGGGAATCAAACTTGATTCACTTGTAGTTCAAATCAACGACTTTATTGAATCTTTAGGCGTTAAGGGTAAGTTTGCAACCCTTTTAATCTGTCTTTTTGACACAAAAACCGGCGACGCATGGCTTTGTAACGCAGGTGACAACCTGATTCACGTATTTGACAGCGCTTCCCGTACAGAAAACACAGTCACACTCCACGAAGCGCCGGCTGCAGGTCCGCTTCCTTCATTCATGGTAGAAATGAAGGGCGGCTTTAAGGTTGAAAAAATCAAGCTCAAGCCGAATGACGTTCTTTTCCTCTACACTGACGGTATCGAAGAAGCAACCCGCTTCTTCAGGGATTCAAATTACGAAATCACAAAATGTGCAGAACCTGGACTTGCAGAAGGTGAAATTCACGAAAACCACAAGGCAGGACAGGAAAGTGAGCAGATGGAACCTGAGCGCGTCAAGGCAATTCTTGAATCGGTCCTCAACCGCCAGAAGTATTCCCTTCATAAATGGCATAGTCCTGAGCCAGAAGAAGTCCTTGAATTCGACTTTACAGGAATTGAAGGAAGTATCGATGATGCAATTATTGCACTTGCAGCAGTAGAAAAAGTATTCCGTATGTATAAGTCACCGAAGGCTTCCGGTTCAGTTGCGCGTAATGATAAGGGCGACGTCGTTATCACCGGCGACGGAATCCGTGTTGACCGCCGTATCGATGAGTTCCTCAAGGCAACATTCAATCGTTACGATTATTACTGCGCACAGAAAATTGACATGGAAGAAGCAAACTATGTATATTACACCGGCTTGAATGAAGATCCGCAGGCAGATGACCTGACCCTGCTGGCAATTCGTAAGCTTTAGGTTGAATTTTTAATGACCGCATAATCAGGAGGTTTTTATGGCTTTTATGGACGACATCAAACACTATGTTGAACTTGGATTGAATGTATCAAAGGACGCACTCAGCCGTGCAGGGGACGCTGTTACAAAATTCGGTGACGAAAGCGTAACCCGTCTTGAAAAAAAACAGTTTGAGTCAAAACTCAGAAACGAAGTTTTGGAAATAGGCTACTCAGTTCTCAAGGCTTTTGAAGAAGATAATAAGGAATCTCTTGCAAAAGATGATGAAGAAATCGCTGCCAAAATCCAGAATATCAAAAAGTTCAGGGAAGAAATCGCCAAAAGGGAAGCGATTTTGAGCAGGGAAGAAAATAAATAAAAAAAATGCAAAAAAAATCAAAAAAAAGTGAAAAAAAATAAAAATAACTATTGACGAAAAAGTGTGGTTGATGATATATTCATTCTCACCCGCTCAACGGGGACGATATTTGAAAAGAAACAGGGAAGGAAGATAGACAAGACAGCAAGTCTGAGTAAATCAGATAAGTTGGAAGAGTTTCTCGAATATTAAGAAAAACTAAATGCCAGCGCAGGTTGAAAG
>JAEEGH010029504.1_pt1 | contig 10716 bp, 10 predicted proteins | sample 9134181 | NCBI WGS metagenome assembly JAEEGH01 (sample SAMN16246544, study PRJNA631951) | gut metagenome | biome: gut microbiome; feature: rumen; material: DP-attached | host: Bos | place: Iran: Karaj | collected 2018-10
AACTGCTGGGGCCCTGATCTACGGCTAAAATATACTTTTGCTCCATAGTATGTAGTTTAATGAACAATGAATAATGAATAATGATTAATTGTCAATTGTCAATTGTCAATTGTCAATGGTCAATTAATCTTACCGTCTCAAATCAATAACATCCTTAATCAGTTCATCAACGTGTGCTTCTTCTGTAGCCCACGAGGTAACAAAGCGGATGGCAGAATGTTCTTCATCAATGGGTTGCCACTCCTCAAAGATATACTTCTTTGCTAAAGAAGCCATCTCTTTTTTCGTTACAATGGGGAACACCTGGTTGGTCGGTGAATCTGCTAAGAACTCAAAGCCAGCCTCCTTCAATGCCGTTGACAGTTTCTTGGCCAATACATTGGCATGCTTGGCAATTTTAAAATAGAGGTCGTCTTTAAAGAGTTCTCCAAACTGGGCACCCAAAAGCCAACCTTTAGCTAACAAGGCACCACGTTCCTTACGAACATAATCAAAATCGGGATACAAATCAGGGTCATTGAAAACGATTGCCTCACCAAACAAAGCACCATTCTTTGTGCCACCAATATAGAACACATCCGTCAGTACCGTCAGGTCGTGCAGCGTCAAGTCGTTCTCCTCTGACGTCAAAGCACTGCCCAGACGTGCTCCATCAAGATACAACAACAGCTTGTGTGCCTTGCAGAATTCGCTGATAGCCTGCAACTCTGCTTTCTTATAAATGGTGCCTACTTCTGTCGCATCTGATACGTATACCATCGCAGGCTTCACCATGTGTGGACGCATGAAATAATCGTCCAATCCTTTCTGGATAGCTGCTGGTGTGAGTTTCTCTTGAATACCAGGCACGGTAATCACACGATGCCCTGTAGCTTCAATGGCTCCTGTCTCGTGAGCAAAGATATGTCCACCCTCTACACAAATCACTGCCTCTGGAGAGCGCAACAGGGCAGAGATAACTGCCATATTAGCTTGTGTGCCACCAATGACGAAATAGATGCTTGCCATGGGATTACCTATACGTTGACGGATGAGTTCGATTGCCTCATTGGTTACTTCATCCTCGCCATAGCCAGGATGTTGCACATAATTCTCCTCCTGAAGCTTTTTCAGGATGTTAGGGTGTGCCCCCTCTGAATAGTCGCATGTAAAGCTATACATTATTTATAATATGGTTTGATTTATTGTTTACCTTGCGAAGGTAAGGCTTTTTTCTTAATTATAAAAGAAAAGGGAAGCTTTTTGTTTTAAATAATAGAGTTAAAGCTTGTTCTTGTATTCTTTTGGCGAGCACCCCATCTGTTTGCTAAAGAAACGGGTGAAATGTTGTGGGTATTGAAATCCCAGTTCGTAGGCAATTTCTTTTATGCTGGCATTGTGTTCTTGTAGCTTATTTACAGCTACATCCAGTATATAAGAAGTAATGAGATCCTGTGCACTCTTGCCAGTATCTTTCTTAATCAGTTCGCTGAAATATTTGGTTGAGTAGCCAGACAGATTGGCGAAGTATTCAACGGTTGGCAGCCCTAATTCCTCGTATTGTTGTTGGATATAATAATCGCGCAACTGGTGCTGGAATCTGTTGGTCACCTCCTTGTTAATTGGATTGCGTGACTCAAATTGTTGGTCGTAAAGACGCAAGAGGTATTCTAACAACAGTTCGATGTTCAGGCATAGCAGTCTTTTGTTGTGTGGAGTCACTTCTTTCATGATTTCTTTCTTGATGCGGTTCATCGACTCCATAAAAAACTGCTTTCCTTCTTCAGAAACAAAGACGGCCTCGTTGCTGTTATATGAGAAGAAGGGAAATCTGTCGAGTATGTGCATACCTAATTCTGTTCCATGTATTAAGTTGGGGTGAAACAGCAGGCAAATAGATGAAGGCTTTTCTTCCTCTTTCAAGTCGATGGTTATCTCTTGTCCAGGGGCTATGCAAAAAATAGAACCGTCTGTGTAGTCATAACGGGTATGTCCATAGGCGATGTCACCACAATACTTATTCTTCAGCTTGATGATATAGAAGCCAAAACTAAGTGTCTCGTTTTTACAATGAACAGTCTCATTGAAGTCCACTACATTGATTAAAGGGTTTACCCCTTCAAAACCGAACTTCTCGTTATACTCAGCTATGGTGCTTAAATAAGACATGCTTATATTGTAATAAAATTTAACTAATAGTTGCTGTTTCAGTTAAAGAATACAAATATTACTACAAAAAAGGACTAATAGGTAATTGAGGTATCTTTATCCGTAACAAAGGTAATATTTTTTTATAACTTCGAAGTATCTTTGCAGTATAAAATATTTATTATAGCTGCGTTGTTATGAATAAAAATTCAATTTCAAGAAGAGAAGCACTAAGGAACATTGGTGCAATGGTGACTGGCACGTTGCTGCTTTCAGCAGGTGGCATGGTGACTTCGTGTGATGCCAACAAGAAGGCAAAGAGACTGATTTTTTACTTCACTGGCACAGGGAACAGTCTGTATGTGGCACGTCAGCTGGCTGGCGAAGACGGTCAGCTACTCAGCATCCCACAATTGATGAAAAGGGGACTATTTGAATTTGAAGCAGAGGAAATAGGAATGGTATTCCCTACTTATAGCCACATGCCACCTCGTATGGTGAAACAATTCATGGCGAAGGCTAAGCTGAAAGCCGACTATTTCTTTGCTGTGCCTACCTTTGGTGCCATCAAGGCTACTACGGTGGAGAACGCAGCAAAGTTTGCAGCCAGAGGAGGAACTACCTTCAATTATATCAAGACCATTCTGATGGTGGATGTAGGTCTGCATTTCTTTGATATTGATAGAGAACGTGCAATAGATAAGCACATTCCAGAGCAATTAGAGGCTATCAAGGCCGATATCAATAGTCGTAAGAACTACATTGAAGAAACAACTGACCAAGAACGTGAGTTCCACAACGGACTGATGGCTGCCTGCCAGATGAATGACGAGGAAGGTTTCCACATGCAGGCAGAGAATAGGTTCAATATCGACGCTGACAAGTGCGTGGGTTGTGGCACATGCGTAGAGGTTTGTCCGCATGGCAATTATAGATTCGGTAATCGTGGTTTGGAGACGAATGGTGAATGCGACTATTGTATGTCGTGCGTTCACAATTGTCCGCAGAAGGCCATAACCTTCAAGCCTTCTGACAATTTCATGCTGAGACCTGAACCCAATCCTAATGCCCGTTTCCGTAATCCACACGTTACATTGGCGGATATCAAGCGAGCTAACAGACAATAAGGATGGTGCTGAATTAAATATTTATCCCCCGCTGTTGCGGGGGATAAATTATAAAGTACCTTGCTTCAGCTTCTCAACATAAGCATCAATCTTTTGCATCTGAGCAGGGATGTTGATGCGTTGCGGACACTCGGGTGAACACTGGTTGCAACTGGTGCAATGACTGGCCTGACGGAGCTTGGGCACTGCACGGTCATATCCCACTAAGAATGCCTGACGGGCCTTCTTGTAGTTGGGGTCTTGCATGCTCTCAGGAATGTTGCCTTCGTTCACGCACTTGTTGTAATGTACCAGAATGCCTGGAATATCCAATCCGTAAGGACAAGGCATGCAGTACTGACAACTGTTGCACGGGATGGTGGGGTAGGTGACCATCAGGCTGGCGGTGTCTTCCAGATAGGCCAGGTCGGCCTCTGACAACGGTACCACTGGTGCCAAACTGCGGATGTTGTCCTGCAGGTGCTCCATATAGGTCATACCGCTCAGCACACTCATCACCATAGGATAGGTGCCACAGAAACGGAAGGCCCAGGATGCCACGCTGTTCTCGGGCTCCTGCTGCTTCAGACGGGCTACGATGTGGTTGGGCACATTAGACAAGCGTCCACCCAGCAACGGCTCCATAATAACGCTTGGAATGTTGCGCTTGGCCAGCTCGTTGTACAGATACTCGGCATTGACGTTGCGTGGATTGGTCTCCTTGGCGTGGGTCCAGTCGAGGTAGTTCATCTGAATCTGCACAAAATCCCACTTGTATTTGCCTTCGTCATGCAACTGCAGCATGTAGTCGAACACTGCCACATCACCGTGGAAAGACCAGCCCAGGTTGCGAATCCTGCCTGCCTCACGCTCCTTGACTAAGAAATCGATAACACCATTGTCAAAGAAACGTTCCATCAGCTGAGGTATGCCATCGCCACCGCCAATGGAGTGCAACAGGTAGTAGTCGATGTAATCGGTCTGCAACTCCTTGAACGAGTTGTGGTACATCTCTAACGATTGCTTATACATCTCTTGTGGAGAAAGTCCTCTGCCAGCTATTCGCTGATTTGACAACTTGGTGGCTATGAAATACTCATTGCGGGGATGGCGCTTCAGGGCAATGCCTGTGGCACGTTCTGACTGTCCCTGCACATATACAGGAGCTGTGTCGAAATAATTAACGCCATGATCCAAGGCATAGTCAATCAGTTCGTTTACACGTTCCTGGTCGATGATATTGCCATTCTCATCTGGCTTCGGAAGGGTAGGCCAGCGCATGCAGCCGTAACCCAAGAGCGATACTTTATCGCCCGTAGTGGGGTTGGTGCGGTAGGTCATTGTTCCCTTGGGAACTTCTGTCGTATGATGTCCGGCTGGGTCGTACTCAGCATTCTTCTTGGGGGCACAACTTGCCACAGCTGCACCTGCTGCAACTGTTGCTCCTGCTCCCATGACCTTCAGGAATCCACGACGACTTATGTTGTTTTTCTTGTCTTCCATAATTGTCAGTTATTAGATGGTTCTGTGCACTTCGTGGCCTTCCACATGGATAGCACTCAGTGGACGAGATGGACAGAGGTTCTCGCAATCACCACAACCGATGCAGAGTTCCTCGTTCACCACAGGAATCTTCAGTGACTTAGGATCATCGGCATCAAGTGGCACCATAGTGATAGCTCCAGAAGGACAGTGGCGTGCACAGTTGCCGCACTCCTGGCCGTCTTTGATAGGCACGCAGAGCTCACGTGTCCATACGGCATGACCAATCTGGATGGATGACTTCTCTGCCACATCTATCAGCTTGATGGCACCAGCAGGACAAACCTCAGAGCAACGCACGCACTCAGGACGGCAATAGCCCACCTCGTAGCTTGCCTCAGGCTGCATTAGGGTCATCAGGTCGGTGCTTGGACGCAACACGCCGTTAGGACAAGCAGAAACGCAGAGCTGGCATCCTGTACAGTGGCTCGCCATGTTCTTCAGACTCACTGCTCCTGGAGGCACGATTCTGGTAGCACGGTTGGGCTTTACCTTGTCGGCAATCTCAGCCAGACCACCGTCCACCTTCTTGTCTGTAGCCTCAGGAATGATCTGTGCCTTAGCCGCAGCTGCAGCACCCACAGCGATGGTGGTGAGGAAGGTACGCAGACCTGGGTCTTTCACTGGAGCCTTTGTCTCTTCTGCCTTAGCCTCTGCCTTAGGAGCTGGCTTCTCCACCACTACTGGCTTTGGGAATGCAGTAGCCATTGAAGGCATTGCAAACTTATAGCTCAGTGCACCGAACTTGCACTGCTCTAAGCAGTTTCCGCAGGTGACGCAACGACTGTAATCTACGGTGTGTGTCTTATAGTCGATACAAGATGCCTTGCAGTTGCGTGAGCACATGCTGCAGTTCTTGCACTTTTCGGCATCAAAAGTGATATGGAAGAATGAGAAGCGTGCGAAGAAGCCTAACACAGTACCTACAGGGCAGATGGTGTTGCAATAGGTCCTGCCATTACGCCAAGCCAGAATGAAGATAATGACCAGTGTAACGACGGCGATGATGAGGGTAGGCATTGACTTTACCCATACATCGACATCATAGATGGCATAGCTGTCATATTTCTCAGCGATGGAAGCCAGGATGTTGTTGCCCCAGCGATAGAGAGGCTGGAAGATGTTGCTGGCAATTCTGCCATAAGAGCTGTATGGAGCCAGCAAGGCAACGAATGATCCCACACCAGCGATGATGGCCATTACGAACACACCCAATACCGTGTATCTCAGTGCGCTCATAGCCTTTGAATAGGTGTAAGGGATTTTGCGCTCCTTCTTGGGACGGACCTTCTTGCCGAACCATGCGATGATGTCTTGGAACACGCCCATAGGACAGATTACAGAGCAGTAGATTCGCCCGAATAACAATGTCAGTACGATTAATAAAACGATAATTCCCACGTTCAGTGCCAAAACTGCAGGCAGGAACTGGAGTTTCGCCATCCATGAGAAATATGAGTGAGTCACTCCTGTGAAATCGAGGAACATCAGGGTGATGCACACGAAGAAAATGATGGCCAGTGTCAGTCTAATTTTACGTACCATATTATTATAGTATTAGTTAGTCTCGATCGATTGTCAGAATCCTAATTCCTGGAGCCATTTCTCCACGCGTTCTTTTGAAGAGCGTGCATCAGTGCCTTTGACAGCCAATGCTTTCTCGAACTTGGCATTGGGGTAGAGTTTCTTCAGGTCGTTGACCACACTGCCCAGACCACTGCCCTCGTGGGTGGTGAATGGGATGATGGTCTTGCCATTCAGGTCGTACTTGTCGAAGAAAGTGAACATTACCTGTGGGAAGGTACCCCACCAGATAGGAGTGCCTACAAACACTACGTCGTACTGGTCGAGGTTGTCAACGCCACCCTTGAAGGCAGGTTTCTCGCCTTTGCTCTGTTCTTCCTTTGCCACCTTGATAAGGTCGCTGTATGACATGTCGTAGCTCTTCTCTGCCACTACCTCAAACTGGTCGGCATGGGTATACTCCTTGATATAGTCTGCCACCACCTTGGTGTTGCCTACGGTGATGTTGCCCACTGCATAGTTCTCGCCAGCATGCGAGAAGAACACGATGAGTGCCTTGCCTTCTCTGGCGTTAGTAACCTGTGTTTCCTGTGCAGGCTCACTGACTGCTGCCTTCTCCTTGTTCGTTGCTGCGTTGCATGATGCTGCCATCAATACGCCTGTTGCTGATGCCATAATTGTTTTCAGAATATTCATGATTTAATTTCTAATTAGTTATTTTTGACAAAAATAGGACAATATATAATAAAAATCTTTTCCAATATTGCGGTTGTTTTTTCACATTTTACGGATAATAGCCTGTTGGTTGTTTTATAGGCTTATTCATACTGCAAAGGCAGCTTATCAGTTTGCTGACTTGGCCAGATGATGGTTAGTTGGTATAAAAGATGAACCCAGGCTTTTCAGTCTGGGCTCATTGTATATTCGCAGCTATACTGTTTTAATTCTTAGTCGTTCAGCTCATAGCCACCGAACCAACGCTTCTGGTCTTCATACGACATGTTGAAGTAGCGTTTCTCTTTATCTAAACTGCGGATCTGCTGCATCTCCGCATCAGTGAGAGCAAAGTCGAACACATTGATGTTCTCACGAATGTGATTGGGGTTTGATGATCCTGGAATGACAGATGTACCCTCTTGTATGTGCCAGCGGATAATCACCTGAACAGCAGTCTTTCCGTGTGCCTTGGCAATTTCGTTGATGGTCTTGTCACGCATAATCTCGCCTCGGCTATCACGACCTCCAAGTGGGAACCAAGCCTCAATCTTCATGTTATGCTTGGCTGCCATCTCGCGCCAGTATTTGCGTTGAGCATAAGGGTGACATTCTATCTGCATGATTTGTGGCTTAATGCGGGCAGTCTCAACCAGTGAGTTGAAGATGCTGTCGTTCACATCAAAATTGGATATGCCGATGGCACGTACCTTACCACTTTCTAGAGCCTTCTCCATTTCTTTCCAACCACCAATATAATCACCTACAGGCTGATGGAAATACACTAAGTCAATATAATCAACATCCAAACGCTTCAACATACGGTCAATGGCCTTGAGTGTTTTGCCTTCTCCATATTCATTGGGCCACAATTTGCTGGTTACCCAAATAGAGTCACGACTGATGCCACTGTCCTTGATGGCTTGTCCCACACTACGCTCGTTCTGATAGGCATGTGCTGTGTCGATATGACGATAGCCAGCTTTCAAAGCTGTCAGCACCGAGTTGTAGGTCACTTCACCTGCTGGGATGCTGTACACGCCAAGTCCGAATTGTGGCATCTGTACTCCATTATTCAATGTTAAATAAGTCTGATTATTCTGTGCTTCCATAATTGATACGCTTATTACTGCGATTAATGCAAAAAGTATTTTTTTCATTTATGTTGTGTTTTATCCGAGTTTGAATTCTCCTGTGCGGATAGAAGCGATGACGCCGCCATCGATAAGCAGGTCGGTACCTGTGATGAATTTAGCATGCTCTCCAAGCAGGAAAGCTGCAGCCTCGGCAATCTCGTCGCTGGTGCCTGTGCGTTGTGCAGCAGAGGCATCAATCATGCGCTGGTAGCCCTCGCCGTTGGCATTGAACTCGTCATAGGCCAAAGGAGTGACGATGACACCAGGACTGATGGTGTTGATACGTGCACGACGCTTACGCCAACTGGTAGCAGCGGCACGTTGTGCCTGCAGGTGGTTCATGCGCTTGGCAATCATATAGGCAAAGCCACTGTTCTGCATAGCCACTTCCTGAATGAACTTCACATCCTTCAGACATTCAGTAGGCGTATTCACTAATTGCAGTTCGATATCATTAGGAATGGGGTACATGTAGGCTGCCTGACTTGAGATGATGAGTCCTGCACCGCCTTCGGCCATCACTTCTCCGAAAGCATCTACGGCATAACCAGTGCCTATCATGTCGAGATTGACGATATGCTCAGGATTGGCCTGATTAGGCGATGCACCAGCCGTATCGATGAAATACATAACAGGGCCTAGTTCTTCAGCTTTCTTGGCAAATGCCTCTACACTATCCTTCTGTAAGGTGTTTACCACTATTGTCTCCACATCATAGCCACAACGGCGGAAGTCTTCACCTACACGTTCCAGTGCTTTCTCGCTAATGTCGCCCAACAGGATTTTCTTACCAGCACCTATACGGCGCACAATGGCTGTTCCCATACTGCCAGCACCTAGTAGTGCCACTACTGCCTTCTTATTATTACGGTCAAAAAACATAACTATTACCCTTTTGTTTGTAAATGCTTCCTTTTAACTGCTATAGGTGTTACTCGCTAAAGAGTATGTACTGGTCACGTTCTACAATCCACCAGCGACCATCAATCTTCTCATACTTGTCAAAGTATCTGATATACATGTGTCTGGCATTACCTTGATTTACCATTAGGGCTGTCAAGTAAACCCATCCACTGGCATGGGTGCTGTCAGTAAAGTCGAGCACCTGCTGTCCTGTTTGGTGGAAAGAGATATCAACGGCACCGGCTGCCTTGTAGATGTTGATCATGTTGTCAACGCCATTGATCTCGTTGACATTTTCACCCATATGTATGCGAAGTTTCAAGTCTTTGTGGAAAACTTCGTTATAGTTCTCCTGCTTGAACTGGTCGCTTAAAAGGGCATAATTGTCAACCAAGGTGCGAATCTGAATTCTGTCACTCATTTCTTGTGCAGAGATTGTCTGCTGTGCATGGATGCCCATAACAACTGCGAGCATCATCATTGTAGCTAATAACTTTTTCATATTTATCATTGTTTTAAATTTTATACTGCAAAGATATGACATTTCCTTTAGCTATTTGTTATCTAAATTACTACCAGATTTTCAAATACTGCAGAAATTGTCATGTAGAAGTATTATTTTAGATGTATTTTATGAACTTAGCAGGGTTGCCGCCTACGATGGTGTTGGGCTCCACATTCTTGGTCACCACAGCTCCTGCAGCTACTACGGCATTCTCGCCGATGGTCACTCCAGGCAAAATGATGGCACCTACACCAATCCATGCATTACGTCCAATGTGTACGGGCTTACAACGCAACACCATACGGTCTTGGAAATCATGGTTGTCTGTCACGATGCGCACATTAGGACCAATCATCACGCCATCGTCTATGGTGATGCCACCTGCTGCCATACAGGTAAGGCTATGATTGATGAATACGTGCTTGCCTATCTGCATCTGGCAGGCGAAGTCAATCTGTAAGGGTGGCATGATGTAGCTGGTCTCGTCTAAAGTGCCGTTGAACAGCTGGTTCTCTAAAGGACGGATATTGGCCATGTCTGGCTCAGTCACGTTAATTCTGTGACATATCTTGCTACATTCCATCATGTATGCCACTGCCTGACCATAAGCAGGATCGGCCATATTTACATCCTCGCCATTGTGCAGTCTTTCGAAAATATTCTTCTCCATAATCATTATTTTTGGTTTCCGCTTGCAAAATTAGGTCATCCTGCTCGTTGCATTGATAACAATAATGGAGGAAAAATTGCACAAATTGCAGTTTATGGATCCGTAATCATCCGTTACTATATTTTCTTATCGTTAGTATACAGACCTTGATAGACAAGAACGCAAATATGCTTGCTATCAGCATGCTTGCGTAAAGTACGATGCCATGTTTTTTTGCCATTTTAGTTTCATAGTTACACTATGCCTGTTAATCGCTTGATACTTATTGCATTTGGTTTAGTGTACCTTTTCCTGGTAGTTACATTGCCTTCGCTTATAGCAAAACAAGTTGTTTTGGTAAGAGAGAGTACTTTCCTACACCCCTCAGATGGCTATATAACGACACCAAAACAACTTGTTTTGGCGTTGCACATTACTTCTCCTTGGTGACTAAATCATAATCTATCCCGTCACTTGCTTATATTACCCATCCTAACATGCCTATTCCGT
>JAEEGH010029507.1_pt1 | contig 10714 bp, 1 predicted proteins | sample 9134181 | NCBI WGS metagenome assembly JAEEGH01 (sample SAMN16246544, study PRJNA631951) | gut metagenome | biome: gut microbiome; feature: rumen; material: DP-attached | host: Bos | place: Iran: Karaj | collected 2018-10
AGACGGTTGTCAACGTCAGCACGCTGAGCGCAGGTAGCTACCTGTTCCGTATCAACACCGCCAACGGTGTCACCACGAAGAGCGTCATCATCGCAAGATAATCGATGCTTTCCGTGACAACGGAAATAATGAAAAAACGGCTCCGAATTTTCGGAGCCGTTTTTTTTTTCCTTAAATGTATTTTTGATATATAAAATCATTATATTTGCGGTCAAATGTTTTTGTTGATAACTTGCGTTTTCTATATACCGATGTAAAATATTAAAACGAAATGCTATATTAACATTATTATTAACTAAATTTATAATGCTATGAAAAACAGGTTTTTATTCCTATTTCTGCTGTTCCTATTCAGTGTAGGAACGGCGGTAGCACAAACACCTGCTAATCATTGGTCCCTGTCATCACATCCCGGCACATGGGATGCCTTGAACATGACAGCCAAGATGGTTATACAGGTGGATGGGGAGGAATTATCCGACCCAAACATCGAGATGGCAGCCTTCATTGGCGAAACCTTGATGTCGAATGGCGAACGGCCCATCTTGTATGAGCCAACTGGCCGTTATGTGTATTACATGACCATGAACGGCTTCGCAACTCCTTCTGCTAGCAACCGTCACAACCGGTTGACATTCAAGCTTTATGACCATTCTACTGACACAGAATTAGACTACACCTGTCCGTTGGAAGTGATTTATTCCACGAACTGGGATTTGGGTTCTGTGAATTATCCTGTGGTCGTTTCTTTCTTTAGCGGAGACTATCCGACCGAATGGAGAAAGGTTGATGCCGCTGATCTTCAGAACGGTGATATGGTGCTGCTCACTACCAAAAATGGTTCTGATGCCGACTATATCATGAGCCGTCAGAAAGGTAATATCGGTGGCGTTTATGATTTTGAGCGCGATCCTGACGATGCGGATGTGATTACCTTCGCTGAGCCTACCTCCGCCTCTCGTTGGTACAATAATGCGCCCCAGAAACTTATGGTTTATCGAGACAGTATTGCCTATGCGAATAATGCCTACTCATTCTTCGCCCACTCTGGCTATGTTATCTCTCCTTTAGTGGAAGAGGGAGATGAGTTGGATTATAATGATCTTGCCATCTGGCCCAGCTTGGTTCAAGAGCTGAACAAGGCCAAGACTCCAGAATGGACTGCCTATTGGCAACTGCTTACCAATGGTGAGGGTCAAACTAACATCACCGCAATGGGTGAAAATCCTTATAACACCATGCAGTTCAAACCTGATGAAGAGATTTTTGCATGGTTTACTGATGCTTCTTTTGAGGATGTCGAACTCTATCGTTTGAATGTGATTCTTCCCGTGGAAGGCCTCACGCTTACGGTGAACATTGATCCTCAAGATGCTGGTACCGTTACCATCTCCCCTGAAAAGGAACTTTACGATCCAGGCGATGAGGTCACTTTGACTGCTGAGCCTGCTGCCAACTATAGCTTCATCGGTTGGTATGTTGATGGCGAAATGGTTTCTGAGGATGATGTCTATACCATTGTCATGAACGACAATGTTGAAATCACTGCCATGTTCGAGAGCGCTCAACCGACCATGTATACTGTGACCCTTGAGATTATTCCTGAAGGTGGTGGTACGGTGGACGGCCTTGAGGTCGGTGAGAATCAGCTTGCCTACGGCACTGATGTTAGCTTGTTCGCTAATCCTGCTCTAGGCTATGACTTCCTTAATATAACTGTGACCTATCCTGGCTCTAACGATGACCCGGAGGTTTCCGAAGATCCTGCGTTGTTCTTCTCTGTTGAGAGAGATGTCAACATCACAGTAAACTTCCAAGCACGGACCTATGTGGTGGCCACGTCGGCCTCTCCCGTTGAGGGTGGTAGTGTCGAGCTTTCCGAAGGAGGAGAGTTGTACTTAGGTGATGAGGTCACCGTGACCGCTATCCCCAATGATGGCTGGGACTTCTTGAACTGGACCATTGATGGCGAGACCGTTGAAGGTGATGCCGAGTACCTGTTGGAAGTGACTGGCGACATGGAAGTCGTCGCTAACTTCGAGCAACACGCATTTTCGATTAGCGTCATTATGGATCCTGAAGAAGCTGGTTATGCAGGTGAGGAGTATGCTAACCCGTTCCTAGGCGAGCTACTCACACTTTGGTCCGCCGCAAATGAAGGCTGGGAGTTCGACTATTGGGAGATCAATGGTGAAACGAATGAAGAATGGGAACAGAATACTAACGTTGAGATCACCGGAGATATGGAGATTGTTTGTCACTTCAAACAGCACTCCTACGAGTTCGTTGTCAACACGAATCCTGAAGGTGTTGGCAATGTCGACTTCGAAGAAAGTGACTTCTACCTCGGAGATCAAATCCAGGTGACAGCTACTGCCATCGAAGGCTGGGATTTCGTCAACTGGACCATCAATGGCGAAACCGTTGAAGGTGATGCCGAATACACCGTTGAAGTGACCGGCGACATGGAAGTCGTCGCTAATTTTGCTCAGCACTCTTTCGAGTTCAACGCTAACGTGTATCCCGAAGAAGCTGGTGAAATCGAGTTTGAAGAAGGTAATAATTACTTAGGTGATCCAATCTGGATGAACGCTACTCCCAACGATGGTTGGGACTTCGCATACTGGATCATCAATGGCGAAACCGTTGTAGGCCCTGGTCCCGACTACACCATTGAAGTGACTGGCGACATGGAAGTCATCGCCTGCTTCCAGCAGCACTCTTACGAGTTCACCCTTAGCGTTGACCCTGAAGGTGCTGGTGAAATCGTGCTTGAAGAAGGTAACTATTACTTGGGCGATCAAGTTGCGTTGTCCGCTATCGCTAACGAAGGCTGGGATTTCGTGAACTGGACCATCAATGACGAGATGGTTGAAGGTGAACAAATCACAGTGGAAGTGACCGGTGACATGAATGTCGTGGCTAACTTCCAGGAGCACTGGTACACCATCAACGTCACTGCCAATCCTGAGGAAGCTGGTACGGCCGCCTACGAAGGTGAATCCACGCTGGGTTCCAATGTGATGCTTTGGTACTCTGCCAATGAAGGCTGGGACTTCGTCAGCTGGACGGTTAACGGCGAAGAGGTCAGCACCGAAGAAACCTACAATTTCGATTTAACTGGTGATGTCGAGTGTGTGGCCAACTTCCAACAGCACTCCTACGAGTTCACCCTTAGCGTTGAACCTGAAGGTGCCGGTAATATCGAGCTTGAAGTAGGTAACTATTACTTAGGTGATCAAGTTGCGTTGTCCGCTATCGCTAACGAAGGCTGGGATTTCGTGAACTGGACTATCAATGACGAGATGGTTGAAGGTGAACAAATCACAGTGGAAGTGACTGGTGACATGAATGTCGTTGCTAACTTCGAGCGTCATAATTATGATGTCAGTGTTTTTGCCGATCCCGAAGAAGCCGGCCAAATTGGATATGACTATATCGAGGGTCAACTCACTATGTGGGCTGAAACCAATGAAGGCTGGGATTTCGTCAACTGGACTGTGAATGGCGAAGAGGTTACCACTGAAACGGGTTACAGCTTCGATGTCACTAACGATGTCGAGTGTGTTGCTCATTTCCAGCAGCACTCCTATGAGTTCACCCTTAGCGTTGAACCTGAAGGTGCCGGTGATATCGTGCTTGAAGAAGGTAACTATTACTTAGGTGATCAAGTTTCACTGTCTCCTGTCGCTAACGAAGGCTGGAATTTCCTGAACTGGACTATCAATGGTGAGTTGGTTGAAGGTGGAGAGATTACGGTGGAAGTGACCGGTGACATGAATGTCATCGCTAACTTTGATCAGCTTTCATATCAAGTTACTGCTATCGTTCAACCTGAAGGCGCTGGTACCGCTGAAATCGAGGAGCAAGATCCTTATCACTATGGTGACCAGATCAACGTGACCGTCACGCCCAACAGCGGCTGGGAATTCGTCAACTTCACTGTGAACGGCGAGGAAGTCACTATGCCTTACACCGTGAATGGTGATGCCGAGATTGTGGCTAACTTCCAACAACAGGAACTTGTCATCGAACTCGAACTTAATGTGGACGGCGGTGAAGTCACTGTTGATCCCCAAGGACCTTATTATTATGGTGATCAGATTACCCTGACCGCCACGGCTTATCCGGGATTTGAATTCGATTACTACGAAGTGCTTAACAGTAAAGAAATGATTGAGGAGAACCCCTATACGTTCAACCTCTATTCTTCAGTGACTGTCAAGGCCTACTTCAAAGATGCTGAAGTTCCTCCGGTATCCAACAAGCATTGGCATTTGGAGAACCACCCGAGTGCATGGGATGCTTTGAACATGACTGCCAAGATGGTGGTTCAGATCGACGGCGAGGAGCAATCCAACCCGCATCTTGAGATGGCCGCCTTCATTGGTGAGACCCTGATGTCGGAAGGCGAGCTGCCTATCCAATATTCAAGCACGGGCCGTTATGTGTACTACATGACCATGAACGGCTTCGCAACTCCTGCCAACAGCAACCGTCACAACAGATTGTCGTTCAGACTGTATGACCATGACACCGACACCGAGTACGACTATGAGTGCCCGCTGGAGGTCATCTACTCCACGAACTGGGATCTGGGTTCTGTTACCTATCCTATGGTGGTCTCTTTCTTCACCGACGCATACGAGAAGGAATGGAGAAAGGTTGACGCTTCCGAGCTGAAGAGCGGTGATGTCGTGGTGATCACAACCAAGAACGGTTCTGACTCCGACTATATCATCAGCCGCGAGAGAGGCAACATCGGTGGTGGCTATGACTTCGAGAGAGATGCGGATGACGAGGATGTGATTACGTTCTCCGAGCCCACCTCCGCCGCCAACTGGTTCAAGAGCGCTCCGCAGAAGATGTTCATCTACACGGACAGCATCGCATTGGCAAACTCCGCCTATGCGTTCTTCGCCAACTCTGGCTACCTGTATTCACCTGAGGTGGATCCCGCTGATGAGCTTGAATACAACGACCTGGGCATCTGGCCGAGCCTTGTCAAAGACGGCAAAGCCAAACCGACCGAATGGACTGCTTACTCGACCATCACCACGATGGACGACGGCTCCTCGCTGATTATGCACAAGGCACCCGCTGACGACAATGCCTACAACACCCTCCAGTACAATCCTGATGAGGAGGCGTTCGCATGGTATATGGATGCCTCATTCGAGACGGTGGACATCTACCGTTATAATATCATTAGATCCGAGACGCAGGACTACACTGTGACCGTCGAGGTGAATCCTACCGATGGTGGTTCCGTTGAAGGTGCTGGCACCTATCCGGAAGGCACCGAGGTTACCTTGGTCGCTACCTTAAACGAAGGCTATGACTTTGTGAACTGGACGGTTGACGGCGAAGAGGTCGGCACCGACGCTGAAGGCTACACCTTCGAGCTGACCGGTGATGTGACTGTGGTCGCCAACTTCGCACAGCATGTGTATGAAGTCACTGTTGAGGCCAATCCCGCTGAAGCCGGTGAGGTCGGTCTTGTTTACAATGATGCTGCAATCTATCTGGGCACCGTTATCAACATCTGGGCTGACGAGACTGCTGGCTGGCACTTCGTGAACTGGACGCTGAACGGCGAAGTGGTCTGCGAGGACAACAACTGCGACTTCACGGTCGCTGGTGACGCCAATTATGTGGCCAACTTCGAGCAAGATGAATATGAAGTCACCTTGACTTACGACGAGACCATGGGTAGCGCTGCCATCACCGCTGGTGAGGCTCCGTTCCACTATGGTGATGAAGTCACTGTCGAGGCTACACCTGCCGATGGCTATCATTTCGTTGAATGGCAAGTCAATCAGGAGGCCATTACCGATAATCCTTACACCTTCACGGTGGAAGACAACATCACTTTGACAGCTGTCTTCGAGATGAATCCTGTGACCTATACCTTGACTGCTACCACCGATGTTGATGGTGCTGGAGTCATTACCATCACTCCTGATCAAGAAACCTATGAACCCGGCACTGAAGTGACCGTGTCCATCACATTGGTTGAACCTTGGGAGTTCAATGGTTGGTATGAGAACAATCAACTGATTGAAGGCGCTGCTGAAAGTTATACCTTCACTATCGATCACAACACCGAACTGGTTGCCCATGTTGCGCAACTGCTGACCTTGGATGTTGAATTCAACATCGAAGGTAGCGGTAATGTGATCATTGAGCCGAATGGTCCTTACCACTATGATGATGAGATTACCTTGACCGCTGTTCCTGCTGAGGACTACCTGTTCCAGTATTTCGAGCTTCTGAACAATAAGGAGATTATTTCTGATAATCCGTACACCTTCAGAATCCATTCCTCTATGATTGTCAAGGCTTACTTCAAGACGAAGGAGCAGTTTGTCGTCACCACTTCTAGCGATCCTGCTGAGGGTGGTGTAGTGGAAGGTGCAGGTACCTACGATGAGGGCGATGAGGTTGAAGTCACGGCTGTTGCCAACGAGAACTACGAGTTCTTGTACTGGATTATCAACGGTGACGAAGATAATCTCTCTGCCTCGAATCCTTTAAGATTCACCATTGATTCCGATATGAATCTCGTTGCTCGCTTCAGGTCGAAAGATACTCCTCTGGGTGAGTTCTTGGTAACTGCTGACGTGGTTCCGATTGATTCTCTCACGCTGGTGCCTTTCGGTACCATTACCGGTACTGGCACTTACTCCGAGGGTGAAACGGCTGTGCTCCATGCATATCCTGCCGAGGGCAAGCGCTTTGTCAACTGGACGAGGAAAGGTATCGAGGTCTGCACGACTGAAGAATACAGCTTCGTTGTCATCAAAGACGTGTTCCTGCTGGCTCACTTCGAGTCAATTCAACATGAGGTCATCGCAAGCCTGAACATTGACGGAGCTGGTTCCGTTGAAGGTGCTGGCTTGTATGACGAGGGTGCTACTGTCACGCTGAACGCTACGGTCAACCCGGGTTACATCTTCTCTGGTTGGACCATCGATGGAGAGGCCGTTGAAGGCACTGAACCCACCTGCTCCTTCGTGATGGGTACCGCTAATGTGAATGTCGTGGCCAACTACACCGCTATCGAATACTATGTCAATGTCACTGTCACTGGTGAGGGTGCTGTCACACTCAATCCTGAGCAAGAGAGCTTCCACTATGGTGATGAGGTTGTCCTGACCGCTGTTCCCGCCACGGGTTACCACCTGGTGAGCTGGACTGTTGACGGCGAGACCGTCGAGGGCGACACCAAGACCATCGAAATTACCGACAATGTCGAGGTTACCGCTAGTTTCGGCATCGACAGCTACACGGTCACTGTGACCGCCAGCCCGGCTGAGGGCGGTACTGTCGAAGGCCAGGGTATCTATGAGTACAACAACCCGGCTGTCATCACCGCCACCGCCAACGAGGGCTACACCTTCGCAGGCTGGACGGTCAACGGCGAGGCTGTCGAGGGCGTTGAACCCACCTATAACTTCAACGTCACGGGTAACACCGAGATCGTGGCCCTGTTCACCATCAACAGCTACACGGTCAACGTGACCGCCAACCCGGCTGAAGCTGGCGAGGTCACCGGCGCTGACACTTACGAGTACAACACTGAGGCCACTGTTACCGCTACTGCCAACTACGGTTACACGTTCGCTGGCTGGACGGTCAACGGCGAGGCTGTCGAAGGCACTGAGACCACCTACACGTTCACCGTCACCGGCGACACCGAGGTGGTTGCCAACTTCACCGTCAATACTTACGAGGTCAGCGTGACCGCCAACCCGGCTGAGGGTGGCGAGGTCACCGGAGCTGACACCTACGAGTACAACACCGAGGCTACCGTCACCGCCACTGTCAATGAAGGCTACACCTTCACGGGCTGGACGGTCAACGGCGAGGCTGTTGAAGGCACTGAGACCACCTACACGTTCACTGTCACAGAGGACACCGAGGTGGTTGCCAACTTCACCATCAACGGCTACCAGGTCACTGTGACCGCCGATCCCGCTGAGGGCGGCAACGTCACGGGCGCTAATGTCTATGACTATAACACTGAGGCCACTGTCACCGCTGAGGCTAACTATGGCTATACCTTCATCAACTGGACTATCGAAGGCACTGAGGTCAGCACCGACGCTGAATACACCTTCACCGTCACTAATGACACCGAGGTGGTGGCTCACTTCGCCATCAACAGCTACGATGTCACCGTGGTCGCTGTCCCGGCTGAGGGCGGCACCGTGGAAGGCGAGGGCAGCTACGAGTACAACACCGAGGCTACCGTCAATGCCATCGCTGCTGAGGGCTACACCTTCGTGAACTGGACCGTGGACGGCGAAGAGGTCAGCAACCTTGCTGAATACAGCTTCATCGTCACTGAGGATGTCGCGCTGCAAGCCAACTTCTCGCTGAACAGCTACGAGATCACCGCCGAGGCCAACCCGGCCGAGGGTGGTACCGTGGAAGGCGCCCAGACCTACAACCACTTCGAGACCGCCACGCTGACGGCTACCGCCACTTTGGGTTACACCTTCGTCAACTGGACTGAGGACGGTGCCCAGGTGTCCACCGAGGCTGAATACAGCTTCACGGTCACCGGCGAACGCCATCTTGTCGCCAACTTCACGATCAACAACTACGTTGTCACCGCCCAGGCCGATCCTATCGAGGGCGGCAATGTCACCGGCGCTGCCGGCTATGACCATGGCGACGAGTGCACGCTGACCGCTGAGGCCAACGAGGGTTACACCTTTATTAATTGGACACTCGACGGCGAGGAAGTCAGCACCGAGGCTGAATACAGCTTCACGGTGACCGGCAACGCCGCCTTTGTTGCTCACTTCGCACTGAACAACTACCACATCACCGTGATGGCCAACGACGACGCCTACGGCGTTGTGACGGGCGAGGGTGACTACGACCACTTCGCAGTGGCCCACCTGACCGCCGAAGCCAACTACGGCTACCACTTCGTGAACTGGACGCTGAACGGCGCTGTGGTTTCGACCGACGCCGAGATGGATGTCGAGGTCACGGGCGAGGCCACCTACGTGGCCAACTTCGAGGTGACGATGTACGACATCGTCGCCACCGCCGATCCCGCTATTGGCGGCAGTGTCGAAGGCTCCGACAGCTATGCCGAGGGCACGATGGTCACCTTGACCGCCACCCCGGCACTGCACTACTACTTCGTGAACTGGACGGAGGACGACGTTGAGGTCTCCACCGACGCCGAGTACGTGTTCGAGGCCACGGCCAACAGGACGCTGGTGGCACACTTCGAGCCGATCACCTTCGAGGTGACGGTGGGCATCACTCCTGTGGGCGCAGGCACCGTTGAAGGCGCGGGCACCTACATGGAAGGCGAGACGGCCACGCTGGTCGCCACCGCCAACGCCGGTTACGAGTTCGTGAACTGGACGAAGAACGGCATCGAGATGAGCACCGCTCCGAGCTACAGCTTCGAGGTGACCGCCAATGTCAACATCATGGCCCACTTCCAGCTGATCCCTGTGACGCAGTACTACGAGATTGTGGCCACCGCCAACCCGGTCGAGGGTGGCGAGATCGAGGGCGCCGGCGAATACGCCGAGGGCACCGAGGTCACGCTGACGGCCACCGCCGCCGAGGGCTACGCCTTCGTGAACTGGACTGAGAACGGCGCTGTTGTCGCCGAGACCGAGGCCTACACGCTGACGGTTGACGCCGACCACACGCTGGTGGCCAACTTCGAGTTGCTGCCGACAGTTTACAACGTGTATGTGGAAGAGATCGAACACGCCGAGATCGTTGCTGATCCCACCAGCGCCATCGCCGGTGAGCTCATCACGGTTGAAGTGCTCCTCGATCCCATGTACCGTGTGACGAGCCTGTACTACTACACTGACGATCCTGAGAACACCACTGCCATCGACCTGGTGAGCATGCAGTTCGTGATGCCGGAGGCCGACGTGACCATCGGCGCCGAGCTGATGCTGCTCGAAGGCGTGGGTGATGTGAACCTTGACGGCGACGTGAACATCCTCGACGTCCTTGCCACAGTGAACTACATCCTCGGAGACGATGTCATGCCGTTCGACTTCGAACAGGCCGACATGAACGAGGACGGCACCATCGACGTGAGCGACGTGATGGCCATCAACGCGCTGATCCTCGGACTGAAGGGTGACTGCGACGACCTCGAGGTCGTGTACCAGATTGAGAACGGCAAGCTCTACATCGAGTCTGGCGTGGCCCTCGCGGGCTACCAGTTCTCGCTGACCAGCGAGCCCGCCTCGATCGACATGCCTGGCTTCACCACGATGGGCAAGTGGAACAACGGCGAGTACATCGTGCTGGTGTTCAACCTGAACGGTGAGAAAGAAGCCGGACTGTACAGCGTGCTCGAGATGGGCGATGCTGAACTGAACGAGATCGTCCTGGCGACCAGAGAAGGCTGCAAGGTGAGGGGAGTGGAAGGCATTGTGAGCGTCGCTTCGTTCGACGAGGCCGCCTACAGCGTGTTCCCGGTTCCCGCCAACAACCATATCACGGTTGCCGGTCCTGAAATCACCACCATCGATGTGTATAACATGATGGGTCAGAAGGTGATGACCGTCAGCGCTTACGCTGATGAGACGGTTGTCAACGTCAGCACGCTGAGCGCAGGTAGCTACCTGTTCCGTATCAACACCGCCAACGGTGTCACCACGAAGAGCGTCATCATCGCAAGATAATCGATGCTTTCCGTGACAACGGAAAT
>JAEEGH010029508.1_pt1 | contig 10714 bp, 8 predicted proteins | sample 9134181 | NCBI WGS metagenome assembly JAEEGH01 (sample SAMN16246544, study PRJNA631951) | gut metagenome | biome: gut microbiome; feature: rumen; material: DP-attached | host: Bos | place: Iran: Karaj | collected 2018-10
CGTCATTATTATAGGTTGTAATGATAAAGGATAAAGAAAATGAAAAAGAATCTACTGTTCATACTGCTTCTCACTGTTCCGATGCTTGCTTTCGGTGCGAAAAAAGGCTACAAGATTACTTTCCGTGTTGACGGCAACAGTGACTCGTTGATATATATGGGTTATTACCATGCCCAAAACCGTTATTTCTGTGACTCCGCCGTCAATAACGGCAAGGGCAAGTTTGTCTTCGAGGGCGATAAAGAGCTCTCTCCCGGACTCTACTATTTCACCAATAATCACGACCGCTTTGTCGAGTTCGTTGTTTACCACGAGTCCCCACGTTTTACCCTGCACACCGACAACGAGAATTGGATGCTTCGCATGACTGTCAAGGACTCGCGCGAGAATGAACTCTTCTTTAACTTCAAACGTGCAGAAGAAGTTTACTATCAAGAGATGGATGAAGCCAGCCACAACGTTGATTCCGCTACTTTCCGTAGCGAGTACCTCCCGCGCTACATTCATGTGCTCGACAGTCTTCGCATGAGTTTTATTGATAAGAATCCTGACTGCATGCTTTCGCGTATGATGCTTGCTACAAAAGATCCCGATGTTCCCAAGGAGCATCCCGATGGAACCCCATTGGAGAATCGCGAACGCTATGATTGGCTGATGGCTCACTTCTTTGACAACATGCCGCTCGACGATGATTTTATTATCCGGACTCCCAAGACAATATTTTACGACCGTGTGATGGAGTATATCAACAAACGCATGAATGGCATGCCACCAGAAATGATATGCCCGCTCCTCGACACCCTCATCGACCGCGCCGAACCCGCCCATGAGGTCTACCGTTGGCTGATTCTCAATCTCACGCAGCATTATCTTACAAGTCGCATCATGGTCTACGACGAAGTCTATGTCCATCTTGTTCTCCGTTATTTTGCCGCAGGAAAGGTTACTGGGGTGGAACCCTCACTCATCGACGAACAGGTCGAGCAGGCCACCCGATGGGAACGTCTCCTTGTTGGCAAGGAAGCTCCTGAACTCATTCTCTTCGATACCCTACGGCGAGCCGCCTCGCTTTATCACATGCCGGGTCGTTACACGCTACTTCTCTTCTGGAGTCCCACCTGTGGTCACTGCCGAGATATCATACCCGCTGTGTATAATGTCTATGAACGCTATGCCGACTCTCTGGAGGTCAGTGCCTTTGCTATTCTTACCGAACCTGACGACGGTACTATCGCGAAATGGAAGAAATTCCTCGCCGACCACCACATGACGCATCCCCATTGGATCAACCTTAACGGAGGCGAGGCCAATGTGGATTGGCGTCAGGTCTATGATATACAGACAACACCACAGATATACCTTGTTGACAACAAAGACCATAAGTTCCTCGCCAAGAAACTCAATGCCTCTATCCTTGAGAATATCTTTAAAGTCCTGATGGAAAAGAAAGAATAAAAACAAATATTATATTATGAAACACACATTATTCCTCGCCGCCGCGGCCACCTTGCTGGCCGTTGGCTGCCAAAACAAACAGTCAAACAACATGAACGACACTGCGAACCCGTTCTTCGCCGAATGGAACACACCCTACAACATTCCCGACTTCTCGCGCATCAAGCCGGAACACTACATGCCCGCTTTTGAAGAAGGCATCCGTCAGCAGAAATCCGAAATCGATGCTATCGTGAACAACACAGAAGCTCCCACTTTCGAGAACACCATCTTGGCTTACGAGTACAGCGGGCAGTTGCTAAAAGAGGTTAGCTCCGTTTTCTTCAACCTCAGTGAGTGTGAGAACAGCGATGAGATGGAGGCCATTGAAGAGAAGGTAACTCCGATGCTTGCCGCCCATGGTGACGACATTGCTCTCAATGCTAAACTCTTCGATCGTATCAAGGCTGTCTATGAGCAGCGCGAGAGTCTTAATCTCAATCCCGAACAGGCTCGCCTTTTGGAGGAGACCTACAAAGGCTTCGTGCGCGGTGGCGCCAACGTTCCTACCGAGAAGCAAGAACGCTTCCGTCAAATCAACGAGCAGATAGCCTCTCTCACCATGCGTTTTGCTCAGAACGTGCTGAAGGCTACCAATGCCTACAGCAAAGAACTGCCCAATGGTGGTAAGGTAACCCTTGATATTCCCACCTGGGAACCTTTCATGCAGACCTGCGCCGACCGTAAGCTCCGCGAAGAGGTGTGGCATGCTTATGCCGACAGGTGCAAGGAGGGCGAGTTCGACAATACCAAGATTATCGACACTATCGTCAACCTGCGTCTCGAACGTGCCAATATCCTTGGTTTCCCCACACATGCCGACTATGTACTCGACGATTGCCTTGCCAAGACGCCCTCGGCTGTCTATGATTGCCTCAATAACGTCTGGGGGCCAGCCCTCAAGGTGGCCAAGCAGGAACGCGACATCTATCAGAAGATGCTCGAAAAAGACGTGCCCGGTGCCAAACTTCAGCCCTGGGATTGGCGCTACTATGCCGAAAAATACCGCGTGGAGAAATATGCCATCGACGATGCAGAGGTGCGTCCTTATTTCTGCCTCGATAGCGTCCGTGAAGGTGCCTTCATGGTGGCCAACAAACTCTACGGACTGACATTTACTGAGCGCACCGACCTGCCCAACTACGACAAAGAGGCCCGTTGCTTCGAGGTAAAGGATGGCAAGCAGACCATAGGTATCCTCTATATGGACTTCCACCCGCGCGCCAGCAAACGCAGCGGTGCTTGGATGACCGAGTTCCGCGGCCAGTATCGCAACCAGAAGGGTGAGAACATCATCCCCATCATCCAGGTGGTGTGCAACTTCACCAAGCCTACGGCCGACAAACCATCGCTGCTCAACTTCGACGAGAGCGAAACACTCTTCCATGAGTTCGGTCACGCCCTCCACGGCTTGCTTTCCAAGTGCACCTATCCCTCGTTGGCCGGCACCAATGTGCCGCGTGACTTCGTCGAGCTGCCTTCTCAGATTATGGAGAACTGGTGTCGTCATCCGCAGGTGATGAAGATGTACGCCAAGCACTACAAGACCGGTGAACCCATCCCCGATGCCCTCATTAAGAAGATTGAGGCTGCCGCCACCTATGGTCAGGGATTCGCCACCGTCGAGACGTTGGCTGCTTCGTTGCTGGATATGGATTATTACACGATGAAAGAGACCCGTCATATCGACCCGGTGCAGTTCGAGGAACAGGCCATGAAGAAGATCGGCCTCATCCCCGAGATTATTAGCCGTTACCATTCGCCCTACTTCCAGCATGTCTTCACCACGGGCTATGATGCCGGCTACTATAGCTACACCTGGACCGCCATCCTCGATGCCGATGCCTTCGAGGCTTTCGCTGAGAGCGGCGACCTCTTCAACCCCGAGCTCGCTAAGAAGTTCCGCCACCTTCTTGAGAGCGGCAACACTGTCGAGCCTATGGAACTCTATCGCGCCTTCCGCGGCAAAGACCCCAGCCCCAAGGCTCTATTGAAACGTAAAGGAATGCTCTAATAACGGTTAACGTTTAAAGTTTAACGTTTAAAGATATGGAAAACAACAGCTATCGTCGTCTTACCCGCAGCACCAGCGATCGAAAGATTGCTGGTGTCTGTGGTGGCATCGCTAAGTATTTGAATGTCGATCCCACTGTGATTCGAATTCTTTTTCTTATCGCCATTTTCTTCGGCCTCTTCGGATGCTGGGCCTACCTTATAGTTTGGCTTGCCGCCCCTGAAGATAACCGTATTGAATAGATAATAGATAAAAGTCCAAAGAGGTAATAGTTAAAGGCTGGCGCGATATTGACCGCGCCAGCCTTTCTTTAACCATTAACCGTTAACCGTTATCCAATCTGCTGTATCACCTGCTGGGCCAGCTCGTTTGCCCTCGCCTCGGTGGCGGCTTCGCTGTAGATGCGGATGATGGGCTCGGTGTTGCTCTTGCGCAGGTGCACCCAGCCGTCGGCAAAGTCAATCTTCACGCCGTCGATAGTGGTCACCTTCTCCACGGCGGTATCGCTCTTGTAGAAGGCTGCGACTTTCGCCAGCAGGGCATCGACCTCCATATCGGGCGTCAGGTCCTTGCGGTTCTTGCTGATGATATACTCGGGATAGGTCTTTCTTAACTCGCTTACTTTCATGCCGCGTTTGGCCAGTAAGGTGAGGAAGAGGGCCACGCCCACGAGGGCATCGCGTCCGTAATGCAGGGCGGGGTAGATAACGCCTCCGTTACCCTCACCGCCGATGACGGCGCCAGTGGAGCGCATCAAGGTGGTGACATTTACCTCACCCACGGCGGCGGCGTTGTATTCGCAGCCGGCATAGCGGCGTGTGACGTCGCGCAAGGCGCGGCTGGAAGAGAGGTTGCTCACCGTATTGCCCGGTGTGTGCTGCAGCACATAGTCGGCCACGCTCACCAGCGTATATTCCTCGCCGAACATCTCGCCGGTCTCGCACACCAAGGCCAGACGGTCTACATCGGGATCTACGACGATGCCCAGGTCGCAGTGGTTATCTCTCACGCAGTCGCTGATTTGTGTCAGGTTCTGCGGGATAGGTTCGGGGTTGTGGGCGAAATGGCCCGTGGGCTCGCAGTTGAGCTCCACCACCTGCTCCACGCCCAGACGGCGCAGCAGGCGTGGGATGGCCAGGCCGCCGGTGCTGTTGACGGCATCCACGGCCACCTTGAAGTTGGCCTTGCGGATAGCTTCCACATCAACGAGCTCCAGACCCAGCACACGCTCGATGTGGCGGTCGATCCAGTCCTCCTCGACGGTCACCTGTCCCAGGTCGTCCACCTCGGCGTAGTCGATGTCGGCCGACTCGGCCAGACGCAGCACCTCTTTGCCTTCCTTGTCGCTGATGAACTCACCCTTGCTGTTGAGCAGCTTCAGGGCGTTCCAGTGCTTGGGGTTGTGACTGGCGGTAATGATGATGCCACCGTCGCAGTGGCCGTCGATGACGGTCATCTCGGTGGTAGGAGTGGTGCTGAGACCTGTCTCCAGCACGTCGACGCCCATGCCCTGCAGCGTGCCCACCACCAAGCGGTCTACCATGGCGCCACTCAGGCGTGCGTCGCGACCCACGGCCAGCCGCAGACGGCGGCCGGGATTGGCATTCTTCAGAAAGGTGGCGAAAGCCGAGGTGAATTTAACTACATCGAGGGGTGTGAGGCCCTCGCCGGCGGGCCCGCCGATAGTGCCGCGGATGCCCGAAATGGATTTGATAAGGCTCATATTGGTATTTAATAATTAACAATTAATATTAAGTTACGCGCATTTTTCCTCTAACGAGCTACTCTTTTTTTTATTGCCCCAGCCCCTCAAAAATCATTAAAATCTGTTAAATAATACATATAATAACCTAGTAATCAACATTATGTGATTTTTACACCAACGTAACTTGCACATAATCAGCACCAACACCGTACCAACACCGTCCTAACACCGTCCTAACACCGTACCAACTCCTACCACGGTAGGAGTTGGTACGGTGATGACAGGGTGATGATAGGTGGAAGGTATGGTGCCGTTTTTTAGTGTAAATTATTAATTTTTAATTTTTAATTTGAAAAAAAGTTGTATCTTTGCAGTCTGTTATTTTAACAACAAAAAGTATTAATTATTTAAAAACCAAACAATTATGCCAGCAAGAATTAGACTTCAGCGTCATGGTAAAAAGAATCAACCTTTCTACCACATCGTTGTTGCGGATGGTCGTGCACCTCGAGATGGAAGATTTATCGAGAAGCTTGGCACCTACAATCCGCTGACCAACCCCGCCACCATTGACCTCAACTTCGACCGTGCCGTCGAGTGGGTGAAGAATGGTGCCCAGCCCAGCGACACCGTGCGTCGCATCCTCAGCTACAAGGGCGTCCTGCTCCGTCGTCACCTCCAGATCGGTGTCGAGAAGGGTGCCATCAGCCAGGAAGTGGCCGACGGCCGTTTCAACGAGTGGCTGCAAGCCAAAGAGGCCAAGATAAACAGCAAGAAGAGCGACATCGAGAACAACGCCCGCAACAGCCGCAAGGCCCGCCTCGAGGCTGAGAAGAAGGCCAACGAGACCAAGGCTGCTGCCGTCGCCGCCAAGCGTCAGGCTGCCGCCGAGGCCGAAGCCGCCGCCAAGGCCGCTGCCGAAGCCGCCGAGAACGCCGATCCCGCCGCCGAAGGCGAAGCTCCCGCCGAGGCCTAAAGCAAATTGAAAATTGAAAATTGAAAGGTGAAATGGTCTGTCACTGACGGCTGTTTCACCTTTTGATTTAGTGGGTAGCAGGTAGTGGGTAGCACTTGGTAACGATTAAAGTTGAGAATTGAAATTTAAAAGTGGGTAGTGGGTAGCCTGTAGTTATTAATTCGTTAATTTGTAAATGTGTTAGTGGTCACTGGATTACGCGTGGCGCAGGAATTTTCAGGATGCAGCCGACCCGACAGAAAAGCGAGACGATTTACAGGATTTCCAGGATTTCGCGCAGCGGGAGAATGTGAATAATAAGAATTAAGAATTAAGAGTTAAGAGTTAAGAATTAAGAGTTAAGAGTTAAGAGTTAAGAATTGTCTTATCTCCTGTCTCCTTATCTTCTGTCTCCTTATCTCCCCAAAAGAAACCATGACAATGACAATGACGTGACTATTGTCTTTAACTTCTAGTGAGCGGAGCGAACGATAACTTCTTTAACTTCTTTAACTCCCCCAAATCAACCATTAACCATTACCATGACTATGACCATGACAATGACTATGACTTGACTATTGTCTTTAACTTCTAGCGAAGCGATAAATTCTTTAACTTCTCTAACTCCCCAAAAATCAACCCTTAACCCTTAACCATTAACCATTAAACCGTAAACCTTATGACCAAGGACGATTGTTTTTATCTGGGACGGGTCACCAAGCCCTGGGGCGTGAAGGGACAGCTGGCGCTGTTCCTCGACGTGGACACGCCCGAGGAGTATGCCGGCCTCGACTCGGCCTTCGTGGAGGTGAAAGGACGGCTGGTGCCGCACTTTTTCCATGTCGACCAACTCAATGGCAACCGCGCCGTCGTCACCTTCGAGGAACTCACCCCCGAGGAGGCGCAGACGCTGGTGGGCCACGACCTCTACCTGCCCCTCGACCTGCTGCCCAAACTCGAGGGCAACAAGTTCTACTTCCACGAGGTGACGGGCTTCCGCGTGGTGGACAGCGAATACGGTGATATAGGGGTGCTGCAGCAGGTGATAGAATACCCCGCGCAGCCCCTCTTCCAGATCGACAAAAACGGCACCGAGATACTCGTGCCCGTCATCGACCAGGTGATCGACAAGGTGGACCGAAAGTTAAAAACTTTGTTTATCACCGCCCCTAAGGGGTTGATAGAGTTGTATCTGGGAGATGTTAACAACGGGCGTTGAAATGTTTTTATCCCGCGTGTCGGAAATTATGCCTACTTTTGCATCCACAGAAATCTATAGTTATGGAAAAGAAAGCATCCCCCAAAGTAGCCGCCAAGGCCCCCGCGAAGAGCGCCGCCAAGGCCGCCCCCAAGAAGACCGCCACGAAGACCGCCCCGAAGGCCGCTCCCGCGAAAAAGACTGCTGCCGCGAAGGCCGCTCCCGCGAAGACTGCCGCCGCCAAGGCTAGCCCTGTCAAGACGGCTGCCCCGAAGAAGCCCGCCGTGAAGGCCGCTCCCAAAACCGCCGTGAAGGCCGCCGCCAAGGCTGTGCCGCAGGTGGAGAAGAACAAATACTCGCCCGAGGAGCTGCAGGAGTTCAAGGAGCTGATACTCGCCAAGATTGCCAAGGCCGAGAAGGACCTCGAGATGCTGCAGCAGGCTGTGGCCGGCAGCGAGAACGACGTGAGCGACACCGCCCCCACCTTCAAGACCCTCGAGGAGGGCAGCAACGTGCTGCTGAAGGAGGAGAACCAGAAGCTGGCCGCCCGTCAGCAGAAGTTCATCCGCGACCTGCGCGCCGCCCTCATCCGCATCGAGAACGGCACCTACGGCATCTGCCAGGCCACAGGCAAGCTCATCCCCAAGGAGCGCCTGATGATCGTGCCCCACGCCACCATGACCGTGGAGGCCAAGGAAGCCAGCAAGAAGCGCCGCTAAGAGATGCGGGGGATTGCTTCGATTAATGTTTTAGTATAGTCTGTCTGAGGACGACGGAAGAGGTCGTCGGGAGTGCCGCTCTCGACGACCTTTCCTTTTTGCATCACCAGGATGCGGTCGGCCATGTAGTGGACCACCGACAGGTCGTGGGTGATGAAGAGGTAGGTGAAGCGGTACCGCTCCTTGAGGTCGTTGAGCAGGTTGAGCACCTGGGCCTGGACGCTGACGTCGAGGGCCGAGACGCTCTCGTCGCACACCACCAGCTCGGGCTGCAGTATCAGCGCCCGCGCGATGCAGACGCGCTGCCGCTGGCCGCCGCTGAGCTCGTGCGGGTAGCGGCTGTACCAGTCGGGGTCGAGCCCCACCTGCTGCATGAGAGTGCAGACGCGCTCTTTAGTGGGTAGTGGGTAGTGGGTAGTGGGTAGTTCTTGACCACGAGTGCTATCCACTACACACTCCCCACTACACACTCTGTGAACCTGTAAAGGTTCACTTATGGCGTCGCCGATGGTGATGCGGGGGTTGAGGGAGGAGTAGGGGTCTTGGAAGATAATTTGCAGCTTGGGGCGCAGGGCCTGCATCTCGCGGTGCGAGAGGCGGTCGAGGGGTGTGCCGCGGTAGCTGACGCTGCCGGCGCTGTGGTCGATGAGGCGCAGCAGGGCGCGGCCGAGGGTGGTCTTGCCGCAGCCGCTCTCGCCCACGAGGCCGAGGGTCTCGCCCTCGCGGATGTCGAAGCTCACGCCGTCGACCCCTTTCAGGGTCTGCAGCGGCCGCCCGAAGAGGTTGCGCTTGAGGGTGTATTCCACCGTCAAGTCCTTGACCGAGATAAGTGCGGAGGTCGGAGGTCGGAAGTCGGAGTTGGCTGACGCATCACATAACTCCGCACTCCGCACTTCGCATTCCGACCTCCGCGCTCCGACCTCCGACTTCCGACTTCCGACCTCCGACTTCCGACTTTCGTCTTCCGTCTTCCGACTTCCGTCTTCCGTCTTCCGACCCTCGCATTCCGACCTCCGCACTCCGACCTCCGCACTATTCAGGTATTCTTCCACCGTGGGGAGGCGGCGGGGCTTGCCCTCCAGCGGCGGACGGCAGGCGAGGAGGCCTTGGGTGTAGGGCTGGCGGGGGTGGCGCAGGATGTCGGCGGCGGGGCCGTGCTCCACCACATGGCCGCGGTACATAACCAGGATGTCGTCGGCTATCTGGCTGATGACCCCCAGGTCGTGGGTGATGAAGAGGATGGAGGTGCCGTGTCGGCGCTGCAGCTGCCGCAGCAGGTCGAGGATGGTCTTCTGCACCGTCACGTCGAGGGCCGTGGTGGGCTCGTCGGCGATGAGTATGTCGGGCTCGTTGACGAGGGCCATGGCGATCATCACGCGCTGCTTCTGGCCGCCGCTGATTTCGTGGGGGTAGCTGTCGAAAATCTTCTCCGGCCGCGGGAGCAGCACCTCGCGGAAGAGCTCGATGACGCGGTTTTTTAGTTCGGAGTTCGGAGTTCGGAGTTCGGAGTTTAGGTGGGCACGCATCATCTCCATCACCTGGGCGCCGCATTTCTGCACGGGGTTGAGCGAGGTCATGGGCTCCTGGAAGATCATGCTGATGCGCTGCCCGCGCACGGCCCGCATCTGCTCCTCGCCGAGCTCCAGCAGATTCAGTTTTTTATTCTCCGGCAGATTGGAAAAGATTTTAAAAGAATCTGGCAGACCGGTTGGTTTATTGCAATCAGAACCATTGGGACTAAAAGAAAGGGGTTCTGATGGTTCTTTTTGTTCTGATTGAGATAATAGGGCGGAGCCGGTGACGGTGGCTTGCTTGGGCAGGAGACCCATCAGCGCCAGCGAGCTGACGCTCTTGCCGCTGCCGCTCTCGCCCACGATGCCGAGGGTGGTGCCGCGCCGCAGCGTATAGCTGATATTGTCGACCACCGTGCGGCCGCCGAAGGCCACGGTGAGGTCCTTTACTTCGAGTATGACATTACTGTTTTCCACACTTCTATAACGCGCGGGTGGCGAAAAAAGTATGTCGGCAGGCCGCTCTTTTTTCCGTCAGACTGCGAGTCGAAGAGTCGAAAAGTCGAAGAGTCAAAAAGACTAAAAGTCTAAAAGTCGAAAAGTCTAAAAGACAACGAGACTTCGAGACAACGAGACTTCGAGACAACGAGACTTCGAGACAACGAGACTTCGAGACAACGAGACTGCGAGACATCGAGACTGCGAGACGACAAGTCTAAAAGTCAAAAAGACTAAAAGACGAAAAGTGGCCGAAAGGAGTAAAGTTGAAAGGGAAATTAAGAATTAAGAATGAAGAATGAAGAATTAAGAATTAAGATTATTAAACTGTAACCATTAACCATTACCATGACTATGACTTGACTATTGTCTTTAACTTCTAGTGAGCGGAGCGAACGATAACTTCTTTAATTTCTTTAACTCCCCAGAAAAAGTCAACCATTAATCATTAACCATTTCCCCAAACAGTACATATGTCTTATCTCCTTATCTCCTGTCTCCTTAACTCCTTATGTCGAGACGTCGAGACTGCGAGTCGAAGAGTCGAAAAGTCAAAGAGTCGAAAAGTCAAAGAGTCGAAAAGTCAAAGAGTCAAAAAGACAACGAGACTTCGGCTTTAT
>JAEEGH010029509.1_pt1 | contig 10714 bp, 7 predicted proteins | sample 9134181 | NCBI WGS metagenome assembly JAEEGH01 (sample SAMN16246544, study PRJNA631951) | gut metagenome | biome: gut microbiome; feature: rumen; material: DP-attached | host: Bos | place: Iran: Karaj | collected 2018-10
CAGAACAGCCCTTATGGCCTTCCGCTCGTTGTCCGCCGCAGTGGCCTTCATCGGCTCCCGCGTTATGGAGTCCACATATGCGAGCACGCCAGCGCAGACCGCGCTGATCACCGTAAGGCTCGCGACCAAAGACATTATCTTCTTCATCTCCGCACCTTCTCCTTCTTACTTCTTGCTTCCGAAAGGCTTTGGCTGCGTCCTGCGGTTGATCAGCGGCCACACCGCGTTCATGATCAGAATGGCGAACGAGCAGCCTTCCGGATACGAGCCGAACTGGCGGATCAGCATGCAGATGAAGCCGCACCCGAAGCCGAATATCAGCTTGCCCGTCGCGGTCGTCGGCGAAGTCACGTAGTCGGTGGCCATGAAGCACGCGCCTATCATCACGCCGCCGGTCAGGACCTGCATCGTCGCCGGCGCGCCGCCCGCGAAGAGCGAATAGACGAAGACGGTCGCGATGAACGAGACGGGGATGTGCCACGTTATCACCTTGCGCCACAGGAGATACGCCGCGCCGAGCGCAAGCGCCGCCGCCGACACTTCGCCGATGCAGCCCGGCATGTTGCCGACGAGCATGTCCAGCAGCCCGGGGACGCCAGTGCACGCGCTATTGCAGAGGCCGTGTGGCGACGCGGAAGCCGTCGCCTCCGCCGCGAACCACGTCTTCATCGTCGCGAGCGGCGTCGCCGTCGTCACGGCGTCGGGAGTCCTCCACCAGAACGGCTTCAGCCACGTCGTCATCGGCCCCGTGAACGAGATGAGCATGAACGCGCGCGCGGCGAGAGCCGGGTTGAACGGGTTCATCCCGAGTCCGCCGAAGACCTGCTTGGCGACGCCAATGGCGAAGACGGAGCCTGCCGCCGCCATCCAGAGCGGAAGCCCGGCAGGAAGGTTCAGAGCCAGAAGAAGCCCTGTCACCACGGCCGAAAGGTCCCCTATCGTGTTCTCGCGCTTCATCGCGATGCGGCAGAGCGCCTCCGTGACGATGCACGTCGAAACGCACACGGCGATCGTCCAGACGGCCGGCATCCCGAAGAAGAAGATTCCGGCCGCCGTCGTCGGCAGAAGCGCGATGACGACGTCGAGCATTATCCGGCTCACGCTCGCGCGGGAATGCGCGTGGGGCGACGAGCTCAGAATGTAGTGTTCAGCGGTTTCTTTCGGTTTCATATCACTTTGACTCCCTGGTCGCTCCCTCGGGCAGAACCGGCTGGGACTTCAGCTTCTCCTTCTCCGCAGCGGCGGCCGCCTTCGCCTTCTCCGCCGCGATCCTCGCGCGTATCGACGCCTTGGCCCGCCTGCAGAGCTGCGTGATCTGGCGGTACGCGGGACAGCCGAAGCTGCAGGCGCCGCACTCGATGCACGTCATCACGTGCGCGTCCTCGGCAGACTTCACGTCGTCGGACTCCACGGCCTTGGATATCTCGGCCGGATTGAGGTTCATCGGGCACGCCCTCACGCACCTCCCGCAGTTGATGCACGGGCCGGACGCGTACTGGAACACCCTCTCCCTCGACAGGAGCAGAAGTCCCGACGTCGTCTTGGTCGTGCCGATGTCAAGCGTGGACACGGCGAAGCCCATCATCGTCCCGCCTGAGATGACCTTCGCGGGCTGCACCTTCTCGCCTCCGCAGAAGGCCACAAGGTCGGCGTACTTAGTGCCGCTGGGCGCAAGCACGTTCTTCGGCTCGGCCACCGCGTCGCCCGAGACCGTGGTCACGCGCTCGAGAAGCGGCTCGCCCCTCTCCACCGCGTCCGCTATCGCCGCGACAGTCCCGACGTTCTCGACGACGCAGCCGACGTCTATCGGCAGCGCGGGCGGCTCGGGGACGACTCGGCCCACCGTAGCGAATATCTGGTGCTTTTCGCTGCCCTGCGGATACAGCACCGGCAGAACCACTATCTCGACGTTGCCCTCGATGTCGGCGAACGCCTTCTCCATCGCCGCGATCGCCTCCGGCTTGTTCGCCTCGATCGCTATGCGCACGGCAGGCCCGCCGAGCACCTTGCGCATTATCTCCACGCCGACGCGGATCCTGTCGGCGCGCTCAAGCATGAGGCGGAAGTCGGCGGTCAGATACGGCTCGCACTCCGCGCCGTTCAGGATGAGGTATTCGCAGCGTTTCGCGGGCGGAGGGTTGAGCTTGACGGCGGACGGGAATCCCGCGCCGCCCATGCCGCAGATGCCTGCCTCCTCGACGCGCTTCAGAAGCTCTTCGCGGGAGGCGGCTTTCCAGTCAAGCGGCGGAAGGACGGGAGAGGCCGAGCCGCTCCCCGCCCCCGTCTCCTTCGCCGTCGTGTCGATTATCACCGCGTCGGCCTTGCCGCCGGCAGGCCCGAGGCGCTTCTCGACCGCCGTCACCTTGCCGTCGGCCGGAGCCCTCACGCACACGGAAATGAAGCCGTTCTTCTCGCCTATGACCTGCCCGCGCTTGACGAAGTCGCCCGCCTTCACGACGCACTTCGCCGGCGCGCCGAGATGCTGGCTCATCGAGACGACGAGCTCCGCAGGAACAGGCATCCTCTCAATCGCCTTGTCGCGCGCGAGCTCCTTGTTGTAGTCGGGGTGAACCCCGCCCTTGAACTTGAACGGACTCTTTACTGTGCGCATGTGATGTTGCCCGGTTGATTGTGGTGAAATTAGATGACTACTCGTTCAGCGCATACACGACCTTGACGGCCGCTTCGACCTCGATTTTCCTCAGACTGACGGCGACAAGCGCCTTGTCTTCTCCAAAGCCGCCGCTGCACTTGTACTCGCAGCTGGACCACGAATAGTCGCCGTCGTGGTCGATGTCGCCATAGGTCAGTCGTTTGACCGCGCCAAGATCGCAATTCAGATAGTCGCTCAGCTCCTCGGCAAGCGCCTTGGCGTTGGCGACCGCCTTGCGCCGGGCTTCGCGCCGGGCCTTCTCAAGCGTCTCAGGACGGAGCTCGAACGAAACTTCGAAATCCTCTCCCGCACGAGACGCGGCAACGGCGGCGTAGATGCGTTCGCAACGTTCGATCTCGACAGGAAGGACGACCTTGAATTCCACCACGGTCTTATATCCCTTGAACACGCGCTTCTTTGCCTCTTCGTCCCATTCGTTCTTGTCGTAAACGGAGAGCCCGCTCGTCGTAATCTCGTTCGTCGAGACACCGGCCTTCTGAAGCGCGGCAATTGCCGCGGCGCTCTTCTCGCCAAAGAGCCGGCGCGATGTCGCCATGTCCGGGTCCGTCGCGGAGACTTCGAGCTCGATGACCATCAGCTCCGGATCGTAGCTGACGGATCCCTCTCCCTTGACCACGATCTCGGGCGACTCGGCGGTCTTGACGCTGGCATCAACTTTGAAAGGCGGAGTGGGGGAGAAACTAGGGATGCCGTTGCTTACCTCAATCCTATCCGTCTCGCAGGTTCCGGACAGCGCAACAGCGGCTACCGCCAGAGCAATCAGTTTCGTCTTGCCAATCAACATTTCAATCTCCTTGACCTTAGTGTCCGCTCTCGAAGTGTGAATCCTCGACCATGCACTTGGCAGGGCATTTCGCGACGATGGCGCCGTCAGTCGGCGGATTGTCGTAGTTCACCTTGGCCAGGAAGCCCTGGAACGTGAAGTGGCCCGCCTCCTTGCCTCCCGAGTTCTTCTCGCAGAGATGGCAGCCCATGCAGCCGACGCCGCAAACCTTGCGGACGCTCGGCCCCTTGTCCGGGTTTGCGCAAAGCACGTGTATGGTGGCGCTTGCCGGCACAAGCTCGATTATGTGCTTCGGGCACGCCCTGACACACTTGCCGCACCCGATGCAAAGGCGCTTGTCGACCTTCGCAAGACCGTCGTGGACCGATATCGCGCCCTTCGGGCAGACGTTCGCGCACGCGCCGTAGCCCAGGCACCCGTATGTGCAGCCCTTGTCGCCGCCAGCCGTCATCGCCGCGACGTTGCAGTCGCAGATGCCGTTGTAGTCGCCGACTCGTATCGCCTCGGATCTCGTGCCGCAGCACCTTACGAGCGCCACGCGCCTCTCGGTCGCCGCGGCCTCCACGCCCAGTATCTTCGCAACCGCCTTCGCGACCGCGTCGCCGCCTGCCGCGCACGCCCCGTTCGGCGCCGTCCCCGCGACAAGCGCCCTCGCGTAGCCGTCGCATCCCGCAAAGCCGCATCCGCCGCAGTTCGCGCCCGGCAGCTCGGCCGTCACCATGCCGATTCGCGGATCCTCCTTGACGCTGAGATACCTGTCGGCGACGGCCAGCGCCACGGCCGCGACCATGCCTATTCCAGCGATGATCAGAATTGCTGTTGCCATTTTAGCCTTCCCCCTCTCAGTACGGCAGCTTCACAAGCCCCGAAAACCCCATGAACGCGAGCGAAAGAAGCCCGCCGGTCACAAGCGCCACGGCGATTCCGCGAAAGCACCGCGGCGGATTGGCGTGGGCGAGCTTCTCGCGCATTCCCGAGAACACGACCAGCGCGAACCCGAACCCGAGCGCCGCCGCGAAGGAGAAGAACACCGACTCGAAGAAGCCGGTCCCCTGCTTGCAGTTTATCTCCGCCGCGCCGAGAACGGCGCAGTTGGTCGTTATGAGCGGAAGAAATATGCCCAGCGCCGCGTGGAGCGGAGGCGCAAAGCGCTTCATCGCTATGTCGATGAACTGCACAAGCGCCGCGATCACGAGAATGAACGCAAGAGTGTGGATGTACCCGAGGTCGTTCGGACGCAGAAGCCAGTGGTCGAGGCACCACGTGACCGCAGCCGCCATCGTCATCACGAACACGACCGCGCCGGACATCCCAAGCGCGGTCTCGGTCTTCTTCGAGACGCCGAGGAAAGGACAGCACCCGAGAAAGCGGCTCAGGACGAAGTTGTTGACCAGAACCGCGCCGACGAGTATCACAAGATAATAGCTCATGGGCGTATATTATGGTATTATTGGCGCGTAATGTCAAGTGCAGCCAAAAGAAAAAGATCCTGCGCCGGGATTTGCAAGCACTCGGCGCAGGATCTGAGGGGTGGGACTCAAAATTCGGCTTCGCCGGCTCCGGCTATCGCCTCGACGCGATAGAACTTCGCGCCAGCCGCCGGATCGTCCGGCTCGGCGCCTTCCCAGATCGCCGTCACGGCCTCGCCGTCGTCCTTCACGTCGATGACTCCGCCCGCAATCTCCTTCGCGTTCGCGAAGTCGATCGACGAAGAGCACAGCACGCGGTACGTCATACCTTCGACGTAGCCGGTGAACTTGATTCGCGGCAGCTTCTCGGGCGTGAAGCCGAATCCCGTGATCGCCGGGGCGACGACCGTCTTCGAGGACTGGGTCGATGCGGCGGCGACGGACGCGGCCGTAGGCGCAGCGACGGCTGTCGCGACTGTGTACGCCTGCCCGCCCGCAACCGCCGCGACGTTCGCGCCAGAAGTCGGCGAGACCATTATGCTCGCGGAAGGATACAGCTGCTGGACGAAGCTCGGCTTAGCGATAATAAAATCATCAGCCTTGGTGCCAACCAATGAAAGGCCGGCAAGGACCTCGTTGTCTTGCAGCGGAAACCATGGTCCGCTGCTGTTAGCCGAGCTAGAAAGTTCAGGAGAGACATTTCCTCCCAAGACATTTCTGGCTTGGCCATTAACAAAAACCTGTGCGAACGCCCTGTTGCCCGAATATTTGATTTCAACACCGATACGCTCCCATGCCCCATCATCATATTTCTTATCCAAGAGCTTCGACCATATGCCGGATGCAACATGGCCAGATACACCCCGACGATGCCATAGACACAGCTGTCCCTCGTTATTAGCCGCAATTTCCAGTTTCTTGTTGCCGACAGGGTCTCCCAGAGAGCTTTCGAATGAACGATTCACCTGGACGACAATCTCCATGCGTGTGTTTTCAGATGCAGTCATATATGCAGAGGAAAACTCACGCGTAACCTCATTCTCGGCATCAAGAACCTGCTCGTGGGCAACACCACTTCTTGTGAGGATCCATTTCTCCGAATCTGGTGTTCCCGACACAATCTCGCCGTAACCATTCCAATTGTTTACTTCTGCAGTGTCGAACTCGCCAAGATTGTACTGTTCAAAAGTGTCATGCATGAAGATTGGCGCATCTTCACCCAATTCCCCATAACGCCCTGAGACGCACACATTCCACGTAAGGGTGTTGTCTGATGTAACCGTAAACATTTTCTTCGTTCCATTGCCACTCGTCGGACTGGGGTTCTGCAATGTCCATGTGCTTGATGAGACATAATCGCCGCGGTTAGTGTATGCCCTTGGTTCAATCCCATCGCCGTAAACCCAGTTCGTGATAACCGTGCCGTTGAGAAAGCGATAGTTTTGCCCAACAATCCTCGACTTTCCAATCGGAGAATTAAACTCGAAATTGAGTGTGCAGACATTGAGACCGGAAAGAACATTTGGCATGAATTCGCGATTTGAATTGCCGTCACCACCATCCGTCAGCATCAAAAGTTCACATGCGGTGGCAGAAAGTCTCTTGCCTAGACAAATGCCCTCATAATTACCAAGCTTAATGTCGTGAGTCCAAACCGCAGAACCTTTCACAACAGGACTCCATCCTCCATTTTTGAGACTTGCGAAATTCTTGACATCTGTGGCGCTATTCATTGCGGATGGCGTTATCCGATAAACATTGTGCCAAAACGCCAGTCCCAAAAGAGCCCAGAGGCCTGTTCCTGAAGAGTCCGTGCTTAGTTCACGTTCGAGAACCAAGAGAGAGCCATCGGGCAACGCACACAAATCCGAGATGCCACGCCTGCCCTTGCCGCCATATCCGTACATGTCGTGCCATCCATCAGTAATGTATGGATACATTGCTGAGAGTTGCCAAGGGGCATGCACTGTAGCACGGGTGAACTTCACAAGTCGATTGGTGGAGCTAACATTGTAAGCAGACCGAGGGCCGTCACATGTAAGTGCTTCCTCGTTGGCGGTCCATAGCGTAAGACCGTCCCCAGAAATGGTGAGGGACTCGAACGCCAGATTGTCTCGCGTCTTTGTTTTGAATACATCTGGAACAGGGACCGTTCTATATGTGGGATGTCCAGTAGCAGGATCATATTCAATAATTGTGGGGACCTTTGTAGTATTCGATTTCTCATCCGACACCCAAATACAGCCAGAACCAGGATCATAAGCTATTCCCTCAATGTCGTCAGCACCATCAAGAGTTCGTTTCAGCGACCCGCTTGAATTTGGCACGCACGCACACGAGGTTATCGTCTTGCCATCACTACTAAATGTTAGCGTTAGCTGGTAAAGACCGCACTCCGCCTTGTTGTCACCTACAGCATAATAGGTGTCGCCTCCGGCATAAGTGACACCGCTGAGGCTATTCGGGAAAGACGAAGTCCTCGTTATCACGGTTCCCTTAGTTATCGTTATCGCATCCGCCGTGATTGCGGCAAGCGCAGTCAATGCAGCAACTCCTAAAGCTTTAATCTCTTGATTCATTTGCTTCTCCTATTCACAATTGGTTTTAATTGGAGTTTTTCATGTGGCGGACAGTCCGGCGGAAGGTGCCGGACGACGCCCGCCATTGCAACTACCAGAGCGAGAGCTTGAAGCCAACGGGAGCAAGGTATCCGTTGTCATCCTGGCGGACGCCATGTCCGTTGATGCGAATCCTTGAAAGCTCGTTGACGGAAAGGCACTTGCTTATGCCGATCCTGAACGACGTGTTGTCTACGTCGCCGTTGGCATTGAGCCGCGCATTCCCGTCGAAGGCAATGGAGCTGAACGATATTTGGCCGTTGCCGACTATGTTGATGGTGTTCTCGCCTCCGACTGTCAACGCACCGCCCGCGTTCACGGTCCCGGCATTCACCTGAATCGAGCCGTTGCCGTAGAGCGAGACAGGCTGAGTCGTGACGATTGCCGCCGACTTTGCAAGCTCCAGCGTTCCCTCGTCAACGCACTGCTCGATCGTGTAGGGCCATACTTCATGCTGGAAATCGTTCTGAGAGTAGTCGAAGATGAGCTTCGCGGGGCCTGTCTTGCGGATTCGCATCCCGTTATAGTACGTTTCGGATTGGCCCGCCATCATGAACCCTCCGGTAAGCCGTAGATTGGCAAACGTTTTTACGGTGAGATACTGCACGTCTGGATTCCATGCCTTGTCTTCGTTCTTGAAAAGTCTCAGATGCGCGGCAATCGTCACCTCGTTGGCGCCGTCGCAAGTGAGGACCGGAGTCAGCGAGTTGCGCCCGAACCAATACGAGCCGGCCCTTCCGCTTTCCGTAATCTGTGCACCGTTTCTGACAGTCAAATCCTGAATGTAAGTTGATGCATTGTTCAGTTCGCAACGCCCGCCATCAACGGTCAGCGCCACGCTGTTCAGGTTGAAGTTGACATTGTTCTCCGAGAACTTCGATCCGAGTCCGACGTACATCTTTACGTTGGAAGAGCCAATCGCGTTCTTGGCACCATTCGTTGTGATGAACTCGCCGCCGTTGACTACTTCTATCTCTGCACCGCTTCCACAGACCTTGTCGCCGGTTGCGCCGTTGAGCTTGTATTTCGTCCCGTCGATAACGAGCTTGCCAGAAAGCGTGCTTGTCGCATTTGCGGACTGGCTGAACGTGCCACCGGCAAGATGCAGAGTTCCGTTGCCACTGATAGTTCCATTGGTGAATGCGAAGCCGTTCGCTGATGTCAGCTTGACTTCGCCTCCTGACACGACAAGGTTCTCGGGTAGCTCGGTCAGCCCGGAAATCTCAAGCGGCGCAATGGACGCCGTTGTTGCCTTGATATCGAAGAGTCCCCAGCCGGTTTTGTTGAGATCGCCGTCGTACACCTGCTGCATGTATCCAGGGAAGCCCATGTCGGCATCGTCCCAATCGCGATCAATGCCTATGACTCTTGCACCGACCCTGCCGATTCTGGCGTAGATGTCTCCACTAATTTCAGAAAAGTAGACCTTGAAGCAAAGCACACTGCCTGCCGAGTTGTGGAAGAACCTGAACTGCACGGACGTGCTACCGTCTGCCTCAACCTTGCGGTTGTACGGCTTAGCCAAGAACTGATTGTTGACATTGCTGAACCTGACGCTCCTTGCGGACAGAAACTCGATTTCAGAGAGCTGGCGCCCTTTGAACACAAGCGTTTTTGCGCCGGAATACGTTCCTGAGCCGTTTGAGCGCAGAAAATTCGGAGCCTCAATCGTTCCCTCATCCGAATTCCCCTCCGAAGTAAACGTGAGATTCTTCGTGTTCTCTTCTGCAATGATGTTCGAGACGGTCCAGTTGCCGCCGGAAGTCGCGCTGACGTCGTCCCAGATCGTCTGCCCGCCTATGTTCTCTTCGCCATATTGCGTTTGTGGCGTGATGGGGCTCATGTCCTCGCCGTACGGAATCTTCCGCGCTCTCCAGTAGTCAATTTTTGCAAGGATGTCGTTGCCCCTCTGGGTAAACGTAACCTTTGATGCGTATGTCCACGGATCTGACGCCTTATATTGGAACTGGACGCTTGCCGTGGTGCCGTTGTTTTCATAGAAGAATGGTTTGGCTCCTAAGCACTGGGCTCCGGTATTGCGATGGAAGTCCGCTGAGACAAAGCCAGATATGTCAGAAAGTCTCCTATTGCGCCAGTAAACGACGTTCGTTCCGCTGTAGGTGTAGCCTGCGGCCAGTCCTCCATGAAGATTACTCGTTATTGCCCGCTGCCCTGAAACGCAGGTCGCCAGATGCGGATCGGACGAATTCGGGGCATCCTGGCGGCCGTGGTAGAGCTCTATCTCCGATGATATAACCGCGCCGCATCCTCCCTTCTTTTCAATCGTAGATCCGTTGTGCAATTTCAGAGTGCCGCCCTGAATCGAATGCGCCCTCCCATTGTCGGAGAAGACGATTCCGGAAGCGTCCACTTCACCGTCTATGGAAACATCCGCCTTGCCGGACGAAGTGAACGTCGCTTTCGAGCCGTCCTTCCAGGACACGTTCGAATTGCCGTTTGCCCTCCAGATGCCATCGTTCCAGGTTTGCGTCCCCGTCCCGTACCAGGTCAGGTTTTCTGCCGACGCATATGACAACGCGCCCGCAGACATGCCAAGAATGAGAGCTATCTTGCACCGTTTCATTGCCTGATTTCCTTTCGTTGAAGGTGATCCCCAGTTTTGATGACGCGAATTATACCACCAGAGCGAAAGGCATTTGTACATGAAGCGCAATAAGATTTTCTTGTTATCCAGCCGCTGCGCGCAGAGGCGGAAAACAAAGGGCGGATGTCGGTGGGGGAGCCGACATCCGCCCTTCAACAGACTCGAGTTCTACTAAGGAATCCTTGCAGTTGCGGGCGAACAACACCTCGAGCTGAAGCTCTTGTAATGCGCCTTCATTTCGCAGTCTCCACGCTATCCGTCAGCATGTACGGCTGCGAGAACAGCTCCTCTCCCGAGCCGTCAAGCGCATAGGCCTTTATTCGGGCGAACACGTGGCAAAAGGGTCAGAGCTTATTGACATAGTATTATCGATATAGTAGCTCATGCCAGCTTGTACTCCTGTCTAGGCGATTTCGGACTGTCCGGATCGGTTCTTTCTATCATGCCCTTCTCCATCAGCGGCCTCAGGTAGTACCTGGAAAAGTGGATTGGGCTCCTGATGCCGACCGCCTCCCTTAGCGCAGACGGCCGCATGGGCCCGTCAACAAGGAGCTCCAGTATCCTCTTCGCCGTCCTCTCGCTTCCCTTCCCAAGCCCTATCCCGACTTTGTCCGGGATGTCCAG
>JAEEGH010029511.1_pt1 | contig 10714 bp, 8 predicted proteins | sample 9134181 | NCBI WGS metagenome assembly JAEEGH01 (sample SAMN16246544, study PRJNA631951) | gut metagenome | biome: gut microbiome; feature: rumen; material: DP-attached | host: Bos | place: Iran: Karaj | collected 2018-10
GATAACTCAGGAGCTCCACACACGTTGACAGCTTCATATGTGTATTAAGACGATGATATGTACTGGAGATACTGGACTACGGAAGGTTCCGTAAATCAGGGAATGTATGTACCGATGGAGGGCGCATTTGAGGATTATGCTGACAACTCTGTAACTGTTGGAGGTAAAAAGTACAAGCTTAACGATGATATGACACTTATTCCTGACTGATGCGGAGGTATATATGAGGAGAATAATTCAAGGGAAAGGGAAAAGAGCTTTTTGCCTGTGTGTTGCTGCTGCTTTGATGTCAGCAATGCTTACAGGCTGCGGATCTTCCAAAATTTCCGACGGATATTATATTTTGGATGGAATAAAGGAAAAGAACCATACTGTCAAAGGTGACGCTCTTAAGGAGTATGGCCTTGACGGAAGTTATTTGTGTATGGAAGACGGTAAGGGTTATATCGTTCTTCTGGATACACCTGAGGATGTGTCTTTTAACAAGGATACCAAGGCTCTTAGTACATCCTTTGGTGATGTATCGGTGAGTTCAAGCGGCAAGAAGGTCACCTTGTCTGACAGCACTGTTAAGCTTGACTTTGTAAAGTCCAAGGATGAGGCTCCTTCCAAGCCTTCGTATCCGGATGTTCCTAAGGCAGGAGGAAGCTCTTTTGCCGCAGCAGGTAAGTCAGGTGATGGAGATGAGAGCGGTGGTGGATCTGACGTTACATTTAAAGAGCCGGGTAGCTCAGGTGTTGCTTCCGGCGATGAAGATATGATGAGCTTCTGGAACGGATACTGGTTTGGATACTGGACTCTGTCTGCATGGCATTCAGATTATAAGAAGATGGAAGACCACAAGTTCCCGGTCCTTGGTGTGACAACACTTGATGAAAGCGGCAGCGGAACCATGTACCTGTGGGATAACGAATACAATGTTGCTAACGTTGCATTCTCAAATAACGGAACCGGACTTACGGATAAAGGAACAATGATCTCAGAAGGCGGTGTCTTCTGGGATGGCGATAATATAGGTCATGCTGACTGGAGGATCGATCCCGGACAGAATCCACACGACGGCTATATCTGGATAACCGGAAGAGGTTACTACGAGGGTGATCTTGTCTATGACTATGAGATTCATCTGGTTAAGTGGGGCTACAGATGGGAAGATTTTGATTCATCTGAGCTTCCCGACGAGTATGACTGGTACATTCAGCAGCTTGATAACGGGATTGAAAATCCTTCAACTCTGGCGCTGCCTGAATCCAACTGATAAAGGGAGGTAATTGACATGGCATTTTGTGGAAATTGCGGCGCGCAGGTTCCGGACGGAACCAAGTTCTGTCCCGCCTGTGGCAAGCCTATTATAGAAGCAAGACCTCAGGACCCGGCAGCTGTTCAGACCGCTGCACCGGCGCAAGCACCTGCAATGCAGCAGCCGGTAACTCCGCCACCTGTGGCGCGGGGGCCGGTGGTTCAGCAGAATAAGAAGAGCCCGCTTCCGCTGATACTTGGAATCGCAGGAGCTGTGATCGCTCTGATAGTGGTCATAGTGGCAATCAGGAATGTTTTTGCCGGAGTGGCTGCAGCTAATGATAAGAGCACAGCTCTTTCTGACATGATCTATCAGGCAGCTTATAACAGACAGTATACAAAGGGTGGTTCATCAGCGTCGGGAAAAGAGGCTAAGAGTGGCAGCGAATCATCGGGAGGTGATGTGGCTGAATCTAAATCAGATGGTACTTCATCCGGATCAGGTGGGGGAGATGTACAGATTGCAGATTATGCATCAATCACAGGTGAGACCTACGAAAATGGAGTATTCTCAGTTCTTGTACCTGATGGATGGGCAGCTTTTCCGGTTAAGAGCACATCGGGAGACGGATCAATTGAAGAGCATAAGCTCAATCTGGTAAAGGGCGGTACAAGCGATGCTGATTTGTGGAGTAAGTGCTCCATTAAGATTGAGGTGGCCAATTACAGCGCTTCTTACAGTGTTTATTTGGATGCCTTTGAAAACTATGAAGACGTGACCCTTCCTTTGGGGCAATACACATATACAGGCCCTGCCGGAGAATATCAGGGAGATTGGGAATGCGCTATGCTCAGTGCAACAAATGGTGAAGGATATGTGGCAGGAAGCGTATTCTATAAGGTTAAGGACGAAGAGATATCACTCAGCGATGCAGATGTTCAGGCAATCCTGGCCAGTATAAAGGTTAAGTGATCATTTGATAGCAGGAGGTAACTTTCATAATGGATAAGGTTTTGGGCGTTGTATTTGCATTATTGTTTGTTCTAAATGCATTTCTTATGGGCAGGTCAATTGCAACTTCTGGCAATGGACAGGAGGTTCTTGCAGATGCTGTATTTATCGAAAAGGGAGAAGTGGATGAGGCAAACGAAGGTAAGCTTGTTGTGGTAACAGGTCCCATTCAGACAACTGATGAGGCCTATGATGATGTCACTGAGCTGACACTGGAGAGTGCTCTGGCTGCGAAACATACTGAGACTCTTAGCTATGATTACATTGATAAGGAAACCAATAAGAAGGCTTATGATGTTGATCATGGTCTTTCAACTATGGATTTCAATAATAAGTACAGAGTGGAAGAGAACTGGACTCCTGAGCCGGATGAGTACATCTATGGCGCAGCCTGGATCGGAGATTTTTATATTACACAGGAGGTGCTGATACCACTTATTGGAACAAAAGAGCTGAGTGTTGAAACCTTCTGGCAGGATGAGCTGGATGAGAGCCCGTACTGGTACTACTTTGAAGGAGATGATATTTATTTTTCCTCTGCCGATCCTGACAATTTCAAAGAAGGCGATCAGAGGATATCTTATCGCGGGATCAGTGAGAACGATGATACTGTTTATACTATCGTAGGTATGCAAAGGGATGGTGAACTCTATCGTCCGGATGCAGATCTGGGAGAGTGGATACATGAAGGCGTAAAGAGCCGCTCGGAACTGGTGGGCGGAACGGCAAAGAACGCAGTGATGGCAATTGTATTCTTTGGCGTTCTGGCAGTCCTGTTCCTGGTTCTGGCGCTTTGGAAATTTGAGGTGTTTGAAAAGTTATCGGCTAAGAAGGCGTAAGAGACTATGCTTATAAAACGAAACCTCATAATAACTGCAAGCATTGTTGCCGTAGTCACTTTATGTGGCTGCGGTAATGGTGCGTCTGAGAATATTGAAAATGTGGCGCAGACTGCAGAGGAGAAAGCAGCGCCTGAGCCTGTAGAAAATACAGTGGCACAGACAGACGTAGGTGGCACTGATGTTGGCGCGGAAGAAAAAGAAGAAGCTAAAGAAGATACGAAAGAAGATAAAGAAGAGGATGTAACCTCTGTGTATGGCAACGGAAGCTACTTCGTAAAGGCAGGCAGAAAGGTCTTTTTCCATGATTATGAAAATGTTGAGGCTGACGAGCCCGCGTTAGGCGGTCAGTTCCTTGGCCTTGGAAGCGGCATCATTTCCTATGACGAAGATTCAGGGCAGATCGAGAGAATTACCGATGAGCCATGTAACGGAAAGATATATCTCTGCGGAGACGAGTTCTATTTTGCTGCTGAAGAATCTGACGGCAGCAGGAGGATTGTCAGGATATCCCAAAGCGGTGAGGTGTACAGAGTAGGCCCCGGTGAGGTTTTAGGCATATCAGGCGACGGAAAGCTTATTGCGCTTTGGTGCAATGATGCTTCGAGAGCGCATCTGGACGTTCTTGATGATCAGCATGTTCAGTTTTGCAGGATCGATAAGCCTGATGACGGAGCGCTGTCTTTCTGCGGCCTTACGGAAAAAGAGCTGATCTATCAGGTGAGTACGTCCGGCGAAAGTAAGCTCTGCAGCATGGGTGATGACAATAAAGAAGTCTGTCTTGGTACTCTTTCCAGACTTGGAATATACGGAGATCTTGAGTGCGATGATTTTCTTTATGACGAGGAAACGGGAGATATTTACTGCGTTTTTGCCCACTATGACGGACCTGTTGATTCTGTCGAGGACTATCTGGTGGTGAAGGCATCCGCAGTTAAAGAGGGCAGTCTTGAACTGATATCTCACGGCTACAATTATGATCTGATGCCGGGGCTTAGTTATGGCGATGAACCGACTTTAAGGCTTGTTGACGGAAAACTGGGATTTGGATTCTATGACGAGGATCAGCTGTATCTTTCGCATTCCTATATGGGCAGCCATATGCTGAATCGTTTCGTATATGGAAACCTCTTATGGTGCGATGATAAAGGAGAGATACAGACCATAATAAAAAGTTTTATCCCTTACATGGACAGGGATAACTTTGTGATGCAGACAGGACAGGTCCTTGGGAATGAGGCTTATGTTCTTGTGGCCGGAGTTAAACGTGATGAGGCCAGTGATTACAAGCTCTCACAGTCTTTTGACTTTGAAAAGATGTACGTACTCAGCGTGCCGCTTGAAGAGAAATCTAAGGCAGAGCTCATTCTGGGGGATGATTTTGATGATAAAAAGACATTTGACGCAGCGGGATTTGAGCCCTATGTCGGCAACTGGCGAATGGATGATTTCATTGTGGAAGATGGGATTACACCTTCTCACAGCCGCAATATGTGGATCGGTATAACTGATGAACAGGAATTGTCCTTCATGGATAATGATGAATACAGCGGATTTCCGTTTATTCTCTCAACGTCAGATATTGGCGATGAGTGTCTGATAGTGGGCTACAACGAAGTAATGGAGATAACCTGCACAGGACGGATTGTTAAAGATGGCAACGAAGAAAAGCTGATCCTGGAGGTACAGGAGCAAAAGAGCAGTATCGACGATTCTGGTCCTGATAGCTGGAAAGGCTCTTTTCACAGAGTGACTGACGAGGAATGGGAAGCAGAGTGGGGCTCGGACCACTGAGAACAGGAGAAATTATGGGAAAACGTCGATTTAAAATTTACGTGATGACTGCGGCTTTGGCACTTTGTCTATGTGCCTGTGGCATAAATTCTAAATCTGATATGGTGTTCTCGGATGTGAGGGCATATCGGGACGCTTCGCTGCTTGATCATGATGCAGAGCCTGATATTCCAATTATTACTGACGGCTACTATATGATGTCTGATAACCATGAGCTTATTGTGGAGGCTTTTGAGCTGCTTAACAAGGCTCGCGATGATAATGGCCTTGAAGCATTGGCCTGGAATCAGGAGCTTGAAACCTGTGCATGCATCAGAGCAGAGGAGATTGCGTATAGTTTTGATAAGAACCATCTTCGTCCAATGGGAGCGCAGTGGTATACGGTCAATCCGGGAATACTTTTGGGAGAAAATATTTGCAGAGGCCCGGGCGACACGGAAAAAGTCATGAAGTCATGGCTGGAGAATCCCGCTGACAGGGAGAATTTCCTGTGCCCTGATCTTACAGAAGTTGCCATAGGTGTTTATGAAGACAGCGAGGGTCATTTTTACTGGGCATGCGAGTTTGGAAATGACAGCTCACAAAAATCCAGTTCTGCTGTAAGCGACGAAAAAAGTGCGTCGGATAATACCGGGTACATTGATCATTATCATAAGAATTTGGAATACATTGAGGGAGAATGGTATATTTTGCCTGACGGATCGGCCTTGTATGATGATGGGACATGGGATAGCCTTTCTTTTGATACTGAGAGCCTTTTTGTTAAATACAATGCACATGATGGGGCATCTGACGGATACAGTTTTCAAGTTGCTGATACTATTGTAAATAGAGATGAGGTTTTCGAGTGCGTTATAATTGACGAAGTCTGGTATCAACTGTTTCTTGCAGACAGCATCGGATGGGATTATATGATGTTAAGGCCCATAGGAGATGCGGATATACTTGCTCAGCATACCGTGAAAAGCGAAATAAACAAGATAAATGGCTGTTATGTCTTTTCCAGAAAAGGGGAAAGCGGTGATGGCAGGATGGCTCCTGCAGATACAGACCCAAAAGACAGGATGATAAAGGGAGATATCTTCTACGCCATCAAATGGCTTGAATATGGCAACAGCTGTACCTTACAGGAAATGGAACTATGGATAGAACGTCCTGAACTTTATGGGATGAATGAGGAAGTATTTGCCTATAAACCCATTGATGATGCATACAGGTACTGCGCAATAAACTACAGTTATAAGGGGAGAGAAAGTGAGTGCCACGATGGATATTTTGACCCTCAGCTGGTGGAAGTTCAAACTGATGAGAACGGAGAAATACTAAGTATCAGCAATATGTCCTATGCCGGTGAGGGATACTATTATCCCTATGGGGAGATGGCCATGGATAACACCAGAGATCATCAGAAATTCGGAGCAGCGGATAAGCTTTATATCGGTCACTGGGTCTGGGATAAAGAGACAGAGAGTACTCTGGATATAATACCCGACAGTACAGATCTTGGCGGATATTATGTGGAGTTTTTCCTGTACAGGATCGCAGATTACAGAGGAAATGCAGCGCTTTTAGATGATGGAAACCTTTACTTTGAAGGCAGTTTTGATGGGAACAATCTACCGATAAGCGGTGTTATCAGAAAAACGGATAAAGGAATCAGCTTTACGGTAGAGAAATCGGATTTTGAATATGTAGCTGAAGGTGAAGTTTACGATTATATCAGAGAGGAATAACCTGTGAAAAGACAAATTGCTATATTTATGGTGATAGCTCTTTTGCTGGCGCTTACCGCCTGCGGAGGTACGCGTACTGAAAATGCCAAGGAAGATGTGCTGGTTGGAAAGACAAGTCCAATCACTAAAGAGAGCTGGAGTCCCAGCAAGCAGCTGTCTGACATTCCTAAAGGAAATCTGACTTTGCCTGCGCTGGAGGCAGAGACTGTTAAAGTGAACTTCACTCAGGAAGAGGAACAGGGACTTTACGAGTATCCAAAAGGGGAAGTGTCTGTTCAGTATGCGCTTAGCAATCTCAGTGATGATGCGCCATCGGGTGCAAGAGAAGTTTTTCAGGACTTCAACAAGTGGTCACTTGATAAAGCTAAGACAGAGCTTTCAAGTGGTATTGAAAGATGGCATGAATACTGGAAACAGGTACCTGAAGATAAAAACTATGTATCGATATACTTAACACCACAGATTGGAATCAATCTCACCAGGAGTGACACATCCATAATAAGCTATGTATCTTCTGTATATTGCTGGAACAGGGATTATGAACCGGATATGAGGCTCCTTTATGGGCATACTTTTGATGCTCAGTCCGGAAGGGAGCTCAGCCTTAACGATTTTATATCTGATCCGGAGGCACTTGCCGATATCCTGTGTGATGAGTTTATTGAGCAAAGTGCAGGTGCAGAGCTGAAAGACAGGGAAGCAGTCTATGGCACCGATGAATTTAAGAAAACAGTTCATGAAAGCATATCGGGATGTCGCGATGATGGGTGTTTTGCATGGTCGGTAAGTCCTATAGGGTTTGAGTTCTATTTTACCGGCGGATTTTATGAGCCCAATTATTTTAACTATAGTAAAGAAGATGTGTTCATTCCGTTCTCCATGTGCAAGGAGTTGCTATGCCAGGAGGTGGGGGCAAGTTATGATTTTGTAGCAATCATTGATAATAATGCTGCAGGGAAGATGCTTGGGATAGAAGAACCTCTGGAAGGTGATGTGACTTCGTGGCACGCTGAATTCATCGGCCACAAAGCCGGAAAAGATTATCTTTATCTATCGGGTAATGATCTGACACTTACATACAGGATAAATGAAGACAACGTTGAGTACCTCGGTAAAATGGCAGGAGAGATTTACTGGCTAAGAAACGAAGTATATGACCCTGTACTTGACCCTGATGGCATTGATATGAAGCTGACCAGGGATTTGGTATTTGAGCTGGATATTCTTGAGGGTGTCGCAGCTCTGGGAGAAGACGGTAAGCCGTATCTTACAGAGCTGTATACTCAGTATAACCGTGCTGCGCCTATAACTACACTAAAGAAGTTTAAGGCAGATTCATATCCGGATCTACAGAGCACAAATGCAAAGAAGGAAAGCTTAAAAGAGAATACTGCGCTTAATTTTGTAAGAACTGACGGAGAGACTTTTGTTGATGTTCAGGAGATGTATGAGGAAGGTGACAAGATATACAGGCTTTACATTTCGGGCAGCTATGAGGAAGGCTGGACTATAAACGGCCAGCCGGCAGGAGATCTCATCAGCACAGAATGGAACTGGGATATATAAAATGAAAAAGATGAAAGTTGTTTTTGGCATAGTATTGTCTCTAATAGTTCTGACAGCTCTTTTCGTGCTATATATGCATTTCAGAACATATACGGTTGGGAAGAACCCTAAGTTTTCAGAGATAACCAGAGTATATTGCATGTCGAGCATGTACAGCTCGGAATATGGGTATTGTTATGATCAGTACAGCATTGTAAATCGTAGTAACAGGTGCTATGCGATTACGGATCTGTTCAATGAAGAAACGGGGGAGCAGGTGGAGACCACTGTTCCTATTACCGAGGATGAGTATCTGGAGACTCTTAAGCTTATTGAGGGAAGCAGATTTGTGCGGGAGGACGCTCCGGATAAAGACAGAATGGACGGATATATGGACGAAGAGAATCAGTCTGCGGACTTGCTCTTTGATCATATGCCTGACGGGCCATACGAGCTAAGGATGTCATCCGATTCCAGGCGGGCGTTTATAGGCAGAATAAAAGAGTTTATGGACGATACGATAACTGTGAGCTTTGTCAATGAAGTCGTGCACGCTGATGTATGGATCCTTGAAAATACGGAGGCAAACCTAAAGACCTCTCTCTGGGGGACGGCTTCCCTGCCAAAAGCGCAGCTTGAGAATGTGTACTCGGTCACCGTGCGTGAAGATTCCGGCGACTCCTATTTATTTCGCATGATCGATAATGACGAGCTTTACTATTCCGCAGACGATATCACACTTAAGGATGGCTATTCCCTGATAATTTATAGGAGTGATGGGGAGTTTCAGGAAGTAATCCTCAGTGTATATGATGAAGCAGGAGACAAGGTCATGGATTACAGTGTGTTTAATGCGGCGCTGTAGGTGGGGTATGTGGAAATGACATATATCAAAATGGATATCATTTAAATCTTATAACAATACTGAATTTCACGGATCTTTATCGGACTAAGCAACAGCTATAAGCATCATTGTCCGATTTTCCATCATACACTGTTTCATATTCTTCTAGAATTGATGAAAAATATCGGCTGAAACACTTTATTTATTACATTCAGTCCGATGATGGGAAAAGCAACCTAAAAGATTCCGGCAATGTGTTTACCGGAATCTTTTTTTGGCCTCGGCATACTGGGCGTTAATCTCCTGCAGAGCAGCGGTGTCACCGTCCATGTTGTCGGGGTGATATAGTTTGACGAGCGATTTATATTTCTTGTCTACGCTTTCACGGTTTGTACAGCAGGCAAAGAAGTCGAAGGTTGAGGAAGCTGCCGGATCACGGTGGGATTTGGGATCGTCGTAGTCGTCTTCGAAGTCCTCATCCTCGTATTCTTCATCTTCAAAATCCTCGTCCTCTTCCTCATCCTCGTAGTAATCATCATCGTTGTAGTAATCATTTTTGCGACTGTAGCGCCTGTTGTTTAAATTTCTGTCACGGCGGTCATCATAGTAATCGTCTTCGTACTCTCTGTCGTCTCTTTCGTCTTCGTAGTAATCCTCTTCATCTTCGTAATAATCATCGGGATCGTCGTATCTGTCTTCGTCATCTTCGCCATAACTATCATCTTCATAGAATTCGGCGCGTTTGTCTCTTTTTCGGCTTCGTTCTTCCGCCTCGAGTTCTCGATTTCTCTTTTTCATCATCCGGTCGTATTTGCGCTCCTCGTGCTTCCTGCCGGCTTCAGGGAACAGTCTGTAGTACCTGCCCATTAGCTGCGAGATAAAGCTCTTGCCGAAAAGAGCCATCAGAACATAGAGTACAGCATCAACTACCGCAGCAATGAACAGGACATTTCCGTAAGAGGCAAAAACCGAGATTAGGAGCAGTACGCACACTACAGGAAGGAACATGAGAACTGTCAGGACTAAAAGTGCGATGTAAGCAGCACTTCCGCTATAGGAGTGGATATTAAACATCCACCAGCGATAGAGCTCTGCAAAGATAGCAACAGTTACATGGCGCCCTTTATCAAGTATGGGGGTAGCCTGCCTGGCGATGTCTGTCCCTTCCGGGATATTGCCGACAATACTGTTAAATCCGCCAAAGAGCATAAATATATTCACAATATAAAGCAGGAAAAAAACAATGCATGTGACAGGAAGAGCTGCAAAGAAAAGCTTAACAAGCTTAAGAAAGCTCTTAAGAAACCATGAAACAAGCGAAAAGAACGCTTTCAGGGCATACAAAAGAGCAGTAGTCACTGCATTGATGATCATTGTCAGAAATGAAACCATTTTGCCTCCAATCAATACTTTCTCAATTATAAGAAAAATGTAGTCCCTTCACAAGGGGAGGACCATCATGCGGAATTAATGATTTTCTATATATAAGACAAAAACTAGCTCAAATTCACCTTAAGGAAATCTTAAGAATTCTTCATTAAATCTTAAAGACTTCCTGTGGGTTAATGTGGTCTAAATACAAAGACTCTGTCTTCAGGATGCTCTTCAATAATAAAAAAGAGCTTTTATCACTATACAATGCAATAAACGGCTCTCACCATGATAATCCGGATGACATTACCATTAATACAATCGGTGACAGCACATT
>JAEEGH010029516.1_pt1 | contig 10712 bp, 10 predicted proteins | sample 9134181 | NCBI WGS metagenome assembly JAEEGH01 (sample SAMN16246544, study PRJNA631951) | gut metagenome | biome: gut microbiome; feature: rumen; material: DP-attached | host: Bos | place: Iran: Karaj | collected 2018-10
GATGAATTTCTAAAATTGCATTATTAGAATCGAATTCACCACTGAACAAGATTTCTAATTCAAAATCTTTCGCTTCTTTTTTCAGTGTCTCAAAAGACTCATTAATCTGTTCTAACAATGAGTCATCCGCTAGTTCTAAAAGCTCTGATAAATCAGATTGATCAGATTGGAGCTTACGATATGTTTCTGTTAAATTTTTACAATAATTTAATCGAGCGATAACTTTTAATGCATTGCTGCTATCAGACCAAAAGTTTTCGTCTTCACTTATTTGTGTTAATTCTTTTACTTCTGCATCTAACTTATCGAGGTCAAAGAGAACACCCGAGTTGGTGGATTGACTCACCAACCGCACAAAGCTCTTGTTTTAATAAAGCGATGTCTTTCATTATTCTTTGTCCTCTGATTTAGTGGCGTCGATAGTTTCTGGTTCAGATTTTTCGCCATTTTGAGCGGCTTCTGCAGCTTTTCTAGCTTCTTCTTGCTCTCTAGCAGCAGCTTGAGCGGCTTGCACTTGATTGACGAATTTATCGATATTAACTAAGTTCAAAACTGCATCGACAGATGCCATTTCTAAACATTCTTTAAACATGTCATAACCTTCGTTAACGTAATCTTGTAACGGGTTGACGTTCGCATAACCACGGAGGTGAATACCTTCTCTTAATCTAGCCATCGCATCGATATGTTTAGTCCAGTTTTGGTCTAAGCAATGTAAGATTAAATCTCTTTCAATGCGATCACATAATTCACTGGGGAGTTTACTTCTCTTACGCATATATCTACGTAAGATGAGTTCACCTAAATCTTGACCACAGTTATCCACTAAGTCATCTTCATAAGCATTCTTATTAATGGTTCCTTCTGGCAAGAATCTTGGTTCTACTTGCTTGATTAATAAATCAGCAGAGATAAGTTGTTCATTACTTCCTTGAGGAACGGATTTCTTCGCTAAAAACATACCGGTTTGAGCGAACATATCATCGATAATATCTTTGATATTGCTACCTTCGATAATTCTATCTCTCTTATCATAGACATTTTGTCTTTGTTTAGCTAAAACATCATCGTAATCTAATAAGTTCTTACGAGTATCAAAGTTCATACCTTCAATTTTCTTTTGTGCGCTTGTAACAGCGTTAGAAACCATCTTGCTTTCAAGAGCTTCATCACCGAAGTTCTTTTCAATGTAGTTTCTCATAGCATCAGCAGCGAATCTCACTAAAAGTGTGTCATCAAATGAGACATAGAATCTTGAGAAACCTGGGTCACCTTGACGGCCAGCACGACCACGTAATTGGTTATCAATACGACGTGATTCATGACGTTCTGTACCTAAGACACATAAACCACCTAAGGCTCTTACTTCGTCATCAATCTTAATATCAGTACCACGACCTGCCATGTTTGTAGCAAGTGTGATTGCGCCTTTACGACCTGCGAGCGCAATAATTTCCGCTTCGCGTGCGTGGTTCTTTGCGTTTAACATTTCGTGTGGCAAACCAGCGGCAGTTAAGAGATTAGAGATCTCTTCTGAAGATTCAACAGAAACGGTACCAATCAAAATTGGTTGGCCTTTCTCGTGTCTTCTCTTTACTTCTTCAACTAAAGCAGCAAGTTTTGGACCTTTGTGCGCATAGATGTAATCGGTTGCGTCTTCACGGATAACAGGTCTATTTGTAGGCACACAAACAACACGCATGTTATAGATTTTACGGAATTCTTCTTCCTCTGTTTTAGCGGTACCTGTCATACCTGCCATTTTCTTGTATAAACGGAAGAAGTTTTGATATGTAATTGTCGCCATGGTAACTGTTTCTTGTTTAATGGTGACATTTTCTTTTGCTTGAACAGCTTGGTGTAAACCATCAGACCATTCACGACCTGGTAAAACACGGCCAGTAAATTGGTCGATAATTTGAACTTGTCCTTCACCATCGACTAAATAGTCGACATCTCTTTGCATAATAAAGTTAGCTTTAAGAGCGTTGTGAATTCTATGAACTAAATCAAAGTATTCTGGATCATATAAGTTTCTAATACCAAACATTCTTTCAGCCTTTGTATTTCCAGAGTCTGTAAGAGCAACAGTCTTTTCTTTAACATCAACTGTGAAATCGACATCTTTCTTTAAGGCTTTGCAGAATCTATCTGCAACTGTGTATTGGCTAGATGATGTTTTAACACCACCAGAAATAATTAATGGGGTACGGGATTCATCAATTAAAATTGAGTCAGCTTCGTCAACGATACAGAAATTTAAACCACGAAGAACTCTATGGTTCATATCGGTAGCCATATTGTCTCTTAAATAGTCAAAACCAAGTTCAGAGTTTGTTGTATATGTAATGTCGCATAAATATGCGGCTTTCTTTTCAGATGTTGTTTTAGCACGTGCGTTAACACCTACTGTTAAGCCAAGGAATCTATAGATTTGGCCCATCCACTCAGCGTCACGACCAGATAAGTATTCGTTAACTGTAACGACGTGAACACCTTTGCCAGATAAAGCGTTAAGATATGTCGCCATTGTAGCGGTTAAGGTTTTACCTTCACCGGTTTTCATTTCAGCAACGTCACCAGCATGCATAACTAAAGAACCAATAACTTGAACTTTAAATGGAAATTCATGAATTGTTCTTTTTGCCGCTTCACGAGCAACCGCAAATGCCTCATATTTGATATCATCAAGAGTTTTACCATTAGCTAATAAATCTTTAAAGTAATCGGTCTTAGCTCTTAATTCATCATCAGTTAAAGCAGCCATTTTCTTTTCATAAGATAAGACTTTGTCTGCTTCTTTAGAGTACTTTTTAATTGCTCTTCTATCAAAAAATCCCATATTGTTTACCAACACAACATTGTTGTGCCTTTCTTTATAGATGTAAGAATGTTAAACATTCGCTTTTATATACTATCGTTAATCGGCAAACAGTGTCAAATAGTAAATATATTACTATTGGTTTTCATCTCTTATTTTCAGTCTTGGACATAACCAAAATTTCCAACTTTTTTGGATGTAGTTTCTCGATTAAACGAACACAGGCTTTCATTGTCGAACCTGTTGTGTAGACATCATCAACGAGAAGGATTTTGTATTTTGACAAATCTGCATTTTCAGAAAGAATTAAATGTTTACCAATATCCTTACGCTTAGAACTAGAACTATTTGCTTGTTTTATCTTTTTCGTTTTAATAATCATTTTTCTAATAGGCAACTTTAAGACTTTGAACATTTCTTCAACATGGTTAAATTCTCTAATCTCATCATCTTCTTTATATGAAGGAACAGGCACAATAACATAATCCCAATAACGGATATGAATTTCACGAAAAATACGACCAAAAAATACATCAAATAATTCAAAATCAAAACAACCTTTAAACTGATAGAGCAAAGATTGTATTCTTTCATCATATCTATAAATAGATATAGCATTGTATCCAAGCACCTCAAATTTGAAAAAATGCATCTTGATTTCTTGAAAACAACGCTTGCAAACATCAAGATTTGGAAGGCCTAGATAAATAAGTGAATTATCATCAATTTCTTTAAAGCAAATCTTACAAATTTTGGTTTGCCCTTTCAATCTCGGAAACGGCCTCAACCATTTCATTAGTTTTACGTTTGGCAATAAACACCACCTCCCCTGTTGGAGCGTCTTTTTTTCTACCAACCCGACCAGATATCTGTATCAATGCTGCTGAAGTATAGAGAGGATGATCTGCTCCAAATACAATTACCTGTAGATTTTTGACAGTTACTCCTCTTTCTAAAACAGCTGTTGTGATTAGGATCTTGGTTTGCCCTTTCCTGAATTTCTCAATACGCTCACTTCTATCGATGCATTTAGAATGAACAAAATCTGTGTTTCGAAAAAATAGTTTAACTACTTCAAAAGTTTGCTCGCAGGCATCAATTGTGGGTGAAAATACGAAAATTGGCTTGTTTTCGGCCAAAAACCGCCGCAATTCATGGATTAAATGGTAATAAGACATAAGAGAAGAATGTATAGAAAACCTAGGAACTGGAAGGGGGTAATTGTGAAATCTTTTATTCAAATTCAAGATTGCTTTTTCATTTTTCTTAAATTCTTCAATTATATCGTCAGATGGAGTAGCGGAAAGCAACACATAATGTCCTTTTATTGATCTTCGAAAAAAGGCTTGCAATACATCATTTCCATTATATGGAAAGGCATCAATTTCATCTATAATTAGTAAGTCAAAATATGCTTGATAGCGGAATAATTGATGAGTGGTCAAACAAATCAAATCTGCCTCTAGTTTTCTACTATGACCACCATAAACTGCAATTACTTTATTATGGCAAAATATAGATTTAAATCTTAAAAATAGTTCCCTAATAACATCTCTTCTTGGCACCGCGAAACCAACCTTTAGGTTGTGGTTGATCGCGTAGGATATAATTTCTAGAACAATTTCTGTTTTTCCAGAACCACAAACAGCATGTACTAAACTATCAATTCCATTAATAAAGTTATTAACAAGCTCTGTAGACAATCGTTTTTGATCAGGTGACAATTCGTATTGAAGAGCATAATCACAACTTTCAGATTGTCTAAAATCGCCCGTTGGTTCTTGCCCACGGAATGTAATACATCTACGACAATAAGGTTTTCCTTTTCTATAACCTATATATTTATAATCTTCATTACCACATATAGGACATTTGAAGTTTTCCATAAATAAAACCCCCTACTATTAAATAGGGGGTCTTTTAGATTATTTTCTCAGTTTATTTTTCTAAATCCTTAATCATATCGACTCTTGTTTGATGCCTTCCGCCTTCAAATTGAGTATTTAAGAAGATATTAATTCTTCTTAAGACATCTTCAGTAGCCATAAACTTTGCTCCAAAAGCAATAACGTTAGCGTCATTATGTTGTCTCATTAAACGAGCAACTTCATCGTTATAGGCAATGCCACAACGAACACCTTTAATTTTATTCGCAGCGATGGCAATACCTTCACCACTGGTACATATAACAATACCAAAATCGCATTCCTTCTTAGCAACAAGTCTGCCGACTTCTGCTCCATATAATGGATAATGGCAAGAATCATGAGAATTTGTACCAACATCTATTACTTTATATCCATTTGATTCTAAATATTTAACCACTTCATCTTTTTGATCAACACCACCGTGGTCACTTCCAATTGCAATTCTTAACATAAGAATTCCTCCAATCTACTTTATTATATAAAGAAAACGTGTTTTATCATATATATCTTTATGAAAGCGATAAGTACATCCATCAAGATATTTATTCATTAATTCAGTTAAAGGTTTTTCCATATCTTCTTCAATTTCGAAAGCCATTAAATAATGTTCTTTCATAATTAAATAAGCTTTCTTAAAAATCTCTTCATAGCATTTTGTTGCAGGAGATGCAACCAATGCGAGATGCGGTTCATAATCCCAAACTTGTTTATCAATATTACTAATATTTTCGATATATGGAGGATTACAAATTAATACATCTAATTTAACCCTTTTATCAATAAGTGGATCAACTAAATTTCCACATAACAAATCTACATTTTTGACGTTCTTTTTTGCAATCTTTAAAGCATATAATGAAATGTCGGTTCCATATATTTTTGCATTTGGAATCTCATGTTCAAGAGCAGAAGCAATAGCGCCACTACCAGTACACACATCAGCAATAACTGGACATTCGTTTTGTTTAAAAGCTTTCTTAATATAAACCATTGTATCGACAGTTAGTTGTTCTGTTTCTTGTCTAGGAATTAAAACATCTTTTGAAACATAAACCTTATTGCCAAGAAAATAACTATAACCAAGCACATATTGATAAGGCACGCCTTTCTTAACAAGGTCAACATTTATCAATAAATGTTCTAAATTGGAAACTTCTTTATCAAAATTTGCATATAAAACCATGCGATCATCATATTTGCTGGAATCAACCAATAGACTGATGATCACATTTTTATTTAAGTATTTATTATTTTCCTTTAATAATTTGAAATAAATTTCGCGATTAGTTGGCATTTTATTCACCGGCCATTTTTGTAGATTGGTCATAATGAATAAGAGCATCAATTATTTCATCGAGTTCCCCTTCAATGACACGATCAAGTTTTTGAATAGTAAAGCCAATTCTATGATCGGTAACGCGGTTTTGAGGATAGTTATAAGTTCTGATCTTTTCAGATCTTTCACCTGTTCCAATCTTTAACCTTCTTTCGTTTCCGATTTCTTCTTGTTGTTTGGCTAATTTTTCGGTATACATTTTTGTTCTTAACATTTGCATTGCCAATTCCTTATTTTGAATTTGTGATTTCTCAGTTTGGCAAGCAACAACAGTACCAGTTGGGATGTGAGTAATACGAACAGCGGATTCTGTTTTATTAACGTTTTGTCCACCAGCACCTTGGGAATGGTAAGTATCAATTTGTAAATCACTTGGATTAATTTCGATATCAATCTCTTCTGCTTCAGGCATAACTAAGACAGTCGCTGTAGAAGTATGGATTCTTCCGCTAGCTTCCGTACGAGGAACGCGTTGAACACGGTGAGCACCACTTTCGAACTTTAGTTTTGAGAAGACCATTTTTCCACTAATTTTGAACGAAACTAGCGCAAAACCCCCAGATTCTGAAGGACTTTCGTCTAAAATTTGAATCTTCCAACCTTGAGATTCCGCATATCTTGTATACATACGGAAAAGGTCACCAGCAAAAATGTTTGCTTCATCTCCACCAACAGCACCTCTGATTTCAACAATGATGTTTTTATCATCATTAGGATCTTTAGGTAAGAGAAGTTCCTTTAATTTTTCTTCTAACACTTCTTGTTCGGCGCCTAATCTTTTAATTTCTTCTTTACCCATTTCGGATAATTCAGGATCTGGATCGTTAGCCATTTCTCTGGCACCAATAATTTCTTCTTCATTCTTTTTATATTTAATATAAGTTTCAACTTGTGGATCTAGGTTCGCTCTTTCTTTAGAGATTTCACGAAAATGAGCGATGTCTTTCATGACATCCTCGCTCGTTAACTCTTCATCAATCTCCGCTAATCTTTTAATAGCGACTTCTAAACGTTGTCTCATGCTGTCTTCCATAGTATTACCTCGTTTATAGCTTTATGTATTGTATCACATGTTATTCTTCTTAAAAATAGTTATCGTTTTTATCTTTAATATTCATATTAAGTCTTTAATGAAACGTCCCGTTTGTGTATAATCAAAACAGGTGAATACAAAATGGCATATAAAGCTCTTTATCGTACATATCGACCAACTACCTTTGAAGAGGTCGCGGGTCAACAACATATTGTTAAAACAATAAAAAATGCTCTTGCAACGGGCAAAATTGCACACGCATATTTATTTGCGGGTCCTCGTGGTACAGGCAAAACCACAATGGCAAAACTTTTAGCAAAAGCTCTTAACTGTGAACATGGCGTTGGTTGCCAATGCAATGAATGCAAAAACTGTAAAGCAATTAACGAAGGATCGCATCCAGATGTCTTAGAAATTGACGCAGCTAGTAATAACGGTGTCGATGAAATTAGGGATTTAATTGACAAAGTCAAATACGGAACAATCTTAGGAAAATATAAAGTTTATATAATCGACGAAGTTCATATGATGACTGCAGGTGCATTTAATGCCTTATTAAAGACATTAGAAGAACCACCAGAACATGTAATTTTCATCTTAGCAACAACTGAACCACATAAAATTTTGCCTACAATTTTATCTCGTTGTCAAAGATATGACTTTTCTAAAGTCAGTGACTCGGATATTAGGGAAAGATTGAAAACAATTCTTGAAAACGAAAACATTGATTATAACGAGGAAGCTGTTAACTTAATCATCTCACTCGCAGACGGCGGAATGAGAGACGCTCTTTCAATCCTAGATCAAGTCTTGGCTTACTCTGGTGACAAATTAAGTGTTCAAGATGTACTCGACATATTTGCTCTAGAATCAACTGAGGAGAAAATCAACTTGATAAATTCAATTGTTGATGGCGATGTCGCTGATATCTTAAATAGATTGAACACATACATAGAACGTGGAACAGATATAAAACGTCTAACAAATGACTTATTAGTCATTTTAAAAGATGTTCTCATCTACAATTCATCTAATAATTTAAAGTATTTGCAAGTGCTCAAAGAAGACGAAGTAATCAAACTTTCCGATAGGATCGACTCATCTAAAGCAATGGAAATGATTACCGTTCTCATGAACACATTAAAGGATTATAAGAACGTTACAGCGATTAATCCTTTATTCGAGGTAACATTGCTCAAATTAGCGTCAATTAAGTCTCAAAATGACCAAAAAGCCCCGCAAAAAGCAAATATTACCAGTCCATTGAGATACGAAGAACCATTTAGCGTCGGACCTGCTCCTGGATTAATGAAGAAGCACCAAGAAGAAAACCGAATTGCTCTAGAAGCACAAAAACAACAAGCCAAAGAACCCGAACCTGTTGTTACTGAACAAAAGCCAGTCGAGTCAGTTAGTTTGTTTGATGATGATTCAGTAGCATCTGATGAAAACATCATTTATATAAATGGTACAGAAGTTGATGATCACTATGAAATCGATGAGAAAACAATGGTTGATATCATGGTTATCAGTAAAAAGGATATTAAGAATAACTTATTAGAAAACTGGAAGAACCTTAAAAGGCTAACGGCTCATCCAAAACTCGGTAAGATTGCCACAATGCTTGTTGATGGACATCCACTAGTTGTTTCGACAAAAGTTATGGTCCTCGAATACCAATCTGACAACGTGGTCGAGAAGATGAATTTGATTTACAATCAAAAAGATATACAAAATGTTATCAGAACAGTGTTTGGTAAAAAGATGTTTGTATATGCGGTAAATAGAAAAGGCTCTATCGATTTACAACAAAAGTTTATGAATTTATTACAACTAAGTAGGCTTCCAAAAGCTGATACAGTACAAATTGAATTTATTGGAGATTAGTTTTATGAACATGCAACAAATGATGATTCAAGCTCAAAGAATGCAAAGAGAATTAAAGAAAGCATTAGATGAGCTTGCAAAGCAAGAATTCTCAGTTAACAAAAGTGGCGCAGTCACAATTAAGATGATGGGTGACGGCACGCTTAAATCTGTTGAAATTGATGATGATGCATTTGAAAAAGATAACAAAGAAATGATTCAAGATTTAATCGTTATGGGTATTCAAGAATTATCCGAAAAGATTGAAGAAGCTAAAGCTGACGTTAACGAAAAGATCACTGGATCACGTTCTGGTTTTGGTGGTTTTTAATGGACTTAAAAGCATTAGTTAGACTTCAAGAATCACTATCTAAACTCCCTAGCATAGGTAAAAAGAGTGCTGAGAGGATGGCTTTTGCCATGCTCGAAATGGAGGATGAAGATTTAAATGAATTCGCTGATGCTATTAAAGAATTAAAAACAAAAATTCACATTTGCCCAATTTGTGGAAATATTACCGAAGATGATGAATGTTACATATGCAAAGACGATTCTAGAGATAGAGAAACAATTTTAGTTGTTTCTTCCCCTAAAGATGTCATCGCATTTGAAAACGCAGAAGGATATCATGGTTTATACCATGTCTTAGGTGGAACTATTTCAATTTCTAAAGGCAAGGGGATTGAAGATTTAAATATCTCCTCTTTATTAAAGAGAGTTGAAGAAAATAACATTAAAGAAGTTATTATAGCCACCAACCCTACTGTTGATGGTGAAACAACAGCTTTATATTTAGCAAAATTATTAGAAAACAAAGGTGCTAACGTAACACGTTTAGCATATGGTTTACCGATGGGCGGAAATCTTGATTATGCTGATGCTTTAACACTTGCAAAAGCTATCGAAGGAAGACGCAAAATCTAGGAGGAACATTATGTTTATCACATTAGAAGGACCAGAAGGTTCAGGAAAAACCACTGCTGTTGAAGCAGCTGTTAAAAAACTTGAGGAAATGGGTTACCAAATTGTCCGTACTAGAGAACCAGGCGGAACACCAATTTCCGAACAAATTCGTAATGTTATCTTAGATAAAGGTAACACTGCAATGGATGGCAGAACAGAAGCTTTACTTTATGCTGCGAGCAGAAGACAACATTTAGTAGAGAAGGTTTGGCCTGCTTTAAAAGAAGGCAAAATTGTTATTTGTGACCGTTACTTAGATAGTTCTTTAGCATACCAAGGAGGTGCTAGAGGATTAGGTGTCGAAGAAGTATTAAATATCAATCTTTTTGCTACAGAAAACACATGGCCTGATTTAACATTATTATTCGATATCAAACCAGAAATTGGTTTAGCACGTATTAACGCAAACTCTAATAGAGAAGTAAATCGTTTAGATTTAGAAAAAATCGAATTCCATAATAAGGTTAGAGAATCATTTCTTGCTTTAGCAAAAAGATTCCCCGACCGTTACGTCATTATTGATGCAAGCAAGAGCCGTGATGAAGTAGCAAAAGCAACAATGGAGGCTATTTTGGCTCGCTTATGCAAGTAGCAAAATACCTTCAAACAAAACAACCAATAATATACCGTACATTTGTGCGTTCTTTAGAGAACCGCCATTTGTCACATGCTTATTTAATAAGTGGAAATCCCGGAACCCCACTATTACAAGTTGCAAAATATTTAGCAAAATCTATTCTCTGTGATAATCCGGATCCATTAGCA
>JAEEGH010029518.1_pt1 | contig 10712 bp, 6 predicted proteins | sample 9134181 | NCBI WGS metagenome assembly JAEEGH01 (sample SAMN16246544, study PRJNA631951) | gut metagenome | biome: gut microbiome; feature: rumen; material: DP-attached | host: Bos | place: Iran: Karaj | collected 2018-10
GTAGCATCCCGCCCCGTAGTTGTCGATGAGGAAGCGGCTGTCGAGTATGGAGCCGCGCCTTCCGTTCATCACGTTCCTGACGGAATCGCTGAAACGGACGGAATATGCGGTAACTGGCACAGTCATAGAAATCCCCAAAAGGGTAAAGGGTTTGATCCTTTCGGATCAGATATCTTTCCTTTCGTTGAGAGCCTTCTTCAGGAATGCTGCTTCCTCTGCGGAGAGGGTCACTCCCTTTCCCATCTTGGTCCCGTCGGGGTTCCACTCCCTGACATCGTACTTGGGCTCCCTGTTGTTCCAACTGATGAGATTGAGCTCCTTGGTCCATCCTTTTGCTGAGGTGGAGAGAACGGCGATCTTCTCCACGATCTTCCATTCGAATTCCGGCATTTTTGCACCTGTATTTATAATAATACTTTTCTTATAATAATATAACCATAGGAATCGCAAGAGAATGAAATGCGCCGAACGGTCGCCAGATGTCCCTGCGGCCGATTTTTCCATTTAAATATGGTCCAGACATGCGAATGTCTTTTATAATGCTATTCCGTTTTCGGTTTACCAAATAAAAAGGTGTTAAAACATGGACAAAATGAACAAGATTCTGTATTGCGTGATTCTGTTCTTCATTCCGTGGCTCGGCAAATTCCTCAACGGAAGGACCGTCCCCGGAGTAGTGCAGCTTATCCTGTGGTTCTTCTTCATCGGATCGCTCATCGGACTCATCGAGATGATCTTCGTCATCATCAAGGAGAAGAGCGACGAGAACGGCGAGATCACCATCCCTGGTGGATTCTTCGACTTCCTGTGAAAACCTATGCCCGCTTCGGCGGGCCAACCAACCTTTTACCTTTTTCAGTGCCGAAATCAACGGTATTTTATATTCTGCGAATCGATACGATTGACAAGGTGCACACATGTTCTGCAAGAAATGCGGTACTGACGTCGGAGACTCCAAGTTCTGCCCCAAGTGCGGCGAATCGGTCTACGGCGACCAATCGGCCGACGAGCCCTGCTACGTCGACCAGCCTCAGAAGATGGTCAACAAAGTCGCGTACGCCCTCCTGGCGTTCTTCCTCGGAGGACTCGGTATCCACCGTTTCTACGCCGGCAAGGTGCTTTCGGGAGTGATCTACCTCCTGTTCTGCTGGACGCTGATCCCCGGGATCATCGCCTTCATCGAGTTCATCCTGGCATTGATCAGGGAGGACGACGGGCACGGAAATATCCCCGTGTACAAGGACAAGTTCTTCGTCTAAACCTATGCCGCCAGGAGGCGGCCTCCAACCTTTTCCCACATCTTATATAGGACGATTGGAATCGACGGGACATGGCATTCACCGACAGCACCAGGAACTTCGGGATCCTCGCGATCGTGGTCTCGGTCATAGGTCTGGCATCCGGTGTAGCGGTGTTCTTCGACGACGGGATCGAGACCAAATGGCGCACTATCGCCGGCGTCGGTGCGATAATCTCCAACATCGTGATGCTCCTCGCAGGATACGCGATCTTCTCCGGTAACATCCCGATGTTCATGGACAAGCTCTTCCCCGAAGGGCCCACATCCAAGTTCGGAGTGCTCACGGGCTATACCGCAGCGATAGGTGTCGCATCCATAATCGGACTCGGGTCGAGTATCGCAGAGATCGTCATGGGCGTCCTGGTGGGCCTGGTGCTGCTGTTCATCGTATGGGTGCTCACCAACGACAGGAAGGGCATCGTGGAGAGGATCCTCTGGGTCATCCTCCTCGTGGTATACTTCCTGGGCATCGTCGGAAGCATCCTCGCGATGTTCTCCGATTCCCCCATCAACACGGTCGTCGGACTCTGCGGATGCCTGATGTACCTTCTGGCGTTCATCTATCTGTTCGACGAGTCCGTCAAGAAGAAGTTCGGCATGTGATGCGTCCAGCCGCAGCGTTTCTGCGATTTTCGTATATCGCTTTTATATAGTTAGGATAATTAAGGAGTGCTAAGTCGCTGCGGCGACGGTGGAAAGATGTTCGGATTCTCAGGATCGTACTCGGCAGGGATGCAATAAATGGAGCCGTTGGTCATGTGGGCGATTGTCGCCCTGGTTATTCTGGTGATCCTCTCCGGAACGTTCTCAGCTACCGAGACGGCGTTCACCAGCGCCAACAGGATCAAGCTGAAGAAGGCCGCAGAGGACGGGAGCAAAAATGCCTCCAAGGCATTGGACCTTCTGGATAGCTTCGACAAGCTGCTCACGACGATCCTCGTCGGCAACAACCTGGTCAACATCCTGTCTTCGTCGCTGTGTACGTACATCTTCACATCCAAGTTCGGCTCCATCGGAGTCGTGTACGCGACGGCGTTCATGCTGGTCGTCATCCTTGCTGTAGGGGAGATAACCCCCAAGAGCCTCGCCAAGGCCCATGCCGAGAAGATGGCGACGTTCATGGCGCCTATCATGAAGGTCCTGACCAAGGTCTTCACGCCGTTCACCTGGATATTCGAGAAGTTCTCCGCAGTGGTCGCGAGAGGCACCAACACCGATACGGATGACGTGCCCACCCTCACCGAGGAGGAGCTCCGTATCATGGTCGACGAGATCGAGGAGGAGGGAGAGATCGAGGCCGCGGAGAGCACCCTGATCAAATCCGCCATGGCCTTCGACGACAAGACCGTCAGCGAGATCCTCACCCCGCGCGTGGACATCGTGGCGGTTGATAAGACGGTCACCATGGAATCCCTCAGGGAGATCTTCCTGCGCAGCGGTTACTCCAGGATCCCGGTGTTCAACGGCACCATCGACAAGATCGTCGGTGTCGTCTACTCCAAGGACTTCTACGTCAGATACTTCCAGACCAACAGGGACGAGAGGATCACGCCCATCATCAGACGCGTGAGGTTCATCCCCGAATCCACGACGGTCGCTAAGGCGCTGTCCGAGATACAGAGGTCGTCCGTCCAGATGCTCGTGGTCATCGACGACTACGGCGGCACCGTCGGCATCGTCTCGCTGGAGGACGTGCTCGAGGAGCTCGTCGGAGAGATCTGGGACGAGAGCGACGTCGTAGAATATGATATCGTCAAGGACACCGATGACAGCTACACCGTCCAGGGCGATGCGAACATCAACGATCTGATGGAAGTGCTCGAGAGGAAGTTCGACATCGGCGAGTACGACGGATCCACGGTCGGCGGCTTCATTCAGTACACTTTGCAGAAGATGCCCATCGTCGGCGACAGGGTGTGCATCGACAACGTCACCATGACGGTCACGTCGGTGAGGAACAGGCGCATCAAGCTGGTCAAGGTCAGTGTTGAGGACCCTGAAGAACCCGATCAAGATATTCACGCATGACCTGTACGGCCACTTCCTTCCTCGCAGGATGGGACATGACCTTCGCGGTGATGGAGATGACGTCCCCGCCGTGGGAGATCTCGTATTCGCCGCATACGGCCTTCTGCTTGTCCAATCTCATGTAGAAGACGCAGTCATCGTCTATCCTCTGCTCCAGATCCTCCAGGATCTGCCTGATGATGCCCTCCCCGAGATTGGAGAACAGCGTGGCGTACTCCTTGTTCTTGGAGAGGTTGACGTCCACCACGGTAAGGGGGTTGTTGTGCAGCCCTTCCGAGATGTCGATGTCCAGTTCCTCGGAGCCTGTGAGCTCCGAGACCGTATCGCAGATTATGTCCTCATCCTCGGTGGCGTAGCATATCGCCTTGACCCTCACCCAATGGAACGTGGATGCCATGCCAGCAGTATCGTCTTAGGACGTATAATACCCTCGACAGCCAGAGGTAGAAAGGTTTATATTACACGTACCTATCCTCGGTATCACACGGTCCCATAGCTTAGCACGGTTTGAGCGTCCGGCTGATAACCGGAAGGTCTTGTGTTCAAATCACAATGGGACCACCACCTCCCTCTTCTAAAGATCAACAAACGGGCAGCTGATGCTTTATTCCCCACAGTGACGGGATCTGGCACATCTTCGCTGATATGGAATCTAAGAAAGAGTGAAAGGGAGGGGCTTTCGCCCCTCATTGGGCTCAGAACTTGAACCTGGACACGACGATGATACCGACCACGACCGCCGACACGGCTCCGCCGAAGACATAGGCGATGGACATGTTGACCTTCTCGAAGGTGGGTTCGACGTCCGCGTTGCCGACGACGGTTCCGCTCGCGTAGTTCCATCCAGTGAAGGTGTATCCGTCCTTGGACAGGGATACCTTCTCCCATCCGGACATGATGTCCTTCATCGACGATCCGTACTCCACGGTGGTGGAGTACTTTCCGTTGCCTGCGTCGATCCAGCCTGCCGGGACCTCACTGACGGTGATGCCCGAGAGGTCTATGGTCACGGTGCACAGCCCTTCGGCCCAGACGGCGAAGAGGTTGACGGTTCCGGTGGCATCCGCTCTGCCTGCGAGACCCTCGGTGAACGTCCTGAATGACGTGACCGATCCGTTGGCGTCGAGCGACCATCCGATGACGGTCTTGCTACCGTTGGTTCCGTCGAGCACATGGTAGTCCTTCAGCGTCACATCGCTTCCGACCATGTAGAGGTTGGAATCGACGGGCGCCACACCCGTTCCTCCGTTGGAGGAGTAGGCGATCCTGTACTGCAGCGGCATCCAGAGGGCGTTGATCGTGACCGTCGTGCCCCTGATGCTGGTCAGGTTCTTGAAGTACGTTCCGGTGACCTTGGCGCTGCCCAGGCTGTACCAGGAGATTCCGTCGGGGCTCCAGTATGCGTTGGAATCCGCACCGGTGATCTCCCATCCGTCGAAGGCGTATCCCGCCCTCTGATAGGTCGGGATGTTGAACTCCGAGGTGTACGTCGTCGAGATCGAGATGTAGGTCTGTTCGGACGTGTACCTGTACTGTACCGTGTACGGATTCGCCTCCCATACCGCGTAGAACACCACGGTGTTCACACCGCCCTCCACCATATCGGTGGTGAATTCGGTGCCGGCCGCGATGGGGTTGACTCCGTCGACGGACCAGCCCACGAAGGTGTATCCGGTCTTCTGGGCATCGGTGAACTGGGGCAGATCGATGATCTGCCTGATCCTGATGGTGTTCATTCCGCCGACGATGGTACCGCTTCCTCCCGCCTTGTCGTATGAGACGGAATAGCTGGCATTGCTCCACATGGCCTCGAAGGTGACCATACCGCCGTCCTCCGAACAGAGGTCCCTGAAGGTGGACACATTGACGGTACGGGAACCGTCCCACAGCTTGTAGCTGCTGGATGAGAAGTACTGGGCACCCTTGGTCAGCAGACCCGTCTCGGTGGCGTTCGTGGTCGCCCTCCATCCGGCGAAGTCGAATCCGGACTGCGTCGGGGCGCTGACGATGAAGTCCTCCCCGTACATCGCGCTCTGCGGCGCGTAGGGTCCTGCGATACCTCCTTTCAGGTTGTACGTGATCAGGTACTCCTTCTGCGACCAGACGGCGTAGAGGGTGACGATTCCGTTGGAATCCGCGTGCTGTGCCAGTATGGACTCGAACAGCCCGGAGGTGTTGATGTAGATGACGGAGGAATCCAGGGAATACCTCCATCCTACGAAGGTGTATCCGGCCCTCTCGAATCCTGTGCTGTCGGCGAGGACCAGCGGCGTCGCGCTGTTGTTGACCTCGTAGACGTTGTTGTCTACAGGTGCGTCGCCCTCTCCTCCGTCCAGCCTGTACTGGATGCTGTACTCGTAAGCCACCCAGTAGAAGAAGAACGTGATCATTCCGTCGTGGGTGTCACCGTAGTAGGCGAGTTCGTCATCGACCCTGGCCGCTGCGGAGCTGGGGTACTTGGTACCGTTCTCTCCGACGGACCATCCTCCGAACATCATGAACGACTTGGAATACGTACCGATGTCCCAGAGGATCACCGTGTCCCCGTACTGGATGTTGTTCATCGGCAGGAACTGCTTGGTACCCGCGTTGGGGTCCACACGGATGGTGTAGGACTTCGCGAACCATTCGCACTGCATGGTGATCACGCGGTTGTCATCGGCATAGCCCTCGATCATCGTCTTATCCAATACGAACGGAACAGAGTGCGAGACCGGGGATATGTGGTCGTCTCCGAGGATGAAATGCCATCCCGATATGGCCTGACCGATGCGGTATGTGGTGGACGTATCCGGCAGGTTGATGGTGTTGCCGATGATGACGTTCGGGATGTCGGCCGGCGGGTTCGCTCCGGTGTATCCCGCGAGATCGAACCTGATCGTGTAATCTAGCTCCTGCCAGACTCCCTCGGCGGTCACGACACAGTACTGTGACTGGTTGATCATCTCCCTGGTCAGGGCGATCTGCGTCATCGGGTAGAGGATTCCCTCGTGACCCGCGATCCTGAATCCGACGAAGGTGTATCCGACCCTGATGTAGTTGTTGTCGGCGACCATGGTGATCGTGTCGTGCTCGCTGTACGCGATTCCGTTGTTGACCACGGTACCCGCATCGTCGCCGATGCGGAACTCCACCGCATACTGGCCCTCTGCCAGAACGAAGACGAAATTGACCTCGAGGTTGTTGCCGAGGTAGGACTTGTCCACAACGTACCTGCTGTCCGTGAGTGAGACCACCTTGTCGTTGACGATCAGCTGCGAAAGGGTGTAGTTGTCGCTGAGCGGCGCCGGAGTCACCAGCCCGTTCCTGAAGATCGTGAACGGGACGTTGGAGATTGGCGCGCTGGCATTGGTGTATGTCCTTTCCGAACCGATTCCCCAGCCGTTTATGGTGAACACCACATCGTCCGATACGGGCGAACCGTTGTACAGGAACTGCAGGTTGACGTTGTAGTAGTTGATGTTCTTCTTCACGACCACCGATCTGTTGTCGACGAGCTGGCCTGTGCTGCCGCCCTCCTCTATGGTCTTGTAACCGCTGTCCATGTACAGCTCGATCCAGTATCCCTCGATGTCGTTCTTCTTGATGATCAGGGTCTGGTTGTCATGGTTCAGGTCGGTGTAGTACAGGTTGTCCTCGGTGTTGTAGAGGACGTACGGACCGACGACGGTCGTGGTGGCATAGGTGCCCCCGCTGTCCATGACGGTGATCTGGTACGACAGCGCTTCGAATCTGGCATACCATGTCTGTCCGTTCTTGAAGAGCGTGTCTTCGCCCGCCTTGTATCCGCCGCTTGCCGCGCTGTACCATCCGACGAACTCGTAACCGGGACTGGGGATCTCCAGGACATTCCTGCCTTCCTGGTCCTTCAGCGAATCGGGGTATTGGAAGTGGGATCTGAGGAGGACCTCTGCGGAATGCCTCACACCGTCCCTGATGAAGTATACGGTGACATTGGTGTCCGCGGACTGCATCGAGATCTCGTTGAACGCATATCCGATGTAGATCTGCGTCGTGGTCTCGGGGATGGATATCTCCAGGTTTCCGGCACCTATCAGGATGAGGGAGCTGATGTGCGTCTGCTCGCTCTCGAAGCGGGGGATGGTGTACAGAGAACCGTAGTGGACATCAACGAATTCGGGCCTGACCGCCTCACCGTTACCGTTGGTGATGATGCGTATCACGCTCTTGTTCTCGAGAGGTACGGTGGTGGTGTATCCGCATATGTCCACACCTCCGTTGTCCTCCAGCGGGAACATCGGGACGTCGTCTCCGGATCTGGCGATCCTGCTGCTCTCGAAGTCGTCCTCGCTTGCGTACATCGCGAGGATACCTCCGTTCAGTATGGCGAAGTAATAGTCCACGAATCCTGTGCCCGAGGTGTAGTAGGGCAGGACGAACCTGCTTCCGTACAGGACGTTGATGTTGCTCACGTAAGGCAGGGTCCTGTCGTCATCGGCGACTACGCGCACGACACCGAAGTCCAGTTCGGTGAAGTCCTTCATGTCCGGCGAGGATATCTTATCATCCTGGCAGAGCCCATCGAAGACGTCCTTGCTGCCGTGCGTACCATAGGCGTGGAGCGTGACCTTGCTGGCACAGTTGATCGCTTTGTTCGCGAAGTTTATGCCTGACAGGTTCCCGTTGAAGTAGATGCTGGCCTGCGTGACATCGGTGATACCGTAGTCGAATGCCTTGTTCCCGATCGTGGTGATCGATGATGCGATGTATGCCTCGGTGATCGGACAGCCGTAGAACGCACCGTCACTGAGGGTCTGGAGCGAATTGGGCAGCACTAGATAGTTCAGCAGCCTGTTGTTGCTGAAGGCGTATGCGCCCATCTGACTCAGCTGGGGTCCGAGGACGGCCTCGGTGAAGGCACAGCCATAGAATGCATACGGACCGATATTGGTGAGCCTGATGAATCCGCTGACGTCATCGTCGTTGGGGTTCAGCTCGCTGAAGGACGTACATCCGTAGAAACCGTTCTCCTCCACCGTGGCCAATTTGGGTGCGACGACGGAGGTCATGGCGACACATCCGTTGAACGCGCCCTTTCCGACGGCGGTCGCGTTGGGCAGGTTGACCGTTCTGAGGGCAGTACATCCGCTGAAGGCACCTGCGGGGATGATCTCACAGATGTTCAGGGTCACATTCCTCAGCGATGTGCATCCGAAGAACGTGGATCCGGAATTCAGGACCTGCGTGTTGACGGGGAGCCTGACGGCCTCCAGATTGATCTCGTTCAGCGAGGTACAGTTATAGAACATCCTTGCCGACAGGTTGACCGTTCCTGTGGTCTTGAGCTCCACAGTGGTCAGTCCGGTACAACCGTAGAATATCGCATCGCCGAATTCCGTGGCGGCGGTCATGCGGACGGTGGTCAGCGAGGTCATGCCGTGAAGGCTCGCGAAGAACTTCGTGACGGCCGGCACATCGATCGTGGTCAGCTGTGACGTGACAGGCCTGGCATCGACATCGCTGTTGTTGAACAGATGCTCGGGGAGCTCTGTGAGGGATACGGAGGAGAAGGTATTCATCTGCGGGCATGCGAAGAACGCATAGTCGGAGATGCGCTTCAATCCGTTGGAGGCGGTCGCTCCGATGGTCACGCTGGAGGGTCCCGTACCCGCGAAGGCTGCGGTACCGATTCCGCTGACGGTGTCGCCGAACACGAAGTAGTTGCTGTTGTTGAACGCCGCCAGCGTAGCACACCTGTAGAACGCCAATGCACCGATCGATTCGACCTTGGGCATGCTGACGTTCGACAGGGAGGTGCAGTTATAGAACACCGAATAGCTGTCCGCTCCCGTGAAGGCGCCGTCGACGTATGCGACATCGGCATCGGCGACTCCCAGCTCGGTGACGATCGGGAACGATACCGATGCGAGGTTTCCGCATTCGTAGAATGCGAGGACCTCGATCTTCTTGACCTTGTCCGCGGTAACGGACGAAAGATTGCCGCATCCGAAGAACATTCCGCTGGTGATGGTATTGAGCAGATCCATCCTGACCGTGGTCAGAGATGTGCATCCATAGAACGCGTCCGTATACGCTCCTGCCTGGCCGTGCGTGATCTCGGTGGTGCCATTAACCTTGTCCAGTTTGTTCATGGTCACGGAGAGCAGTGCGAGACAGGAATCGAAGGCGTGCGAGCCGATCTGGGTCACGGACGACAGATCGTCCTCGTCGATCTCCTCAAGGCCGCTTCCCGCGAAAGCGTAGGAACCGACCGTGCTCGCTCTGGGGGCACTGATCGATTCGAGCGATGTGCATCCGTAGAACGAATAATCCGCGATCGCTCCCGTGTACAGCATCTCTGCCGAGGGCAGATTGGTGCATCCGTAGAACTCCCTTCCGTTCTGACCGCTGATGTTCGCATACGTGAGGTTGATGACGGCCAGATCGACACATCCCTCGAACATGGATCTGGGCAGGGTGTATTTCGCTGCTGTCGAACTCTCGTTGTAGAGGGTGACGGTCACGAGTGACGTGCATCCCTTGAAGGATGCGAACTGCTGCGAAGCGGAGGGTATGAAGGAGGTCGTACCCCTGATATCCACAGTCGTGAGGTTCCTGAACTCGGACATATTGGCGTAGAAGTTGTTGACCTTCTTTGCGGTGAGGGATGTAAGCCTCGGCGTGTAGTTCATGACCGCCTCGGTCCTGAAGGTGTTGTAGGGCAGCATGTTGACGGTACCTGCGATCTCGACGGTCTGCAGATACTGACAGTCGACGAACACGTAATCGCCCCAGGTTGAGATGATCACTCCGGAGGACCCAATCACCACATTGACGACCATCGAACCAGCGAATGCGTACGCACCCACGGAGGTGACGCTGCGCAGGTTGACCGTGTCCGCGTTGACCGAGTTGATGGTACGGACCCCGCTGTTCTCGAACGCCCTGGCGCCGACGGTCGTGCAGTTGGGGTGCAGGGTCAGGGTGCTCATGGAGTCGGTGTTCCTGAACATGTTCTCGGACACGACCTTCAGCATCGCCATGGATGCCTGTGTGACGTCGGTACAGCCCTCGAAGGACTTCTTTCCCGCGGTGACGAGCTTGTCCGCGGTGACGCCCCTTATGGACGAACAGTCCTGGAACGCGCTGTCCCCTATGGTGCTGACATTCCTGAGGTCCACCGTATCCTGTATGTGGGCACATTCACAGAATGTGTACGCACCTATGGACTGGACACTGGTGTCGAACGATACGTTCATGGACACGGTGTTGTTGTGCCACGGAGTGAGCCTGTAGTTGTTGCTTCCCGATGCGGAGTACACGAATCCGGTGGTGCCTGTGAAGTATATGTTCTCCAGGTTGCAGGTGCCCGCGAAGATCGGGTCGGTCTCGTAATATACTGCGTTGATGGAGATCGGCAGCG
>JAEEGH010029519.1_pt1 | contig 10712 bp, 6 predicted proteins | sample 9134181 | NCBI WGS metagenome assembly JAEEGH01 (sample SAMN16246544, study PRJNA631951) | gut metagenome | biome: gut microbiome; feature: rumen; material: DP-attached | host: Bos | place: Iran: Karaj | collected 2018-10
TATGTCCAATATGTCTTAAAAGACACAGACTATGCTTCCGTTAAAGGAATTGAAGATCAAGTTGAATTCAAGAAAGTTTCTAAGTTCGTTTACGAAAGTGAAGAAAACCAAGAAACCCAAGAATATTACTTCTTTACATTGAATGTAAATGAAGCATTAAGTGAAGAAAAACGTAGTTCTCTTGAAGAAACACTTAACCAAAACTTAATCGATGTTATGCCATCAAGTGAACTTACTTATTCTACAGTTAGAAATTCACAAGAATTGATTTACACTCCAAGCCAAGGATTCGTCGCTTTAGCAACTGGTATCTCAATTGTTGGTATCGCCCTTTATTTCGCATTTAGATTCCGTCCATCAAGAGCACTTTCAGTCCTTCTTGTTACAACAGGCGCAACTACAATTGCATATGGCGTTATGGTTGGAATGAGATTTATTGGAACAACTGCAATTACTTCACTTGCAATGCCAATTGTCGCTATTACCATGATGCTCGCATCATTATTCTATCTCTCAACTGAGAAAACCATGCTTAAAGAAGGCAAATTTGAGCTTACAAAAGAAGTTAGAAAAGAAACAATGGTTAAAGCTATTGGTAAATCAGCATCAAGCATGTTTGCATTCATGCTTATTAACCTTTATGTCATCATTAACTTCTTTGGATTTGGTGTTGAAAACACAGCTCTCTTATTTGCATCTGCAATGATTGGTGAAGTTATCGCTGTTATCGCACTTCTTTGTATTACTGGTCCTCTTGCAGGCGCATTTGAAAGATTATTCTCCAAGATTCATCTTCCAAAGATCAAATGGTTTAATAAGGAAAACAAACCAAAACAAAGCACAAGACGTAATTCAAGTGAACCAGAAGAAACCATCTTCATTGGTATTAATGACTAATTAATTAAAGGGCATTTATGCCCTTTTATTTTATGGATTTTAAAGAGAAAATTTTAGCTTATTACTCATTAAGCGAGGAAGATTATAAGGAACTTACAAAACCAGTAAGTGAACTTAAACTTCCTGATTTTAATGCACCTCCAGATATGAAAAAGATAAAAGAACGTATCTTTAAGGCGATTGAAAACAAAGAGAAAATAATTGTTTATGGAGACTATGATTGTGATGGAATTTGTTCGACCACAATTATGGTAAAAACATTTGAAAAATTAGGCTATAAAGTATCTTATTACATTCCAACTAGATATAATGATGGCTATGGTCTTAACGTTAATAACGTTATTAAGATTAAAAATGCCAGTTTTAGCCTCATTATTACAGTGGATAATGGTATTAGCCAACACGAGGCTATTTCTAAGGCAAATGAGCTTGGAATTGATGTTATTGTTATTGATCACCACGAGGTTCCAGAAGAAGCAGTTAATGCTTTGGGTATAATTCACCCAAGTGTTTCTCATATTTCAGAAGAATTTGGATGTGGTGCTTTCATGTCTTTAATTACTTCAGCAGCTCTTTTAGGTGAATATGATCCTTATTTAACTACCTTAGCGGGCTTAGCAACTATTTCAGATATGATGGAACTAAAAAACTACAATCGAAATGTTGTAAGAATTGCTTTAGATCATCTAAAAAAGTATCGTTATCCAACATTAATGTCTTTAATTGAAAGTGACACGATTACTGAGAAAAGTTTTGGTCTTGATGTTGCTCCAAAAATTAATGCAGTTGGACGTCTTGTAGACGATAAAAATATTAATCTTTTGGTGCGATTTTTACTTAGTGAAGATAACGACGAAATTTTCAAGCTTTCAAGCTGGATTAAAAACACAAATGAACTAAGAAAAACACTTACAAAAGAAGCAGTGGAAGACCTTCCGAAAGACATGTTTGACAAGGAAGGAATTGTCTTAAAATTAGACATAAAAGAAGGCTTAATTGGCCTAATTGCGAACAAACTTTTAAATGAATATAACGTTCCAGTTATTGTTTTTACAGATGACTCAATTAATGAAAACTTCCTTAAAGGAAGTATTCGCTCAAAAGAAGGATTTAATGTTCAAAAAGCGTTTGAATCATTAAGCAAATATATTGAAGGCGGAGGCGGACATGCCTTTGCTGGAGGTCTTTCTATTAAAAAGAGCGATTTAGATGCTTTTACACATGACTTTATTGAGCTTTGTAGAGAATATAAATTCACCAAAGTTGAGCCTCCTTCAATCGAGTTAAAATTACAAGATATTAACTTTTCAAATTACGAAATTTTAAGAGAATTTTCGCCATTTGGAATCGGGTTTCCTGAACCGGTATTTTCTTTAAAAGATTTACCAACAAAATCGCTCCAATTCATTAGTTTTGGTAAGCATCTTTCAACTCCAATTTCGATTAATTCAAAGATTCTTGGATTTAACATGGCTGAATCTGAAATCAAATCGTATTTAAAAATCGATTTATTTGGTACTTTATTAACCTCTTCTTATCGTGGAAAAACAAGTGTAGAATTTAGAGTTAGTGATTTTATCACTAAATAATTATTTTTTAGATTTCATCGAATCTTTTTCACGCGTAGACACGCAAAATGCGCTTAATTGTGCGCGATTTTTTGTTATAATGATTATAACTATGTAAAGGGAGCTTATTTATGAAAAAGAAACTGCTTCTTATTTTACCTATTTCATTAATTTTATGTGGGTGTAAAATCACTCTTTTTGGTAAAACAATAACTTTATTTGAGAAAAAGAGTAAACAGGAAACTCCAGAACCAATTCACGTTGATGGAGATCCAATTATTATTGATGACATTGAACCTGATGATCCAACTAAACACGCGACATCTCTTTCAATGGATCCAAATGCTCCATTCTACCTTAAGGTAGGAGAAACTAGAAACATAAGTGTTTCTTTAAGTCCTGCCCCAACTCTTGCAAGCGAAAAAGTAATGACTTGGTCTTTACAAGGCGATTTTATAGATTACGTAGTTAATCCAGACAATACTTATAAAGTAGCAGTTACCGGAAAAGCACCTGGTGTTGCTAAATTAACTGCAAAAAATACATATAACGAAACCTTAACTAAAACATTCACAATCAATGTAATTGAGTTTGACGAAGAAAATAACTATTTGTGGCAATATAAGTCCGCCGATAGAGCTCAATTTGGATATGATAACAATGATGCAAAGCAAGGTGTTTTAGAAGGTGATGCCGTTTTAAATGGTGTTACATGGCATTTTACTAGAAGTAACTTGTCATCACTTCAATCCTCGATGGGTGCTGTTGGTTTTGGCAAAGGTTCTCAACCAGAAACACACGTTCACTTTGAAACAACAGTTGATAGACTTGTTAATAAATTTACTATTGAAGCAGCATCTGCTAATTCATTAGCAAAGATGACAATTAAAGTCGGCGACACTGTTTATATGAACGAAAAAACAGTTCCAAAGGATGACTATGATGTTATTGGCTCAATTGAAAGTGATCCAGTTTTACCAACCTATGGAAAAATTGAGATTGATGTAATAACCCCTGCATATAATCCTGATTTAGCAGATGATCCAAGTTATAGAAAACCTGGTGCTTTCTATTTAAAATCAATTTGGATTAACTATAAACCAGAAGTTATTGAAGGAATTCAATTAGCAGCAGACTCAAAGCACAAAGTTGATTATTACAAAGGTGAAAACTTTACATTAGATGGTCTTAAACTTCAAAAATACTCTAATAGAGGAGTCTTTATTGATGTTGATATTGACCACGAAGAAGAACTTGGTAATTTCACATATGTTGCCGAAGATTTCGATACAGCTTCTCATATTGCGAAGGATGTAAGACTTTCCTTGGCAGTGGAAGGATACGAAAATCCATTTGAATTAACATATCAAATTCATGTTCGTGATGAATCTTGGGTTCCAGTTTCAATGGAAATTTTAGGAACAATTGAACATCAACTACTAGTTGAAGGTGATGAAGTTGATTATTCTAACCTTTCAATCAAAGTTGTCTATGATGAATCAACTCAAGACTATATGTTCTGTGATTTTGCAGAATCTGAGATTTTCTCATTCTTATATGGCAGTGACGGCGATCCATTTGTAGCCGAAAAAGTGATGGAGAATGGTTATACCATTGCTGCAACAGGTTACTTTGTTCCAGTTGATGGAATTAGAACTAAAACAGTTACTGGTTATCTTGCAGTTCCAGCAGGAACATTAAGTATTACAGAAGCTATTTTTGACCGTATTGATTTTAGAAGATCTGCAACATATCAAAAACTCGTTGATGCCGGTTTAAATACAACTGCAAAAGCATTATCTTATACATATGAAAAGACAAATAGAGTAAGAGTTGATTTTGATAAAGTTTCGAAAGGAAATAGACTCTCCGATAACAAAGAACTTCCAAAGACTTTAAGCAATTTCTACTTAACAATTCTCGATAACAATTTATCTATAGATAAATTAAATGTTGAATTCGCAAAGGCTTCAAGCAAGAACAATAATTATCGTTTATTCTCCTCAATTTATGGTGGAGATGTCTATGGTGATTTATTAACAGAAGCTCATAACTTAAAGATTATTTATAATGATTTCGTTGATCATACAAATAACGTTTTGTTAGCACCTGGATTAACATCTACAGGTTCAACAGTTAACGCAAATGTTTGTGTTTGTTCAATTCTTATTCGTTATCGCGAGGTACCTCATGTAACATATTCTCTTTCTACTGGTGATACAGCACCTACTAAAGTAGATTACCAAGAAGGTGAAGTATTTGATCCAACTGGATTAGTTGTTTCATTAAAAGAAGACGGAAAAGAAGAAACAATCGATGTTACTCAATATGTGAAATGGTATGATGGTTCTTCATATAATAGTGCCCCACAAGAGACACTTCTTCCAGCTTCAACTTATGTTGTAGGAGTATTCCACGAGAAGACATTTAATATTAATATTAACAAGGTTGATCCAGTTGCCATTCGTGTTGCTTTAGTAACAAGTCCAGATGAATTTGATGCTGAAGGAAAATATTACATCACCTGTCCATCGGCACGATTAGTATTAAAAGGAAGTAGCGCAAATAGCGATATCTTTACCGCTAAAGGCTCAACCCAAGAAGAAGAACTTAACTTTGGAAACGAAATGAATCTCAATATTCTTCTTGAAAACGATTTTGTTACTATTACTCCATTAGAAAATGGTAAATTTACCATTAATACTGCAAAAGGATTCTTTAGTATTACTGCTAGCGGAAACCCAACTTGCTCTAATACAGCAACAAATTATCGTGAATTTAGCATCACTATTGATGAATATGGCATCGTCCACGCAGAAATCTTTAGAAATGATGGTAATGGTGAAGGTCCAAGATTTTATCTTGGTTGTAACGTTTCTGGTGGTGTAATTAAACTCTATAACACCGATAAAGAAAATATCGCCATCTATAAAGTCGTATAATTATAAAATAATTAAAACCAGGCTTCGCGGCCTGGTTTTTTATTATGAAATAGATTATAAAAGCAGTGTTTGATATAATATTTTCAAATAAAAGTGGAAAACGATCGATTCCATTTTTATTACTAAAGTAATAGGAAAGGAGACAAACATGAATAAAAGTTTCAAAATGGCGTCCTTGCTCGTCTTTAGTAGCGCACTTTTAAGTGGTTGCTACCTTGATCTTGGATTTATTCAATTTGGTGAAAAACCACAAGAACAAAAACAAGAAGAAAATAAAGATGAAAGCGGCGAAAAAGGCTCAGGAAGCGGTGGCGGTCAACAAGGTGGCGGAAGTAGTGAAGGTTTAGGTACTCCTCTAGCAACAGTTACTTTAACTGGTTGTACAGATGCAGAATCTACAGACGCAAGTCCAATTGTTTTTGCAAAGAACAGTTATACTGTTACAGTTGAACAAGGCTCTGCTTCAACAGACTTATCACAAGCTATTACCAACACAAAGACTTACGAATTCAGAGTTTATAAAGGTATGAACATAAAATTTGCAGGTCCACAAGCATTCTCAAAACTCTTAATCAAGTACTCAACATATGTCAGTAATGGCACATCTTACTACTTTGATTTTGATGTCGCTGGTGCTACAAATGAAAACGATGAATCAAAAGGTGAAGCCCTTTTAAAATTAGATTCAGCCGCTACATCATTTGCAGTTAATGACGTTGGTCACCAAACAAGAATCGCAACAGTTGCATTCTACGCATAAGAAAACTTATCCTATTAACTTAAGTGCGAATTTCGGTTCGCACTTTTCTTTTAGAAAAAAGTATCGAATTTACGATTAATTTTGCTAAATATTGACGATAAAAAGGAGAAAAAAACGTTAAAGAAAATTGGTAAAATTAAGCTTCTTGTTGCCGGTATATGTTTGCTCATTGTTGGTCTTTGGAGCTTAGTAACAACTATCATCGGACATGTCGCAGCAATCGCTGGACTTGTAAGCGATAAATATGGAGCAACCGGAATCTTTGTTCTTGGACTTATCATTTTTATTATTTCGCTTATTTGTTTGATTTGTTACATCTTCGCTGGTGTTAGAGGTATTAAAACATTCACCAAAGGTGATGAAAATAATATTAATAGAGCATTCATCTGGGCAATCATCATTATTGTGCTTAATGTCGCTTCATTAATCGCAGGCGGATTTAATCTATCATCGATTATCGGAATTAGTATTGATGTAGCCTACGTTGTCGGTGCATTCTTTGTTAAATTCTCCAAATAAGTATTTACATTTATAAAGTTAAGGCATCCATTTTGGATGCTTTTTCTTTTAATAAAATGTTTATGCTGTATAATTTATGTATAAATAGGGAGAGAAAAGATGAAGAAACAATTATTCTTATTACCATTACTCGGTGGCTTACTTTTAACTGGTTGTAAAATTACAATCGGAAATAAGAGCATTTACTTTTTTGAAAAGAAAGGCAAAGAGCAAGAACAAGAAAAGAAAGAAGATGAAGGCGAAAAGCTTCCAGATAATTTCTGCGAAGAATTTAGAGGTTACAAAATCGCTAAAAACGTTGAAGACGGTGGAAGATATCTTTTAGGTGTTTATCGTCAAAAAGAAGACTTAATGAGATTCGCTAATGGTGATTATCATAGAGATTCGAAAGGATATTATCCTTTCTATATGGGTACAGTTGCTGGAAATGAAGATGGTGTCATGACTAAAGCAGCTGAAATCGAAGTTAAGTTTGTTAATGATAATGAATTTACAATGCAAGTTTTTGCCGAAGGTCAAGTTTGGCATCAAAAATATATTGGTGTTTATGCCGCATCAAGTTCATTTGGTAATAGTGTTATGTCAATCGCACTTCTTGATAGCCCAGATCAAACATCATATACCGATCCAAAGAGCAGCAAGACATATCAAAACCCAACTTCACACTTTAGATACTATGAAAAATATAATGATGTCTTAGCATATGCTCCAGCCGCTCCATTCCAATATCCAGATGTTGACGAAGAATTAGTTCCAAAGTTCATTGGTACAGGCCATGCAAGTGAAGGTGCTGATTACACATCAATGGATTGCAAATCTTATGAAACAGCTTTGGACTACGAATCATACGATTTAGCACATCTATACGTAAAGAAATAATTGAATTCATAAAATACATAGGGTAGCTTAATTGCTATCCTTTTTTCTTTCAAAGAAAGTAAAATGATGTATAATTACACGTAAGTATGGAAAAGAATGTACAAGAAAGCAAGATGAAATTACACACTTTCCAAGAAGTTAAGGAAAAGTTTTTCGTCTACATTTCTAATCCTGAAGCAAGAGCAAAAATTGAAGAAGCTTATAAGTTTGCTGAAGCTGCACATAAAGGACAAACAAGACGTTCTGGTGAGCCTTATATTCATCACCTAATTGAAGTCTGCTATATATTAGCAGATATCGGATGTGGCCCTTCAACTTTAATCGCTGGTTTACTTCACGACACAGTTGAAGATACAGATGTCACCTTAGAACAAATTAAAGCCAAATTTGGCGAAGACGTTATGAATATCGTTGATTCTTTAACAAAGATTCAACGTTTAAAACTTTCTCACCGAAGTGAAGATGAACTCGTTTATGAAGACCATCGTAAGATTTTCCTTGGAATGGCAAGAGATGTTCGTGCTATTTTAATTAAACTCGCTGATAGACTTCATAACATGAGAACTTTGGATTTCCTTTCGCCAGAGCGTCAAAAAGTGCTTGCTAGAGAAACAATCGAGGTTTTCGCTCCAATTGCACATCGTTTAGGTATGTATCAAGTTAAATCTGAACTTGAAGACTTATCTTTGAAGTACCTTGAACCAGAAAAATATAGAGAAATCATTAAGATGGTTGAGTCTAAAGTTAGAAACGGACAAAACTCTCTTAACCAAATGGCAAAAAAGATCGCTGATGACCTTTTCGAAAAAGGCATTAAGTTTGAAATGTCTTCAAGAGTTAAATCTATCTATTCTATTTATAGAAAAATCTATATTAAAGGTAGAACTTTTGATGAAATTTTCGATATTTTAGCATTACGTATCATTACCGAAACTGAACTTAACTGTTACGAGATTTTAGGTATCATTCACGCAACATATAAGCCTCTTCCAGGTCGTTTTAAAGACTATATTGCAATGCCAAAACCAAACATGTATCAATCTTTACATACATGTATTCTTTCTGGAGATGGAAACGTCTTTGAAATCCAAATCAGAACAAAAGAAATGGACGAAATCGCTGAAAGCGGTGTTGCAGCCCACTGGAGATATAAAGAAGGAAGTAACTACAATCCACGTAAAGAACAAAAAGAAATCGAAGAACAATTACATTGGTTCAGAGATATGGTTAATATGTCTGAGGACAATGCTGATGCCAAAGAGTACGTAGATACTCTTTCAAATGATATTTTTAACGCTAACGTATATGTTTTTACTCCGCTTGGAAAAGTTATTGAACTCCCAACTGGTGCAACCCCAATTGATTTTGCCTATAAAATCCATACAAGAGTTGGAGAAAAGACGGTTGGAGCAATTGTTAACCATGTAATGGTTCCGCTCTCTACAGAGCTAAAAACAGGCGATATTGTTGAAATTAAAACAAACGAGAAGTCACAAGGACCAAATGAAGGCTGGCTTAACATTGCTACAACTGGTTTTGCCAAATCACACATTCGTAAATTCTTAGCAAAGAAAAATGCTGAATTTACCAAAGAAGAAAAAGTCAATAGAGGCAAAGCCTCTTTAATCGAAGCATTTAAACAAATCGGGATTGGTGAATCAGATGCAATTAAGTATTGCGATAACGAGAACGTTTTAAGCAAATTTAATGTCAAAGATTTAGATGAACTTTGTGTTGGAATTGCTAACAAAAATCCAGTTCCAGGAGCCATCATTGACTTCCTTAATTTAAGAAAGCAAGATGACGTTCTGAAGCTCTCAAAAATTAGAGAGAGTGACACTAATAAATCACCGGTTTATGTAAGTGGAAATGCAGGCGACATTGCTATCACTTTAGGCAACTGTTGCACACCTATTCCTGGAGATGAAATTGTTGGGTATATTACCAAAGGTAAAGGTATCACAGTTCACCGTAAAGATTGCCCAAATATTGCTAACGAAAAGAAGCGTTTAATCGAGGTATTTTGGAAGGAAAATTTGAAGGCTTCAACCTATCCAGTTGACCTTAAAATTGAGTGTTTTGAAAGACCAGAATTACTCATGGATATCATGCAAGTTTTTAGCCAAAAGAAGATTAATGTTACAGCTATTAATGGTGTTTTCCATCCAAACACAATGACAACAACAATTTCAGTCACCATTTACGTTGCAGACGCCCACGTTTTACAAGACGTCATCAACTTCCTTTTAAATGTCAAGTCAGTTTACGAAGTTAATCGTTCAACTCACTAATAAAAGATAAAAAATCTACTCCATAATAATCTGTTGTCTTTATAAGTACATAGTACTATAATGTTATTGATTAATTTAGGAGTATTTTTTTATGGAAATTAACCCAGTTAAAGGAACACACGATATAATTGCAGACGAAGCAAATCTTTATACAATGATCGAACATACAGCCATGATGGTTGCATCTGAATTCGGTTATCAAGAAATTCGTACTCCAATTATCGAACACACTCCACTTTTCCTAAGAAGCGTTGGAGAATCAAGTGATATCGTCAATAAAGAAATGTATACATTCGATGATAAGGGTGGAAGAAGCGTTACACTTCGTCCAGAACTTACCGCCGGAATTATGCGTAGCATAGTTTCAAATAAACTTCATGCAAACGCTGATCTTCCACTTAAATATCGTTATGTCGGTCCATGTTTTAGATATGAAAGGCCACAAGCTGGAAGATATCGTCAGTTCAATCAATTTGGTGTTGAAGCCATTGGTGCTCCTGGCGTTTATCAAGACGCAGAAGTTATTTCAATGGGTCAAAGAATTCTTCTTTCGGTCGGCCTTGAAGACGTTAAAGTTTTGATTAACTCTTTAGGCGATGAAGAATCCAGAAACAATTATAGACAAGCTCTTAGAGAATATTTCTCTAAACATATTGATAAAATGTGTCCAGATTGCAAGAGAAGACTTGAACAAAATCCTCTCCGCATTTTAGATTGCAAAGTTCCTGAAGATAAAGAAATCATTAAAGATGCTCCAAAGATGACAGATTATCTTTCACCTGCCGCAAAAGCTTATTTGATGAGTGTAATTGCTATTTTAAAGAGCGTCGGTATTGAAACAGAAATTGCTCCAACT
>JAEEGH010029524.1_pt1 | contig 10711 bp, 7 predicted proteins | sample 9134181 | NCBI WGS metagenome assembly JAEEGH01 (sample SAMN16246544, study PRJNA631951) | gut metagenome | biome: gut microbiome; feature: rumen; material: DP-attached | host: Bos | place: Iran: Karaj | collected 2018-10
ATCATATAAAGATTCTGTCTGTTATCAGTGCTGGTTGCAGTAGCTTTTTATGTCCTTGCAACAGTGATTTATGCCATCTTTAGTAAGAACCATACATTCGCCCGAAGATACAAATCCACATTTCTCATAGAGCTTTCGGCCTGCTTCTGTCGCATCCAGGCTAATCTCTGTCGCACCTCTGTTCCAGGCGTCGTCTATCAGCATCTCGACCATCTTTATGCCAATGCCCTGCCTGCGAAATTCTTTTGCAGTGTATACATTCATGAGGTGCGTGCGTTTGCCTGTGGGGTGCGAAAAAGTTGGCATGATTGTGAAGTAACATATCGTAGCGCAACCTGCGACCTTGTCGCCATCAAGCGCCAGCACTGTAGTCTGGTCTCCCTCCAGGAAATAGTTTCTGCTGTCTTCTATAAAGCTGTCGCTATATTCATAGGCTGGGTCAAGGGCATTGACTTCCTTAAGCATTTCCAGTCTGCTGCTCATCATAAGGTCGATGTCTCTCTTACCTGCTATTCTTATTTCCATGTTAGTCTCCTTGAATATACTATGATCATGAGGATGATTGTTATGCGCTGTCATGTTTTGAAAAAAGCCTCATCTGCCATTGCAAGTAAAACCTGCACGGTGGATGAGACTTAATTTTCGTTGCCAATTATCAAGCAGGATACGGGAATCGAACCCGCCTCTTCAGCTTGGGAAGCTGACATACTACCGATGTACTAATCCTGCTAATGTTAAGCGCCAGGGTTCTGAAGCGTTGCAGTTACAACGCCGCCTGAACATGAATAACACTATATTATTGTAGTTAATCTATATAGTAATTTCAAGAGAGAATAGAAAAAAGTTATCATTCTGCAATACCGCCAAGGCGTCTTCCTTGTGATTCGTAGAAAAGGCAAGTGCGCATATTCATAAAAAGATGACAAAGAGAACCGTCCCTTTTGACACCAAAAAGGAGCCAGCGGGATTTGCCCGTTGGCTCCTGAAAAATCATCATGCGCAGCAATCAGCTATTCTCATTAACATAAATACTAACCCTGCTCTGGATAATATTCGCTACTTCCTTGGCAGTCTTCTGGCCGCTGAAGAACGGAGCAACTTCCTCAGTAATGATGTTATACACGCTATTGTTTGCATTGTAAGCGTTAGTCAGTGATCCAATGAATTCGTTCATATAATCTACGTCCTGCTGAGCAAGAGGCTGAACGATAACCTTCTGGTCGCCAACCCAGTATATATCATCTTCGTAGATTTCCTTGCCATCACTGTCGGTATAATGCATCTTCTCCATTGAATCTGCAGCCATCTTGTCAAAGCTTGACTTCAAGATGGGTAATTCGTATTGTGATATTTCCTGGTAGTCAGGCATGTATAACCTTCTGAGGAAGTCCCAGCAGACATCTGCGTGCTTGGTCTTGGAGCTCACACAGAGCCTGAGGCTCGGAATAATAACTGAGCAGTTGATACCCATCTCGTTGGGATAACCAACCATCTGTGTCTCCTCACCGAAAGTTCCGTCTATAGTTCTTCTATAAACCCTGAAGTTGTTGATATAAGTCGTGTAGAAAAGAGATTTTCCTTCCCTGTAACTTGTCTCGTTGTAGTCCTCCCATGCATCATCGGGGATCGTCTCGGGGAACTTCTTCACAAACTCAAGGAAATCGATGAAGCCCTGGCTGTCGAAACTGCAGCTCTTTTTCTCCCAGTCGATGTAGCTTGAGCCTGCAGCCTGAATTCCCTGGCGAAGCATAGAATCTCTCGTGACGAGTCCGAAAGCATCGTTGTAACTAACGCCCTTGCCTTCTATCATCTGCTCGCACTCTTTTACTGTGAGGTGGTCAGCACCCTGCATCAGTGATTTCTTTGTTGCAATAGTATTTACATAGAATGAAGGAACAACCTGATAAACTTTATCTCCGGTCTTAAAAGCTTCAAAGATATTCTCTACAAAATCTCCCTCACTGATATCAGGATCATTATTGATATATGTGGAAAGATCCAGGAAAAGTCCCTTGTTGATGTAGCTGTCTACCGGGTCATCCTGCGAGAAGAACATGATATCAGGCACATTTCCTGATACTACATCCATATTGAACTTCTGCACAGCGGTATCGTAGTCAGAGCCATCATTCTGGTTTGAATAATCTACCATCTTGATCTTGTAATCAAGGCTCTCTTCGTTGAACTTGTATACCTGACGTCTTACATTGTAATCGATGTAGTTTCCTGCCATCGTAATGATCGTCTTATCTCTTACGTCCTCAGGCGCAATCTTGGTAAGTCTTGTGAGTCTGTACTTAAACTCATCATCGGGAATGTTTGCCAAAAACTCATTCTCACTGAGCGCAACAACATATGAAATGCCATAGCTGACTCCAAGATCCGAATCAGCATAATCAAGGAGCTTTGTCATATCATCCTTGGCAAGATCAAATCCGAAGAAGCCTTCACCAGTGGATACATACAGGTCATATCCATATCCCGGGAAGAAAGAATAGTCGCCGCGCTCGAACTTTCCATACTTATCGGAGAGCTTTCCTGTGGCAGGATCAAAGGTTCTCAGTTCCATTCCTTCATCTCCCCAGAAGTGGGCAAATATCGTACCCTGAGGGTTCTGTATGATTGAAAGAGGTCTTCCATAGAATTCGCTGGTTGTCTGAGTAGTGTCAAGGATTGTCCTGAAGGTCTGGCTTCCTTCGTCGAATGCCTGAATACCTCTCTGTGAGCTTACGATAAGTCCATATTCGTCATCGTAAACCATGCCATATACGTAGAAGTAGTCCTCGCCGTCCTTAAGATCCTTAATAAGATCGACTCTATACAGCTCGTTTCCTGAGGCATCGTACTTGCAAAGATATCTCTGCTCATCATCGCTCTCATCAGCATAGCCTCCCATTGCTCCGTCGCCTTCTTCAACAGGAGTCTCGGGATCGGTATCAACCGCGTCAGCGCCATCAGCCACAGCCGCGTCAGCCGCAGCACCATCAGTCGCAGCGGCAGCATCACCATCAGCGGCGCCAGCATCACCGGTCACATCCGCATCGCCTTCGCCGGCATCCGAACCGGTCTCTTCCAGCGTTTCCGGCTCCTCAAAATCCGACCAGTCATAAATACTAAAGATAGCATAGAAATTACCATCATTATCCACAGTGAGACTACCATGGCTCCAGTTATCCTTCTCCGGAAGCTGAATCTTCTTAATATCGCTTCCATCGTAGTTCATGTTGAAAATGGTAAAGTACCCTTTGTCGGTGTCTGAGGTCGAATACACCCTGTCGCCCTTCATGATGACATTTGTGCAGTCATAATCGGCCCCAAAATCCACGATAGCCTTCTTGAACACGTAGTCCTTGTTGGTCGTTGCAGCCTGGTCCACGATGCTCCCACCGCCTTGGCTGTTCTTGCCGCACCCAGCCAGCACGGTCATCATGGTGGTGAGGCACAGCCCAAGGCCCAGGGCCTTTTTCAGTATCCTCTGATTCTTCATAATAGTTACTCCTCTCCGCCGCCCTCTTCTGCGGCATTCACAACATTCTTTTGCTGCTTTTTCTGATTATATGCAACCTCCAGATCGTACTTCTTATCTGAAAGGTAGTTTGCCACCTCTCGCACAGTCCACTTTTTGTTTCTGTAAAGATCTACTGCTGTGATTGCCACAATTATAGCCATTGTCAAAAGAGCTATCACCCGGAACAAAAACAGTGTCGCAAGTATATCCTCATATCCCCTGGCAATGTTCTCCCAGTAGGGGTAGTAAATTGCCTTTCCCCACATGCTTCTCGTTCCGAAGCTCCTAAGAACCTTAAATAAATTGAATCCCGAAAATCTGTCCGTGTTATCTATAACAATATAAGACCCTTCAGGAAGCCCGATAGACTCACCAGCCAGCTTGGCAGCCAGACCGTTCACCGGGTTCGGGCACACAACCTCAATGCAGTTGATACCGCCCGATCTTGCAGAAGTATTGTCCTCCGCAATTTCCTTGCTCTCATTTCTTCCGCTCAGAATTGAATCGCCATACCTTGCAAGTGACTCCAGCGACATATATACAAAACAGCCGTCCAGCCCTCCGGCCTTCTCGATCCTGCCCTGATCCTTCTTAACAACTCCGGCCACATAGTGCGGAACCCCGCCAACTGTGACAATCTGCCCCACAATATCAGTGGCGCCAAACAGCTGCCATGCCATCGCCTCATCAAGAACCACATGGTCCTTCATCAGATCATCTCCGGAGAAGTATCCTCCGCTTACCAGTGTCATGGGATGGAATAAAAAGAAATCTCCCGCCACTCCAATGACCGACGCGGTATCAACAGTCCTGTTTTCAAAAGAGACTGTGGCCATACCCTGAGCTGAATAAGCCATGGCAATGAGCTTTTGGAATCCCGTCTTTTCCGGAACAGCAAAATACTCTTCATCGCTCATCATCTCATCAATACCTAAGGTATCAATAATCTGCGGGGTATTTTTCCTGGCCGCCGCTCCGTCTTCATCCTCATCAGGATCCTTAACGCCCGCATCCCTGAGTTTCTGCTCAAAGGTATAGTAAAAGCGCCGCATGTCATCCTCAGTGACCATCTGATCCTGAGTCACGAACACACTGACCTGGGCCATCCTCATTTCATCGGACCATCTTCCGGCCTCCAGCTGATCAGGCATCCTCGCAATGAGATTCTTTGAGACAATCCCCATCACGATATAGATGACCAGCATCACCGCAAACAAAATGGCTTCAACCCTGTGCCTGCGTTTCTCGAACCACTCCGTAAAAAAGCCTGCGATATTCGTTTTTATCTTTTCAAAAGAACTATCGAGTTTTATCACTGATCTGCAAGCCTCACCTGTACTCCGGGTTCTATGAGCGTGGAGGCCGTCGTTACAACGAACTCATCACCGTCAATGGCTGCCGAAATGGCAGTATTGTTGTCATCCTGTGCCTTTACTTCGACGTCCACTCTTGAAGTCATGTATCTGTTTCCAAGAGGGCTGGACTTACTCTTAACAACCAGGATATATTTTCCGTTTGATGCGGTCTTAATGGCGGAGTTGGGAACCACCATGTCATACTGTACTGATCTCTCTCCGATGGAAAGTGAGAGCTGCTGACCGGGAGTAACGTCCTTGCTCTCAACCTTGAAGGTGAGCACCCTCTTTCCTGCCGGATCAGTCTTATCGTTTCTAATTGAAGTAAGTGTAGCCTTGAAGTCATCGCCATACTGCCAGATATTCTGTGGCTTAGCAGCATCTCCCACCTTCAGTTTCTGTGCCTGGTTGGTCGTAACTGAAAAGCTCACCATCATGTCTTTTCCATCAACCTGGATGACAGCCACGGGCTCGTCAGCAGATGTGGTTTCTCCGGCTACCTTTGCCATGCTGGAAATGGTTCCTTTTACAGGAGCCTTGATTGATGCTCCAACCGACTCGGTCTCAAGCTTTAAGATCTTCTCCTTCTGCTCTGCTATCTTGTCCCGCTGCTGACAGAGGCTTATCTCTGTGTTGATGCTCTTTAAGAGCTCTGTCTTTTCTCTTTCCGCTTCCTTCAGGGCTGCTGCGGTCTTGGCCTTCTGCTGGTTAAGAAGTGCCAGTTTACCTGCGTAGCTGTAGCCGATCTGGCTGCTGTAGTTTGACAGCTGTGCGTTGTCTTTAGTCAGGATTGCCAGATCTCTCTCCAGCTCCTCCACCTTGTCTGTATCTCCGCGCTGCTGCGCCTCAAGCTTCTCTGCCTCGATGGCCGCAATCGTGTAATTGGGAGTTATGGAGTGATAGTTGGTCTCCGCTGCCTCCTGAAGCCCCTGCTGGGTCATGTAATCTATGTCTGCCTGAACTGCGTTGTCCATGTTCAGTGCGTTGTTGTACTTGTCGGTAGCTGCAGCAAGCTCAGCCTGATATGTGTCATAGGTAGTATTACGGCCGCTTCTGACATTGGAAATAACGTGGTTTGGAATATCTCCCGAGAAAAGAGCCTGCTCATACTTGAGCTCCATGTCATCCAGCGCAGCCTTTGCCTCAGCCAGCTCTTTTGACTCCTTGTCCTCCAGATAATAGAGGATGTCTCCTATATCCACGTGGGCGCCTTCTTTCACGGCAACGCCGGATATCTTCCTGGTCTCGCTCACCATCACATTATAAGGATCCTCTGCGGATACCATCCCCGTTCCCCTTATCTGCGGGCTGATGGAGCCGCTTACTATCTGGCTTGTAGACACCTGCGGCAGCGAATAATTCATGATGGTATTGGAAAAGAAAGTAAGCAGCAGCATGATTGACAGGAATGCGATGGCCACATTCTTAACCATGTCCTTTCGATCTACCGGTGGCTTTTTCCCACCTCCCGACTCCTGCAGGCCAGTTTCTTCCATTTCTTCAGTTACTATGATCTCTTCTGACATAACATTCTCCCTAAAAAACTATTAACCTTTAATTCCTCCCTGGTAGGAAATACCCTCTACCAGATAATCTTCCCCGTACAGGAATATAAGAAGCGGCGGCACAAGATAAATAACTGCCACTGCAAAAGCCAGACTAATCTCCCCTGTGTTGATCTTTGACAGGAACACCGAAAGCGGATGCAGGTCCGCATCAGGTAAAAGAATCAGCGGCTGCTCTACCATGTTCCAGTAGTCAAAGAACACCAGGATTGCTATAGATGCGAGACCGCCCTTACAAAGCGGCATGCAGATCGCGGAAAAGATCTTCCACTCTCCTGCCCCGTCTATCGAAGCCGCCTCCATTACTTCCGTCGGGATCCTCTTCATGAACTTGGTCAGAAGATACACCGCAAAGGGTGAGAAAAATCCCGGAAAAAGGATGGACCACCTGGTCCCGTAGATCCCCAGCGACTTGGCCACCAGGAAGTTAGGCACCAGCGTGACCTGGTAAGGCATCAGCATGACAATAATATAAAAGAAAAAGATGACTTTCTTTACTGTACCATCATACCTGGCAAATCCGTAGGACGCCAGTGTCGCCACACCAAGCTGTACCCCTACTATGGGAACTACATATATTATAGAGTTCCAGAATTTGAAAAGATATTCCGGACTCTTAAAAAGCACTGTCCAATACTGTGAAAAGGTTATCATATCCGGTATGAGCTTTAAGTTCACCGTCTTTGATACAAAGACCTTTCCGCCCTGCTCTGTCGTTGCGAAGATGCTGCCATAATTGGCACTGATCTCCGATGGTGACATGAAGGAGTTCGTAAACGTAAGTATGATAGGTGTCAAAAAGATCACCGCAAACCCTATCGCCATCATCGTGACCAACGCGGTCTTTAGATTGCTTATGCGCTGCTTTCTCTTCGCGATGCGCTCTCTGTCTCTTGTTATCTTCATCCTTCCAGATCCTTTCCGTAGAAATTCTCAACCTGATACATGATGAAAACAAGAAGAGTTACCACTATAAACATTATGATCGCCGCCGCCGAGAGCTTTTGGTAGTCCAGCGAGGCGAAGGTATTATTCATGAAGTGCTGCAGCATATACAGGCTGCTGTAGGGGTAATCCCCGGTCATCAGGTAAACCTCTCTGAAGACCTTGAAGGAATTGATAAGGGACATGATAGTTACGAAAAGAATCGTCGACGACATGTACCTGACCTTGATATGCCAGAATACCTGAAGTTTGGTGGCGTTCTCAAGGGATGCAACCTCTAATAGCTCCTTCGGAATACTGGCCAGTGCCGCCATGAACAGGATCATGTTGTAACCGAGGTTCTTCCACAGGAAAAGAACTACTATAACCACCTGGGCCTGATTGGACTTAAGGAAGTCCACCTTCCCCGCACCGAACAGCATCCTTATGTTGTTGACAATTCCGTTGTAGTTAAACAAAACCTGCCAGATAAGAACTACCGAGGCCGTGGGAACCATCAGGGGGCTTAAAAAGAAAGTCCTGAAATAGCTCTTTCCCGGAATCCTGGATTCCATTACCGCCGCAAGAAACAGCGATAAAAGAACTGCCAGCGGAACCGCCACAAGAGAAAACTGCAGGGTGTTTAATCCCGCCTGTCTGAAGGCTGAGTTACTCCATACATTGATGAAGTTCTTAAAGCCGACATAGTTCTTTTGAATAGGATTGTCTATCGTTGAATAGTAAATAACCACAAAGAAGGGAGCAACAAAGAATAGCATAACGCCCAAAAAAGACGGCACAAGGAAGAGCCACGATATAAAGCGCCTCTTCCTGGTAACTGTCTTGCTCTTATTTACTTTATTTGTTTGTGTCTTCCGCAACAAAACCCGGAACCTTTCCCTTCACGAATGAATAATATGCTCCCGTGTAGGTCTCCCCATCTCTTTTGACCTCTATCGAATACTGGGAGTCGTTGTTGTTGTAATTGTACCACTGATTGTAATAATCAGTAGAAATAGAAGCGTCCAGTATAGCCTGAATGTCTGCCTTATCTGTATAGGTATAGCTCTGTGAATCAGGAACGTCCTCTATATCTTCCACATCTATCTCGTTTAAGTCATAACCGGGATAGTAATTGGAAACAACAATCTCTTTGATATCGCTTAAATCAACTGCACTATCTGAGTATATACCATAATCACGCATCAGTGAAATAGTGTTTGTGAAAGTGTCATAAACTTCAAGATTTCCGTAACAATATTCATCGCTGTTGATCTCAACTTCCAGTGATGCTATGGGCATCTTTTCCTTTATATCAAGGAATCTGTAGTTTTCCAGAATGTCTTTTCTATAGGCGTCGCTGACAGCATCGTAGTCAAATACCCTGATGTCGTTGCTCTCTGTCGGCGTTGAGTATCTGAGTGTCTTGTTCTCGGCCCTTGCAAACATCTCCCTTACTTCATCGTCGTGGAAGATTTCAAATCCGCCCTGCTTGTACTCATCACTTGAGATGAGTCTGTCGAGCTGCTCTTCCAGGCCGTCGTAGGGAATTGTGATCTGTCTGTAGATCTCTTTTCCACTCTTCATCCTGTAGACAATGGACATCTGATAGCCCATGTCGACGTAATTGCCCTGCTGGATCTGCTTCGTGTATTCCTTCTGAGTCTCCATGCCGACTTTGGCTACGTCGATGAAGTCCTCAACATTAGTGATAGACATGTACTTCTCCGAATTATATCCGTAAGAGCCGCCGCCAAAAGAGCCGGTATAGTAGCTGAATGAATTATTATAGTTTATAAAAGCGCAGTCTTCCACCTTGTCTGCCGCAGGAATAAAGCTGTCAAATCCCAGCAGATCGCCCTTGTAGATTACAAATACAAGTACAACGATGGCGATGGCCATGATGGTCTGGGCCATTCCCTTGAACATCCTCTTAATGTTGCCTTCGAGGATAACCTCTGCTATGCAGCCGGTGATGACTGTTGCCAGCACCATTACTACACACATCATCACGTAGAGTCTTGAATTCCAGACAGATTCGTAAAGTTCAAATACGAAGAATCCGCTTCCCAGGCCCACAAGAACACATACAAGTATCTTGATGAACCATCTGAAGGGACGAAGGGGAATGCTTGTGCCTGCCCACTCCGCTTTTCTGAATCTGGAAAAGACAAGAACTGCGATGAAGGCGATAACGCCTACAACCAGAGTATCTATCTCATTTGGTATTATTGTCTTTATACACCCACTAATATAGTTGTCACTGAGCAGGTAGCTGCTGATATCACCATCCTGCAGCAGGTCGGACAATGAGGCGAACCTGTCGTACAGTGGCGAAAGCAGCACCTTAAATGGCTCAGATCCCGAATGGGTTGCGAAAAACATGGACTTAAACAGCATGAACTCCCCTGACACTATAATGGAAACAAAGCAGAATCCCAATGTCAGAAGGATGGCTATGGCAAGTGTGCCGCTGAGCATCACCGCCAGCACAGTCATGTTGTAGAAGGCAAAGAACAGTATCAGCGCCCTGAATGTTTCTATCAGAGCCGACATAATAACATTCCCGTTCACTGCTCCGAGGGCTGCAGCAACAATGAGGGCCACAGCTTCGCAGCAGACGTAAATAACAAGGAAAGTACCATGTGCATTAAGATAGTTCTTTCTAATCCTCTGAGTCCTTGTTGTTGGTTGGCTAAGATAAAAGTCTATCTGACTTGAACTGAACACGTAGGAAAAGCCCTGTATCGCGAACATAATTGCCGTGAACATAACGAGCACCCAGACCCCGGAATGCATTCCGACTATCCCGGCAACTGCCCCAAGCTTCTCCCTCTGCAGTACTTCTGCAGACTGATGGTAAATTGCGGCGTAATTGATGGATCTTGACACCATCATTATCACGCCAAGTATAAAGTAAGCAGCGAAGAACAGAAGTGCTATAAGGCTGCCCCAAAGCGTCCTCAATATGTACATTTTTTTGTTTTTGATTTTATCACCCAAGGACAAACTTGCGGATGTCATACCCAACCACCTCCGTCTCACTGATAAATATCTCTTCCAGTGTAAGGGCCAGCACCTCAAAGAATATGGGGTTCCCCTTGCTGAAAGCTGCTTCCACTTCTTCTCTCTCTCCTCTAATAGTATATGTAGAGAGCCGTCCTCTCTTTTCGTGTAAAAGAACTTCCAGCCCCTCCACAGCTTTTTTCTCATCTTCTTCATTTTCGAAGACACACTGTACTTTCTGCATACGAAGCTTCATGTCTTCAATGTCCTCAGACAGGATGACTCCGCCCTGGTGAAGAAGTCCGATGTGATCGCAGATGTCCTCCAGTTCCCTGAGGTTATGGGATGCGATT
>JAEEGH010029525.1_pt1 | contig 10710 bp, 10 predicted proteins | sample 9134181 | NCBI WGS metagenome assembly JAEEGH01 (sample SAMN16246544, study PRJNA631951) | gut metagenome | biome: gut microbiome; feature: rumen; material: DP-attached | host: Bos | place: Iran: Karaj | collected 2018-10
CGACAGCACCATGAAATTGCCCGATGCCTCGGGACGTTTCTTGAGGCCGCCTTCAGCAGCGTTGCCCGCCGTCGAAGTGCCGATTGAACTTCCGATACCTGCCAAGGCCAACACGAGGCCAAGACCGAGATAACCTAATACTGTTTCTAACATAGTTTTGATATTTAAAGATTTAAAAATTCAAAATTTAAGATTCAAAATTCAAGATTGCAAAGGTTTATATCTTCGTCCAGAGCCTTCATAACCAGAGTTTTTGAAGAACTCGAGGAAGTTGAGTCGCAAGGGATGCACGAAGGCGCCCAAGATGCACATGGCGATGTTGAGCACGTGACCCACCAACACGATGAGGATGAACCACACCCAGCCTAGGCCACCGTCGCCCAAAGCCTGCAAGCCGATGGCATTGAAGGCCTCGCCGAGTTTAGCACCCGCCAGACCCAAGGCATACAGACGCAGGTAACTCAACACGTCGCCAAGCAAACCCGTGACCGTGTTGTAGGTCTCCCATAAGCCTGAGCCCACGTTGAGCAAAGGATTGCGATGCAAGTCGTTGAGGAAAAAGATGCCCAAAGCGGAGAGTCCACCCAAAATGATGATGACCCACTTGGTCACTGCCTTGTCCATAACGCCCATCAAAGCGAGACCACCCACAATGATGCCGCCCACAATGAGCAAGGTCCAGCCCCAAGTGCCCAAGGAATTGGCGAAGCCCTTCACCTTGGTACTCTGGTAGGTCTTGACAATCATGGCGAGACAGATGTGCACAATACCAACGATGATGGCCAAGACCATCGTGCCGTCGAAACCGAACAACTCCTTGGGAACCATGCACTTCTTCACTACATCGGGAATCCAGCTCCATTCAAGCATGTCCGTCGAGAAGAAGGTATGGAACAACACACCAATGATTGTTGTAGCAATGCCCAATGTGATACCCAAAGGCGCAATTTTGCCCAATTTTTTCTTCAGCGCAAGGCTGCCAAGGATGAGCACGAGACCGTAGCCCGCGTCGCCCATACAGAAGGCAAAGAAGAGCATGAAGAAGATAGAGATGAACACCGTTGGATCGAATTCGTCGTATTTGGGTCGGCCATACATGTCGGTCAACAACTCAAACATCGATACGAACTTGTTGTTTTTCAACTTGATGGGCGGGTTGTCATCGGCTTTAGCCTTGTCTTCCAGATATAAGACGTTTTCCTTCTCCAGCATATCGCGCAAGGCGGGTTCGTTCACCGCAGGGGCAAAGCCTTCGAAGACCGTCAGATAGTCCTCGGCAGCCTTCTCACCCGACTCGTGCGCCAGATGCAGGTCAAGTTTCGACAAGGTCTTGTCCAACTCGGCTTGCAGCACAGGCTCGTGCCATTTCAGCTGGGCCAAGCGATGCTCTTTCTCCTTCACCTGCGCCTCCAATTCGGCAATCTGCTGTTTGATGGCGGCATAGTCACTCTCGGGAGCAGGCAGTTCCTTCAGCGGGAAGTCGTAGTCGTCGCTGTCAGAGACCACCACAAAATAGCTATAGCCACCGAGATTGGAGATTTCACTCAGTGCGTACTGTTCTTTCCAAGCTGGGTCAATAGCCTTGGCCTTATAGAAATGCAGTTTCAAGCCGTTTTCTTTGAGACGGTCGAAGCTGTTGGCATCGAATTGGCCCCAAGGCACCAACTCGTCGGCATCTTTGCGGAGTTGCGGCAGTTGGGCTTCGATGGCTTCCTTATCGCGCACGGTCTGCATCACCTCAACGGCGAAGTCGGTAGGCTTCTGACCTGGGTCGTCGGCCTTTTCCACTTCCTTCAGCTGTGAGAGGGCCTTGCGGTAAATCTCCGCACGTGCTGACAGCTTCTCCGACTTGTCGTCAACAGGCTTCAGCGAACGCGTGATGTCGACCACGCCCACTGCTTGCAACTTTTCAAGGAAGGCATCGGCGTCGCCACTCAGCAGGATGAAATCATATTTCGTCATTTCAATTACCATGGTCAGCCTCCTCCTCTTCTGCTATGTGTTTGTTTTTCACGATTTTCTGCGAAGCTTTGGAAAGGTTCTCCTCGTCTTCCATATATCGTTTGATCTTACGTATGGCTTCGTTGTAGCCAGGAATTTGCACCTTCTCGTAAAGGTTGACTTTCTGTGTGGTCTTCTTACGTTGGTAATCCAAAATGCGGCTCACCTCGGTATAGACCTCTGACTCGATGCCCAACTGCGCTAAATTCTTCAGAATCTGCACACCGTCGGCATACCACATAGGCTTGGTAAAGAGGTTGATGTCCTTCACGTCGAACAGCACCTCCTCCAAAGCCGGCACGGGCACGCCTGCAATCTTGACGGTCTTCAGCTTGACATCGGTCACGGCAACCAGTCCTGGCTCAAATTCATTCCAAAGCCGGGCCATATACTCATACGACTTGAGTTCGGCCTCTAATTGCTCTACAAGCCCCTCCGAACGCTCCTTGGCTTTCTTCACCTCAAGACGCAACGCACTCTCCTTGCTCTTCAGCGTAGGAAGGGCACGGGTACGTGTCTTGAGCTGCTTGTTCAGCTCGTTCAGCGAAGTCTTGTTGTATTGGAACTTGATAGCCATGGTTTATGCTTTTTCTTTCCAGTATTTCTGTATCAACGCTTCTTTCAAACCTGTCTCGGCCTTGGTGAAATACTTGCCGAACAGTTCCCAACCCGTATCAAGCATTTCCTCAATGGAGATGTTGACGTCAATAGCCAGCAGACGTGTGGCATATTCCTTGGCGTAGTCGAGGCAGCGCAGGTCGTAGTCGCTCAAGTCGAAGCCGTTCTCCAACTTGGTCTTGGCGTTGGCGGCATCGGCATAAAGTCGCACCGAAGTGTTCATCACGGCGCTGTGATCCTCGCGGGTTTTCTTGTTCTGTACCAGTTGTTTCAGACGCGACAACGAACGGAACGGGTCGACGATGACCTTGCCCGAGTCAGGGTCGGCGCGGAGGAAGAGCTGGCCTTCAGTGATATACCCAGTGTTATCCGGGATGGCGTGCGTAATATCGCCATCGTTCAATGTCGTCACGGCGATGATGGTGATAGAACCGCCATCAGGCAACTGCACGGCCTTTTCGTAGATCTTGGCCAAGTCGGAGTAAAGCGAGCCTGGCATGGAGTCCTTCGAAGGAATCTGGTCCATACGGTTACTCACGATACTCAAGGCATCGGCATACAAGGTCATGTCGGTGAGCAACACCAGCACCTTCTCGTTCTTGTCGACGGCGAAGTATTCTGCCGCGGTCAAGGCCATGTCGGGAATCAGCAGACGCTCGACAGGTGGCTGGTCGGTGGTGTTCACGAAACTGATGATCTTGTGCAGGGCACCCGCACTCTCGAACTGGTTCTTGAAGAAGAGGTAGTCGTCGTTCGAAAGACCCATGCCACCGAGGATAATCTTATCCACATCAGCACGGAGGGCCACCATGCTCATCACCTGGTTATAAGGTTGGTCGGGGTCGGCGAAGAAAGGAATCTTCTGGCCAGAGACCAAAGTATTGTTCAAGTCAATGCCTGCAATACCTGTCGGGATCAGTTGCGAGGGCTGACGACGCTTGAAGGGGTTGACAGAGGGACCGCCAATCTGGCGTTTCTCGCCTTCCACGGCCGGACCTCCGTCGATAGGCTCGCCATAGGCGTTGAAGAAACGGCCTGCGAGGTCTTCGCTCACATTCAACGAAGGCGGCTCGCCAAAGAAGGTTACTTCGGCATTGGTCGGGATGTCTTCCGTGCCGCCGAACACCTGCAAGGTGACGCTCTTGTCCTTGATTTTCACCACCTGTGCCAAACGACCGGCCACAAATGCCAGCTCATCGTTGGCCACACCCTGTGCCTCAAGGGTCACAGTGGCCTTGGTGATGGCAGTCAGCTGCGTATAAATACGTTGAAAGGCTTTCTCACTCATGTTTCAGTTCCTCCTTTAACTGTCCAAGATATTTTTCAAATTGTTCCGACTTGTATTCCGAGTAGTTCATTTGGCGACAAGTGTTAATCAAGCCCTTGAAGTAGGTGGTGCACTCCTCGAAGTTGTCGAACTTGAAACTGCGGTCACAGATATCAAGCACCAAGTCGAGCATAAACTTCTGACGCTCAAGCGGTGTAGAGCTATCGATGTCATCAAAAGCGTCTTGCTGAAGAATCACAAAATCAACTAGTTCCGACTTCCAGTATTGCTCGTGGTACGACATCGGCACGCCGTCGTCGCCCAAGATGTTGATTTGCTCGTAGGCATCCTTGCCTCGACGGATGATGTATTTCGTCTTTGTCACCTTTTCGACCCAGCCTTTTTCAATCTTCTCATCCAAATATTCAATGATTTCAGGGTATTCGAGGTATTTTGAGTAGGAATCCACAGGGTCGACGGCGGGATAACGCTTCTTATCGGCGCGGTTCTGCGAAAGGCCGTAGAAGCAACGGGCCGCCTTCTTGGTCGATTCGGTGACAGGCTCCTTCAAGTTACCGCCAGCAGGCGACACTGTTCCGATGAAGGTGATGGAACCCGACTCGCCATTATTCAGTTTCACATAACCTGCACGGGCGTAGAAATTGGAGATGATAGCCGAGAGGTCGACGGGGAAACCGTCCTGACCAGGCAGCTCTTCCAAACGGTTACTCATCTCACGCAAGGCCTGCGCCCAACGCGAAGTGGAGTCGGCGAGCAGCAAGACTTTCATACCCATGGCGCGGTAATACTCGCCAAGGGTCATGGCTGTGTAGACCGACGCCTCACGAGCGGCGACCGGCATATTGGAGGTATTACAAACGATGATGGTACGCTCCATCAGGCTACGTCCTGTGTGCTTGTCTTTCAACTCGGGGAATTCTGTGAAAATCTCCACCACTTCGTTAGCACGCTCACCGCAAGCCGCCATGATGATGATTTCGGCATCGGCTTGCTCGGCGAGGGCATGCTGCAGCACGGTCTTACCACAGCCGAAAGGCCCGGGGATGAAGCCCGTGCCACCCTCAGCAATGGGGTTCAGTGTGTCAATGCAACGCACACCTGTCTCCATCACCTTGAAGGGACGCGGCTTCTCAACATAGCCGCCCACGGCCACCTTGACGGGCCATTTCTGTGTCATTGTCACCTTCACCTCCTCGCCATCCGCGTTGGTCAGTGTGGCGACGGTGTCGGTGATCTTGTATTGTCCGGCGGCGGCCACCGACTTCACGGTGTAAGTGCCCTTGAAACTGAACGGCACCATGATTTTGTGGGGCAGCCAGCCTTCCTTGACTTCGCCCAGCCAGTCGGCGGCAACGACCTGTTGTCCTGCCTTGGCTATAGGCGTGAAGTCCCAAAGTTTCTCTTCGTCCAAAGCCTTGGTGTACTCACCGCGTTTCAGAAACACCCCTTCCATGGTGGCAAGGTTGTTTTGCAGGCCGTCGAAGTTGCTCGAAAGCAGACCAGGTCCCAAGGTCACCTCAAGCATGTAGCCTTGGAATTCCACCCTGTCACCGATCTGAAGACCGCGGGTGCTCTCAAACACCTGCACGGAGGCCTTGTTCCCGTTCACCTTGATGACCTCCGCCATCAGCTTGGTACCCGCCAAGTCGATGAAGCAGATTTCATTTTGTGCCACAGGACCGTCCACCTCCACGGTGACCAGGTTTGCAATGATTCCTGTAACTTTTCCTGTTGTTTTCATATTTTGCTGTTTCTAATTTCTTTCAAGTTTTGTTTGGCTGCTGGCTACTGGCTCTTGGCTTTTGGCCGCTTCCACTATAAATTGAAAACCTATCTTCTGTTAAAGCTGCCAGAAGCCAGTGGCCAGAGGCCAGAAGCCTATTCTGTGTTTTTCACCCCTACACTTAAATCCAAATTCGCACTTGTTCCTCTGATTTCTTGCACCAGTTTCTTAAACATCTCCTCCCCTTTCTCGGGGTCAAGCTCGGCCCAGCGTTGCACCGTCTTGGCCTTGACCAGGAAGGCGAGAATGGCGTTCATATTAAAATAGTCCATGCAGGCGATGTCGGAGGCTTTCTCCCACTTGAGGTTGTCCATCCGCTGCTCACGGTCCACGAAGTCGGCATCGGCAAGGATATCTTGAATCTGCTTTTCTTCCTCGAAGTCGGCCTCGGGCAGTTCCACAAGGTAGTTGTCACTCGTTTTGCCGAGACGCTTCGCAAGATATTCCACCTTCATATTGCGCAGGCGACCGTCAAAGTCGAAGTACTCGCGGATGAAGCGGTTCTTGCTCTTGGCGGCCTTGTCGTAAAACTCCGCGCCGAGGCCGTCCTCATCGAAGCCCTCCTCCATGAGTTCGACCAGCTTCTGGTCTTTCTCAGAGAGCAGCTCCATGATTGACTCTTTGACAGCGGCATAGTCGAAGCCCGTGTTCTCGAAGCCCGAGGTCAGTTCCGGCAAGCCGGCCACGATATAGACGTAGTTATCCATCAGCCGAAGAGGATTTTCTTAGTAGCGGGACGCAAATAGTTGGCGATGAGTTGGGTGAACTCGTCGTCGGTGAACTGTAGCACATAGCCACCGTCCTTGGGGGCCACCTTAAAGCCGCCGTTCATCTTCTTGGAATAGTCCACTTTCACCTCACCCTTGAATTGTTTGGCGATTTCGTTCTTCACGAAAGGCTCCACCTCAGCTTTCAACGCCTCGGGCAGGATAAGGTTCAAGTCGACAGGTGACGCATTGGCGGGATTGAAAGCCTTCACCACACTGGTAATCAATTCCTTGACGAAGGTGGCATTGCCCATATTGGCCTTCACGCCTTCGGTAGCGGTGTTGGTCACCACCATCTTCTCAATCTCTTGTTTCGTCACGGCGATGCTCTGCGTGGCGGCCATCTTCACATCGGCGGCCACCTTGGTCTTCAGCTCCTCAGCCTCCTTGTTGGCCTGGGCCACGATGCGGTCAGCTTCAGCCTTGGCGTAGGCCACGATGCGGTCGGCCTCGGCTTGTGCCTTCTGAACCAGTTCCTCACCATCGTGTTTTCCTTTCGACAAGCCCTCGTTGTAGAGCCTGTCGGTCAATTCTTGCAGTTTGTCTTGCATATATTTTTCGTTTTGTTGATTCTATGATTTAAGGGGGCAAAATTAAGCATTCCAAATAAGAAAAAGAAGAGAAAACAGAAAAAATCTTTTTTTTCAACATTTCAGTTGAACGGAATGAAATATTTGATACATTTGCGGCTTGTTCCCTTCTTTAGGGAAGCTCTTTTTGGAATAAATACAACAAAGATACAACATGTCAAAAGGTACTATCACTCAGATTATCGGCCCTGTGGTTGACGTCTACTTCAAAGGTGGCGAAGCCAACCTCCCGAAGATCCACGATGCCTTGGAGGTGGTTCGCCCCAACGGCAAGCGCGTGGTGCTCGAGTGCCAACAGCACATCGGCGAGGACTCGGTGCGTACCATCGCCATGGACTCCACCGACGGCCTCATGCGCGGCATGGAGGTCAACCTGCTAGGCAAACCTATCTCCATCCCCATTGGCAACCAAATCAAGGGCCGTCTGCTCAACGTGACGGGCGACGCCATCGATGGCATCGGCGACCTCAACCGCGCCTCGGAATACCCCATCCACCGTGAACCGCCCAAGTATGAAGACCTGGCCACCTCGAAAGAAGTGCTCTTCACCGGCATTAAGGTAATCGACCTGCTGGAGCCTTACCTGAAGGGCGGTAAAATCGGTCTTTTCGGCGGCGCAGGCGTGGGCAAGACGGTGCTTATCATGGAGCTTATCAACAATATCGCCAAAGGCTACAACGGCTACTCGGTGTTCACCGGCGTGGGCGAACGTACCCGTGAGGGCAACGACTTGCTCCGCGAGATGATCGAATCAGGCATTATCAAATATGGTGATGAATTCGTCAAAGCCATGGAAGAAGGCGACTGGGACCTCTCGAAGATCGACAAGAAAGCCCTTGCCACCTCCCAAGCCACCTTGGTGTTCGGCCAGATGAACGAGCCGCCTGGAGCCCGTGTGAGTGTGGCTTTGTCAGGCTTGACCGTGGCCGAGTCGTTCCGCGACGACACCAACAGCGGACAAAGCGACATCCTGCTCTTCATCGACAACATCTTCCGTTTCACTCAGGCAGGCTCCGAGGTTTCGGCCCTGCTCGGCCGTATGCCTTCGGCTGTGGGTTATCAGCCCACCCTGGCCACAGAAATGGGTCAGATGCAGGAACGCATCACCTCTACCAAGAGCGGGTCCATCACCTCAGTACAAGCTATTTATGTGCCTGCCGATGACTTGACCGACCCTGCTCCCGCTACCACCTTCTCGCACTTGGATGCCACCACCGTATTGAGCCGTAAGATTGCCGAGCTGGGTATCTACCCCGCCGTCGACCCGCTCGACTCCACCTCGCGCATCCTCGACCCGAACATCATCGGCGAGAAGCACTACAACACCGCCCAGCGCGTCATCCAGCTGCTGCAGCGCAACAAGGAACTGCAAGACATCATTGCCATCCTCGGTATGGAGGAGCTTTCGGAGGAGGACAAGATCGTCGTCCACCGCGCCCGTCGTGTGCAGCGTTTCCTGTCGCAGCCCTTCCACGTGGCTGAGCAGTTCACTGGATTGAAGGGCGTGATGGTACCGATCGAAGAGACCATCCGCGGCTTCAACATGATTATGGACGGCGAAGTCGACCAATATCCTGAGGCAGCTTTCAACCTGGTAGGCACCATCGACGATGCCATCAACAAAGGCGAGGAATTGCTGAAAAATGCCACTGCCAATTAATTAATAAGGTGAAATGAAAGTCGAGATCATATCACCGAGCGAAACGCTGTTTGAGGGCGAAGCCAGCTCCGTCACCGTGCCGAGCACGATGGGGCCTTTCACCCTGCTGGAGCATCACGCCGCCATCGTCGCCATCCTTGAGGCCGGCAAGGTCAGCCTCACCGACGACAAAGGCGAGCATCGCGAGTTCGCCATCAAAGGCGGCTTCACCGAAAACCACGACAACCACCTGACCATCTGCGTAGAGCTATGAAAAAGAACGCGCTGACCATATATCTTGCTGTCTTCCTGCTCATCTGCATTGTCTTGGATGGCATCCTGCTCTGTTTCTTCGCCGAGAAGGATTGGTGGAACAAGTGGATGATCATGGGACCCAACCTCTATATGGTCTTGGGTGCCTTCTATTGCCACCTGATGAAGAAGAACGTGGACGAGCGTCCCGACAAGCTCACCTGGCTGCTGGTCTACAAAGGCATCAAGCTAGTGCTCACTGTGGCAGCCATGGTGCTCTACATCCTCTTCGTCAAGGAAAACAGCAAGGCTTTTGTCATCGTCACAGCGGCATCCTATCTGGTCGCATTGGTGGCCGAGACCTTTGTCTACAACCATTACGTCAAACATAAGAACAAAGAAAACAAAGCATGAGAAATGTTTTGAAATACCTCCTTCTTGGCCTCCTTACTTGGATGGTGTTTGCGCCGGCCCAGGGCATGGCTCAGGACAGTGTGCAACCACCCAAGAAGGAGAAATTCGACGCCAAGTCGTTCATCTTCGGGCATACGGGCGACTCCTATTGTTTCCACATCACGGAAATCAAGGGTGAGCCTGTGTGCGTGTGGCTGCCCGTCATCGTCAAATGCAAGGATGGCGGCGGCTGGCATTGTTTCTCATCGAAGCATGTCTGTGAGTTGAAGGAGGGCGAGACCTTCAACCACAAGGGCGCCAACTTCTACATCTCGCCCATCAACGCCGACAAATACCCAGGCAAACTGGTGGAAGTGAAAGCCGATGGCAGCCTCTCGCGGCCTTTCGACATCTCGTTCACCAAAAACGCCTTCGGCATCTTCATCGTTTGCATTTTCCTCGTGGCCTTCTTCCTGCCTGCCGCACGCAAGTACAAGAAAGACCCCATGGCCCAGCCCACCAAGTACCAAGGCCTGGTGGAATGGCTCACCTACATGGTCCTCGACGGTATCGTCAGGCCCAACATCCGCAAGGAGAAAGTGAACAAGTTCGCACCTTATTTGCTAACGGTGTTCTTCTTCATTTTCTTTGCCAACCTCTTCGGCCTCATCCCGTTCTTCCCCTTCGGGGCGAACGTGACAGGCAACCTCAGCATCACCGTAGTGCTTGCCCTGATGACCTACTTCTTCGTGAACCTCTTCGGCAACAGGCACTATTGGAAGGACATCCTCTGGCCCGACGTGCCCATCTTCCTGAAAGCCTTCCCGCTGATGCCCATCATCGAGCTCATCTCCACCATCACCAAGCCTTTCGCCCTGATGGTGCGTCTGTTCGCCAACATCCTCGCCGGCCACATTGTCATCATGGTGCTCATGGCACTGATCTTCATCATCGGCGGCATGTATGGCGCAGGCATGGGCGGCGTGATGAGCATCGTCTCCATCTTCATGACCATCTTCATGACGGCCCTGGAGCTACTGGTGGCCTACATCCAAGCCTACGTATTCACCATGCTGTCGTCGATATTCATCGGCATGGCACAAGAAGAACCTAAACATGAATAAGTGCATCTTGAAATATGAAAAAGCCATCAGCAGTCAGCCATCAGCTTGGGTCTAACCGAGCTGACAGCTGATTGCTGACGGCTGAGAGCCAATCTTTGAATTTTGAATCTTAAATCTTTAAATCTAACAATAAACACTTAAACTTTAAACACCATGTTATTATCAACCATCCTTGAAGCCGTATCGTACGTGCCAGGTCTGGCCGCTATCGCAGCAGCCATCGCAGTGATTGGTGCCGCATTGGGCATCGGCAAA
>JAEEGH010029526.1_pt1 | contig 10710 bp, 12 predicted proteins | sample 9134181 | NCBI WGS metagenome assembly JAEEGH01 (sample SAMN16246544, study PRJNA631951) | gut metagenome | biome: gut microbiome; feature: rumen; material: DP-attached | host: Bos | place: Iran: Karaj | collected 2018-10
AACCCGGTGTAAAGTGCAAAAGCTGTTTTCTTCCAGTGACCATCGTGACCATCCAACCCCTTACCATCTGGATCAACAATCATCTGAGCAAGATTCTGAACATCACCGATTTCATACTCTGTACCAACACGGATCTCATCTAACGGATTCCAGTGAGCAGATCCCTGGGCTGCAAATTCCAGTCTTATACATTTGCCTCCCAGGACCTTTTGACGGTATCCTGCTGTCAAAGCCCACAGTTCACCTTTAATATCATTTACTACTACTGAATGTCCCCATGAGAGCATAGTAGGCACTACCAGACCTACACCTTTACCGGATCGAGTAGGAGCAAAACATAGAATATGTTCGGGTCCTGAGTGTGTAAGGTAGTGAAATTTGTTGTGTTTGTCTCTAAATGCTCCAACGTAAACAACAGGATCATGGATATCAGGCTTTTCATATTTTAATGTCCCTGATAATCCTTTTTTAACCTGTATCAATCCTGCGTCAATAATATCTTTTTCATTTGACCACCGGGCAGAACCATGAAGGTACTTGCTACCTTTTAGTTTTCCTTCAGCTATGAGAGTACCAATGATGATAATTAGAAATCCGGCAAACACTCCGCCCATAACAATATATTCAGCCTGTTCAAAAACTTCCGGGTATTGTTCATGCCAGTTCAGTTCCCATTCAATCATCGCCCACGGCATATAGATATGCTCTATATTTGTACCTAAAGCATCCTGATATCCAAAAGTGTATGCAAGAAACTGAGTTGCAGACCATAAACCCATAAATGAACAGAAAAGTAAAGCAAAAAGCTTGAGTGCAACGTATTTAGGTTTCGTCTTCGTTTCAAATCTTTCGGGTCCGACTCTGTTGTCATACTCAGGATCTATTTTCTTGCTCATTTTTTTATCTTCCTTTAAACAATCTCATTGTTTCGGTCGCAGTATGTGATAGCATCACTCGGTGAGTCATTCTCATAGACAATCTTAAACATCTCTTTGCACCAGCATTTCAAATACGAATTATTACCGTACCACTTCGATTTAGGGCATCCCCGGCAAGCAACATATTCCGGTGGAGTAAACCGTCTTGGACAAACGTCAAGTGCGGCAGGGTAGGGAGAAACAGTTTTCTCCTGATTATTATGATCTGTTGTCTCCTGAACTAAGGTCTGATCATTCTCTGTTATGACTTCTGATAATTCATCCAGAGACTTAAAATCATCACTAAAATCTGTTTCATCATTTACATCTTCAGCCATTTATCTACTCCTCTTAATGTTGCGTTTGATTTTTTCTGATGCTTCGACTTTCTTGCGTTGCTCAAATTCCCTTGCAGCCATAACTCTTGCCATAAGTGTCTGGTGCTGAATTTCTGCCTGTCTTTGTATTTCTCTCTGATTTTTATTTTTTTCTTCTTTCATCAGGCGATCTACTTCAGGATCATTTTTGATTAAATCAACAAAGTTGATTCCTGAAAAACCTTGTTTCCAGTTGATAGTTTGAAGATTTCTCTTTTCTGATTCGATTTCCTGAATTTTTACCCTGTCTTTTGATATGTGAATATAGTGCTTTTGGGTACGGTAAATTCTTGTTCCGCTCTTTGTTATGTAGATTGGATCAGAAGTCTTTTTCAAACGTCCTTCCAATTCCTGAAGCTTTTCAGCGTTGTATTTTTGCTGTTTTTGCCGTTCAAGCAGTTCAATCGCTGTTTGATTGCCTTCCAAAGCTTTTGTATGTAAAAAGCCTTTCCATGTGCCTTGTTCACGGAGTTTTCTGAGCATATATCGCTCAGCGTATATAAACATTTGGCGATCTTTATCAATCTGACTGTTCAGTTTTTGATACATATATCTTTTAACTGATGAAGGCATACGACTGCTGCGTATTAAGTTGAATTCTTTTTCACGCTGTTTGACAAGTCTACGAAGCTGATCTCTTGTTTCACTAAAGTAAAGTTCCTTTTTCTTCTGGTAGCTGACTTGTTCCTTCTGGATCACAAACTCGTCATATAATTTTTTCTGTTCTTCGGTATAGAGTGATTCTTTTGGTTTACCTTTTTTATATGTATTTTTCACATAGATTTGTTCATCCTGTTCGGATTTCTGATTCAAAATTTTTTCATTTGAAATATCATTTTTTGAAAGGTCAAATTCTGAAGATTGTTCATCAGCTATAAATTTTCCATACAACTTTTCCAGCTTTCCTTTGGAAAAATTTCGATCTATGGTTGAAGCCTTAACGAAAATATTTCCATCAGTAAAAACAATTCCGTTTCCTCGCAATTTAACAGTAAGGTTGTGTTCCCTGCATATCCTGTGAAACTCTGACCATGATTGCGCTTTCTTCAGTGCTTCAATACTCTTAATGTACGAACACAATGTTTGCTCGTTGCTCATGGCTTCTGCATCATTTACAAGGTTCTCACTATGTGTTTTTTCTCCCCGGTGATTGAGCATACTAATCTGATACTTCTTTTCTATTGCTTCCGCAGCTTTCGCCATTTTTGCCCATAATCCTTTTGGGTTATTTATGGAGAATGTTTCAGGATCTATCCTGTTTATAGCGATATGTATATGCGGATTATCTGTATCTCCGTGATAGGCACTGATACGCTGATGCTTACCAAAACCGATTTGCTCGCAGAAGTCCTGCTCAATTTTTTCTCGCAACTCAGGTGTTAGATTTGCTTCATCGCTGGCTCGAAAACTTAACAGAACATGAAGTGTTTTATCTTTTGAGGTTCTAACATTTCCCTGTTGTGTGGATAAAACTTCTGAGATTGCATCTTCAAGATTTTTAGAGTCACAATTTGTTATGTTCACGTCCTGAATTCTGAGTTCATTTCCATGATCATTTGTTATGTAATCAGCCAGACGCTCGAAGCTACTCTTGCCAGCATCATTCATTTTGATTTCTTTTGTCAGCATAATTAACTAAACATGTAATGAAATTGTTGCATTATTTTTGAAGCAATAACTTTGTTCCCTAAAGACTCTCTTGCATTGTCCGAAATCAGATTTCTAGTTTTTTCTGGTAATTTTTCTATTTTTGATTCTGTTCCCATCCAATAATGCATAATGCCTTTTATTCGCCCTAAATCACCTGATGCTTTTGCCATGCTTCTACAAGCTTTAATGCAATCTCTTGACTGTGGTTGTTTCCCTGTTGCTATAAATCTGATGTACGTAGATACGGATAACATACATTGCTCTGCATTAGCTTTGATTAACTCTTTTTCTTCTGGCTTTACTCTGACGTATAACACTTTATCTAGCAATTCAGAATCCACTGATCTAACTTCCTCTCGTATCAACTTCTTGTGAGGATCTTTATTGAAGATATCCTCCAATCTTGGATGAATGTCTTTAGTGAGAAGATCATTAAGTCTCTGATGGAATACTTCAACAGTATCAGCTGACCAGTATTTAACTTCAGCTGGAGGATCAAAAGGATCTGCTTCGATGTATATCTTCATTTTTCGGGTGATCTCGTTTGCCTTTTCTATGTACTTCTGTAAGTCTTGAACAAGTAAAAGTCGCACATCAGTCGATGGTCTGTAGTTGAGTACATGAAGATATAAATACTTCTGTGAAGTAATGTTCAGAGATTTTACAAGTTCTTTATGTTTTTCCAGTTCTGTTTTACTAAGCCTACACAGCAATCTGCATGGATTACTTCGATTTTCATTTCTCATGTTGATTTTCTTTAAAGCCTCGCAGAGCAAGATTTTTTCACGTTGAGCAACCTAGGGTTGCGAATAAGGGGAAATGCGTTTGAGTTGATGTGGACATACAAACGCCTATCTTGCCCTCAGTTTTACATAATAATAATAGTTATAAACATAGTCTGATTATTCATTTGTACTCATTAACATTCTTTTAATTTTATTTATAATTATTTTAATTTAATAAATTTTGTTTACACACGTTCTATGTTCATAATATGTAATTATACAATGTTTGTTTGTATTTATTATTGATATAATCTAAAATTATTCATTATGATCTGTTTACAAGCATTTTGGTAATACATATGGATACTAAAAGTAACTCTCCTATAAGTGCTGAAGATTTCAAAAGTAATTACATCAGAGAATCTGATTTATCAGCTAAAAAGAAAACTGTTGCTGGAGCTTTATATCTAACTGAAGTATTAGCTAATAAGGATGTAATAATCTCACTTATTAAAAACAGTTATAAACTCACAATTATCTGGAGTTATCTAACAGATAGAAAAGCCATTACAGTGCCTTATAATTCCTTTGCCAAAATTGTGAGAGAACAACTTTTACATTGCAGCTCAGTTCAGTCATGGATAAAGGGAGAAGAGTTTGAAAACATAGAATCAAGAAAGCCTTCTATGAAAGTTCAGAATCAAGTCAAAAGAAAGATCAACGATAACGCTAAGAAAACTAATTCTGGTAACGTTAAGAAAGAAGACTCAAATTCAACAAATCAGGACTTAAATGCAATAAAGAATAAGTCTCAAAATAATAGTGACAAAAAACAGTTTAAAGTTCCGTCCTTTGATAACTGGGATGGTGATTCTACTAAATATATTGATGATTGGATAGGATAATAAATATGACTAAAGATGTTCATTTTATAATGCAGGGAAAAGGTGGCGTTGGCAAAACATTAGTTTCAGTTTTACTTACGCAATATCTTAAATCTCAGGATAGAAATGTACTATGTATTGATACTGATGCTGTCAATAGATCCTTTTACAGATTTAAGACTTTTGATGTAAAAATCATTCCTTTATTACAACAACAAGAAATAGATTCTACTCAGTTTGATGTAATGGTAGAGCAGATTTTTAATACGGAATGTGATTCAGTGGTTATTGATTCAGGAGCTTCAACTTTTATCCCCTTGAATAAATATATAAAAGAATGTGAATTAGTACGGATTCTACTCGAGAGTGATTGTATGCCTTATTTTCATACAATACTAAGCGGAGGTTCTGATTCAGACGACACTCTAACAGGTGTAGTTGGTTTGTTAGACACTTTTGGTAAAAATGAATATCGACCACGCATTGCTATCTGGCATAACCCACATAACGGTTCCATTGAATGGAAAGGCAAGACATTCAGTGAAACTAAAGTTTATGATAGTTATAAAGAATTTATTGACTACCAAATTATTATGCCAGTGCTGGATAAACAGCTGTACGGTAAAGATTTAGAGTTACTTCTGAAAAACGGACAGACATTTGAAGAGTCGCGGCAAGATGCTTCCATTCGACTAATGGCTAAACATCGTATCAATACAATGCAGAAGAAATTTTATGATGCTATCCAGCAAGCCGGATTTTAAGGATTTTTCTCATGTTAACAGTTAAGGAAAAGGAAGATCTGCTAGTTGATCTTAGAAACAAATTTAATGTTGTTATTCAAAATGATGATCCTTCTTTGGTAGCTTGGTATCTTCAATCACTTCTTCTTGAGGACTTAAAAAAATCTATCAGGGAAATTGAAGAGAACCGCCAGCGAGATCTTCGCATGATAAAGGAGCTTACAGACAACTTTTCTCTAAATATGGATACAGCTGTTCAGGATGCAACAAAAACAATTCTTGATCTTTCAAGTATCAAGCTTTTAGAAGATACAGAGAAAACTAGGAAGGATGCTAACAGTGCCGTCTTGACCGGGGTTAACATTGCTCTGCAAAAAATCTCTGACAGCTTTAGTTCTGAAACAGCAAAATTAGAGCAGTTAATCAAAGCTTACACGGGCAGGGTAGAGAAGGAGTCCAAAAACAGATTCAGAAACGAATTGATTATACTGGCTAGCATTGTTTCTGGTGCTGCTCTGGCTATCATAGTTGCTACAGTTGTTTATGCTATGAAACACTAATCAACTTGATAACCGTCATTTTTACCGTCATTTTTAAACGATCAAAAATGACGGTAAATAATCCTTATAAATCAAGAGATTAGACCACGTTGCAGCATTTTTACCGTCATTTTTCAAAAATCAAAAATGACGGTAAATAATCCTTATAAATCAAGTGATTATCCCCTGTTACCGTCATTTTTACCATCAAATTCCGAAAAACTTTTTTCTGGATTAAACCTGATTCTCCGAAATACTTTTTTCAAAAATTAAGGTCAAAAATGACGGTAAATATAGTTTAACTATTTGAAAGATAAAGAATTTTAATAAAAATTTACCGTCATTTTTGAGGGCGTTACCGTCATTTTTGAAGTGTTTACCGTCATTTTTGGGGGGCTTACCGTCATTTTTGAAGTGTTTACCGTCATTTTTGAAAAATTATAAATATTTTTGTTTTTATTAAAAAAATGATCTATAATTCATAGAAGTATTTGATTGAAAAAAAGCGAACTATGTGGGTTAGTCCATAGTTCGCTTTTTGTATTATGGTTTTATAGATATTGAGTTAATAGTTTCTCAAAACATCTTATCAACCAACCTCATTGCGGCAGGTGTTGGATAAACACTAAATATCCAGATGTCTCCTGTGCTTCTGTATTTCTTACATTTTGCAACCGTCTCAAATCTTTTAGTAAATTTCTGTTTACCTAACACTTTGTTTGCAGGATACCTGTACTCTTTACAGTATGATACATAAGCATCGTACCAGAACTGTACTCTCTGATAGCCTTCTTTATTCTTTTCAGAATCAACAGATAATTCTACAAAGTCTCTCATGTTATCAGACTTATCTTCATAGTTACTTCTTGATTCTGCTACTGATCCACGATCATATAGTTTCCAGTCATTCTTTTTAAGCTTTAGCATCTCACGAAGCATCAGCTTAACAATCTGCGGATATTCCTTTCTGAACTTTGTTTGTAATTCAGGATCTCTCTCGCTGGCTGTAACTACATTATTACAAGGCACTATAAAGAGACGATTGTATAAAGCCTGATCAGCATCTCCAAACTGGGGAGAATCATTACAGCAGTATATCAGTCCTCCACGATACACAAATGAGAACATCCCTTTATACTTTTCTTCTCCTTCAATAATATCTCCGGCAGTAAGACTCTTAAAAATGTCAGCTGATTCAATAGTAGCACCATGCTGTAAATCTGCGTTTCCTGAGAGTCGCTTTCTATACAATGAAGACGTTGCAAATCTGCTTGTAGTCAAACGCTTTAAATCGCTTGGTATGCTGTATTTGCTACCTATCAAGTCAAACATCATGTTGAATAACTGTGACTTTCCTGCATTTGAAACACCTTGAAAAATCAAAGCTCCTTTAGTTTTATGCACAGGAACATTACTGATGCAACATCCGCAGTATTGCAATATCATACTGATGATTTCCTGCTGATCAGGAAGTCCTTTAGTAAGATGCCGTAAGTATTTCATGAATACTTCAGGCTCTGAAGTATCTGAACTTGTATCCCACTTGCAGGGAATTTGTATAGAACTTAAATATCTTGGTGAATGCAGCTTTAACTCACCTGTTCTGAGATCGAGCATACCGTTCTGAAAATTGACCAGATTTTCATCGCCATCCATTTCCTCATCTCTGCATAAAAAATTCGGATCCAAATTACGCATGAACTGAGTATATATGCTCTTCGCCTTTTCCTTAGTCTCGTTTATCTCACCATAAGGCTGATTCAGCAGAATCTTATCAATGATGCCCATAAAGATATTATCTGAAACAAGCTGATAGTATCCGTCTGATTCAGAGTATATGAATAAATTCTTTTCTCCATTTCTATATTCAACAAGTTTGTACTTGAAGACTTCATCCAAGCACCTGAAGAATTGAGAGTAATTAAAATTTTTATTATCTACATAGGATGATGAATAACTTATCATATCCTCAATTTCTTTATAAAACATAATACCCTCCGGAATTCTGCTTTGATTACTTTTTATTGGTATCAGCCAATCTGGCATATCGTCATAGGCTGGGAACCAATCAGGTAAATTTTCCTTCTTATTCTGTGCCAACTGATCATCTATACTGTAAGATTCGTCATAACACAGGTCTCTCATAACTACTCTGTCGAAACGATGTTTTACTTTACCTATGTAGTTACCTTTAACATCAACTATATGGCGGACAATTTCTGTAAATTTATAGTCAACAACTTCATCAGTTACAAAAGATGTTTTCTGGTGAGAACTTTCCGCAGGCTCGGTGATTTTCAGACCGTCCAACCAGTCTGAAGTAGCAGCATTAAAATGATCCGGAACAAAGCGAAAAATAAAATGATATCCACTTTTTGTTTTTCTTGCCTGACATTTAATTCCTTCTTCTTTGATGCGATTCATCACCTGATCGCCCCAGTGCTGATCATCAACATCAACTACAATAAAACCACAATAGATATAGTTTCCTAATTCATCCCGGACTCGTAAACGTCTCTGAATCCATGTATTGTCAGGACAGTCTTCCACTGTATATTTAGCTTTATTGCTGTGTAAATCTTTCCATCCTTTTACAAGACAGGCTTTAGCCTGCTTTCCGTCATAAAGATTAGTAAAAGGGACATACTCCGCAAACGGAGCTAAAGATAGTTTATGGTTAGTCATTTACAATCCTTAATAAATCTTTTGTATTAGTATTTGATTGATTGAATTTTTAATTCTTCAGCTTTGACTTCCTTAACACCATCATCAGTTAAAATAACGATGTTTCCTTCAATTTCAGCCTCCCTGAATACAACAGTTACATTGCCAAAAGCATCACAGTTGCATCTGATTTCCTTAACAGTCTTGAACACTTTACCAAAGGAATTATCTTCATCCGACTCAGTATCCAGATCCTCAAGCGTTTCAAAACTGTTTGCTCCAGCCTCACTTAAATCTATTACAAGATCTGAATTTGATGTATCTGCAATGTTCTCGTTTTCAGTAGTTTCCTGTTCTTTTGCTTCCTCCTTTTTCTCTGTTATTTCTTCTTCACTTGACTCTGTACCATCATTTAATTCTTCAGGCAATGAATCATCATCAATATGAACATCAGAAACAATACTATCCTTAACAGCTGAATATACTTCAAAAGCATTACTGTCTTTTATTACTTTAGCTAATTGTCTGACATCCTTTCTGGTAACAATTTCATCGTTTTCCAGCTCTTCAAGAAAAGACTCAACCTTGTCTTTGTCCTGCTTATATAAGCGATTTAACTCTGAAGCTGTAACGTAATTATCGATTCTGTCCTGTTCAAAAAATTCTAAAACAGCAGGGTAGAGGCTGAGTAAACCGAATATATCTGATACCCATTTAGCTCCTTTTCCCAGCTCTTCAGCTATCTGCTTCTGATTCAATCCTCGTTCTTTCTCTGCTTTAATAAACTTGGCTATTTCCATTGGTTTTAGATTATCTCGCTGGATATTCTCAATAATCTGATCCGTCTGGTTGTAATCATCATCTATGAAAGCTGGAATAGTAGTTTTTCCTGCGAGTTTGCTTGCTCTTAACCGTCTTGCTCCATGATTGACCATGTATCTGCCGTTATCAATTCGGTGAACAGAAATCGGAGATTTAACGCCACGTTCTTTTATTGTTTCAGCAAGTTCAAGAAGCGTATCATCATCAAATATTGTTCTAGGCTGATTAGGATCTTCATCAATCAGATTGATATCAAGTTCCATAGCACCTGTGTTTGAATTTGGATTTGAGAGGCTTCCCAAATCATTAAAATCGATACCCATTATCCTTCCTCCTGTATCATGCAAGTTCAATCTTATTCAGTACCCAGTTTGTCAAGGCTGGCAAGTTCAGCAGTTGCTCTCTTGGCACTTGCTTTCTTGTTGTACCCTATCCAGCTTCTATCAGATACGGCATCAGCTATGCAGGATCTTTGAAAAACTGAGTACGGGCATACAAGTTCAGGAAACGCCTGCTGTATTTCAGCTAACTGTTTGCGGTGATTATGATTGCGATTGTCTACACGGGACGGCAATAAACCTAATTCCCTGAGTGCGGTATTACGAGACTTAACATTGCCGATAACTGTTCTCATCTTTTTAACGCCCTGAAGAGAATATGCTTCAAGTTCAATCGGACAAAGAACATAGTCAGTAACTAATAATGTACTAACAAGAGCATTACCCATTGAAGGTGCACGTCCATGACGCATTTCCTTGAGTATCAAGATCTATAACAGCAACTCTTTTATCATGCTTGACCGCTGAAAACTGAGCTAAATTTATTACAAGTGTTGTCTTCCCAACGCCACCTTTCTGATTTGTTATCGCAAGAATTTTCATGAAATCCTCCTTGATGAAAGATTACTTACCAGATTTAGAGAGACTTTTGATGTATCTAAAACAACTCCATATTGAGTTTCCAACGTATAAACGATGTACCACTTGATTCGCTTTTCAGTCACAATGTGGTCTTCAGTTAAGAGTTCCTTAGAACAAAAGTCAGCAATGCGATCTGACCAGAGTTTTTCAACTGAACATTCATTTAATTTCATATCAGCAGCTTTTGAAATACTAGTTTGCCTGATTCAAGTGCAAGATTGTGAAACTTGACAAAATCAGAAACAGATTTAGTTTTCCTGAGCTTTTTTACTTCGTCTTTTGGTATAGCAATTTCATGACACACAAGGTTAACAGTTAACATTTTTAATCCCATAGTCAATGTAGTCAAACTTTACAGTCTCAAGGTAAAGCACCTTGGACTGTGCCGTTTCTCTCGTAAAACCGTACATCACTTCCTATAATGGGTATTATGTTAAATAAGAGATACGATCAGTTGATAACCAATTAA
>JAEEGH010029531.1_pt1 | contig 10708 bp, 7 predicted proteins | sample 9134181 | NCBI WGS metagenome assembly JAEEGH01 (sample SAMN16246544, study PRJNA631951) | gut metagenome | biome: gut microbiome; feature: rumen; material: DP-attached | host: Bos | place: Iran: Karaj | collected 2018-10
GACTTTTTCTATAGTTGTGTTGGATGAAAAATGGTAAAATGTTGATAAAAAGGTTGTAGGTTTGCAACCATTTCGAGAATATTTTTGTAAATCCGCATCGTCATTTCAGAAACTCCTTGATTAGTTGATTCATAAGAAATATGTGGAACGAGGAGAAAAAGATGGTAGCTGGAGAGTGTTTGTGACACAGTAAATAAGAATGCCACCTTGGGACTATGTAACTATCTTCTATTAAATTATGTATAATTTCAGCGACAAATAGTTTTATTCTCAAAGAAAAAATGTAATTTTGTAGCCAATAGATACATTCGCAAATATGGTAAACAAAGAACTTACTGATATACGAGTGTAGTGAGCTAATGGGCATACAAAAGGGCGAGTTGCCCCGCCCTGGATGTTTTCACAACGGAATAATCCTTATTGTGAATAGCTGACATAATCAGTATCTGGCAGCAAAGGTAGGAAATAAAAACGAAACATACAAATAAATTGAAATAAAAATGAAGAAAGTTCTTGGTTTGGACCTTGGTGTAGGTAGTATAGGATGGTGTCTCATAGAGAAAGATGATAATAATACTCCCAAGCGTATCCTGCGAATGGGAAGCCGTATTGTGCCAATTAGTTCAGACGAGGAATCTGGCTATACCAAAGGCAATGCGATAAGCAAGAATGCCGACCGTACAGCCAAGAGAACGGCAAGAAAGTGCTATGACAGATACCAACTTAGACGTCAGGCTCTTGTAAATCTGCTCAAACGACTTGGAATGGAGCCAAACAAGAATCTCATGCTTGAGCAGACACCAATGGAACTATGGCAGAAACGTGCTGATGCTGCTTCCAATGAGATCTCTTTAGAAGAACTTGGGCGAGTGTTTCTTCATATCAACCAAAAGCGTGGATATAAACATTCACGTCTCAGTAATTCGGATAGCAAAGAAACGGCTTACGTTCAAGAAGTCAACAGTCGCTATGATGATCTGAAAGCGGAAGGTTTGACGGTTGGACAACATTTTGCTGCCAAACTGAAGGAGAACGAGCAGATATCTGCTGACGGCAAAAAGTATTATAACTATCGTATTAAGGAACAGGTATATCCTCGACATGCCTACGAGGAGGAAGCGAAAAAGATATTAGAGGTACAAAGCCGATATCATTCTGACGTTTTGACGCCAGACGTTTGTAAGGAGATTATGGATATTATCTTCTATCAGCGCGACCTAAAATCCTGCAAGAATCTTGTTTCGCTTTGCGAATTTGAGTCTTACACCATTACAAAGGATGGAAAAGAAATAACTATCGGTCCTAAAGTGGCACCAAGAACTTCTCCGTTGGCTCAATTATCCAGCATTCTTGAGACAGCTAATAATATTACCATTCGTAACAAAAGGAATGATGAACTGTATATTTCTCCAGAGCAAAGAAAGGCAATTGCTGATTTCCTTGATAATCATGAGGTGATGAGGCTAACGGATTTATACAAGATATTGAGCATTGGCAAGAAAGATGGATGGTGGGCAGGAAAGGCGATTGGTAAAGGTCTGAAAGGGAACACTACAAAATGTCAGATTCGCGAAGCTCTTAGCAATTTGCCTAAAGAAAAAGTCGATTCACTCACAGCCTTTGAGTTGGAATTTGACGAGTTTGTGGATGAAGAAACTGGTGAGGTTCGCCAGAGCATCAATAATATTAAGGCAGAAAAACAACCATTATATCGATTATGGCATCTGCTTTATTCCATTAAGGATGTCGATGAACTCTCAGGAGCCTTACACCATTTGGGCATAGAAGACGAGGAGAGTATTCAAAAACTCTGCAACCTTGATTTCCGTACTGCTGGTTATGCTAATAAGTCGGCAAAGGCAATAGGCCGTATTCTGCCATATTTGATGGAAGGCATGATGTATAGTGATGCGTGTGAAAGAGCAGGTTTTGACCATTCCAGAAGGATCAATCCTGATCGTGTTTTGCTCACACACCTTCCTCAAATCCAGAAGAACGAACTCAGGCAGCCTGTGGTTGAAAAGATTCTCAACCAATTGGTTAATATTGTAAATGCTCTTCTTGAAAAGGAAGGCGCAATAGATGAAATCCGCGTAGAGCTTGCCAGAGAGTTGAAGCAAAGCAAGGATGAGCGCAACGAAGCATTTAGGCGCAATAACCAAAATGAAAGATTGAATAAAGAATATGCAGAACGTATAAAAGAGTATGGTCTCACGCCCACAAGAAACCGTATTATGAAGATGAAAATGTGGGAAGAAAGCGAGTACACATGTATGTATTGCGGACCGCCTGTAAATGTGATGGCATTCCTTAAAGGAGCCGATGTTGAACGAGAGCACATCGTCCCCAGAGGGTTGCTGTTCGATAACAGTTTCACCAATCAGGTATGCTCTTGCCGTCGTTGCAATAGTCAAAAAGGAATGCGTACAGCCTATGACTTTATCGCTGACGATAAAGGTCAGGAAGGACTGGACGCCTATATAGACCGCATCAATGACCTGTTCAACAGGAAAAAGATAAGCCGTAGCAAGTTCAACAGGCTGTTAGTCTCTCATAAAGCATATATAAGCCGAAAGGCCCAGGGCAAGGAGACCGAAGAAGATAAAGAACTATGGGAGAACTTTATTGACCGCCAGTTGCGCCAAAGTCAGTATATTGCCAAGAAATCTGTAGAGATGCTTCAGCAGGTATGTAAGAATGTCTATACCACAAGTGGTAGCGTTACAGACTTTGTACGCCATCAGTGGGGATATGATGAACTGCTGCATGACATGAACTTTGAACGCTACAAGAAAGCTGGACTCACTATGATGGTTAAACAGCTACATTCTGGCGAAGAAGTAGAGGTGGAACGCATTACCAATTGGACAAAACGTCTTGACAACAGACATCATGCCGTGGATGCACTTGCTATAGCTTGTACTACTCAAAGTATGATTCAGCGTCTTAACACCCTTAATGCCAGTCGTGATGACATGCTTGCAGAGCTAAACAATAAAGAACAGCGTGTTGTTGACTCAGAGCGAAGCATGCTGGAGAAATGGATATTTGCCCAACCTCACATTTCTTACGCAGAAGCGAAAAATGAGATTGACAAGATTATCATTTCTCAGCGCCCCAATACACGCATAACAGTTCCTGGCAAACGATATGTTACTAAAAACGGCAAACGGACTTTAGCACAGACGGGCATCATTGTACCACGAGAGGCCTTGCATGCCGAATTTGTATATGGCCGAGTTATGAAACAAGGGGCTGATGGCTTATCCTTAACACCTCAATACGTAAGGAAATACAAATTAGGTATTGGAGCCCAAGGCTTCCTGTTCAATGGCAAGGAATTCTATAAAGAAGAACTGAAGAAAGACAAAAAGACGGGCCTTTCGCAGATTGTCGTAATAGACAAAATAAATGATGTTTTAGAGAAGATTGTGGATGGTGGAATACGTCGACGCATTCTTGACCGTTTGAACAGAGATTTTGAAGAAGGTACGGATTATCGGGCAAACGTAGCAAAAGCCCTTGCAAATCTCAAGAACCTTGATGAAGATCCCATCTATTCTGATGATGCCAGAACTCGCCCCATTCGCACCGTTCGCAAATATGTAAGTTCTTCCACAATGGTGGCTGTACGCAAAAACGACAAAGGAAAACCCATTGCTTTTGTGGAGCCTGATGGTAATCATCATGTAGCCTTTTATAAGAATGAAGACGGTGTAATAACAGAAAGTATTGTTACCAAATGGCAAGCTGTACAACGCAAGTTGCACCACATACCTATTATTATAAACTCCCCATCTCAGACTTGGAGTGAAGTTATGGGAAGGACTGATGTTCCTGATGAACTGCTTCAATCACTTCCCAAAGACAGTTCCACATTCCTACTTAGTTTGCAGATTGGCGAAGCCTTCATCATGGGAATGGATGAGGCTGATTACCAAAAAGGCATAGAGGAAAAGGATATGAAGACATTAGCAGAGCATCTGTATTTTGTGCAGAGTATTTCTTCATGCGATTACCGTTTCCGTAGACACGTAGAAGCTCAATACGATACTAATGACATCAATAAGGAAGATCTAAGATTTTTACGAGTCAGAAATATACAGGCATTATTTGGATACAACCCACAAAAAGTTAAGGTAACAGTATTAGGAAATTTAATCTATTAATAACAAAGAAATCCCGCCTTTTGAGTGGGATTTCGTCTATCATATTACAACTTTTCTTTTGTGAATAGTTATATATTGCTTTGATTAACAGGCAATTAATGTATGCCTATTGTATATGATACGATTTTGTCAGCCATTCACAACGCATTCGAGCGTACCTCAGTGCCGATGCGCATTGTATATGATACGATTTTGTCAGCCATTCACAACCGCTACCACTGGTACGACCGCGTGTCGTGGATTGTATATGATACGATTTTGTCAGCCATTCACAACTATTGATAAAGAAATTATCCATAATCGTTAATTGTATATGATACGATTTTGTCAGCCATTCACAACTGCCAGCTTATCCGTGTAATAGTCCATGTCATTGTATATGATACGATTTTGTCAGCCATTCACAACCTCACGATGGTCGAGCAGGGCGAAGTTTCGTTGTATATGATACGATTTTATCAGCTTTGTCAAAGAACGTCGCTGCAAAGATAAGCATTATGATTGATTTCACAAAATAATCGTAGCACTTTTTAAGTTAGTTTTTCCATTTTCATTTGGAATTTTCAGCAAAACGATGTATATTTGCAGATGAAATCATTGGCTAAAAACAAATGCAATATGCAAACAACAATATTCTTTGGAAATGGAATAAATCTCTTGGGAAAAGGGGATTCTTGGGATAGTATACTTATGCAACTATCTGAAGGTAATATATTACCTCCAATTGGTAGTAATACCCTGAAATATGAATATGTAGTATTAAATAAAGAAAAATATGTTACTCGTCCCTTTGGATCTGATTTCGGTGTTACTATTACTGTGGATGGTGTCCTTGAATTAGAGTCTGTTAATGTAGAATATGATATTATTAAGAAAAAGCTGGCAGATAGATTGTTGAGTTATAAGTACAAAGATTTTCCTTTTTATGAAAAACTGGCAGATCTTCAAGCAGATAATTATATTACAACAAATTACGAATCTTATATAAAAGACTATTTAGTAGATAAAGACTATGAAGTGAAAGAACCCATAAACCCATGTATCAGAGAGCGTGCTCATTACACCCTGACAAATGGGAATCGAAAAATACGCTTGTGGAATATTCATGGTTGCATAGATTATCACGAGTCAATCATGTTAGGATTACACGAATATTGTGATTACGTTAAAGGCTTCAATAAATTGCTAAAAGAAGATTATAGTTGGCTAAATACGATGATCAATTCAGATGTTTTCATTTTAGGTTTTGGGCTTGGTTATGAAGAAATTGACTTATGGTATTTCTTGGTTAGTAGGAAAAGACTATTCCATGATAGAAAAGAATCCGCAAATAGGATTGTTTTTTACGCCATTGAGGACAAAAGCTATGACATCGGGAAATTGAAAATGTTAGAGGCTTTGGATGTAGAGGTAAAATTAATCCCCTTTGATTGGAGTAAGAACGCCTATCAGAAAGCATATGAAATGATTTATGATAACATTCAGAAAAATATAACAAACAGATGAAAAAGTATTGTCCATTAACCAAAGAAATAGCCTTCGCACGGCTTGACAAGAGGCTGAGCGAGGAGGATAAGAAAGCTATTCTAAAGGCAAGAGACATGATCGAATTCCATTTCACGTTAGGGATGTGGATTCGAAATACATGGATTTATGGTAATGAAGAAGAGCGAGTCAAGGCTCTGGCAAAAGATCTTGGAGAAGAATTCTTTTTTGAAGCTGATTCGATCTCTTCTGCCTTGCTCGATGGCTACAAGAAGCATCTGAAAAAGAAAATGAAGAAAACTACTAATAAATAGTAAGGTGTATGGCAACATATTTTGAATACAAATGTAAAGACTGTGGACACACGGTAAATGCAAACCCCAAGGGGAAAGATATGGTGATGATGGGAGAGGTGCATCATTATCTCTGCACGGAATGTAAGGAGATTGTGGATGTGTTATATCCATACGGAAAGAAACCCGAGAAAATCACTTGCCCAGAATGTGGCTCAGAAAAACTTCAGAAATGGAATCCAAAGACTGGGAAATGCCCCAAATGTGGGGGAGATATGGAAAAGACAGGAACGGTGTTGATGGTGGATTAAGGATAGTATATTTGTGCCATTTTGAAATGGCACAAAATCTAAGGGGACATTCTTCTGTGATTTAAGAAATAATGATTATCTTTGCAAACGTAACTCATCGTACCTATCCCTTGTGAGCATAGAAAAAGTGGGAAATATTGCAAAAATTTCAAAGGTATGACAGAATTTAAGCCACTAAGGAGGATTTGGAAACAAAAAAGTCCCAACCTTTCGATTGGGACTTTTGCGCTTCAGGATGGGCTTGAACCAACGACCCCCTGATTAACAGTTAAAAAATGTAAGATTTTGCGATATTATGTTTAAGTGGATTTGGTTGATTCACAGAAAGTTAGTAACTTTGCAGCAGTTTATGATACTCCATGAAATTGGGTAATTACGAGAATAGATAACCAAAATTTGTTCAGACGAATTGTCAATAAATAAAGGGGTTTCAGAAGATTTGAGTGAGTCGAGATAACCAAAATTTGTTCAGATTAGATAAAAAGAGGTAATATGGCAGAAAGAAAGAAGAGAGAAACGATACCCAATTTGGAGTCGCTGACTATGGGTAATTGTACCATCGCATTGACACTTGACACCAGATACAGGGATGAAGATGGCAAGTATCACGCATCCATTCGTTTCACGGTAAATGGGAGCCGGTACTTTTTCCATTTGGGATATAAGTACTCGGTAGAAGAGTTCGACGCTATCTGTAAATCGGATGGGCGTGGACGTGGCGGCAATCAGAACCAGAACTATATCGAGAAAACTCATTTGATGGAAACTTATAGTCAATATGTAGGACTTGTCCGTGATATGTATAATAAAGGTACATTGAAGTCTGTTGATAACATTCGTTCTGTGATAACTGGACGTATCTCGACCTATGGGGATTCAAAGGAAAGTTCTGAATCATATGCGAATTCGTTCATCGGTTTGTGGAATGAGGTTATCTCGCAGAAGAAGGCAAGCACAGCAGAGACCTACCGTAATGCCCGCGATTGTTTCATAAAGAGCGGTGTGTATAATGCGAAGGACGGCTATAATGTTGGTGTGGATAAAATTCAGGCATGGATAGCCTACATGAAGAAGATGAAATACACACAAACGACTATCGGATTCTATCTTCGGGCCATCCGAGTTGTGTTCAAGGCTTGCATTAGCAACGGTTATATGCTGGAAAAAGACTATCCGTTTAGTGCATCAGACCCATTGAAAGTTAAGATTCCATCTGGATCTTCACGTAAGGCTGATTTCCTAACCATTGGCCAAATGACAGAACTGTATGAGTTCTATGTCAATGGTGAGATTCCCAAAGAATATAAACACCCAGACGAGATGAAGCAGAGTCTTGGTATGTTCCTGGCCCAGTATCTTTGTAATGGATGCAACCTTTATGATTTAGCTTTGCTACGCTATGATGACTATTACGATATATCCGAGCACAAAGCCCTCCGATTCTTCCGTCATAAGACGAAAGATCACTCAGAATCGGGTTCAGAGGTGATAATCCCTATTATACCGCCGTTGAAGAAGATATTAGACGAGTTGGCTGCTCCTGTTGAGAAAGGCGCATTGGTATTTCCATTCCTTCTTGGCGAGGGTGTTGATCCTGACAGCAAGAGTGCCAGGGACAAGATACATCAGGAGAATCACAACGTAGCAGACAGAGTGAAGAAGATAGCAGAGATAATAGACTGGGATATCAAACCGTCTTCCACCTTTGCCCGTCATAGCTTTGCTACGAATCTGAGTCGCTCTAAAGTTCCGATGGATTATATCAGCTTTGCAATGGGCCACTCACTGGGGAATAAGGGACAGATAACCAAGCGGTACATATCACCCTATCCCATAGAAGAACAGATGCAATATAACTCTTATCTTCTGGATCTCTCAGAACTGAAATCACTACGCCAGAAGGACATGACCAAAGAAGAATTGGTCAAGATGGTCAAGGAAACCATGACAAAGGAAGAGTTATTAAGCCTGCTGTTAGGTAAGTAAATGACTAAAAAACGAGAAAAGATAGGTTTAGTGTGCCAAGATACAAAGAAAAGTCGTACCTTTGCACCATAATATATAATAAGGTATAAGGAATTCATGGCAAATCGGAAATACAGATACGAGGATATGCAACCCGTGTTAGAACGGTTGTTACAGGATAAGGAATCGGATGAACTGGAGTTTAAAACGGCTGCAGGTGGATTCCCCAAATCCTTTTGGTCAACCTATTCTTCATTTGCCAACACGAATGGTGGCGCTATCGTCTTCGGTGTGAAAGAAAAAGATGAAGAACTCATTTTAGACGGTTTGGACGAATCACAAATTGCCAAGCTAAAGCGTGATTTCTTCAATGGTATGCACAGCAAGCAAAACATAAATATTGCATTGCTAAAAGAAGATGATGTGTTTGATGTCGAGTTTGGCGGAACCCATTTCCTTGTTTTCTATATTCCACGGGTAGATATTAGTCTGAGGCCTGTATTTTGTGGCTTAGACCCTTATACTGGTACTTATCGACGTGACCTTGATGGCGATTATCATTGTTCACGCGAAGAAGTCAACAGTATGTTTGCCGATGCCAACCTTGCAAGCCCGGTAGATGGACGAATCCTGAAGAACTTTAGCAAGGATGATTTAGATCCTGCCTCAATCCAGCAGTATCGCCGTCGTTTTGAGCAATGGAATCCTGACCATGTATGGAATTCATTGCCTGAAGACCAGTTCTTGGAAAAACTCAATGTGTTTAGGAAAGATAGGAAGACTGGCGAATATGGACTGACCTACGCTGGACTGCTGATGTTTGGCACCTACAGCGCCATTATGGATGAGAGTCCCAACTTCTTCCCAGACTATCAGGAGATTGTCGATAAGGATAGCCGTTGGGTGAACCGCATTTGCCCTGATGGTAACTGGGAGTCTAACTTATTCCAGTTCTATAGTAAGGTATTGCCCATCCTCCAGAACTTCCTGCCCAAGCCTTTCATTTTGGAGGATAACCAGCGAAAGACGGAAACGCCTGCTCATGTCGCAGTCAGAGAGGCACTATCCAATATGCTGGTTCATGCAGATCACACGGAAAATGCCACGTTGAATGTCTATAAGTATCCCAACAAGATGGTGTTCTCCAATCCTGGCACCATGCTTATCTCTCCCAAGCAATTCTACAAAGGAGGTGAAAGCATCTGTAGAAACAAGTACTTACAGACCATGTTCACCTTCCTTGGCTCTGCTGAAAAAGCTGGCAGCGGTGCCGACAAGATTATTCACGGTTGGGAGAAACAGAACTGGAAGCGACCGTATATCGTTGAGAGAAGTCGGCCCAATAAAGTGATCCTTACCATGTCTATGGAGTCTCTGTTAGATGAAAATGTCAAGAATGGGCTGATAAGATTGTTTGGTGGACGAGTTGAACAACTGCCACGACCACAGCTGACAGCATTATCAATGGCATATTCTGAGGAAGAGATTACCAACGAAAGACTGCAATATGCCTTGGACATCCATCGTGCCGACATCACTAAGATGCTTAGTGATATGTGTGCAGCTCATTTGTTGGAAGCCTCAGGTCATGGACGAGGTACCAAGTATCATGTTTATGGTGTTAAACTTGCAAGCTATACAGGAAACCTTGCAAGTTCTGGCGAAAACCTTGCAACCTCAAAGGAAAACCTTGCAAGTCCAGATGAGAATCTTGCAACCTCAGAGAAGAACCTTGCAAGTTCAAAGAAAAAGAGGTTTTCCAAATTAGAGATAGAGAAACTAATCCTTGACTTCTGCACAGAATGGAGAACGATAGAAGACATTGCAACATTCCTTGATAGAGACAAGAACTATATAAGAAATGAGGTTTTGCCACATTTGACTGATAAGTTAGTAAAAATGTACGAAAACGTTCCAAACCATCCGAGGCAGAAATACCGGGTGAATAGAAAGGATTAATATGAGTAAATGGATAAATGATCGTGCATGGACTGTGTCCATGTGTATATGCTATGTTCTTTGTTCTATCATCTTGATTGTTGCGGGATATAACTATACAATGAGTATTATTGGCGAAACATCTTCTATTATGAAGGTGGTCTTGTTTATATGCATTATCTTGTTTGTGGGATTTGGTGTATCTATGGTTTTCTCTATCTTCATAACACCCCTGAGCGAACTTTTAAGTCGGTTGTTGTGGTATTTGTTCCGCCTGAAGACGAAAAAGGCCATCTCTCCAGACATAGATGCTATGGCAGAAGATATTGAAACCGACAACGCAGCCAATGATACGAATATTGGGGTTGTTTCTGAACCTGATGAATGTAAGGATACTATAGTTACGAGTATTGATGATTCTGTTAGAGAGTCTTTAAATGCAGAATTTATGAGTGAATACGTCAGGGTAGAATATAGGAATTTGCCTATCTATGATGTATTTGAAAGTCTTTTTGACCAGGAAAAGAGTGGTGCATTTGCTGCTCGT
>JAEEGH010029532.1_pt1 | contig 10708 bp, 9 predicted proteins | sample 9134181 | NCBI WGS metagenome assembly JAEEGH01 (sample SAMN16246544, study PRJNA631951) | gut metagenome | biome: gut microbiome; feature: rumen; material: DP-attached | host: Bos | place: Iran: Karaj | collected 2018-10
TGTTCTTTACCGTGCAGCCTTCTTTTTTCAGGATGTTGATACCTGTGATATTTGCCGATGCGCCGATAGGAGTGAGGTTTCCGCCGAGTGTCGCGCCGGACAGAAGTCCGAAATAGAGCACAGTGGGATCGATACCGAGCTTCAGCGCTAGCCCCTGGATGACAGGGAGCATCGTCGCAACGTAAGGGATGTTATCGATAAATGCCGAGAACAGAACGCTTCCCCATACTATTACCGTATAGATCAGGAATACGCTGTTTCCGCCCACTGAGGAAAGGAGCTCCGCGATCTTTTCGATGACGCCCATGTTGTTGATGCCTGCGATGACAAGGAAGAGACCGAAGAGAAGTCCGATCGTGTTGAAATCGATCTCTTTGAATGCGCCAACGAGCACCTGCTTTGCCTCGCCCTTGCGCTTGATAAGCGTATAGATGATGCCTACGACAAACATTGAGCAGCAGATGATGCCGTTTATCGTTTCGGGGAATTCGATCGGAACGAAGGATGCTACGATGAGGAGAACTACCGCTCCGCAAAGGAGCCAGGTGGGAACATAGTCCTTTACTTTTGTGCGTTCCTGCTTGGGAAGCGTTGCCGTTTCCTTTCGGAACATCACAAGAAGTATGGCTGCCGAGAGCAGCGCACCGAGCTCTACCGCAAAGAAGATACTGAGTTTTCCCTTATACCAGAAGAAGTTCATGAAGTTCATGTTGGCATAGGAACCGAGCATGATCGCGGTGGTGTCTCCGACAAGCGTTGCCGCGCCCTGGAGATTTGAAGATACAGCGATCGATATGATCATCGGGACCGGATTGATCTTCAGTTTCTTTGCGATGAGGAGCGCAACGGGCGCGATCATGAGCACCGTCGAAACGTTGTCGACAAAGGCGGAAATGACGCCCGCAAAGAGCGAGAGCGCAACTACGGCCCATTTCACGTTCGGCACTTTTTCGATGATGATGTCCGCAAGAAGATCCGGCATCTTACTCTCGGTGAAGAGCGCCACAAGGCCCATGGTTCCCGCGATCATGAGAAGGACGTTCAGGTCTGCCGGGATATTTGTGCTCTCGGGGATCGCTCTGAACGGAAGCATTCCCGAAAGAATGAATATGAGCGCCGACCCTATCGCGATATAAGGACGGTACTTGTCAAAAATGAGCATCAGCACATAGGTGATGATAAATAGAATAAGCGCAAAGATCATGGTTTTCTACGGTTTATACGTATCCTTTCTAAAGCTTCTTTGATTCATGGCATCTATTATAGCATTTAAATGTGACCTGTCAAACGCAGGTTCGGCAAAATAAGGCGTGCTTTTTTACGAATTTTGTGCTTTTTTATGAAAGTTTAATCATTCGTTCAGCCTGTCTGTCTTGTTTGCGGGCGGTGGTTATGATAAAATCAAGGGTGTTGCGATCTGTTTCAGACATATACTAATTTTACCGTACAGGAGGCCGAAAATGGCAACTTTGCTTTTGATCGACGACGACAAGGAAGTGCTTCAGTCAAACAAAAGGTTTTTATCGGAAAAGGGCTATCAGGTATATACTTTCGACGTTCCTGAGGAAGGGATACGCTCCGCGCAAAAACTTAAGCCGGACTGCTTCATACTTGATGTTATGATGCCCGGAATGAACGGTTTTGAGGTGTGCGAGGCACTCAGAAAATTTACCGCCGCGCCGATCATCTTTTTAAGCGGTAAAGGCGACGAAGAGGATAAGATCAAAGGCCTTCTCCGCGGCGGCGACGACTATGTGGTAAAGCCTTTCTCGTTGAACGAACTCGATGCGCGCATAAAGGTGCTCCTCCGCCGCCAGCAGCAGTTAAAGGGCGCGGTACAGCAGAACAAGAGCGTTCTCGTGTTCAAAAACTTAAAGATCGACAAAATAGCTCACAAAGCTTATTTCAAAGGTGAGGACCTGGGCCTCGCGAATAAAGAATATATGGTGCTCTGCTATCTCGCAAGCCATCCGAACAAGGAGATAACATTTGAGGAACTCGGAAAAGAGCTTTTCGGCATGTATACCGAAAACGACCGCCGTTCCGTGATGGTAAACGTGTCGAGACTCAGAAAAAAACTTGAGATAGACACCGAGCTTTTAAACTATATCGAAACGGTATGGTCGAGAGGCTACAAATTTGTCGTGAAGGATTGAGCCTTCCGAAATAACGCATATAAGAGGGTTCTTTACATGGACGGAAAATTTCTGTACAAATTATATGGGATGAATCTTGAATCCGATCTTGAGCTCCCACAGCTGGTGAAACTCCCTTCAGAAGAGGAAAACAAAGGTATTGACGTTGTGATCCGTAAAGGACGTTTTCCCGAAGAACTAAAGCGTGAAAAGTCCTGCTGGTCGGAGATAAAAAAGCCCGTGGCGCTTCTTTCAAACGATACCTGCTATCTTTACATCGAAAACGGTAAAGAGATCACTTACGAACTGAAAGAAAACAGCAAAAACCCTCAGTATCTGGGCTCTTACATCCTCGGCTGGGGAATGACCATACTTCTCTGGCAGCTCGGAGAACTTGGGATCCATTGCAGTTGTGTCGCAAACGAGAACGGTGCCGTGCTCATCAGCGGCAACAGCGGCAGCGGGAAATCCACGGTCACCGCGTTTTTCCTGGATAACGGGTATCATCTCATGGCAGACGATATCGCACGTGTGGTGCTGAAGGAAGACGGAGCCTATGCGTATCCCGCATTCCCTGCACAGAAGTTCTGCAGGGACGTGGCCGTTTCACGCGAGCTTGACCTTGATGAACTGATCCACATAGACGAGGACAAGGACAAATTCCTTGTTCCCTATGAAGGGCCGTTCCCTTTGGGGCCCGAAAAAGTCAGGACGATGGTGTTTCTGACAAAGATCGGCACAAAAGAGCCTGTTTTCCGTGAAATGGTCGGTTTTGATAAATATATGACCTGTCTTAATGCTTTATTTCTTAAGCCGCTTCTTAAAGAGCACCTTACGGATAAAGAAAACGCGGAAGCCGCACTTAAAATGGCCTCTCTTTTCCCGATCTATCTGTCGGCAAGACCGTTCGAGGGCGATACAAAGGCTGAAGTGTTAAATAATCTCAGAGCGCTGCTCTGATATACTTTCGCCTGATCGGAAAAAATACTAACAAAGGAATATAAAATGATCTCTGTAATCAGCTTAAAACGTGCATGCATCCTTTTTGCCGTGCTTCTCCTCGCTCTTGCCGGCTGCGGTACAGGCGTATCGGCCGGAGATGGCACGGACAGTGAGAAAAAAGACGACGGCTACACGATCACCGTGACCGACAGCAAAGGAAATCCCATTGAAAACGTGACAGTCACGGTCTGCGATGATTCCACCTGTATACCGCACACGACAGACAAAAACGGCGTGATAACCTTCACGGCCAAGGAATATCCTTACATCCTCCACGTGATAAAGGCACCCGAAGGCTTTGCAAACGACCCCGAAGAGGATTTCACCTTCCCGGAGGGAAAAAAGAAGGTGACAATACAGCTTAAATAAGCTGACCTGCGCCGGGATAAAATTCCTACAAACTTAATACATTTAGCTAATTTTACTTGACAACAGCTTAAAATTAAAGTAAATTTAAGCTGTTGTTATTTTATTTATATGGGAGCGGCAAAATGGGAAAAAAAGTTAGAATGTCGGATATCGCCGAGCGCGCGGGCGTGAGCGTGGTAACAGTCTCAAAGGCCTTGAGCGACCAAAAAGGCGTGAGCGACGAAATGAAAGCAAAGATCATACGTATCGCATCGGAGCTTGGCTACGAGCGTCATCCCGAGCGAAAAGGGATCTCGCAGAGCTACAATATAGGCGTGATAGTACCGGAAGGCTATATCACAAAATACCAGACCTTCTACTGGCAGCTCTATCAGGAGATAAACACCTCAGCCGCAATGCACAACAGCTTTGTCATGCTCGAGATCATAAACGCCGACGACGAGAACGGAAACGTTCTTCCAAAGCTTGTGAGCGAAAACAAGATAGACGTGCTCATCCCCATGGGCGGCTTCAGAACCGAATATTTAAAATCACTCAGGGAGCGCACGCGTCTTTCCATGGTATTTCTCGATTTTTACGATTCGGAGATCCAGGAAGATGCCGTGATCTCAAACAGTTTTTACGGCACTTTCCTCATCACGAACTATCTCATAGAAAAAGGCGTGAAGCGCATTGCTTATGTCGGAACGCTCCTTTCCACAAAGAGCATCACCGACAGATATCTGGGCTTCAGAAAGGCACTTATGGAGGCAGGACTTGAGCTCCGCGACGACTGGATCATCGATGACCGCCACATGAACCGTGAGTCGATCTATGACATTCCGCTGCCAAAGGATATGCCGGAAGCCTTTGTCTGCAACTGTGATGTCACCGCGGCGCGCCTTATCGATTCTCTTTCAAAGCATGGGCTTAAAGTGCCTGAAGATGTGCTTGTCACGGGCTTTGACGATTTCATCCATCCCGGCGTCTGTGACGTTCCGCTCACGACCTATGCCGTGAACATGGAGGCTATGGCAGAGTCAGCCGTTCGAAATGCGATCAAGAAACTCAACAATATAGAGACTAACAACGGCATCCATCTGATAGAGGGAAAGCTTATAATCAGGAGAAGCGCATGACCGACATAAGATATCTGGAAGACCTTAAAAGTTTTAAGATAGATGTGGCTCACATTTCTTACGTAATGGGGATAGTTGACAAAGAAGGGTTCCTGGGACATGCCTATTTCGGAAAGCATATCGCGGACGATGACGCATCCTACCTCATGCGCGTTTTTGAGCCCCCTTTTACACCTGAAAAAAACGAGCGCGACAGGCTGAGCTTTTACGATTGTTTCCCGTTTGAATACCCGACTCACGGGATCGGTGATTTCAGGGAATCTGCAGTGCGTATCGAGACCGGGTCCGGAAATTACGCAAACTCCCTGACCTTCAGGTCCCACAGGATATATGACGGAAAAGAAGGGATACAGGGCCTCCCCGCGACATGGGGAAATGCGGCAGACACAAAAACCCTTGAGATCACGCTTGAGGACAAGGAAGCGGGGATAGAGGCAATACTGTACTATTCCGTTTTTGAAGGGATCGATGCGGTCGCAAGGCATACAAAGATCGTAAACAAGTCAGGAAAGACAGTATATCTCACAAAAGCGGCGTCCGCGTCGCTTGACATGGACAACCGCGATTTTGACAAAATAACCCTGTTCGGCTCGTGGGCAAGAGAACGCCATATAAACCGGACAGCCGTAAATTACGGCATCCAGGGCATGTGCTCAAGGCGCGGCGAGCCCGGACATCAGGAGCACGCGTTCACCTGCCTCATGGAAAAAAACGCAGGTCAGAACAACGGCGAAGTATACGGCATCGACCTTGTCTACTCAGGAAACTTCCGCACGCTCACAGAGCGCAGCCAGTTTGACCAGGTGAGACTGATGACCGGGATCGACCCGGAGGATTTCAGATGGGAATTAAAAGACGGCGCTTCATTTGAGACCCCGGAAGCAGTGCTTGTCTTTTCCGCAGAGGGTCTCGGCGGGATGTCGAGGACCTTCCACGACATCTACCGCGAACATCTGATAAGAGGATATTACCGCGACAAAAAGCGCCCGATCCTCATAAACAACTGGGAAGCGACCTATTTTGATTTTAATGCCGAAAAGCTTGTAAATATCGCCGACTGCGCTTCAAAGCTCGGCATAGAGATGCTGGTGCTCGACGACGGCTGGTTTGGAAACCGTTTTGACGACAACCGCGCACTGGGCGACTGGTATGTAAACGAAAAGAAACTTGAAGGCGGGCTTAAGAAACTGGCTGAAGAAGTGAACAGGCGCGGGATGAAGCTCGGACTCTGGTTTGAGCCCGAGATGATAAGCCCCGATTCCGATCTTTACCGTGCGCATCCCGACTGGGCGGTGCATGTACAGGGAAGACGCCCGGGCCTTGCAAGAAACCAGATGGTGCTCGATTTTACCAGAGAAGACGTCACAGACTACGTTTATTCTCTGATCAAAAAAGTCCTGCAGTCCGCAAACATCGAATATGTGAAGTGGGATATGAACAGACCGCTCTCCGATATCGGAAGTGCCTGCCTTCCCGCAGAGCGTATGGGTGAATTCCACCACAGATATGTGATGGGCGTATACAAGCTGCAGGAGCGCCTTGTGACCGATTTTCCAAAGCTCCTTCTGGAAAACTGCTCCGGCGGCGGCGCGAGGTTTGACGCGGGAATGCTCTACTATGGCCCGCAGATATGGTGCTCCGACGATACGGACGCGGTGGAACGCCTTGAGATACAGGAGGGGACGGCGCTGATCTATCCGCTTTCCGCTATGGGAGCACATGTGTCCGACTGCCCGAATCATGCCGTGGGAAGGACCACGCCTTTTGAGACGCGCGGTCATGTGGCGCTTTCCGGAACCTTTGGATATGAGCTTGATGTCACAAGGATATCCGAGGAGGACAGAAAGCTCATCCCTCACCAGGTAGAGCTTTATCACCGTTTCAACGACCTTGTGCGCACCGGCGATTATTACAGGATCGCTTCGTTCTCGGAAAATCACGCGTTTGACTGCTGGGAGAGCGTTGCAAAGGACGGCAGTGAAGCCCTTGTTACCTGTGTAAACGTGCGGAAGACCGCAAATGTAAAGAGCAGACGGATAAAACTGTTTGGACTACAGGAAAATGCAAGCTATCGCCTTTTAAACGAAGACGGGAGCGATTTCGTACAGACAATGGGCGAAGAAGGGAAAACACTTTATTTCCACGGTTCGACGCTCATGAATGCAGGTATCAACATCCCCGATACCTGGGGCGATTTCAGGTCACGCCTTATCCATGTAAAACAAGCATAAAAAAGACCGGGAAGCTTTAAACTTCCCGGATTTTTTTATGCCCAGAATCTGTCGAGCAGGTCTTCGTAAGTATCTCTTCTTCGTATCAGACAGTGGGAGCCGTCCGCGCGGACAAGCACTTCTGCAGGACGAAGCCGCATGTTATAGTTTGAACTCATTGAATACCCATATGCGCCTGCGTCAAGCACACAGACGATGTCGCCTTCTTCGACCTTAGGGAGATTTCTCTCCTTTGCGACAATGTCACCTGATTCACAGATGTTCCCCACAACGCTGATCTCTTCGGTCTCTGTGCCGTATACCGCTTTTCCGTTCCTTATGACCTCGATGTCATGCCATGAATCATAAAGTTCCGGACGGATCAGATCGTTCATTCCTATGTCGGTTCCCGCATACTTCTTTCCGGAGTTTGTCTTTACGGCATGCACGCGTCCGAGAAGGACACCGCCTTCCGCGCAGATGTAGCGGCCCGGCTCGGTCTTAAAGAGCGGAACATTTTTCTTCCCTGCCGCATAATCGGAAAGTACCTTGGCGAGTTCCTTTTTATATTCTTCAAGCGGGAATCTTGCTTCGTCATTGAGCTTGTGGTAGGGGATGCCGAAGCCTCCTCCGAAATCGATGAATTCAAGCTCGTCAAAGCTTTCGGAAAGACGCAGGAAATTCTTCACTGCTTCCAGGATGGGCGTTGTGTCAAGGATCTGAGAGCCGACATGCTGGTTGATGCCGACGATGTGAAGTCCGTAACGCTTTGCGATCTCAAAGATCTGCGGAAGGTCTGCCTCTGCGATGCCAAACTTTGTCTTTTTTCCCGCGGTAACGACTTTCTCGTTGTGACCCGCGCCGACACCGGGATTGAGTCTTACGGCACATTTTCCGCCGGGGAAGTGCTTTCCGAAGGTCTCAAGCTGTGAAAGCGAATCTATGCTGAGGATGATACCTCTTTCCACCGCAAATCTCATTTCGTCGGGGCTTACATTGTTTGGGATGAAAAAGATCTTTTCGGCGGGATACCCTGCTTTCTGAAGGAGCAGTATCTCGCCCGGAGACATCGCGTCCGCGTTAAGCCCCATTTCGAGAGCGATCTTTAATATCTCGAGATTTGAATTTGCCTTTATGGAGTAGTTTGCGGTAAAAGGAAAGTTTTCGATGAGACCTTCCATCTCACGCATTCTCTCTCTTAAAATGTTTTCGTTGTAAACATAGAGCGGGCTGCCGTATTCACGTACAAGCTGCTCAGCGTCCGAGTTTCCAAAAAATCCGGTTTCCTCTGTAAATGATCTCATGTCAGGTTCCTCGCTGTGCTGTCTTTTAAAATGGTGACATTTTAGCACAGTAAAGCATTCACGTCAATAGTTGATGATCACAGAGGTTTCCTTTACCTGCACGGCTATCTGCATGTACCTTTCTTCGGGGGCCAGATAAAAGCCCATGACGATACCGTTTCCGCAGTCTGCCTGTACCTTGCTCACCACGCCGGAATTTGTGAGTTTTACTTCAAAGCCCTGTTCTTCAAGCTTTTCCTTTATCGCACCCGGGGTGGACATCAGAGTGAGATCGAAAAAGTGCTTTGAAGTGTCCGAGCAAGTGATCATCGTGATGAATTTGTTCGGTGAATCATAGGCGGGATAAGGCGAAACGGAATAGGAAACATAGCCTTCTCCGGCCGCGCGGGCCTCATCGTACGTGGAATGCCAGTATTCGGTGGTAATGGAGCTCGATTTCGAACTGTAGCCGAGGTAATCGCTTTCCTCGTATGGACGCAGCAGTTCATACTCAAAGTCGCAGTTGTCGTTGATGAGCTTTGCCGTCCTTCTTACGCTCGAGCCACGGCTTCCGCATGCGGAAAGCATGAGCGCCATGCACAGGATGACAGCAATGCAGCATATCCTGCGGGATACCTTCAGATCACATGTCTGTCTCATTTTTCCACCTCCTTCGTCAAAAAAAACTTTATTTGTCAGCCTTGTATCGTTTGAGCGCCTCCTCAAGATCTTCGATCACCTTGGCCTTAAGGCTTTCCGGCGAGAGAATGGTCACGTCCCCGGAAAACTGCACAGCCCACAGTTCCATTGAAAGCGGGCTTGCAAGTACGGAAACGGTCACTTCGTCCTCTGTTTCCGCAGTGAAGGTGAGGTCGCCCGAAAACCAGTCAAACAGCTCAGAGAGGAGCTTTTTGTTCATGCGGAACATCACGCGGACGCTTTCGTCCGAATACATGTAAATATGCTCCGCCATGTGCTTTGAAAGAGAAAATCCTTTTTCAAGCCCCTTTACCTCTGACTCGGGCTTTGCGGGAGTCTCAAGAAGCTTGAGGTTTGTGATGCGGTCTATGCGGAAATGCGTCACCGAATCAAACCAGTCGTTGTTGCAGATGAGATAATACCTGCCGTTCGTCGCTGCGATGTAATACGGATTTACGGTAAAACGCCTGGTCTTCCCGTTCCTTGTGATACGCGGATGCAGCTTTCCGTCGGTGTGGTATTCGAGATAGTTGAACGAAAGCTGCTTCCTTTTTGCGATGGCTTCGTCAATGATATCGATGTTATAGAACAGCTCCTCGTTTTTCTTTGCGGTCGCGGGCACCGTTGTGATGTGCTTTACGCGGGATTTGAAATAAACGCTTGAAAGTCCCTCCAGCTTTTTGATGAGGTCGTTTTTCTTTTTGGCCGGGATGTTTTTTGAAAACAGCAGTGAATCGATAAGGAGTCTGAGCTCTGAATCTGTGATGTCATGGTCATAGCGGAAATTGGTGTTCTGCTGGCTTCTCGGAGCTTCGGGAGAGTCTTCGCCTATCGTGTCGCATGAAATGTCAAAGCCGGCATCCATAAGTATCGTGAGGTTTCTGCGGATGGATTTTCTGTCCGCCGCCATATTGTAATCGCGTAAGAGAAGATCGGAGATCTCTTTGTGCGTCAGCGTGTGTTCCTCATCCGTATAGCGCTTCAGGATCTCAAGGATATAGACTATCAGCAGTTTTTTTGGTTCGTCGGACGTGTCCTGTCTCATAACTCTTTCCTTCCCCTGATATATCTGAATGTTTCTTTTTCGCCTTTTTCCGCGAGCATCACGAGCAGCTTTTCCAGCTTTTTCGCGGTTTCCGGATGTATGCTGTAGTTCTTGTGCGCCCTGTTGAAATATTCAAGCGGAGCCCTGTCATTATAAGCTTTCCGCATATAGACCTTCGAGGCCGCGACCCTGTCGCAGAACATCTCTTTTATATACCTGTCGGGCATCGGAACGGGCGTCATCCTGTGCGTTTCCTTGTTGTAATCGTGCCAATATTCAAAATGGTGTTTGTTCCGCCCCTGGTGGTGCATCCAGGCGGTACTGTACCCAAGCACATCACGCTCGCCCTCATTTGGCGACTTCGTTCCCAGATAGTGCTTCATTCCGGGGATGAATTCGGTGGGCGAGTACTTTGAAAGATCGTGAAAAAGCCCCTGGAAGCCTATCCCGGCCCTGAAGCAGTGTATTATAACGCGATGCCTGTGTTTTGTGATGGTTGCGAAATGTTTGAACGGATGCATACGGAACACCTCTCTTAACATAGATTATAGCCCTTGATGAAGAAAAAATCAAACGGGGGAGGAGAGGAAGAGTTCGATATCTTTTCTTGATTTCCGCTTCACACTTGTATAGAATATCCATAAAACAGGAGGGGGCTTCATGGACGGAAAATATGCTCTTGTAACAGGAACGGATCACGGGATAGGGTTTGAGCTTGCGCGGCAGCTCCTTGGGAGAGGCTTTTATGTCACTGCCTGCAGGGTGAATGAAAATGAAACGGCGATAGATGAACTTTCAAGGCAGCACCCCGGCCGGGTGCAGGTGATCACCGTGGACATAGGAAATG
>JAEEGH010029533.1_pt1 | contig 10707 bp, 3 predicted proteins | sample 9134181 | NCBI WGS metagenome assembly JAEEGH01 (sample SAMN16246544, study PRJNA631951) | gut metagenome | biome: gut microbiome; feature: rumen; material: DP-attached | host: Bos | place: Iran: Karaj | collected 2018-10
GCCCGCAATGCGCGAAATCGTCGCCGCCGGCGAATTTTCCATTGCCGTAATCGGCAGACCGCTGATGGACAACGTCTTAGGCGGTTGGGGAACCGTCAGTTCAGGTTGTGGTTCGACTGGAACGACCAGTTTGGGCGACGCCGCTTCGGGCATGGGAACCGCCTGCGTCTGATGCGGCTTCGGCGGCGCAATGGTCTCCATCTCTTCGCCGTCCAGCCCTGCACCCGTCAATGAGATGATGACGTGCACACGGCCGAAAATCAATTCAAGTCGTTTGTCAACCGTCAGATGCGCCGTCCGTTTCAACTGATAGTAGATGCCGTTCGTGCTGCCTTTGTCATCCAATTGCACCATGCCGTCCGGATCGACGGTCAGTTCGGCGTGCAGGCTGGATACGGAACCATCCGGAATCACGATGTCGCAACTGTCGCCGCGACCGATCGTGCATGGATATTCCGTAATGCGGAAATCCGTGACCACCTGTCCTTCAATGCGATAGCGCAGGTATCGCACCGTTGAAGCCGCCTGTTTTGTTGTATCAATATTCTCACTCATGCTTATCTCTGTCAATGCGCCTTGTTGTTCGAAGTCTTTTTACTCTAATTATAATATATATCCAATTGACGTAAAAAGTCACTCTATCCGTAAAAAAACATTATAGATGGGATTCTAGGATTCTAGAATTCTAGCCACTAGCCACCGGCCGCGCTGGAGCGCAGCCCTCCCGCCTAACCACTAATCACTTCATACGAACTTTGCGGGCCGTCAAAATGCGCGATGACGGTTGTGCCGTCAGCGAAAGTCGTTTTCAGCGTGCCTTTGACGACGCCTGGTCCGTACCATGCGCGGTCTTCGACCACCACGTCGTCGCCGATTTCATGACGGACCATTTCGCTCGTGAACGTCTTGCGCAACTCTTTGGAAAGACGCAGGCTTTCCGCATCGAAGCCTGTCGGCAGCATGCCGTACAGGAAGGAATACGTGATGTATTCCTTTCCAATCGGGCCATAGGCCCCTTCGCTTGAATACGATAGAATTGAATCGTGGAAGACCAGCTGCCAGAACGGCACGGGCACGGGCGGCTCGCCGCCCGCACCATGTCCTGACATCGCATAGCCTGCGAACGCCCCAAGATTCACGATATCCGCAAGGAAATCGACCGGACCGCCTTCCGTCGTCACGGTGCCATACTGTGAAGCAATGTAGCTCAACACCTTACGGCGTTCGTTCGCATCTTCATGGCGCGACATCGGATGGTCTGGATGATGGCAACGGTTCAACGCCGAACAGCCAAATACATCAATATAGACGCCGCCACGGCCGACAATTTTTACAATCTGCGGAACATCCCGTTGCGCATATTTCATGGCCTGTTTCGTGCAGAGAATACGCGCTCTGCCACCACGCCAGATACCGCCGCGTTGATAACCGCCGTCAATCGTCCGGACAACATCCGGCCAGAAATCCTCCGGGCTGTTGCGATACATGTCTATGTAGTTGTCGTGCACAGAGTAAATGTATCCGTCCGACAGGTTTCTTGCATATTCCGCCATGGCCGTGAATTGAGCCGCCGTGCCGCGTTCGGGATTCGGAGGAAGCCTCGTCGGATAGCCGCTATCGTAACCGAAAAGATTCCAGCCTGTGTTATAGACACAAACGCGATCAAATCCTGCCGCTTTCGCCGTATCGAAAATCTCTTTCGCCGTCCAATCATTCGGCAGGCCTTCATACTGATTGCCGTCCGGACGATTGATGTACAGACTGTAGCTGTGCGGCTTCGGCGACGTTTCTGTCGAATAGACGTTATGCTTCCAAATGACCGAACCCACAAGCTTCTCCGCCTCAGGCGATTCCGCCATTTTCTGTTTGTATGTCTTGAACTTACCGCGCCGTTTCATCACACCGCGATACCATTTCGCCATTTCATTGTAGTTTTCACCAACTTTAAATGACTTGAAATGAATATCATGTGGTTCGTTACCGATATCTTTTTCATAATCGAACACAAAATCGAAACCCGCGCGGTTTTTTCGTTGATTGACCGTAAATACAGGAAACACATCCCAAGGATAGTCTGAATAGAAGGCGATTCCCGCGCCATTTTCGCGGAACAGACCACCCACTACCATCGTTGTATAATAGCCTCTGCCATAACCATATTGGACGCTGAATGAATCCGTGCGTGGGAAACGGTACAACGATCCATAACCACATGGAAGCAAAGCAGTTCCCTTTTCACTGGAATCCATCGCCATCAAATCCGGCAGTACCGTCACACACTGTTCCTCTTCGTCCAACCCGTCAATCGGCAACATTGTGAAGACGACTTCATCATCCTGAAAACGGAATTCAAAACGATATGTCAAATCCGGCGCGGGCTCTGGCTTGTTGTATGGATTGGCCGGAAAACGACCGTAGAATTTCATGTTGTCCAGACAGATAGACAGCTTGTTATCCGTGCTTTCAATAGACACTCTGCACCGTTCCAAGAGATTGTACGCGTAGTAGTTACCGTATGACATCCGGAATGGATCCACCGTTTTCCAGACGCCGCCATTCCTGCGGTCCGTCAAAGTAATGCAGGATGCATCATCTGATACTTCAACCAACCAATAATCATTTTGAATTTGCTTCATGATTAGATTTATATATTTTTTTGAGCTTCAAGACCTTCCTGAACAATCACTTACTTGATCAGTTTCATAGGCGTTCTCGCCTGGCGGAAATCTTCCTCCGCAAAACGGAAGTCCTGCTCTGCGCCATGTACAAAATACGTGTATTTAAGGGCTTGGAACTTGTCGGAATAGAAGCCAAGCTGGCCGAGATTCTCACCATCGCCATCCCAGAACGCAATAGTTCCGAACACACCGTCTTCAGCTGCGACACATGTCTGCGACCAATCTTCGCCTTTCAATGCGAACCATTTAGGATTCTTGTTGGCGCCGTAGATACCAGAGGCTTGTTTTCCATCGCCCATGTGCGCTTTGAAGCCTTTGTCGTCCAAATAATCCGCCTCACGGCAGTAGAATCCGCGCGAATATAGACCGCCTTGTGCACGTTCCAAACTTGCCAAAACGACCATTCTGCCTGGATACAGGAAATACCGTTTCTGATAACGGTTTCCATTCTTAAGCACTTTGTCCACAAATACTTCCGTCACGGCAGAACCGCTACGGACAACTTCAAAACGCTCCAGTTTCGCCTGTTCTTCGCGGGCCCAGCCCGTCTCTCCAGACGACACCAGCAGGCAGCCCATGAAATCCTTTCCGCCGTTGTAGCGGCGACCAGGCGCCCAGTCCATGATCGTTCCGTCACGGAAACCAACCGAATATGTCTCGCCATGATAAACAAGTTCCCCTTCGGCAGGACCGACATACAACGTCATGCCCAACGGCGCATAGCCGGGCTCCTTGCCCTGACGCGCAACGATCATGAATTCGACGCGCGTGTTCGCAGGCGCGCTGAACGAAAATTCAAGGCGGCCCCATAGGTTCGTCTTACCGTCGAATCCTTCATCCGGATCGAACTGCGCGAATTTCACCTGCGTCCAGTTGCCATCGTCCCGTTTTTGCATCAAATGGACGTCTTCAGGATGGAGAATGCCCTCGCCATGATGGCATATCTCCCTCAGATCCAGTCGCATGGAAATCGGTTCCAAGACGCGCGGGCTATCTCCCGTATCCAACGTGAACGTCTTCCGCAACGGATAACGGTTCATCGCCAACGCCACATCCTGCCGCACACTCAGAACATTGTTATTGGCAAGTAGCTCAGGCTTGTCGCCTGCCACAACGAAAATCAGCGTATGTTCGCCGCCCAGACGGAGCGGATCCACCTTCATCGTGACGGGCAGCTTTTCGCCGCCAGCCAACTTCTTGAATTCCATTTCGGCAAGCTTACGGTTAGGCGCCACTTGATCGGCATACATCGTCAGTGTGCCGTTCGCCATCACCGTACCGCAGTTCTCTACAACGAGTTCGCATGTGCCTAGCGAACGCCCCGTCCAGACGCCAGCCGGCATGATGCTCTTCAAACTCACCGCTAGATCACAGGCCTGAATGGCCGTCCCCCAGAGGATTTCATAATGACCTTCCTCTGGGAACGTCATCTGCCCCGCGCCTTCGGTCAGTGAAACAGCGACGTTCACATGCTTCGTGCGTTGCCCCTGTTCGTCCAACTGATAGACGGTGTATCCATCTGCAAATGCACGCGTTATCCAATTGGCCGTAATGCTCAGCACATCGCCCTTCAGCCGCGCCATCGCATTCCAATCGCTAACTTTCCAAATCTGCTGCACGCTTTCCATACCGTCCTTCAACGGTGTGCGGCGAACATAGAGCAAATCATCCGTCTCGACGGCGTTGACCACATAATCGCCTTCGACAACGCGATAGTCCGTCAGTTTCGTGCTGGAAACGACGAAGCCGTCCGGTGGCAATACAACACGACGTGTTCCGACCGTCACCGTGCGGTCTTCAGTGCCCAAATTCGCCACAGCCGCCGTGCCGTCCGCAAATTCCGTCCGTTGAACGAGACGGTCCGAACTGAGATATTCATGGTTGGTCATCTCATGGTAACCGACCGTTTCATGCATCTTCGTCGTCTGGAAATACGTCTGGAGGAACAACTCGTGGTCGTTCTCCCACGTTTCACCACGGCCGATCCAATACATGGGCATCGTGCCGTAGAGGACGTTGAACGCGGCTTTCCGCGTAATCGTCTCAGGCGCAGCTTTGTAGAGATAGTCCAGCGAATCGCCCCAATACCATGTCGACACGATGCAATCGTGGAAGACAAGCTCCCACAACGGGATGCGTGTTTCGCCGCCAAGGCCGTACTTCATGTAGCGGTTGAAACCGCTGTTCTTATCCGCTGGATCGTACGGCTTGTCAGGATTCCACAAATTGTGCTCTTTCGTCTTCGGGCGGAGCAGATGGCCCGCCGGCCACGAATAGGCCCCACCGGACATCATCCCTTCCAAATAATGCAAATCACGGACGCCCCACCAACGGCCATGCTCGCCGCCAGTCACCAAATTCAAATCCCGCGCAACGTATTTCAGCAGTTCTTCGCCGCAAATTCGTTTCATCGTCCTGTCCAACGGATGTTCCGGATCGTAGCATTCGTACAGGCCTTCCGCCGTCGTCACGTCGATGAAACGCGCATTGTAAGGACGTGCGTCCAAATCCGGCGGAATCGTCTGTTTGGCCGTCTCCACCCACAACGCAGGGCAACGTTTCATGTACTGCGTCTTCTTGTCAAACGTAAGCCACGCTTTCATCCGTTCGCCGTTCGCAAGCTGCGTGCAGTCTTCCGGAATGCGGCCGCGATCGTTCTTGACCTTTTCACCTTCCTTCAACGGCGTGATATCCGTATAGTTATCGTAACGCCCTGTCAGATAGCCCATGTCGTTCATGGCCTGCATGACCGCAGCGCTCGGCGCGCCGTTGATGAGCAGCTTCTTCAAGCCTTCCGAATACGCCTTTCGAGCGAAATCGTCCAAATTGTTGCCCCAGATGTTCGCGGCACCGATCAGCTTATCGACGTTTGGATTCGCCTTCGCTTTCTCAAACAGGCTGACCAAATAGCCCTTTTGTTGGTAGATCTCCCGCCAGCGTTTCGCCAATTTCACATAACCGCCCACATTGACAAAATGGAAACGATATTCGCGCCGTTCCGCACCGAATACACCGCCTGCACGCGGCCGCCAGATCAGCTGCGGGACATGCGTCACCGCGTCGTCGGTCTCAACACGGTTCATTTTGATCACGGCATCGTCCGGATGGTCGAGTATGAGCGAATAGCCGCGACCTTTCGGGCCATCGACAATGCCGATGAACGGAATGTCCAGATTATGCCCTTCCAACGTTCTCTTCGGGAATGGGTCTTCCGAAAGTGAATAGATGTGGCCGTCCGAATAGTCCGCCACGACCAATGACGCGCCAGGCGTCACCAACATGAAGCCATTGCGCGCCTTAACGCTCTTTTTCATCTCCGCGCCATTCACGGCATCACCGCCGACAAGAGCTTCAGAGAAATGCAATTCGTCGCCATTTTCAATCCAACAGCTGACGATGCGTTCCGGCTGTTCCGGCAACCGCTCTTTCCAGCTCGCGCCGACCGCGCCTTCCCATGTCGTAAAGTCATGGATAACCTCCTGCGCCTCAGCAGATTCCGATGGAATGTTTCCATCTCCACCCGTCAAAACTAACAACGCAAACGTTTCTGACTGCGAATGTACCCAACCTCTTGGATAGTAAATCTGTCCGTCACGACCATTTGCGCTATCCGCGTCATTGATGCCCACGGCGAAACGGACGTTACCGCCTTGCTTGCAGTCCAACGGGAACTGGACGCGAATCCGATAGCCGCCGTTGACAACCGTCGTCTCTGCCTCAGCGGCGACCGTCTTGCCGTTCCCATGAATCCATAACGGCGACTTGCCCGCGACGGGACGCACGGCATACTGCGTGTCGTTCACCCAAAACTCCACGCTGTCTTTAAACCACCAACTGGCCTCTTCCAAAGTGGCAGGAATGAACGTATCATCCTGCACGTCAACCTGAAACAGTAATCCCTGCGGATTCCAACCAATCCACGCCGTCGCGGAACAATCATGGTCGTCCGTCACGTTTCTTCCGTCCTTCGTCGTCATTTTCGAATCGAGCCGCCATTTCAAGCCGTTTTGCATGAGGGCGTTCCAATCTCTTGCCGCCACGGGCTTTACGGCCTCCTGTTGGGCAACCGTGCTTTCTTGCGGCGGTTGCCGCCATGTCTTTCCCGTACGGTTATCCGTCACGAGTATCTCCGCGTTCTTTCCGCGAATCAGCACATCCAGATCGCCACTGCGTAGATGCCATTCCTGCCCATGCGATTCACATGCCACAATGGCCAACAAAAGCAATATCATCCAAATCGACCGTTTCATGATCTTTTCCTTCATATTTTCTTTTAATTATGGTAATGACAATGACACATTATAAATTATACTCCAACAATCAGCCATTTTCAACATCCGCCACCAGTTTCGCGTCATTTCTCAATTGCTTTTCACAACGGACGGTTTAGATTATCCCAAACCAATCATTCCAAACCATCCATGGGGCTTCGCCACGACGCTGTCGGAGGCCCTTCATTTCCATGGACATGACAACCATGCGCATCAAACCATTCCTCCTCCTTCTTGCCATGAACATCGTCGCTTTTTCCGCTGAATCACTCGACTTGGGAAACTTCCAGAAGACGCCTTGGCACGGCATGCAAGCCGTCGACGGCCCATGCCCCGTCCCATTGCCGCAAGGCCTCGCTCCAGACACGCCTGTCGCATGTTGGAAAGATCTTCCTAAAAATCCGACGTTGATGGCTCCGAAAATGCCTGAAAACCTTTCAGGCTACACGCATTTCAATTTCTGGCTGTATTCCTCCAAAAAGAACAACCAAGGCATCACCATCTATTTCGATTCGGAAGATCCGAAATCGGAAGGCGGCGACTATTACTATTACCACCTAACGGTTGATTGGGAAGGTTGGCGGTATTTCCATCTTTCCACCACGGATGACATCGGAATATCCCGCAAACCGCTCGGCTGGAACCACATATCCGCTCTCCGTTTCCACACGACCGGATGGGGCCATGAGCCGATTGCTTCCTCTCTTTTCTATTTCGCCGGCATCAGCATGACGGCTTCGTCCCTGCAATTTGACGTGACGGACAAGCAGACCGTCGCCACGCCCACGCTCGCCATGGATGCCACACTCGTCTTCAAAAATGACGGCGAAGTCCCGCGAGAAATCACCGTTTTGATTAATGAAAATCCGGAAAACATTCAAATAAAGGGACTTCCTGACAAGCCGTTCGCTCTGCCTGTCGGCGAAGAAGTGACGCATCGCATTCATTTACAGCTTCCCGAAGGGAAGACCATGGCCCCCATGCAAAGCGCAAGCGTGAGTATTCTGGCCAAATCAAACCGCCCCGCAGACAATGTCATCACGCAGGAACTGACGATTACGCAACCACTTGTGCTTCAGAATCATCCGCGTCTTTTTGTGACGTCGGATGATATCAAACGCCTCAACGACCGCGCGGAAAGGCTTCCGTGGGCGAAAGAGACGCGTGATTCCTATATCAAATACGCGGAACGGATTATCACAGAGCCATTAAACATTCCGACGATGGAAGCTCAATGGCCCCATCACTATGTCTGCAAAAAATGCGGCGTCGGCCTGCGCCATGTCGATGGCAAACACACCTGCCCGAAATGCAACGCCGTCTATACGGGCTGGCCGTATGACCAAGTGGTCGCTGGCGGCGTGCACGGCAGCAATTGGAGCAAAGTGAGAACGTTAGGCATCGCATACGCCTTTTCCGGCAAGGAGGCCTATGCGGAAAAGGCCCGCGAATATCTACTCGCCTACGTGGAGCGGTATCCGAAATTCAAATACCATAACATCTACAACATGCCGACCCGTTCAGGCGGCCGCGTTTTCTCACAGACGCTGGACGAAGCCGTCGCCGTCATCCCCTTCGTATGGGGCTACGATCTCGTCCACAACAGCCCATGCTTCTCAGCAGAAGATCACAAAGCCATTGAAGACAAGCTGTTCCGTGAAATCGCCATCACCATCCTACGCCATGACGCAGGCATCAGCAACTGGCAGACGTGGCACAACGCCGCCGTCGCCGCAATTGGTTTCACCATCGGCGACCAATCGCTCATCCAGAAGGCCATCTTCGGCAAAAGCGGCATGCTATTTCAATTCAAAAACAGCATCCTGAAAGACGGCTTCTGGTTTGAAGGAACCGCTTCCTACCATTTCTATTCCCTTGATGCTTTGATATTTACGGTCGAATCCGCCCTTCACGCGGGGCTTGATTACACACACAATCCCGCCTTCGTCTCCCTCTTCGACGCGCCACTCTACTACGTCACGCCCGAACTCACCTTCCCTGCCATAAATGACGGCGACGTCATGCAGCTCCGCAACATGAACAGCTACTACGAATGGGCCTTCAACCGCATCGGCAAGCCCGAATATGCCTCCATCGCCGCCTTCAGCAACCGCAAAGGCGAACGACCGTTCTTCTTCGGGGCCGATGAACTTCCAAAAATCGACGTTCTCTCCCTTAAGAGCCGTGATTTCAACGGAATCGGCGCCATGGTCATGCGGCAGAACTATGCAGATGGACGGCCCTCCGCATATGTCCATTTCGACTACGGCCCCCACGGCGGCGGCCACGGCCATCAGGACAAACTCGCCCTCAACGTCCACATGGCAGGAAAGCTCCAGGCTCCCGATCCGGGCCGTCTCGCCTATGCCGCCCCCATGCAGAACGCATGGTATCGCCAAACAGTCGCCCACTACACCGTCGCCATCGACGGCAAATCACAGGCCGCCACGACGGGTAAGTTGCTCCGTTTCACGGAGAATGACGAATTCTGCTTTGCGCAGGCTGAAAGCACCGCCGCCTATCAAGGCGTTCTTCTCCACCGAACCGTCGGACTATGTGATGGCGTCCTCTTCGATGTCTTTGACGTCGAATCCGCTACCGACCATGACATCGATCTCAACTTCCATAACTTCGGCACATGGAAACCATGGCTTCAGACGGAACTGACGGAACCGCCCCATCCCGCCGGCGACAAAGACGGTTATCAACATATTGCAAAACAACAATATGCGAAAACGAACGATGCATGGGCCGTCGATATCGATAACCAAGGCACGACCGCCCGTTTCGTCATGAACGCAACACCGGACACAGAACTCTTTTTCGGAGAAGGCATTGCGAACAATCCGCCAACGCCCTGCCCGATGGTCGTCATCCGCCGTCATAGCCGTTCCACGCGTTTCGTCAGTTGCATCGACTATCGTCCTGCCAGTATGAAGCCACGCGACATCGCGATTGAACTACCGCAAGACTACAAACGCGATAATCCTGAAATCCATCTGACTATCGATGGCGTGAAGCATGTAATTAAGCCATAACTCACGGCCACGCAAGAGGATCACGCAGGAGCGTGATCCTCTTCTTCTTTAATCCCCAACGCCTCGGTTGCGGTCTTGAAATGCATCTTCGCGAATGCCGCCAAGCCTTCCGCACCAAGCTGTTGCGCTAAAATTTTGGCAGTCTCCAACACCTGCGTACCAGCGCCTTTTGGCAACGGCATGCCCGCTTGTTCGCTCAACGCTTTCATCCTTTGAACGAATTCCGCGCGGGCCAAAATGGATGCCGCCGCAACCGCCACATCCGCTTCCGCCTTCGGATGCTGTTCAAGCTGGATTTGACGGCCACGCGATTGCAATGCACGCTGAACCGTCGTGGCCGACTGCGCAAACTGGTCGGAAATCGCCCGCGGGCAATTCGGCACTTTTTCCAAGACGTTTTCCAACGTTTTTGCATGGCCCCACGCCAGTAGTCGATTCAGATTGCCGATGGACGCATAGAGGCGGTTGTAAGTTTCCGGCATCAAGACGATAATATTAAATCGTCCCGCCGCCTCCTTTCGTATCAAGTCAGCCAATTCGAATATCTTACGTTCCGTCTTGATCGTTTTGGAATCCGCAACGCCCGCCTGCAAAAGACGACGGGCCATCGCACCTTCCGTATAACAGCAAGCGACGACCAATGGTCCGAAAAAGTCGCCCTTCCCGCTTTCGTCGATGCCCGCATGCGGCAGAAACATGGCGGGGTCTTCGACCTCCGCC
>JAEEGH010029534.1_pt1 | contig 10707 bp, 10 predicted proteins | sample 9134181 | NCBI WGS metagenome assembly JAEEGH01 (sample SAMN16246544, study PRJNA631951) | gut metagenome | biome: gut microbiome; feature: rumen; material: DP-attached | host: Bos | place: Iran: Karaj | collected 2018-10
TTTTAAGAAGAAGTATCTGATCATTCATCTTTTACCGCCTCCAGGAATACTTCCTCAAGGGTCTTTTCACCGATGAGTTCTTCTACATTTCCGTTAGCGATTATCTGACCTTTCTTGATGATGGCAATCTTGTTGCAAAGTCTTTCTGCCACATCAAGCACATGGGTAGAAAAGAATACCGCACTTCCGTTTTCACACATCTCATGCATAATCTCTTTTAATGTAAAAGCAGCCTGAGGATCGAGCCCCACAAAAGGCTCGTCCATCACAAGAAGTTTTGGCCTGTGTATAAGGGCACCTATGATGGCAATCTTTTGTTTCATACCGTGTGAATATGAAGATATGAGATTCTTAAGAGCATCGGATATACCAAAACGCTTCGCATAGTCTGTGATCTTTGCTTTTCTCTCCTCACTGCTTATTCCGAATGCATCCGCCACAAAATTCAGATACTGGATACCTGTGAGATTCTCGTAAAGATCTGGATTGTCAGGAATATACGCCGTAACTCGCTTGCATTCCATTGGCTCATCCTTGACTGAATGTCCGTCGATCAGGATCTCGCCCTCTGTGAAATCAAGGACTCCTACGACTGCTCGGATTGTTGTGGATTTACCTGCGCCGTTGTGGCCAATAAAGCCGAAGATATCGCCACTTTCAACTGTAAGTGATACGTTGTCAGCAGCTTTTTTGCCTTCCTTGTAAGATTTGGAATAATTTTTAATCTCAAGCATTTCTTTATACCACCTTCCCATAATTGGTAAGTAAATCATATAGCGTTAATGTTTATACTAATATAGTATTCACTGATATTGCCGTATTAAACACTGATTATGGCAAAATAGCCGGCTTTAATCTTCTTCCCTTTTGTAATTCTTCCCTAAGTGCTCTGGCCATTTCATTTTCATCCTGAGAAACCATCGCATTATCTCCGTTTCCATAGATGCTCCTGTAATAGACGTCAAATACCGCTTTTACTGATGCTTGATACTCTGTTGGAGCTATTTCCACATAATCAGATAAAAGACCTCTCTCGATAAAATCTCCGGTATATTGCTGCCTTAGGAGCTTCTTGATAGACTCAACATCCATAGCGAGCTTCTTTTCCGGTGTTCCGTGCCTGTATCGAAGGCTCCTTATGGCAATAGTTCCCAGTATCAAAAGAACTATCAATAAAACTACGCTGAGAGAAACAATGATTACTACGCTAAGTACCTGCGTTGTAGTCTGAGTGTTATCCTCTTCTTCCGGCTCAGTTTCCTCAACTTCAGGTATTTCCGGAATATATTCTTGCTCTTTTGAAACCGGTTTCTCAATTACTGTTTCTGCTTCTTTGGCTTTTCTATGCCATGTAAAGTCAGTTGCCGTCATATATGCGCTTGTAGGCTCAAAAGGAACCCATCCGATATTCTCGAAATAAGCCTCTGGCCATGCGTGGGCACAATCACTTCCAACAATATAGGAGTCCTGCTGTTCAAAAGGATATGCATATCTGTAGCCCACAGCTACCCTGGCAGGAATTCCAGCGAGCCTTAGCAGCATTACCATGGAAGACGTATAATGAACACAATAGCCTTTTTCTGTTTCAAAAAGGAATCTGTCGGCTATATCAGCCATACCCTGGGCTGTGCTCATATCTGAATCAGGGTTATGACCTCCAACAGAATCAGTGCTATAGGGATATTGTCTAAGATAGCTTTCGATAATCCTACATTTCTCATAATTACTATTGGTTCCAGAAGTCAGCTCTTTTGACAGCTCTATCATCCTGGTGGTAGCGCCAGACGTATCGGTATAAGCCGCTTCCTTCCAAGGCTCTTCCTCTAAAACTTCCTCATAATCCTGCTCACCAATAACTCTGACTAGCTCAATCCCATAAAGCTCCCACATGTAACTATCCGCCTCAGCGTAGGACATCATAAGCGAGTTATCTTTTCCCTGCGCCTGCTCTATAAGTTCCTCAAAGTAGGGACTACCATAATCAATATCGAGGAAGGATGCATCAATAACATAGCCCTTCTTGTGCTTGGACTTACTGACACCTCCATCCACTCTTTGACCGCCGCTAGAGAGCATTATGGAGTTGTTTGGCACAATCTCATCCGCAGTATCCAGATATACATATTCAATATTTACTTTGGAAATTTGTGAGAAAAGAGCTGCCTTTTCCTTATCCACGCCCCGCTCATGCATGAAGTTTAGAAGGCTTACAAGGTTCTCATATTCGACACCTTTGCCACCTGAAAGATAGATGTTTCTACGCATCTTCATGTTGGCACCGTTTTCATCATCCTTGAAAACAAAGTATGGTTTTTCGCTGGTACGAAGGATCAGCTGGGTTTTGTCGGATTTGCTGACTCTTTCTCCATTTACGTTAAAAGAGCTGTAACCTGCGGAATATGAGCCATCCTGAAACATGAAAGACAGATAGTACGAAGCATTGTCAGCAACGTCCCTTACTCCAGAAACAAGTCTTTCACCGACTGCAAGTGCCTTAGACCAGTCGATAGGCTCATCTCCCATGGGAAGCGCAAAGACCAGGACTGCGATAATCGCAAAATAATAAAACGGAAAAGCTACGCCACTTCTGTCTCTCAGGAGCTTTTGAAGTGCCGATAAGACCAGTACACTCAGACATACAAACAAGAGCTTATCTGTTATAAGTTCGCCCGAAAAAGCATTCCACTCAAGGCATAGATAAACAGAAATCGCAGCTAGTATAATGCTTCCCCAGTCAATCAACACGTCTTTATTCGGCAAAAAAGCCAAAAAGAGCCTTATTAGCACTGCTATGATGACTGGCACCTCCAAATACGGCAGCGAATCTATATCCTTTAACAAAAAAGACAGAAGCGCAGCAGGAAGAAGCAAGGCTAGAGCTGATGCCCTGCTACTTGCAAATAATCTGAACACATATTCCAAAATACTAAACAGGAAAAAGAATCCAATTACAGCCAAAGAAAGGACGTCTCTGTAACCGTCTGCGTTTTCCTTTTTTGCCAGAAAATAGATCTCTGCTAAGACCGAAACCAGGGCGAATACAAATAAATGTAACCTGATTTCAGCCGCAAATAAGGTAGTAATCCTCTCCCGGCTCTGGATCTTCTCTGATGACAATCCATGTATTCTGCCCATACACACTGTTCCTCACGTCAAATGCCATGCTCCGAAGCTTGTTGTATTCCTCTTCAGAGCTATAAAAAATGCTGTCTGCAACAACACTATAAAACTCCAGAAAACTCTCGTATGAGTCAACTAAAGACTCCGATATCTTCCCCGATGGATAAACGATCCTTACAGGAACGCCCTGTTCCCCGAAATGCCAGGCTGCGGACACAGCAAACTCCAGGAAAAAATCTCTCTTTTTCAGGAATTCAATGTCCTGGTCTCGCTCAGGCACATTCACTGCCTGCAGTAAAAGAGTTACTGTCCTCTTCTCCATTTTGTCTGGGATTCTGGAAATCAGCTCAGATAGTCTTGCTGAAAGCTTCCAATTTATAGAACTAAGAGAATCGCCTCTCTGATAGGGCCTGAAATCACTTCCCGGCGTATTCTCAGATAACCTAGGGCTCTTAAGACCAGTATTATTGAATAGATTTTCGATATCCAGAACTCTGTCCGCCATATCTGTAATGCGTGGGCTTACTATTGCCCTGAAGGAATATGAAATATCAAGCGTTACCGTATAAATCCCGAAGGGATCAGTAAAAGCAACATTCTCTACGCCAACATTGTAGGTCCCGGAATATCTGCAATTGATCCCGGATGACAGTTCTTTTTTCTCATGAATATTCAGCGAAAGCTCCTCACCGTTTTGAATCTCGTACAGATCGCATCTGTCTTCATATAGGAACAGCTTCATTCTGTGGATAGGTAGAAAGCCTTCATTGTCTATAGACACTCTGTACTTGTGCTCTTCGCCTTTGGTGAGTCTGTGAACCTCAATCTCCTGATAAATTCTCAGAAAGCTGTTGTTAATGAAAATATAGATAATCGAAATAGGTATCAATAAAAGCACTGCGTAGAGCCACGCAAAAGAGACTGGGCCTCCGTAAAAGCTTGCAAATACAAAGCTCCCAATCAGAACTATCATATATATTATGAATTTCAGTTTATTAACTGTAATCTTCATGTCGCCTTCACTTGCTCAAGTATCTTTTTTACCAGGTCTTCTCTAGTAACTCTGCTGAGTCTGGCCTCTGTAGTTAGGACAAGTCTGTGTGGAATCGACAGTCTTGCAGCCTCTGCTATATCCTCAGGCACGCAGTAATCACGACCATCCATATATGCGATGGCCTGAGCACACCTTAGCATTGCCAAAAGAGCTCTTGGGGAAGCTCCGCATGAAATCTCAGCCTTGGTCCTTGTGGCTTCCACAATGTTAACTGCATAGGCTCTTAGATTCTCATGAATGCTGACTCTCTGAGCCTCTTTCTGCATGGATATAACCTCATCTCCAGATAAAACAGGTACTGTCTTATCATGAAGATCTCCTTCAAGGAATCTCCTTGCTATATCCTCTGAAGCCTCTGTGTCTGGATATCCAACAGAAAGCTTAATCATGAATCTGTCCAGCTGGGACTCAGGAAGGGGGTATGTTCCTGCCATTTCCGCAGGATTTTGTGTCCCTATTACCATAAAGGGCTCAGGCACCTTGTATTCCTGGCTATCTATGGTCACTCTGTGCTCTTCCATTACTTCCAGAAGTGCTGACTGCGTCTTGGGCGAAGTTCGGTTTAGCTCATCCGCCAGAACTATGCTGTTCAGAACTGGTCCGGGAACTACCTGAAAACTCTCCTTAGCAGGACTATAAATAGAAAGGCCTGTGATATCCGCTGGAGTTGTATCAGGTGTACACTGGATTCTTGCAAAAGAAACAGAGATAGAGTCAGCAAGCGCCTTGGCAAGGGATGTTTTACCAACACCAGGAACATCCTCTAATAGTACATGTCCTCCAGCTAATAGGCAGATGACCACCTTGCGGATCACATCATCTTTTCCTATAAGCCTTTTCTTCATATTTTCAGATAATTCGGTGATTTTTTGATTTGAATTTCCCATAGAATCCCCCAATGAATAAAAACTTCATACTAATAACTATACTCTAAATCCATGCAAATAAGCAGACTATTTTGCATAATCCGCGAAATATTCTGCTAATTTTTTCTACAATTTATATATATTCGGTATTGCGTTTGCTATAGAATAATATCATCAACAAACAGTTGATAACATATATAGAAAAAACATCTTGTTGATTGAGAAAGGAGATCAAAAGTATGGAAATTACATTACAGGCAGTAGAAAAGGTTATGGAGGAGACTGGTGTGGATTTTAAGGTTGCAAAAGAGGCCCTCGTCAAGACAGACGGAGACATCGAAGCAGCAATAAAGCTCATTCAGCCATCATCTAAAGATATAGGCGATGATATCAAGGAGCTTATAGATAAGCTTAAGACCAAGGTTGAAGAAGGCAATGTTGATAGAATCCAGATCAAGAAAGGCGAGGAAGTAGTATTCAGCGTTCCTGTTAATGTTGGAATCGTTGGCGGAATCATCGGACTTGCAGCAGCTCCTTGGGCACTGATCGCTGGATCAGTTGCAGCATTCGGAATGGGATGCAAGCTCGAGGTCGTACACAAAGATGGTACAATCGATGGTATTAACTAATTAAAACGTAAAGACAGCCTCAATCCTGGCTCAGGGTTGGGGCTGTTTTCATGTGTTATTTCTGTGGCGCAAGCATCTTATCTACCAGTTCCACACACTTGTTGAATTTAGTGAGGTAATCACCTTCTATGTACTCAAATTTCTTACCATGAGACTCATAGATATCTGCTATCATCTTGCGATATTTATCACGATTATCCCTTATCTCAGTGCTCCTGTCCCCATCCTGAACCCATTTGACATCAGGTGCCAGGAAAAGAACCAGATCATAACTGTTAAGGGCATCGATCGCATCTGAAAGCTTGATGTTCTCTTCGTTACCACCGAGGAATTTTAGGAAAAACTGAGTTATAAGACAGTCTGTGTCGCAGAAAAGAACTCTGTTACTCTGCTCTACTGCCTTTATCTCATTGAGCTTCTGAGTAAGTAATATCTCAGTGAAATCCTCATCCAGCATCAGTGTGTCGGTGCCAGATTTCTCAGACAGATCTCTGCCAGCTTCCTCAATATAATTAGTACTGTAGTAATTGGCCAGATTCACGGTCATTACTGACTTACCAGAGCTCTCTACTCCTATAAGTAGTACCTTTTTGACATAATATGGCCTTACAAAGGTTGGAAGCCAGTCCCAGTGACCATAAAGATCCTTGCGAATAGCCGTTGAGCTGATATCATTGCGCTCAAATACGTAGAATTCGCTATCCGGGTAATTTACGTTCCAAAAGCTCTCTGCATCGTAGTCAGATCCACAGAATACTACATCTATTGGCTCTCCGATATGTTTTTTAACATATTCAGAATCAGCCTTAGACGCTTCCAGAGTGTATTCCTGCTTGGTTTCGCAATCGTCTGATATCGTAAAAATCTCGACGTTTCCTATATGTTTAGTAGCCTGATACAGCCATCTGTAACGGACTTTGTAGTCCACTTCGTCCCTGTTATTGCCTATGCTGAGCACGATATAGAGCTTCTCGCACATACAAGCAGCCTTGATGATGCACTCCAGATGCCCATTATGCATAGGATTAAAGGTTCCGCCATACATACCAATCTTATACATATTATGCCTCTTTTGTTGTCGCATTAACTCTGGTATCTAAAACCCATTTTACCAACATTATTATGGCATTTATGAGATAAATGCTCCACATAAGAACTGTTGCCATGTCTCCTGTGCCAGTAGCAAAGGCGTAAACCCACATGATTACTGTAACAACATCAACTACTACCCAGAGAACCCACTGCTCCATGTATCTCTTAACACAAAGGATCTGAGCAAATATTGAAAATACTGTGCTCATAGCATCAACAAATGGAAGTGTGCCATTCATCATCTTAAGTACATATCCGTATGCTACAGTTCCAACTGCAACAAGAAGATAAGCGATAAGACTGCCCTTAAGAGTCATTCTCTTTTTGACAACCTCTTCTGTCTCGCTGTTCATGTTCTTGGACCACATATATAGTCCCACAAAGTTCATAGGAACGTAGTACAAAAGATTGAGCATTACTTCGCCCCAGTATCTCGCTCTCCATGCTACGATCGCATAAAGAATCGTATTGATAGTTCCAAACCAAAAGCTTGAAAGCTTACCTTTTCCAGTCAAAATAACGCACCAGATACCTGTAACAGCCGCCAGAATTCCAATAAGAGAATCCTTCCAATAGATTGAAAGTCCCAAAATTACTGCCGTTGCCAGAACAATCCAGGCAACCTCCCACTTTTTCCAGCCAGCAAACTCTTTTCTAATTGCCTCTTTTACCTTTTCCATACCAAATCTCACTCCATTAAAACATGTAATAATTTCTGCCGATAACCGCAGAACATTGCTATTATAACAAATAACAACTCATATAGAAATAAAGTGGCATGGTATGCTTAGAAAAAGATTTTTAGCCGGCGAAAGTATTGATTTCCTTACAGAAAGGGCATTTTGCTTCGGAAACATCTACATTGATGCGAATTATCTTTTTACAGTGAGTGCATGCAACCTTCATAAACTGAATCTTACGAGCGCCACCTGTGACAGTCTCAAGTTCGCTGTCCAAGAGCACCTTTTTAGCCTCTAAACTCATGATTTTATCTCCCTTCTTAAATACTTTCCTCATAAAAACGCTATTATTTAATTATACGAACCATAAATATTTATGGCAAATAAGCGCAGATATCCTTGTATCTGTGTTATTATGTCATTGTAAGTATTGATTGGTAGGAGGTTTCACATGTTTTTTCTTATAAAAAACGCCCTGGAGGAATGTAGTGCAGAACAGTGCCACGACGCAGCTGAGCCATATGTAGCAGTACTTACTCCCGCTCAGTGGGCAGCACAAAATGAGAATTTTGACATGGGTATGGATTTTGACCTAAACGGTGAAGAAATATATACCACCAAGGCTGAGGTTAACTACGATTCATTAACCGGTACTTTTTTTATTCCTACACAGTCATCGCATTCTACAGAGCCTCAGAAGTTTTCTTTTGTTCTGGATGAAACAGGAATTGTCTTCATCGACGAAGGAGATGAAGCTTTAAGGCTTGTTAAGAGGATTCAGCATTATAAGAAATGGAAAAAGCCATGTCTTGAGCGCTTTTTATACGATTTCCTGGAACTTATCATTCATAACGATCTCAGAATCATGCAGAAATACGAGCTTGAACTCGATAGTCTGGAAAAAGAGATAATGTCAAATGCAGAGACAGCCCACATGGAGCGCAACAACGATATCCGAGGCGATATAAGAGATCTGCGTATTCACTACGAACAGCTCCTTGACCTGGGCCAGGAACTAGAAGAAAACGAAAATGGCTTCTTCAAGGAAGAAAACCTTAGATATTTCCACATGTTCTCAAGCCGTGTAGACAGGCTATACAACTCCGCTACACACCTTCGAGACTATACCATTCAGCTTAACGACCTTTACCAGTCACAGCTTGATGTACGTCAGAACAGAATTATGACTGTCCTGACCGTGGTTACAACGATCTTCATGCCTCTGACTTTGATAGTTGGCTGGTATGGCATGAACTTTAAGTACATGCCAGAGCTTGAATCCCGTCTGGGATACCCCATTGTCATCGTTCTGAGTTTATTCATCGTTGTGGGAAGCCTGATATTCTTTAAGATAAAAAAGATATTGTGATAAAACCAAAAACAGCTATCCAGTTGATTTACTGGATAGCTGCTAATTTTTATAGAGGCATTGCCTTGCGACGTCTAAGTCCCATCTTGGCTTCAGTTGCATGCTGAACATAAATATCAGCATTTTCCATGATTCTAAGCTTGTCCTGATTTTCTACTGGTCTGATAACCTTAGCCGGATTACCATAAGCTATCATTCCGTCTGGAATTACGGTATTCTCTGTGACGAGTGCTCCAGCTCCAACAATACAATTGTTGCCTACCTGAGCACCATTCATAATGATCGCTCCCATTCCTACAAGAACGTTATTTCCTACAGTACATCCATGCACTACAGCACTATGGCCTATAGTTACATTATCGCCAACAGTCAGCTTATATTCTTTGTCTACATGAAGAACTGCCAGATCCTGAATATTTGTACGCTTTCCAATCTGAATTTCCTTGGAGTCGCCTCTTATTACAGCGTTATACCATACTCCGCTGTCGCTACCTATGGATACATCACCAACAACCTGTGCTCCTGGTGCTATAAAAACGCTTTTGTCTATGTTTCTCATACCGGTTCTCTCCCCATTAATGAGCCAGATCTTACGATCTGGCTCTGAATTAGTCTTATGAAATTCTCTCTCCAAGCCATCCCTTGATGTCTGATACGCCATTAAGCTTCTGGAAGCCTTCTTCATTCTGTACAATAAGTGTTGGCGCCTGCATTACATTGTACTTCTCAACAAGCTCTGGATTTTCATCTGCATCAAGAACCTTGTAATTAACTCCAGCCTTATCAAGCATCATTCCTGCAATCTTGCAGTTAGGACAGGTCTGAGTCTTGAACAACATTATCGCATCATCTACATTGAATGCATTGCTGTTGGCATCCTTATTGGATTTCTTGACAGCAGCCTCTACAAAACTTGGATTCTTGCCGCTTCTCTTAAGAGTTGAATGACCAATGTCGTAAACTTTTCTATCCTTGTATTCCTGAGCCTTACCATCATTCCAGTTAGCTACAGGACGATAATAGCCAGTAATTCGGCTGTATACTTCTGTCTTTTCACCGCAGTGAGGACAAACAGCCTGTTCTCCTACAAGATATCCATGGTTCTTACATACTGAGTATGTAGGAGACATTGTGTAGTATGGAAGCTTGTAATTCTCAGCAATCTTGCGAACAAGACTTGCTGCAGCCTGCCAATCAGGAAGCTTTTCTCCAAGGAACGCATGGAATACAGTTCCTGAAGTATAAAGAGTCTGAAGCTCATCCTGAATATCAAGAGCTGAGAAGATATCCTCTGTATAGCCTACTGGCAGGTGTGATGAATTGGTGTAATATGGTGTACCATTCATATTCGCTGTAACAATATCAGGATACTGAGCCTTATCATGCTTAGCAAAACGATATGTTGTAGACTCTGCAGGAGTAGCCTCAAGGTTATAAAGGTCTCCATATTTCTCCTGATAATCAGAAAGTCTGTCTCTCATATGAATAAGAACTTCCTTGGTAAATTTCTGAGTACGCTCATCAGTCATATCAGCCTTTATCCAGTTGGCATTAAGACCAACTTCATTCATACCGATAAGGCCGATTGTTGAGAAGTGATTAGCAAATGTTCCAAGATATCTCTTGGTGTATGGGTAAAGCCCCTGATCAAGAAGCTTGGTTATAACTGTTCTCTTAGTCTTGAGTGAACGAGCTGCAATATCCATCAAATGATCAAGTCTCTTGTAGAAATCAGCTTCATCCTTAGCAAGATAAGCAATTCTAGGCATATTGATAGTAACTACGCCGATAGAACCTGTTGACTCTCCTGATCCGAAGAAGCCACCGGATTTCTTACGGAGTTCTCTAAGGTCCAGACGAAGTCTGCAGCACATAGAGCGCACATCACTTGGCTCCA
>JAEEGH010029536.1_pt1 | contig 10707 bp, 7 predicted proteins | sample 9134181 | NCBI WGS metagenome assembly JAEEGH01 (sample SAMN16246544, study PRJNA631951) | gut metagenome | biome: gut microbiome; feature: rumen; material: DP-attached | host: Bos | place: Iran: Karaj | collected 2018-10
ATACGTGGAGGACTACAGCGAAGGACGCATCAAGAAGCACGAGCTGACACGCCGCGACAAGGAGGAAGACCGCATGAAGCATGTACGCGTGAACAATGCGAACATCGAGCCGGTGTTCTTCGCCTATCCTGACAATGCAGTGCTCGACGAACTGCTGAAGCGCTATGCCCAAACAGAGCCCGAGTACGACTTCATCGCACCCATCGACGGCTTCCGCCATCAGTTCTGGGTAATCAGCGATGAGCACGACATGCAGACCATCACGGAGGAATTCCGCAAGATGCCCTCGCTCTACATCGCCGACGGCCACCATCGTTCGGCTGCCGCAGCACTGGTGGGAGCAGAGAAGCAGAAGCAGAACCCCAACCACACTGGCACTGAGGAGTACAACTACTTCATGGCCGTGTGCTTCCAAGCATCGCAACTGACTATCCTCGACTACAACCGTGTGGTGAAAGACCTCAACGGCCTGTCGTCGGAGGCTTTCCTCGAGGCACTCAGTCAGGACTTCGACGTCGAGGATATGGGCACTGACATCTACAAGCCAGCCCGCCTGCACGAGTTCTCGCTCTACCTGGATGAGCACTGGTATCGCCTGACGGCCCATGAAGGCACCTACGACGCCAGCGACCCCATCGGCGTGCTCGACGTCGACATCAGCAGCCGGCTCATACTCGACAAGATACTGAACATCGGAGACCTGCGCTCATCCAACCGCATCGACTTCGTGGGAGGACTCAGAGGACTGGGCGAGCTCAAGCGTCGCGTGGACAACGGCGAGATGCGTGCCGCACTGGCACTCTACCCCGTCTCGATGCAGCAGATCATCGACATTGCCGACTCAGGCAAGATCATGCCGCCCAAGGCCACATGGTTTGAGCCGAAGCTGCGCTCAGGACTGGTCATACATAAACTGAGCTAAAAGTCACGTGAACGACCTCTACCTCACCATCAGCACCACAGGCGAAGGCTACTACACGGAGAAACGCAGCAAGTTCCTGGCCTGGGCACACCACGTAGACACCGTCGACGAGGTGAAAAGCCTGCTGGCCGACTATCGCAAGAAGTACTATGACGCGCGACACGTGTGCTATGCCTACATGCTGGGGCCCGATCGCAAGGACTTTCGTGCCAACGACGACGGCGAGCCATCGTCAACGGCAGGAAAGCCCATCCTAGGGCAGATCAACTCGGCCGAGCTGACCAACGTGCTGGTGGTAGTAGTACGCTACTACGGAGGTGTGAACCTGGGCACCAGCGGACTCATCGTGGCCTATCGCGAGGCAGCGGCACTGGCCATAGCCAATGCAGGGAAAGAGGAGCGACAGGTGGAGGACATCGTCACCTACGACTTCCCCTACCCCATGATGAACAGCGTGATGCGCGTGGTGAAAGACATGCAGCCACGCATCGTCAGCCAGACCTTCGACAACACCTGCCGCATGGAGCTCGCCATCCGTCGCAGCGAAGCCGAACAGCTGCGCCAGCGACTGGCAAAGCTGAGCTTTGAAGACAACTAACCAAACAAATAAAACATCATGAAAAAACTAAGATTCTATGTTCTTACACTGGTGGCTGCCATCCTCGTGGGATGCGGCACCACCTCAACAGTACCCATCACGGGCAGAAAGCAGACACTGATGGTGAGCGACGGTGAAGTGCTGTCGCTGGCTTCGCAGCAGTATCAGCAGTTCATGAAGCAGGCAAGGCCGTCGACCAATGCAGCCAACACACAGATGGTGAAGCGCGTGGGTCAGAAGCTGGCTGGCGCCGTGCAGGCTTACCTCCAGGCCAACGGACTGGCCAGTGAGCTGCAGAATTTCTCGTGGGAGTTCAATCTCGTACAAGACAAGCAGGTCAACGCCTGGTGCATGCCTGGCGGCAAGATCGTGGTCTACGAGGGACTGCTGCCCGTCACGCAGGATGAGGGTTCGCTGGCCGTCGTACTCGGTCATGAGATCGCTCATGCCGTGGCAAAGCACTCAGCTGAGCAGATGAGCAATCAGATCAAGCAGCAGTACGGTACCCAGCTCGGCACTGCCGTCCTTGGCGCCCTCGGCATGGGACAGAACACCCAGTCGATAGTACAAGCTATTGCCGCACAGGGCTTTAACTTCGCCAACCTCAAGTATTCGCGCAACCATGAGAATGAGGCCGACCACATCGGACTGATCATCACCGCTATTGCCGGCTACGATCCTCGCGTGGCTCTCCCCTTCTGGCAGCGCATGGCTGCAGCCAGCACCAACCAGACGGCAGAGTTCCTGAGCGATCACCCCTCGGATGCCACTCGCATCAAGAACATTCAGAACTGGATGCCTGAGGCCATGCAGTATTACAAGAAATAAGAGCAACTGGTCTTATTTCGAATCAGCAGGAGTAATCAGTCGCATATACTCCTTGTAACTGATATAGCGGCCGCCCATCGAACGCAGATGGGCGGTTTCTATTTGGCAGTCAATGATGGTGCCACCCAGCTCTTCAAGCGTCTTCGCCAGATAGATGAGTGCCAGCTTCGAGCCGCTGGGCACGAGCGAGAACATACTCTCGCCAAAGAAGGCATTGCCGATGTTCACACCGTAGAGACCACCGACAAGGCGCTCGGAGCTCCACACCTCAACACTGGCAGCAAATCCCTGCCGATGCAGCTCGGTATAGGCAACAGTCATATCGGGGCCCAGCCAAGCCATATCGTCGTCAATGCGCAGCTGTCCGCAATTTCTGATCACTCCCTCGAAGTCTTCGTTGAAACTCATCCGGTAGCGATGTTTGTTCATCAGTGTGCGCATGGAGTGGGAGATGTGTATCTCGTCGGGGAAGATGACAAAGCGCTGCTGCGGACAGTACCACACTGGCTCGTCGTGACGAAAGGCATACCACGGGAAGATGCCATGCTGGTAGGCCAGCAATAGGCGGTCGATGCTGAGGTCGCCACCTACAGCCAGGCACCCGTCCTCATCAGCCAGATGAGGGTCGGGGAACCATAATTCATCGTCGAGTTGGAAAACCATATCGTTTGTTTTTTTATTTTACTGTGACTTGTAGCTGCCCGTTTTCTATTGCAACCAGAGCCTTTCCACCATTTTTCAGTTCACCAAACAACAGTTCGCGCATCATCAGCGGCTTCAGTCGTTGGGCAATGATACGGTCCATCTCGCGTGCTCCGTATTCACGGGTGAAGCCCTCTTTCAGCAACAGTTCGAAAGCCTCGTCGGTGAGTTCCATCTCCACTTTCTTAGCAGTCAGCTTCTCTTGCAGCTGGTTCAGTTTCTTTCGTAGAATGAGCGTTGCCATGTGCCGGTCCATATCGTTGAAGACCACCGTTCCTGAGAGGCGGTTGAGGAATTCGGGCTTGAATGTCTTCTTCACTTGTCGCAGCATGGCTTCACCTCGTGACACGTTGCCACTGAAGCCGATGGAGGCTTGTGCTGCATACTGTGCTCCGGCATTCGAGGTCATGAGCAGCACCACGTTGCGGAAGTCGGCCTTGCGCCCCTTGTTGTCAGTCAGACGGGCATAGTCCATCACTTGCAACAGAATGTTGTAGATGTCGCTGTGAGCCTTTTCTATCTCATCGAGCAGCAATACGCAGTTGGGTGTCTTGCGAATGGCATCGGTCAGCAGTCCGCCATCCTCGTAGCCCACGTATCCGGCAGGTGAGCCGATGAGCTTGGCCACTGCATGCTTCTCGGTATATTCGCTCATGTCGAAGCGTACCAGTTCGATGCCCAATTCTCGAGCCAGCACGCGGGCAACCTCAGTCTTGCCGACGCCCGTAGGACCTACAAAGAGCAGGGAGGCCAGCGGTTTGTCGTCGTCGGTCAGTCCTGCTTTCGACATCTGTACGGCTTCCACCACTTGTCGGATGGCCTCGTCTTGACCGTAGATTTGTGCGCCAAGGTTGGCTTGGAGGGTAGAGAGTCGTTCGCTATCGTCTTCTTTTACAGCCATCGCCTCCACCTTGCAGGTCTTGGCCAATATTTCTGTAATCAGTTGTTTGTCAACTACTTTCACTCCATTCTCCGCTTCCCTTATTTCCATTGCGGCTCCTGCCTCGTCTATGAGGTCGATGGCTTTGTCGGGCAGGAAACGGTCGCTGATGTGCTTGGCGCTTGCCTCCACTGCCCAGGTGAGGGCAGCATCCTCATAGACCACACCATGGAACTCCTCATATTTCGGACGGAGCTGTTTCAGTATCTCAACCGTCTCGCTGACCGATGGCTCCAGAATATCGATCTGCTGGAATCGGCGCACCAATCCCTTCGACCGTGAGAAATACTTGTTGTATTCCTCGTAGGTGGTGGAGCCTATGAAGCGAATATCGCCTTGCTCCAGATAAGGCTTCAGCATGTTTCCGGCATCCATTGAGCTTTCACCGATGGCACCTGCTCCCACGATGTTGTGTATCTCATCGAGATAGACGATGCCTCTTTGTTCGTGCCTAATGCCTTCAAGAATCATCTTCAGTCGGTTCTCGAAGTCGCCACGATACTGTGTGCCAGCCAATAGTGATCCTAAGTCGAGCTGATAGACACGGCTGTCTTTCAAACGTTCGGGCACCTGCCCATCGACAATGCGGCGCACCAATCCATAGACCAGTGCCGTCTTGCCTACACCGGGCTCACCTATGTGCAGCGGATTGTTCTTCTCCCGACGGCAGAGCACCTGAATGGTGCGTTCCAGCTCCGTCTCTCTGCCTATGAGTGGGTTGTGGCTGTCCACCAAGTCGTTCATGCAGGTGACCAGCTTTCTCCATGCGGCGTGCGGCTCTCCTTCTTCCTCCGTGATTTCGTCGGCACGATCCTCATCTTCGTCCATCGACTCGTCTTCGTACCATGTGATAACATTGCTCATGAAGGCCTCCAGATTGTCTCCGATGGCCTCTTTCAGCAGGTAGGCAGCCCACGAGTCTTCCATCTCGAGCATGGCATGAAGCAGATGGGGAATGTCCACTTGCTCAGCACTACTATAGAATACCTTCTGATAGGCTTGCTCGATGAGCATAGCCATCTGAGCAGACAACTCTGGTTGGTAGTCTTGATCATTGGGTATCTTTTCGAGCAGTTGCAAGTGCTCTGTCATCTTCTTTTTCAGCTCTGTAGCTGAAGTGTAGAGCTCAATGATGTCAGCAATAATCGTGAACTTGAGCAGACATTCCAACATGTGCTCAGGGGTCACGAATTCATGTCGATATTCTTTGCAGCTCTTGACAGTTTGCTGGAGCAGTGCTTCTGCTCGTTCTGTATATTGTAATCTGGGCATATATCTATTTGTGTGGTATTCGTTTTAATTTTACTCTGGTTCGCATGTCAAGCGTAGCGGATAGCCAGCATCGCGAGCCATGCGTGTAGCCTTTTGCACTTTCGAAAGGGCGATGTCATAGGTGTATATACCCACCACTGCCTTGTCGCTGTGGTGAACTTGTAGCATCAGCGTTTCGGCTTCAGCCTGACTTTTGAAAAACACGTTGGTTAGAATCAGTACTACAAACTCCATCGTGGTGAAGTCGTCGTTGTAGATGATGACTTTGTATCGTCGAGGTTCGCGCAGGTCGGTGCGTTGCCGTTCGCGGATAGATGATTGTTGTTTGGGCATAAGTGTTGAATGTTCAGAATCCTTTATGAGGTGAATCGTAGTCGTAGGCTGTTGAGCACCACGCTCACGCTGGAGAAAGCCATCAGGGCTGAGGCGAGCATGGGGGTGATCTGCCATTGGTAGCCGAAGAGATAGGGTAGGCCGGCAGCCAGCGGAATGCACACCATATTATATATAAAGGCCCAGAACAGGTTCTGGTGAATCATGCTTACGGTCTTGCGTGAGAGTCGTATGGCATCGGAGAGACGACGCAGGTCCTGCCCCATGAGCGTCACCTGAGCCACGTCCATTGCCACGTCGGTGCCCTTGCCCATTGCAATGCCTACATTGGCAGCGGCCAAGGCTTGCGAGTCGTTGATGCCGTCGCCCACCATTGCTACGTGGTGTCCCTCAGCTTGCAGTTGTCGCACCAAGTCCTCCTTGTCTTGTGGCAGCACCTGGGCTTTGTAGTGGGTGATGCCTGCAGCTGTAGCCCAATGGGCAACTCGCTCTTCGCGGTCGCCGCTCATCATGTGAATGCTGATGCCTTGTGACTGAAGCTCCTGCATGGCTTCGCGGGCATGAGGCTTCAGGCGCTCGGAGCTCTCTGAGATCTCTGAGTTCTCGGAGTTCTCCGAGATCTCAGTGATGGTGCCCGTCTTGTCCATCACCATTGCATCGACCTTTCTCAGCTCTTCCAGTGCGGTGGCATCCTTAATCAGAATGTTCTTCTCGGCAGCTTTGCCGATGCCCACCATCAGGGCAGTAGGTGTGGCCAGTCCCATGGCGCAGGGGCAGGCAATGACCAGCACCGATACAGCCGAGAGAATGGCTTGGGGCAGGTACTGACTGCCTCCTATGAGCAGCCAGAGAGCGAAGGTGAGCACAGAGAGCCCCACCACCGTTGGCACGAAGATGAGCGCTATCCTATCGACCACATGTTGCACGGGCGCTTTCGAGCCTTGTGCCTCCTGCACCATGCGAATCATATTGGCCAGTACCGTCGTCTGTCCCACGGCTTCGGCACGGAAGTGGAACGTACCGCTTTTGACTATCGTGCCTGCCAGTACCTTGTCGCCTTTTCTTTTTTCCACGGCAACGGCTTCTCCCGTCATCATCGACTCATCTACGGTGCCCATCACCTCGTAGGCACTCCTGCTGCTGACGATTGTCCCGTCAACGGGGATTTTCTCTCCTGGTCGTACTTCCAGTGTGTCACGAGGCTGAACGGCAGAGATGGGAATATCGTTTGTCTCACCGGCATCCACCAGATGAGCAGTCTTAGGCGTGAGCCCCATCAGGGCGCGAATGCTGCTGGCCGTGCCTTGCTTGGCACGTTCTTCGAGCAGGCGTCCTGTGAGTACGAAGGTGATAATCATCACTGAGGCATCGAAGTAGGTGTGGTTCTCAATGCCGCGGCTTCCCCAGAACGCATCGCCCCAGAATGTGTTGAATGTGCTGAAAAGAAAGGATATGCAGGTGGATAGAGCCACGAGTGTGTCCATGTTGGCTGAGCCATGCATCAGTTGTTTGCCAGCCGTGACGTAGAACGGGCGACCGCAGTAAACGATGTTGAGCAGGGCAATGATGAGTGCCGTCTGACGGCGAAAGCTGGCATCGTAGTCCGAGATGCCGAACCACCCCATTGAGAGACTCATGACCAGCATGGCGAAGCCCCACGACAGCAGCACCTTGTTACGAAGCGTGAGATAGGCGCGGTGCTCAATGGCCTCCACGTTGCGGTCTTCCTCTATCACCATGTCGTAGCCAATGCCGCTCAATGCTTCTTTCATCTGCTCGAGCGTGATGTGCTCCGTGTCGTATTCAATGAGTGCCGTACGTCCGGGTAGATTGACTGAGGCCGAAGCGATGCCTTCCAGCGAGTTCAGTTTTCGTTCCACGTTGGCTGCACAGCCGGCACACATCATGCCGAGAATGGCTATTGTCTTTTTCTGTTTCATTGTTTTTGTTTAGAGTTATCCTTTCTTCTTGGGTGACTTGGTGAAGTTGTATTGCACCGTCAGCATGACGTAGCGTGGAATGCAGTTGTTCCACGTCTCTGTGCGGCCTTGCGCATTGACGCTGTACTGTGTGCTCGACAGCTGATGAAGCAGGTCGAAGGCTTGAATCTTAGCTGTCAGTTTGTTGTTGAAGAACGAGCGCGACAACTGAGTGTTCCACACCAAATGGTTGTCGTTCATCAAGTCGCTGTAGTAGCCTCGACGCGAATAAATGCGCAGGTCAGTGGCCAGTGATAGCTTGACCCACGGAATGGTATAGATGAGCGATGCACCATAGTCAAAGTCGAATGCGTTGAGTGTCACGAAGTTGGTGCGGTTGCCCGATGCATTGCGCCAAGTGAAGTTGCCTGAGACCGTGGCCGAAAGGTCGCCTAACTGATATTGCAGTTGCAGATGGTTGTGCAAGAGCCAGTTCCGGACGGTTGACAATGGTGGATTGATAAGTTGGTCAAGGTCATCGGGAATGGAGTCAGATGGCAGATACATGATGTCGAAGTCCACGTTGTTGTCAAATGTGGCATCGACCTGTTCTGTGAGCAGCAGTCGGCGCTTCTTGTCGAGTGGCAGCGTGATACTGCCATTGACCTTGGCTCCCCAGTTGCCATTCACGTTGTCGTTGATATAGGTATAGCTACCTGTCTCAGTGTCATAGAAAGTCTGCGTACCCCAGTTGTTGCGTTCCAGTCTCAGGTTCATGCCTACGGTGAACGAACGTTTCATCGAGTCGATGTTGTGGGTGAACGAAGCCTGCAGGTTGTGTCTTGTGTGATTCTTCAGGTCTGGGTTGTTGATGCGCCAGATGAGCGGGTCCAGTGTCTCGTCGCAGGGCAGCAGACTGGCCAGGTCGGGGCGGTTTACCTTCATGTCGTAGTGGATGTATTTCATGCCGCCTTTCCAGAAGAAAAAGTTGAACTCGGGTGCAAACTCATTAGAGTGGCGCACGGAGATGGTGTCGAGCCATCCGTCGTCGAAGTGTAGTCGCTCGGCAATGTGAGAGTATGGAAGATTGAGCGAGATGTAGTAGTTGTCGGTGGATTTTGAGAAGCCGAGGCCTGCCGAGTAGGTACGTGTGAGCAGTTGGTTCACATCGGTGTTCAGCCAGTCTTGTGCCATCTTCAGCGAGTCGTTTGTTGAGGGCAGCCAGCCCAGCTCGTGGGGTTGCAGGTCGCCCAGCAGATTGAGCAGATAGTTGAGGTTGTGGTTGTCGTCGCGTTGCTGGGTGTAGCCTATGCCGGGTGTGATGTACCACTTGTGAGGCAGTGAGAAGTGGTAACGTGCCGAAGCGCCCCACTTATAGTTGCTGGTGTGTGTGTCGGCATAGCGTTCCAGCTGGTCGTCGTCGTCAGGAAACTCGGCATAGCGTGTGTGCTGTCGGCTGAAGCTGTCAGCTGGTTTGTTGTATTCCAGCGAACCGTTCAGTCTGACATCCAGCAGGTCACCCCATGCCATTTTTTTATAATAGGTGAGTTCACCGCTCGCCTGAATGGTCTTTGTCTTGGTCAGACCGTGTCGCGAGGTCTGGTTGACGATGGAGTGCCGATAGGTGGAATCCAGGCTGACTTTCGTTTCCTTGTTGCTGTTGGCATCGAAGTTGAACACGGCAAAGAGGGAGAACGGCTTGTGCAGTGTCAGCTCGTCCTTGACGTGCAGGTTGAAGTCATTCTGTCGGTTGTCCGACCAAAGGCCGTTGAATACGTTGCCGCTGGTGGCAAATGTCTCGCTTGTGGTGCGTGTCTCTGTGTGGTTGTCGTTCCATTCTGCCCTCACGCTGCCCTGGTTCTCTATGTTCTTGTCTGCATCTTCTGTCGAGATGTCGAATCCCGTCTGTCGGGTGGTGCGCTGTCCTTGGGGCATGTTGCTCGGGCTCCAGTCGCCATCGCTGCCCGGTTCCTCAAATTCATTGATGTTGTTCAGGTTGCCAAAGAGCGAGTAGCGCGAGTGGTCGGTGTAGAAGAGTCCGAAGAGTCGGCCCAGATAGCGCATGTCTTTATTGCCCTCGCCCCTGGGCAGTGCCAGTCCTGCCCCAGCCTCTGCATTGCCCATGAAGCCCCGCCTGTATTCGCGTTTCAGCTGCACGTCCACGATATACTCCTTTCGCTCCAGCTGTTGTCCTGCCAGTTGGCTCCGCTTGGTGTCCCTGTGATAGGCCTTCAGGTTCCGAACGGTGTAGTAGGGCAGGTTGTCCAGCACCACCTGGTTGTTGCCTTTGAAGAAGTCCGTGCCGTTCAGCATCAGGTAGTCCACCTTCTCGCCGTTGATGTAGATGTCGCCATTGGCCTTCAGTTCGGCTCCTGGCAGTTGGCGTATGAGTCCGTCGAGCATGGAGCCTTCGGGCAGGTTGAAAGCCGATGCGTCATAGACGATGGTGTCGCCCTTGTAGGCCATCTTCACCCTTGTGCCTCTCACCACGACATCTTCCAGCGAGTCCTCTCTCCAGACTTCCCGGCTCGTTTCTACCACGCGCTCCTTCTTCTCGTGCTGCTTGCCCTTCCTGTCCTGTGCGATGGCGCAGAACGTAGCTGTGAATGCTATGAGAGTGAGTATTAACCTTTTCATATTTTTAGCATACAAAATTACTATTTCTCCTCCTATTTTTTAGCGTGAACAAGTTAAATAAAACGAAATGGCCTAAATTCACGATGTGGGATAAGCACTACAAAGTTACTCACTATGCGCGCAACGGGCGAGTGAATACGGTTTTGTTAACAGTTTGTTACGGGTTTTAACACCGCTCGTTCGTTTCATGTTCCGCACCTCTGCCTGCGCTTGCTGAAAGCCGGATGCATCTGCGTCGCTCTTAGACAAATTTACGACGTGCGTAGATGAGTTTCTGAAAGAAATTGGAATAATAAGAATAATTTTTCATCATCGATACAAAAAAAGAAAAGTACGTGGGCGCAAATTTGAGCTTACGTTAAGAACCCTCCAAAATGCCGAATGGGGCCAAAAAGTGAGGAAACCATGCTCGAAAACGCGCGAAACCCCAGTGTTTACTGCGGAAAGCACACTGCTGAAATGAGCGGGGAAGTATGAGGTGTCCTTGCAGACACCTTGGTGTTTTTTTATAGCGAAAAACACGCGAACCCCCTGTGTTTACTGCGGAAAGCGCGTA
>JAEEGH010029539.1_pt1 | contig 10706 bp, 9 predicted proteins | sample 9134181 | NCBI WGS metagenome assembly JAEEGH01 (sample SAMN16246544, study PRJNA631951) | gut metagenome | biome: gut microbiome; feature: rumen; material: DP-attached | host: Bos | place: Iran: Karaj | collected 2018-10
GGGATCCCGCGCGGATCTTCCCCGAGGTGTCCGCTCTCGTGAGCGCCGATCGGGTTGAAGTACCGAAGGACCGAGAAACGGACGTGCGGGATCGCCCTCGCCATATCCGAAAGGATCTGTTCGATCATCAGCTTGGTCCGTCCGTACGGGTTGGTCGCGGAGAGCGGGAAATCCTCGCGGATCGGGACCGACGCGGGATCGCCGTACACGGTCGCGGACGAACTGAACACCAATTTGTCGACGCCGTGCGCCAGCATATTGTTCAGGATATTCAAGGTGCTGATCAGATTGTTCTGATAGTACATCAGGGGGATCTTGACCGACTCTCCTACCGCCTTGAGCCCGGCGAAATGGATGACCGATTCGATCTCGTTGTCGGTGAAGATCCGGGTGACGGCGTTCTCGTCCACGAGATCCGCCTTGATGAACTTCGGCTTGACTCCGGTGATCTTCTTGATCTGGTCGAGGACCGTCTTTTTACTGTTGATAAGCGAATCGACGATCAGAACGTCCTTCCCCGCCTTGATCAGTTCCACGACGGTATGGGAGCCGATAAAACCGGTGCCGCCCGTTACAAGAACGTATGCCATACTGTTACCTCCGCGTATGTTCTATTAATAGAAAACCGTGCCGCCGCTCGATTGAGCCGCGGCACGAATCATTCATTCGGCAGCGTAAACGCTGACCTGCTTGTGGTTGTTCTTGGTCTCAAATCTGACGACGCCGTCCGTCAAAGCGAAGAGCGTATCGTCCGAACCGCGACCGACGTTCACGCCGGGACGGATCTTCGTCCCGCGCTGCCGGACAAGAATGTTACCGGCAAGGACCGCCTGCCCGTCCGCGCGCTTCACGCCGAGACGCTTGGATTCGGAATCGCGGCCGTTACGGGTGGAACCCATACCTTTTTTATGAGCAAGTAACTGGATGTTAATTTTCAGCATTGTGATTGCACCTCCGAAATGTTATGGTAGACTTCTGAATTTGGCAGTTGATATTTTGCGGATATTCTTTGGCAAGCTCTCTGATATGCAGGAGAAACCCTTTCAGTTCTGTCTGTGCCTGTGCGGCGTGTTCCGGCTTCAGCTGCAGACGTATCATTGCGTCCGTCGCAACGGTCTTTGCCGGAAGGTCCAGCACCTCGGTCACGGTGTTCGCCGTCATCAGCGCCGCGGACGTCACCGCCGCGCAGACGATGTCTTTTCCCGCTGCGGCATAGCCGCTGTGGCCGCGCAGCTCAAACCCTGTCAGGCTGCCGTTTTGTTCGCAAAATGTGACCCGGATCATCGTTATGCGTTGATCGCGCTGATCTCAACCTTCGTGTAGGGCTGTCTGTGGCCCATCTTACGCTTCGCGTTCTTCTTCGGCTTGTAGGTGAAGACAACGATTTTTTTCGCTTTGCCGTTCTTCACTGCCTTCGCGCTGACAGAAGCTCCCTCAACATAAGGCGCACCGACTTTGATGCCGTCGTCGCTGCCGATTGCGATGACTTTGTCAAACGTGACTTCTGCGTCTGCTTCGACGTCAAGCTTTTCGATGTAGATCACATCGCCTGCTTCGACTTTGTACTGCTTGCCGCCTGTTTCGATGATTGCGTACATGGTTCTTTCCTTCCTTTATTATGGACTCGCTGATACGGGCAGATTGCTCTTTTGGGCATAGCAAGTATGCCGCCTTTCTCACGCGGTAAGAGTGATTATAACAGATGGTTCCCTGTTTGTCAAGCTTTTTTATTTGAAAAGAAAGGGAATTATTTCCCGATACGATCCTGGAGCCTGTCCCACTGCTCCACGACCCAGTCTTTAATCTTGAGCCAGGTCATGTGAAGCTGATAGACAAGCAAAGACGCGGGATTCTGTCCGAGCGTTTCGGGCAGAAGGACCGTAAAGGTTTCATAGGTTCCGGGCGTCTTTTCGTTCAGGTCGATCACACGGGCGCCGCGGGTTTCTTCGTTGCCGTAGGAATTGTAGCCGCAGGTCGGCGTATTCACGAGATCGATCCCGCGATAGGGAATCACAAACGAATTGACATGGTCGTGACCGGACACGCAGGCAAGCACGTCGCCGCCGTTCAGCAGCATGTCGAACTCACCCGAATTCGTTTCGCTCGGGCACGGCGCTTCGCCTAAGATACTGCCTGGCGCCGCCGTTTCAGGCAATACGTAATATGTCCCGCGGGCGCGAATGGCGCCTTCTGTCGTTTCGTCCGTTTCCTGCAGCGCGTCGTAGATTTCGGGCACGATGATATGCTGAAAAGCAATCGCAGGCACGTTGCCGCCGTTTTCTTCGGCAAGGCGCGCGCGGGTCTCTTCATACCAGTCCAGCTGATCCTGCTTAACGTGGTCATAGCCGTAGTAGTCGATCGTCTTATCGTAATCGCCGGAATCGAACATCCAGAGATTGAACGCCACCTTTTCGCTTCCGTCGGAGGCGTAGATCGGCACGTTATAGGTACCGCAGCCGGAAAGCGCCTCCCCTTCGTCATAGGCGATATTCACGCTGTATTGCGCATAGATCTCCATCTGTTCTTCCTTTGTCAAAGCGGCGTGTTCTTCGTCGTGGTTGCCGAAGACGAACGCCACGGGAACGCCGAGCACCTCAAATATATTCATAAATTCACGGATGCCCTTTTTGCATTTCCACGCTTTGTCCATCGAGTACCCGGCAATATTGTCGCCCGTCAGCACGATCAGATCCGGTTTCAGTTCCTTAACCGTCATCTGAATAAAGCACTTGGTTGCGAGATACAGGATCTCATCGTCCTGAAAATCGGAAAAGTTCAAAATACGGAACGTTCCGTCGTCCTTGAAGCGAAGCTTCGCCTGTTCCGCCGGGGTTTCGGCGGCGGCAGGCAGACAAAGACCGGCAACAAGCAGCAATGCAAGGAATACAGCAATCAGTTTTTTCATAAAGCAATACACTCCCCTGTTGTTTTTCGATGTTAAGCGGAAGAGATTTATAAACCGTTTTCGTGGGAAACGAACTTTTACTGAAGGCATGAACAAAAGAAGGAAAACCTTCTGTGTGCAAAGAGCGTTCAAACAGAAGGTTTTTCCATTGTTACATGCGAAATGAGCAGAATCGAACCGCGTAATCTGTTTTAACGCTTATTCCCACTCCACCGTGGCGGGCGGCTTCGGCGTGTAGTCGATCAGGACGCGGTTGATGCCGGCGACTTCGCTCGTGATGCGCTTGACCAGAAGATCGATCAGTTCTGCGGGGAGTTTCTCCGTGGTAACCTCCATCACGTCGGTCGTGTTGATCGCGCGGATGACGCACGGCCAGCGGAAGGTCCGCTTACCGTCTTCGATACCTGTGGAACGGAAGTCGGGTACGACGGTGAAATACTGCCAGACCTTGCCCTCAAGGCCCCACTTTGCGAACTCTTCACGCAGAATGGCGTCGGATTCACGCACAGCTTCGAGACGGTCGCGGGTGATCGCGCCGACGCAGCGCACGCCGAGACCCGGACCCGGGAACGGCTGACGATAGACCATGCTGTCAGGCAGGCCGAGCGCCTTGCCGACGACGCGGACTTCGTCCTTGAAGAGGATACGGACCGGCTCGACCAGTTCGAACTGCAGATCGTCCGGCAGACCGCCCGCGTTGTGGTGCGCCTTGATGCCGGCTTCGCTTTCCAGAATGTCGGGCCAGATGGTGCCCTGGGCGAGGAACTCGATGCCGTCCAGCTTTCTTGCTTCCTCGGCGAACACTTCGATAAACTCGCCGCCGATGATCTTGCGCTTTGTTTCGGGATCTTCAACGCCGGCAAGCTTGTCCAAGAAACGGTCGACGGCGTCTACATAGATCAGGTTCGCGCCGAGCTCTTCGCGGAACACCTTGATGACCTGTTCGGGTTCGCCCTTGCGCAAAAGGCCGTGGTTCACATGGACACAAACGAGGTTTTGACCGATCGCCTTGATCAGCAGCGCGGCAACGACCGACGAATCGACGCCACCGGACAGCGCGAGCAGCACCTTTTTGTCGCCGATCTGCGCCTTCAGCGCGGCGAGCTGTTCTTCGATAAACGCTTCGGCAAGCGCCGGTGTGGTGATACGTTCCATATTAGCGGGACGATTGAGTTCTGACATGATAATTCCCCCTTCGAAAAGTTGAAAATAGTATAGCACGAAATCTGTCGTTCGTCAATAAAAAAACCTCATTGCCGCGGCAATGAGGTAAAAATTTTCTCAGTTGTTACCAAGCACGTTGACGTCGGTGTTGATATACTTCGACAGGTCGATGCCGTATTCCAGCAAATCACCGTAAAGGCCTGCTTTCTGCATCGTCGCAAAGATGAGTTTCCAAATCAGGTTGAAGATCAGAGAAAAGCTGATCTGCGACGTCAGACTTGTAGAAGCATCAGAACCCGAGATGAGACCGCCGATCATATCCTCCATGTGATTGTCCTCCTTTCATCGCGTGGTTCATTGTTAATATTTTATCATACAACGTAATAAATTGCAAGTGTTTTTTACGGCTGGCTTGTGACAAGATCCAGAAGATCCAGATAGACTTCTCGCACGGGGTGGTTCTTGAGCAGACCGCCCATCAGCGACATGTGGTCGCCCTCGTGCGTCGGCAGGATGTTCCAGATCCCCGGCTGAATGTTATCACGGTCGATCTGCTGCTGCGGCGCGTTGAACGGCGCCATGGCGGATTTTGTGTTGACCAGTCCATCGTTCATCTGCCAGCTTTCATCGACCACATAGCCGTTCGGCGTGACGCCGGTGTAGCACCCCATCCGTTTGGACGCGGCACGGAAGAGCGGCTCCATTTCGGTGACGCGCGGGATATAGCTTCCGTCTGATTGCTGCTTCACCATCATGCAAGGCAGCGAGAGGTAGTAAACGTCGGGCAAGGTTTCAAAGCTGTCGCAGAGCGCCATCGCGTGGTCGATGTACATATCGTATTCCGCGCTGTCCTCCTTGATCCGCCCGTCGCGCGGCGCGGCGGTACCGTTCGTGAGGATGAACACGACCGCTTTTTCCTCCGGTGTCGCGTGCGGATCGACGTTGATCTCGTCGCGGACCGCGTAAGCCGTTGTGCCGTTCATCGGCGCGGAAAGGGTCACGATCGCGTGGATCCAGTCGCCCTTGCCTCCCTTGAAGAAGTCGGACAGAGAGCCGTCGGTCGTCGCCTTCTGCTCCGCTTCGCTGCCGGCATACATCAGCTGCAGGAACTGCAAAATCGTTGCGCCGCCGAAGGAATGGCCGAAGAGGTTGATCTTATCCTTGCTGCTGAACGACGAAAGGATCGGCTTGCCGGTGTAGTCCTCGCCATAGCGGGCATGTTTGCAGCGGGCGGAGTGTTCCGCGCCGTAGTCGGTCCGTGTGCCGGTCAGCTGCGCGTACAGCTCGCAGGCGCGGTCCCAGCAGCCGGCGCCCGGCGTGATCTGCGCCGATTTGCACGGATAGCCGCGGGCGTTGAGATACTGCATCAGATCGCCGCCAAACATACCCCAGTAGGGCATCACTTTATAATAGAAGGATTCTTCGCCCCAGCCGCCGAGGCCGTGAACGAATACGTTGGTATAATTGCTTTGGAACGTAGCGGGATCGACGTCCGCTTTGGGGAGATTCAGCTGCGGGAGCAGATACATGACGATCGCCAGAAAGAACGAAATGATTTTTTGCATCGACAACAACTCCTTTTCCTTTCGAATTCCTTTTTATTCTAACATGCCCGCGCCGCTGCGTCAAGGGGGCGGCTAAGGGTATTTCATCTTTCATAAAAAGTACTCTGCCGGCAGACAGCCCCGCGGCAGAGTATTCTTCTTATTCCGTGCCGAACCCCTCGAGCGTGAGGTTGGTCTTGAGCGCGACGTCCTCCGTGCTCAAAATCGCGCCGGCGGACGGCAGCGTCTTGGTGCGGTAGCGGCCGGGCTTGACGAATTCGCCCGGAACGAACGGTCGCGCTTTCGTGATCGTGTTGTTCTTCTTAAGCGAGAAGCAGGAAACGCCCTGCGTATCCTTCATCGCCTTCGGGGTCACGATCGCCGTGTTGAACAGCAGACAGCGGCCAAGCGCGGTCTCAAGCACGATCTCACAGTCGTCTTCGATCTGCATGATGGCGGCGAGCGGCGATTTTTCACAGTATGCCTTGATCAGCTTCTTGCGGTTCGCCTTCGTCGCATAGGACGACAGCGTGACTTTCGCGATCTTTCCGTTCTGGAAGAAGAACAGAATGAAGCCCTTATAGGACGCATCCGTCACAGCGCAGAAGACGGTGTTCTCCCCTTCCTCCATATCGAGCTTTGCCGGGACGTAATCGCCGAGTACGCTCGCCTTGGTATCGGCAAAGTCGTTGAGACGCGATTTATAGCACTGCATTTTGTCTGTGAAGAACAACAGCTCACGGTCGTTGGTCGTTTCGAGCGACAGAATGATCTCGTCGCCCTCCTTGAGCTTTTGTTCGCCGCCCATGCGCAATGACAGCGGCGTAATCTTTTTGAAGTAGCCCTCTTTGGTGAAGAACACGTTGACCGCGTAATCCGGCACGCTTTCGCTTTCTTCCGGTTCGTCGATCTCGCTGAGATACAAGAGCTTACTTCTGCGCGGCTGCGCGTACTTCTTCGCGACAGCCTGCAGTTCATCGATGATCACGCGGCGCAGCTTCGCCTTGCTCGAAAGCGTCTCTTTCATCCTGGCGATATCCTCGGTCAGGGTTTCAATATCCTTGAGGCGCTTGAGAATGTATTCGCGGTTCAGGTGGCGCAGCTTGATCTCCGCCACATATTCCGCCTGGGTTTTATCGATACCGAAGCCGATCATCAAATTCGGCACGACTTCGCTTTCCTCTTCGGTCTTGCGGATGATCGCGATTGCCTTGTCGATATCAAGCAAAATCTTTTCGAGACCCTTGAGCAGGTGCAGACGGTCCGCCGCCTTCTGGAGATCAAAGCTGATCCGGCGATAGACGCAGCGGCCGCGGAAGCGGATCCATTCGAGCAGCAGATCGCGCACACCGAGGACACGCGGGGTGCCGCCGATCAGTACGTTGAAGTTGCAGGAGAATGCATCCTCCAGCGGGGTGGACTTATAGAGCTTTTGCATCAGCTTGTCGGGATCGGTGCCGCGCTTGAGGTCGATCGTGATCTTGAGGCCCTTCTTGTCAGTCTCGTCGCGGATGTCGGAAATCTCCTTGAGCGCGCCGGACTTGATGCGCTCGATGATCTTGTCGATGATCGCTTCTGCCGTCGTCGTCGGCGGGATCTCGGTCACGTCGATACAGTTGGCGGACTTATCAAAGGTATAGTTTGCGCGGACTTTGAGACTGCCGCGGCCGGTGTTGTAGATCTCCTCCATCTGCGCGCGGTCGTACAGGATCGTGCCCCCGCCGATGAAGTCGGGCGCCGGCAGCGTATCGATCACGTTGTGGGTCTGATCCTTGATCAGCGCGACCGTCGTTTCGCAAAGCTCATTGATATTGAACGAACAGATGGAGCTCGCCATACCGACGGCGATGCCGAGGCTGACGTTGGAAAGGATCGTCGGAAACGTCACAGGCAGCAAGACGGGCTCAAGCATCGTACTGTCATAGTTATCGACAAAATCGACCGTGTCCTTGTCGATCTCGCCGAAGAGTTCGGCGCAGACGGGTTCGAGCTTCGCTTCGGTGTAGCGCGGCGCGGCGTAGTGCATATCGCGGGAATACGCCTTGCCGAAGTTGCCCTTGGAATCGACAAACGGACAAAGCAGGGTTTCGTTCCCGCGCGCGAGACGGACCATCGTCTCATAGATCGAAGCGTCGCCGTGCGGGTTCAGCCGCATGGTCTGACCGACGATGTTTGCGGACTTCGTACGTGCGCCGCAAAGCAGGTTCATCTTATACATTGTATAGAGCAGCTTGCGGTGCGAAGGCTTGAAGCCGTCGATCTCCGGAATCGCGCGGGAGAGGATGACGCTCATCGCGTAGGGCATATAGTTGATCTCGAGCGTATCGACGATCGGCTGTTCGATGATATCGCCTGCGTCGGCGATATGGGTGTTCAGCAAAACGTCGTTCGACTCGGCTGACTCGGTTTTCTTTCTTCTTGCCATGTGCGTCCTCCTTTCAGCTCACGTCGGTCATGTCGATATACAGATGACCGTTCGCAGCAATATAATCCTTTCTGCCCTGGAGATTGTCGCCGAGGAGCAGATCGAACTTTTCCGCGGTCTCCGAAGCTTCGCTCGGATCGATCCGGATCAGGCGGCGCGTCGCAGGGTTCATCGTCGTCAGATTGAGCATCTCCGCGTCGTTTTCACCGAGACCCTTCGACCGCTGGATCGTATATTTCTTGTCGCCGATCTGCTGCAGGGCGTCGGCCTTTTCTTTTTCGGTATAGGCGAACCACGTTTCCTTGCCGCAGGTGATCTCATACAGCGGCGATTCCGCGATAAACACCTTGCCTTCGCTGATCAGAGTCGGGCACAGGCGATACAGCATCGTCAAAATCAGCGTGCGGATCTGATAGCCGTCAACGTCCGCGTCGGTACAGATGATGATCTTGCTCCAACGCAGGTTGTCCAGGTTGAAGTTGACCATGTTCTTGCCGCCCGCCGCTTTTGTTTTGACCTCGACGCCGCAGCCGAGCACGCGGATCAGATCGACGATGATCTCGCTTTTGAAGATCTTTTCAAATTCCGATTTCAAACAGTTGAGGATCTTGCCGCGGACCGGAATCAGCGCCTGGAATTCAGAGTCGCGGGCCTGTTTGCAGGCGCCGAGCGCGGAATCTCCTTCCACAATGAACAGCTCGCGCTGACTGACGTCGCGGCTGCGGCAGTCAACGAACTTCTGGACACGGTTGGTCACATCAGCGGACTGCGCCAGCGTCTTCTGAAGGTTTTGCCGCGTTGCTTCGGCGCGGACGCGAGAACGCATGTTTATCAGGATCTGGTTGCAGATCTTGTCCGCTTCCATCTTGTTTTCGATGAAATAGACCTCGAGCTGATGGCGCAAAAACTCCGTCATCGCCTTTTGGATGAACTTGTTCGTGATCGCCTTTTTTGTCTGGTTCAGATAGGAAGCGACCGTGGAAAACGACGAAGAGACGAAGATCAGGCAGTCGGAGATGTCCTGGAACTTGACCTTCGGGTCGGATTTCGCGTATTTGCCGTTTTGCTTGAGATAGTTATCGATGAAGGTCGTAAACGCGCTGTTGACGGCCTTTTCCGGCGCGCCGCCGAATTCAAGCCAGCTGGAGTTGTGGTAGTATTCAAGCAGCTGCTGCTTGTTGGAGAACGTGAACGCCACGTTGAGCTTCACTTTATAGTCGGGCAAATCCTCGCGGTCACGACCCACACGGTCGGCGGACCAGGTCTGAATCGACGTCAAAGCGTCGTCGCCCGCAATCTCCTTGACGTAATCGGTAATGCCGTTTTCATAGTAGTATTCGAACGTATCAAAGCCGCCTTTGATTTCGACCTTCAGCACGAAGCGGACATGTTCGTTGACGATCGCCTGCCGACGGATGACTTCCTGATAGTACTCCACAGGGATGTCGATATCGGTGAACACCTCAAGATCCGGCTTCCAGCGGATGCGCGAACCGGTGTCGCGCTTCGAATACGGCTCCGCCTGCAGGCCGCCGACATTTTCGCCCTTTTCAAAATGGAGGGTGTATTTCTGGCCGTCGCGGTGGATCTCGGCGTCCATGTACTCGCTGGCATACTGCGTGGCGCAAAGGCCGAGACCGTTGAGGCCGAGTGAATATTCATAGCTGCCGCCGGCGTTGGTCTGATACTTGCCGCCGGCATACATCTCACAGAACACGAGTTCCCAGTTGTGCTTGTCGTATTTTTCATTATAGCCGACCGGGATACCGCGTCCGAAATCCTGCACCTCGACAGAGCCGTCGAGATAGCGCGTCACGAAGATCTTGTCGCCGTAGCCTTCTCTCGCTTCGTCGATCGCGTTTGTCAGTATCTCAAACATGGAATGTTCGCAGCCTTCGATGCCGTCGGAGCCGAAGATAACAGCCGGGCGTTTACGCACCTTGTCGGCGCCTTCGAGCATTTCAATGCTCTGGTCGCCGTATCCGTTTTTCTTAGCCATGCAATCTGTTTCCTTTCAACGCGGGCGCAAAATAAGCCGTTTTTTGTCGGCCCGCGCCACCAAATATTGTATCTATTTTATTTTACACATTTTTTGAAAAAAATCAAGTCTTTCCGAAAAATCAATCGAACAAATATTCGAAAGCACGAAAAAGACCCGCTCCGCGCAGGAGCAGGTCTTCCAGATGGTGTTTTGGCTTATTTCTTCAAAGCGACCGCTTTCTTCACCTTTTCGGCGATGTGTTCGGCGTCGAGGCCGAACAAATGCAGAAGCTTGACCGCCGGGCCGGAACGGCCGAAGGTATCCTCTACGCCGAGACGCAGCACGGGGACCGGGCACGCTTCCGAAAGCACTTCGCAGACAGCGCCGCCGAGACCGCCGATCACACTGTGTTCTTCCGCGGTAACGATCGCGCCGGTTTCTTTTGCCGCCTTGATCAGGATATCCTTGTCGATCGGCTTGATCGTGTGGATATTGATGACGCGCGCGCCGATACCCTCTTCTTTGAGCGCATCGGCAGCGGCGAGGGCCTCGCTGACCAGCAGACCGGTTGCGACGATCGTGACGTCCTTGCCGTCGCGCAATGTCACACCCTTGCCGAGTTCGAACTTATAATCTTCCGCGTTGACGCGGGGCACAGCCAGACGGCCGAACCGCATATAGACCGGA
>JAEEGH010029542.1_pt1 | contig 10705 bp, 12 predicted proteins | sample 9134181 | NCBI WGS metagenome assembly JAEEGH01 (sample SAMN16246544, study PRJNA631951) | gut metagenome | biome: gut microbiome; feature: rumen; material: DP-attached | host: Bos | place: Iran: Karaj | collected 2018-10
CAAAGTAACGGTGATTTCCCCCATTTTGGTTGAAAAACCGCCACATACCTTTTCTGACAAAAGCCTTTGCCTATACCATTCTAAAAATTTTTGTTGGGATGCAAAGAAATAGGTTGCCAAGCAAATAATGGATTGGAATATTGAATGGATTTATTTTTATGAGTATTGGCTACAAACAGGGACTTGGATAGGTCCAGAAGTTCCACATAATAATAACGACAAAAAAGATGAGTAAAAAAGTTCCATTTAAAAATACCTTTGATAAAGCAAAAAAATTCGATGCATGGAGTAACCGTTTGATTTGGTTTTCGGCAATCCTTTTTCTAACTGTCTTTGTTTGGAAATTATTCTCTCCAAACTCCACAATAATTCAATGGATTGAAAGGTTAAATTGCATTGTTATCGTTTTTTATCTCGTATTAGAATTCGTAACAGATTACATTCATTCTTCAGCAGAAACACATCGTAGATGTGATTTGGTAGATAATGCATTTGGCTGCAAACTTGCAGAAAGTCGAAGTGAAGGATATTATACTAATGATGAACTAAAAAATGGCTTGTATAAAATAGGCGTTAATAGTTTTGAAAGTTGCTTTTTTTCCTATAAAATAGCATCAAAATCACAATGCCTATTGTGGGTTAAATCTGCCCTGTTTGCAGTATTGTTCATTCTTTGTGCTGTTATTGGTTACGATATAGCAATAGTTGCAATCATACAATTATCCCTGCCATTATCTGTAGTTATACAAACAATAAGACACCAAAGATTTGTTTCCCGCTTAAAAAAGATATATGAGAATTACCGAAGTATATTTGATACATTATACAATAAAAAAAGTATTTCTCAGAATAATTACGCTAAAATAATGAAAGAACTGCTGGAATATGAGGGAACTATCTCATGGGCGAATATCTTATTAGATGAGAAAACATACAATGAAATGAACGAGACGTTATCAAAAGACTGGGAACATATTAAGCAAGAATATAAGATAATTTGACGGTGATTCTCGCCATATCAAATTAAGTGGCGACACTGAGCAGGATATTTCAAAAATTGCAACAACCATTTCAGATTGTTTGGAATTTATTTCCCAAAGAAAGGCGGAATTAGACGAGGTGGACAAACAATTACAAGATTTGGAAACGGAACAAAATGATTTGCTAATGCAATCGGGGTTGAGTGCGGAACTGCTTGATAAGAGTATAGCCGATTTGAGAGGATTCTTCGATGCTAAAAGCCGTGCGGAGAGCCGTGTTTCCGAACTGGAGACCACTTTGAAATTCAAGGAAAGTGCAAGAGCGGAAATACAAGAGAAATTGTCGCAACTTGAACCCACAAGCTCAATGACGCAGGTTTATCAGCGTGTTCATACTGCATTTGAGAGAATAACCAAAGCTTTTGCGAATGCAAAAGAGCAAAATATCAATAACTTCTTACAAATGCTTGAAACTGAATCAAACATGTATTTGCAGAAGTTGAATAAGAATGACTTCTACGGAATAATACGCATCAGAAAAACCATCAACAATTCTGCACGTATCGAACTGTACAGCGACAACGGCACACGAATTGAAAATCCGAATGGTGCCTTGAAGACAACAATGTATATGTCCGTTCTGTTCGCTATCTCACAAATCACCACCTTGAAACGCGAACAGGATTACCCGTTGATATTTGATGCCCCGACATCTTCATTCGGAGGTTTCAAAGAGGACACTTTTTATAATGTGATAGATACCATTGACAAGCAATGCGTCATCGTTACGAAAGATTTGCTCAACGTTGACAAAGGTACAGGACAAAAGACATTGGATTTTGATACCATCAACAAGCTTTCTTGCTCTGTATATCGGATTGAGAAAGTCGAACCTTTCAACGACAAAGATTTGTCAACCATTCAAACAGTAGTTAAACAAGTAAGATAACGAATCATGGCAGCAGAAAAGATATATGATATGTGGGCATCACGCAACCCACAGTGGGAAAAAAGATATGAAGACAGTATCATCAAAAACTTCTGTGACTATGGCCGAGGGGCGACTTCGTTACGTGAAGACCGGGGAAAGGTCTTTGGCGGCGGTTATGAGATTTTTATAGTCGCATTTTTTATGGGGCTGTATTTTAATCAAAAAAGACCGCTCATTGAAGATACGCAAAAACGCAAGACTTTCGGCCAGCCCATCCAATATTGGGGTAATCTTGATTCCGTTAAAGGGCGAAAAGCATATCCGAAACTTCGTGAATACATATTCACTGCCCTTGTTGCCCGCACCGATATTGATTTCATCGCCCTTGAAAAGGGTGAAATGACTTCACGCAAGGCTGTTGACATGTTGATGCAAACCATGGAAGAATACGCCAATTGGGGTTTCCATTTCATGGAAGACAAATTGACTGACGATCCTAACTATTTCTACCGCGAAACGGCTTTTCTTGAAATCTTTTTGGCTTTTGATGCAACTGTGCCAGAAAATATTGAAGATGAACCTGAATCGTTAGACTAGTACATCGTCCCCAAAAGCGTTAAATAAAAATCTCAAAGCCTTAGCGCTACCATTATTTTATCCCCATATATGGTCATTCCGTAAATGTGGAAATGGAATTCGCATATAATTCGCACAAAAATTCGTGTGTAAATTTGTGTGTAAATTCGTGTGTAAATTCGTGCGTAAAACTTGCACATAGTTGATAATCTTATATATAAATGAAAAATTCGCGCGTAATTCGTGTGTAAAACGTGCGTAAATTCGCACGTAATTCGCACAAGTAGTGGTGTCGTTACTATCTCTCTTCCGCGTCACCTCTCTCCCCATTCTTCCGTAGCTGCCGCCCGTGCCGCGGGTGCCTTCGACAGGCTCAGGCGCCCGCGGTGGTTGAGCTTGTCGAAACCACCGCTGTACGTTGTGTTACTAAAATCTCACCCCTCCGGGGTGAGTACTACTAAATCAACACTCACAGAAATGCGGCGCGGTGCCGAAGTCACACGCCGCCTTGCGATTTTTGCCGTCAAGAAATTGCGTCGTCTCGAGCGTGAAGAAACGCGAACAGTCCGAATTAGAATAGAATTGTTATAATTTAATAAATATTTAGTATTTTTGCGGGCTGTTACAAGAATTCATTAATTCTAAAGGTTGAATTGTGTAAACAATGTAATAATTGTTAGCACAACAGATTATGCCGCCATGAAGCCGCAACTGGAATATGATTTTTTGATTATATAAACCCTAAAATACTAAAAACACTATGGATAAAGAAATTGTAAAAAACAATGGTGAGTTAACGCCGGAAGTGACAAAGTCCCTGATGCAGGATTTGCGTCAGATTATCGATCAGGCTCGTTGCCATGTGGCTGCCACTGCCAATTATGCACTGACTACGATGTATTGGCACATCGGCGAACGTATCAATCGAGAAATACTTGGCAATGAACGTGCTGAATATGGAAAGCAAATTGTGTCGCAGGTTGCGACACAATTGCAAACAGAGTATGGAAAGAAAGGATTTGAACTTCGGAATATTTGGAGGATGATGCAATTCGCCCAAACGTTTCCCGATTTCCAAATTGTGTCACCACTGGTGTCAAAATTGTCGTGGACTCATTTTCTGATAGTTATGTCTTTGAAAGACGAGCTGCAGCGCGAATTTTATTTGACTATGGCAGCTGTAGAGAGATGGAGTAAGAGGACATTGCAATCAAAAATAGACGGTATGTTATATGAACGCACAGCTATCAGCGGAAAGCCTGAGGAGTTCATCAAGAAAGAACTCTCCACTTTGCGTGATGACAATGTGATAACTCCGGATCTCGTCTTCAAAAGTCCCTATTTCTTGGAGTTCACTGGGTTGAAGAACGTGTATAGTGAAAAGAGCCTCGAAGACTGTCTTTTGGTTCATCTGGAACAGTTTATCATTGAGTTGGGCAGCGGCTTTTGCTTTGTGGCCCGGCAGAAAAGAATGGTTATCGACGGCGAGGATTACCACCTTGATTTGCTGTTCTATCACCGCCAGTTGCACCGTTTGATTGCCATTGACCTTAAGAAAGGCCGTTTCAGAGCCGAGTACAAAGGACAGATGGAACTATACTTGCGTTGGTTGGAGAAATATGAAATGGAGCCAGGGGAGGAACCGCCGCTGGGTTTGTTGCTCTGTACTGAGGGTGGCGAAGAGCAAATCGAACTTCTACAGTTGGACAAATCTGGCATCAAGGTGGCGCAGTATTTGACGGAGTTGCCGCCACGCCACGTGCTGATGAACCAAATTCACAAGGCGTTGGAGTCTGCCAAAAACCGTTTTGACAATTCTATTATTGATGACGATTCCGAAGATTAATGTTGTTTGGAAGGTTCTACCCTCCTTCTCACATTGATTCCTGCACCATTCCGCCGGCCGTCAGGCTGGCGGAATCTCCCTCCTCTCTTCCGCGTCATCCCCCGCCCCGTCCATCCGTAGCTGCCGCCCGTGCCGCGGGTGCCTTCGACAGGCTCAGGCGCCCGCGGTGGTTGAGCTTGTCGAAACCACCGCTGTACGTTGTGTTACTAAGATATCACCCCTCCGGGGTGAACGATTTGTCCGCAACTTCCGGAAATACGGCGCGGTGCCGAAGTCGCCACTTCAATCGGACTTTTTTAATTTCTATACAACTACCCCGGCCTTCGGCCACCCCTTCTTTTCAAGAAGGGGAACTTGGTCTCCGTCTGTCCGTAGCTGCCTGTGTCGGTGCACAAGTCACAATTTTGTTGTACCTTTGCCGCCTCGTTCGCATCGAAAGTTTATAACACCATGAAACCGGAACTGACCCACCGACTGCTATCCCTGCTCAATGAGTACCACTCCCTGGGCATTGCCGAACAGATAGACTATAAGAAGTTCTATCTGTACTCCATCATTACGCACTCCACAGCCATCGAGGGCAGCACCGTGACGGAAATTGAAAACCAGCTGCTTTTCGATGAGGGTATTACGGCACAAGGCCGCTCGTTGCAGGAGCAGATGATGAACCTCGACCTGAAAGCAGCCTACGAACAGAGTTTTGTCTATGCACAAAAGCATACGGTTTATTCCGTGGATTTGCTGTGTGGTCTTTCTGCTTTGGTCATGAAAAACACGGGGTCGGAGTATAGCACCCTGTCGGGAAACTTTTCGGCGGCGAAGGGGGAACTCCGCCTTCTGAACGTGAGTGCAGGCATCGGTGGCAAGTCATATTTGTCATTTCAGAAAGTTCCGGAACGGTTGTCGGAGTTCTGCCAGTGGCTCAATGCAGAACGGGCGGTCATCGATAAAAACGACATTGGAAAAGTTTACGATTTGAGTTTTGAAGCCCACTACCGTCTGGTAAACATCCACCCGTGGGCCGATGGCAACGGCCGCATGAGCCGCCTCGTCATGAACATGATTCAGCATGAATTTGGCATGGTGCCCTCCATCGTGAAAAAAGAAAAACGTAAATACTATATCACCTCCCTGGAACAAAGCGAAAGAGCCGAGAACTCGGAGACATTCAAGGCTTTCATGCTTCAACAACATTGCGACAACCTGCTCCGTCAGATTGAAGAGTATAAGGTTTCCATGGAAGATGTGGACATAACGAATGAAGTAGGTTTACAGAAAAGTGGCCAGAAAAATAAAAAGTGGCCAGAAAATTGGCCAAAAAAATGGCCAGAAAAAGCTCTTCAGATTGTGGATGCCATCTCCTCAGATCCATCCGTGACAATTGCTGAATTGGAAGCACGTCTGGAAGTGGGGCATACTACAGTCAAGAAACTTTTGCGTGCGATGCAGGCTGAAGGCATCATCCGCCGCGTCGGTCCCGACAAGGGCGGCCACTGGGAAGTGACCACTTCAATCGGACTTTTTTAATTTCGATACAACTAACCCGCGCTGCGCGCACACTTGCTTCCCAAGAAAGGGGAATTATGTGCCGCACGTAGGGTTACTAAAATATCACCCTCCGGGGTGAGTGCTACTAAATCAATACTCACAGAAATGCGGCGCGGTGCCGAAGTCACAAGCCGCCTTGCGATTCGGATCTTTCTGACAAAACCCACACCACAAAAAAAGACCGAAGACATTGCTGCCTTCGGTCTTTTGTGATTAGGGAACGCGGAACTTAGTTGTTCAGCATCACCGGCATGATGAGCATCAGCAGGTTCTCCTCGTCGCTTTCCTGCTGGTCGGCAGGGTAGATGAGCGCGGCGCGGTTCGGCTGCGACAGGTCCATCTGGATTTCGTTGCTCTCGATGTTCTCCAGAATCTCGCGGAGGAACTTGGAGTTGAAACCGATCTCCATCGGCTCGCCGTTGTAGATGCCCACGATGGTCTCTTCCGCCTTCTTGGAGTAGTCGATGTCCTCGGCGGCAATCGTCGTGATCTCGTCGTTCAGCGAGATGCGGATCTGGTAGGTGGACTGGTTGGCGTAGATGCCGACACGGCGGATGCACTGCAGGAACGAATCGCGCGAAACCACGAAACTCTTGTCGTTGTTGCTCGGGATGACGTTGCGGTAGTTCGGGTATTTGCCTTCCTTCAAGGATGAATAGACAACGATGTTGTTGAAGGAGAAGCGGATACGGCTTCCGTCGGGCAGATAATCGACCTTGATGCTGTCATTGTTGCCGCTGATGATGCCTTTCAGTTGCTGAAGAGGTTTCTTGGGCAGGATGAAGCTGGTGGGGTCGATGGTCTTGACGGTGTTGCTGCGGAAACGGACCAGCTTGTGGGCGTCGGTGGCCACGAAGGTGATGTCGTCGGCGTTCAGCTCGCAGAACACGCCCATCATGTTGGGACGGAGCTCGTCGGTGCCGGTGGCGAACAGGGTCTTGGAGATGGCCTTGTGCAGCACGGAGGCGCCGATCTCGAAGCTGCGGAACTCTTCCATCGGCTTGATGCCCGGATACTCGTCGCCGGGATAGCAGTGGTCGTCGTACTTGCCTTCGGCGGCGGTGTAGCGGAGGGAAATCTTGTCGCCGTCCTCGATGGTGGAGAAAACGATCGGAATTTCGGGGATCAGCTTCAGCGTGTCGAGCAGGTTCTTGGAGGGAACCGCGATGGAACCCTCGCCGTCCACGTTGCTCAGTTCGATTTCGGCGCACATGGTGCAGTCGAGGTCGGAGGCGGTGACGGTCAAAGTATTGCCGGAAATGGTGAACAGGAAGTTGTCCAGAATCGGCATCGTGTTGTTGGTGCTCAACACACCGCTGATGGCGCTGAGGTTTTTGTAAAGCTCATTGCGCGAAACGATAAATTTCATAAGGAGTGTATTTTAAATTTTTATGATTCAAAATTTGAGGGTGCAAAGATACGATAATAATTGAGAATTGAAAATTGAAAATTGAAAATACATTTCAAATCAGCGGGAATCAAGCACTTAATGACAGTTTGTAGGTTTTCCCCGGATTGCAGCGGACGACCCCCTTGAGTTCCAGCTGGAGCAGCAGGGCGGCCAGTCTGGAGGGGGTGAACTGCGGCACCTGCGCCGACAGGTCGTCGATGCCGATGTCAGGGTGCTGGCCGATGAGGTCGGTGAGCGCCTGCTCGTCGGGACTGAGTTCCACGAACAGTTCCTGCTGCACGGCTTTGGGAGCTTGCAGGTCCCAGCCCATCACTTCGGCGATGTCGCGGCCGGAGGTGACGAGGGCGGCCACGTTCTTCCGGATCAGTTCGTGGCAGCCGCTGTGGTTGGGACTCAGGATGTTGCCGGGCACGGCCAGCACGTCGCGGTTGTAGGAGTGGGCGATGTAGGCGGTGATGATGCTGCCTCCTTTGGTGGCGGACTCCATCACCACGGTGGCGTCGGCCATGCCGGCGATGATGCGGTTGCGGCGCGGGAAGTTCTGCCGGTCGGGTTTGGTGCGAAAGGTGAATTCCGACACCAGCGCGCTGCCCTGTTCGAGGATGCGGGCGGCGAGCCGTTCGTTGCAGTCGGGATAGATGGTGCTGAGTCCGCACCCCATCACGGCCACGGTCTTGAGGCCGCTGTCGAGGGCCTGCTCGTGCGCCACGGTGTCCACGCCGCTGGCCAGGCCGCTCACGACGCAGGCACCGTACTCCGCCAGCTCCGACACGATCTTGCGGGTGATGTCCTTTCCGTAGGGCGAGATGGCGCGGGTGCCGACCACCGCCACCATCCGCTGTCCGCTGAAGATGTTATCCCCTTTGTAGTAAAAAAGATAGGGGGAATCCACGCACGCCTTCAGCCGCCACGGGAAGTCGGGGTCGGTGTAGAAGCAGAGCTTGATGTCGTGCCGTTCCATCCAGTTGGCTTCGGCCTCCGCCGCCGCCACGGCCTCGCGCGTGAGCTTCGGGAAATGCACCGCACGTCCGAACCGGCGCAACGGGTCCTTCTCGGCAAAGATAGCCTCCGCACTACCGTAATATTGCAGCAGCTTCTTCACCGTGGTCCCGCCGATATTCGGCTGGAACTGGAGAGCCAGACGGGAGATGAGCTCGGTCATAATAGTAAAAGGTAATAGGTAGGAGGTAATAGGTAGAAGGTAAAAGGTAATAAGTCAATGGATTAATCTTTGGGTGGGTGATTTGAGCCCCATAAGATAGTTGCCACCGTAGCCATTATAGCACTGGAAATCACAAATAACAACCAGTCATCAAAGATTTCAGTCCAACTCAAAGGACCTCCACCTCTTGTTTCAAAAGTATGTAAAATAGTAACAAATACAAGTAATGCCCCTATAAAAGAGAGTGCAAAAATTGATAACTTCTTTTTCATACTTTTTTTTGATATTTCAAGGTATGGCATCCGAAGTAAAAGGTATGAAGTAATGAGTATGAAGAGGGGATATGCAAAAGCAACCCCCTACTTTATAACTTCTACTTTCTTCTTTTTACTTTCCACATATTTGATGAAGGTATAGATTTTTGAAGAGAGCGTTTTCGCAAATAGGTTAAGGTTTGTGAAATGGTTTGAATTAATATATTTTAAGAGATAAGCGATTTTTAGTTGTGTCCTGTATTCACCACAAGACCCTTTGGCAATGTAGAGAAAGTTGATGAACTCCTTATTTGTGTGTCTTTCATATCCTTCTGAAATGTTTGAGGGTATAGATACAGCTGCTCTTTGAATTTGGTCTTTAAAACCATAATCCTTACAAGAACTTAAAACAGAGTACGTTTCAACAGTCAGGTGAATACCATCTTTCCAAATCTGCAAATCCTCAAAACCATTCATCTCCTTCCCCTCCATAACACTCCTCCTTTCTATTTATCACCTATCACTTATTACTTATCACTTATCACTTATTACTCCCCTTTACCTCCCGATATTTTTCGCAATCGTGGTGATCAGCTCCGTCGCTTTCACCATCGATTCGAGCGGCACGTACTCGTACTTGCCGTGGAAGTTGTGGCCGCCGGCGAAGATGTTGGGGCAGGGGAGGCCCTTGAAGGAGAGGTTTGCGCCGTCGGTGCCGCCGCGGATGGGCTGTACCTTCGGGGTGATGCCGATCTCGCGCATGGCCTCCTCCGCCAAGGTGACGATATGGAACACCGGTTCCACCATCTCACGCATGTTGCGGTACTGGTCCTTGATCTCGCAGGTGACGCGCTCGCCGTACTTCTGGTTGAGGAACGCCGTCACCTTCAGCATGAACTCCTTCTTTTCGGCGAACTTCTCCGCATCGTGGTCGCGGATGATGTAGTTGAGGACGGCGTTCTCGACGGTACCTTCCATGTGGGTGAGCAGGTAGAAACCTTCGTAATCCTGGGTGTATTGCGGTCTTTGGAACTCCGGCAGCAGGCTGTTGAACTCCATGGCGATGAGTTGGGCGTTCACCATCTTGCCCTTGGCGTAGCCGGGGTGGATGTTGCGGCCCTGCACCTTGATGGTGGCGCCGGCCGCGTTGAAGTTCTCGTACTCAAGTTCGCCGATGGCGCCGCCGTCCATCGTGTAGGCGAAGTCGCAGCCAAATGCCTCGACGTCAAAGAATTTCACACCGTTGCCTACCTCTTCGTCGTGCGAAAAGGCCACCTTGATGTCGCCGTGCTTGATTTCGGGGTGTTGGATGAGGTATTCCATTGCGCAGACAATCTCCGCCACACCGGCTTTGTCGTCGGCGCCGAGCAGATGCTTGCCGTCGGTGGTGAGAATGGTTAACCCCTTGTAATCCAGCATTTCAGGAAACTCTTCGGGGGAGAGCACTGTGTTGGATTCCTTGTCAAGGACGATGGTGCCGCCGTCGTATTCGGGCACAATCACGGGAGCGGCGATGCCGGGCATGTCGGGTGCCGTGTCCAGATGCGCCATGAAGCCGATAACAGGCTGTTTTTCGGTCGTATTGGAAGGCAGCAAAGCGGTCACATAACCATGTTGGTCTTTTGTAACGTTCTGTAAACCAATATTTTTTAATTCTTCCACCATCATATCGGCAAAGTCAAGCAAAGCTTGTGTGCTCGGATAGGTTTCGGATTCCGGATCCGCGGTGGTCGCATACGAAATATACTTGCTGAAACGTTTTAATAAGAGCTCTTTCATTTCTGTAATGATTTGATTATTAATGATTTTTGCTAAACAATTCTTTGTCAAAGTTCCAAGGCAAATGTACATAAATTAAAAATATACACAAGGAAATAATCTTCAAGCAGCAATAGGTCTCTGATTATGAAATTTTGTACCTTTGCAAAAAATTTAAGATGAAGAAAAACCATTTAACCATCTGTTTGTGTTTAATATTGACTTTTCTTCTAACTAAT
>JAEEGH010029544.1_pt1 | contig 10703 bp, 4 predicted proteins | sample 9134181 | NCBI WGS metagenome assembly JAEEGH01 (sample SAMN16246544, study PRJNA631951) | gut metagenome | biome: gut microbiome; feature: rumen; material: DP-attached | host: Bos | place: Iran: Karaj | collected 2018-10
GCTTTGTGGCACCCGTCTCCGACATGAAGTGCACGGACATCATCCAGCAGATATGCTATGTCAACGGCTCGCTGAGCATCAGCACGCCCGGCATCAAGTTCATCAGCGAGGACAGCCGTAACCGCACCGTGAAGGACGATGTGTTCTACTACCGAAGCAGTCCGGTGACCTATTACCAACCTATTGTGAAGATCGGCTCAAACTTCTGGACACGACAGGACATCTACTACAAGATGGGACTGGCCGTGAATGCCAACAATGACCGAACGGTGGACGTGGTCAAGGACAATGTGCTCTTTGCCCGCTTCTGGCATGACTTAGGACGCGGAACCGCGTCAGCCAACAAATGGATGTGGGCTAATGAGCCTAATACCTTGTTCAGCGGCAACCCCAACATGAAATGGTACTTCCCCAAGGGCAGCGAGGTGAAAGCCCTGCAAGAATTCCTTGGTTTCAACCCCAAGGCACTGTTCAAGGGTCAGGCGAGTGGTTTCAATGCCCAGTTCAATGGCTACTATGGCGGCTACGACATTGTCAACAAGAAAGAGACCGACGAGGTGACCATGCGCTACAAGGGCGAGTTGAACGTCTTTGCCACGCGCAACACGAAGAGCGACAATGATGCCGTGCTGTTGGTGCTCGACAAGAACTACCGGCTTTACGAGGCCGACAACGGTCCTGACGGCTCGTGGCGTGAGAACTACTATCCCGTACGCCCTGTGCGTGGCTATATGTTCAACTACCCCACCCTCGACGACATCAAGATGTTTGAAGACAAATACAAATAAGTTGAGAAGTTAAGAATTCAAAGATGTTCTTGCCTTGCAAGCGCCCAGAGGTCGAGTGAAGCGATAACTTCTACATACATTATAAAAAGAAAACAACATGAAGAAGAATGTATTGAATTGGATGCTAATGGTCGCATTGGGAATGGGACTGGGATTGAGCATATCCGCCTGTTCCGACGACGATGATGACAATTCGGACAACGTGCCCGAGGGAAAGAGAGTCATCACGGCTGAGATGGTGGCCCAACAGGGCGTTGTGGCAAGCGTGCTGTCGGCTCTGACAGGCGTAGAGTCCGACGACTCCGTCGGCATTGACTTCGAAATTCAGCGTTTTACCCCCAAGATAGGTTTGGTAAGGGACGAGGCCAATCCGTTCGATCGCTCCGTACTGGTCAACGACGAGACGGAGGCATCGCTGAAGTTCCGTAACCTTGCATCTAATGAGGACTTTGTACAGGAGACGGCCGACGGCTATGTCATCGACCTGACCAACCTCGACTACCGCATGGACGGCCGGAAGCAGAAACTGGGCAAGCTGACCTACCATCGCGGTACCGACGGTAGATGTGAGGCGTATGTCGATGTCGAGATTCCCTGCATACCCACCCTGAACAAGATTACCTATCTGACGAAGGACCAGTGGGGCAGCAATGGCTGGGACGAGTACGGCCGCTGGGAGTCGCCCTGCTACATCGGACAGGTATGGTTCAATTCTAGTCAGGGACTCTACTACGTCTGCGTGGTACAGAGTAAGTCGGACACCGACGGCTGGCTCATCAACGTGCAGCCGGGACGCGGTAACATGTCCCATTTCATCCAAAGTAACGAAGGTAACAAGGGTGCCTGGGCACCCGATCATCCTGTCAGCAAGGAAGCCATCGAGGGCTTTGTGAAACTCTGCATCGATGCCAACTACTACGACATGAAGCAGGCCATCCGCAAGAAATATCCCAACAAGGTTTTCCCGGCCGTACCAGTACGTCACGGAAAAGGCCAGGCTTGTAACTGGAACGACTACGGCTACCTGCACACCACCGATGGCGATGACGGTTTCGGTACGTCACAGAAGTTCTATGGCCACTGGGTCGGCGACTTAGGCAGCGACAATCCGAAAGACTATAATACACCTGGCGATGGCCCTGAAGTGCTGATAATCCGCAATGCCTGGACGGGCAGCTGGGCCTGGTCACCTCCCCGTAACTGGCGTCACCAGGAAGTCTACTGCATGGCTCCCCGCGCACATTACAGTTCCAGTCGCTACTGGTATACGAAGTCCTACGTCTATCACTTTTTCGAAGACTCCGACTACTGCGACTGGATGAACAAGAAGTATCCCTACACCGCCAATGGATACAGCTTCCGTGGCAGCGTGCCCGCCGGCTTTGGCAGCAAGCCAGTGTTCGACCCGGCAGACGAAGGATTCTAAAAGAAAACTGTTTTAAAGCAACGGATTACACGGATTAAGTTTCGGAAGTCAAACTTCAACTAATTTCGAGCGAAGCAATCACTTCAAAAAGATAAATTAAATGAATTCAGCCATGCGAGCAAGGAAGGACAAGAAGCATATACTCCCCTCAATTTTGGAGAGGGGCTGGGGGATGGGTCTACTGCTTACCCTTCTCTTTCTCGCTGCCTGCCACGACGATGACGGGCCTGACGCCCCTGATCCTGGTCCTGAATCAATGGTGTGGACGGTGGACGTGCTCGGCGGCGGGGCCGTGGAGACCGATGACGAGGGCAACGTGTACTTCGAACGTACCGCCACCTTCGGCAGCCTGCGCCTGAAGATACAGGGCTACGACGCCCAGCGCGACAGCACGGTGAAGGTGACCTTGGCCGAGGGTGGCGAGTGGCTCACCCTTGAGACCGACACCCTTGGCACCGAGGGCATCCTGAGCCTTTCCACCACCGACAACAACGGCGACAGCCAGCGCACCGCCACCTTAGTGTTCACCGCTGCCAACGGCGAGCCGCCGCTCAGTGCCACGCTGACCGTGAGGCAGCACTCGCGTGCCGATGCCGACAGCAACGGCGGCAACGCGAAGGAAGACCTCTACGTGGGCTATGGCTACGACATCTTCAAGGCACTCGACAACCCTATGTCCGTGCGTACCAAGACCCCCATCATCGACCTCGAGAAGCTGCGTGCCGCCGGTAGCTCCACCACCTACGAGCCACTGCACGACTCACGCCTGTCGCGCACAGAGATGAAATACATTGCCAGCACCTCGCTGGCAGTATACGCCGAGGAACTGACCAAAGAGCAGACGACTTCCAGTCTGGATATCGGTGGCTGCAAGGTGGACTGCGACTTAGCCACCTCGCTGACGGTCAGCGGCACCAGGGAGGAGCAGAACTACGGACGTGGAGCCATGGTGAAGACGGTGGCCTCGCGCGTCATCGACAAGGCCGCGCTGCTGCACCTGCGTGAGTTGGGGCGTACGCCCTTTTCCGATGCCTTCTTTAAGCGCGTGAACAGCCTGCTCACGCTCAAGGATATCAACCCGGCATCCTTGGCCGAAGAGGTGATGAAGACCTTGGAGGAATTCGGCACCCACATCGTGTTGCAGGCCGACCTCGGCGGACGCATCGACTACACCTTCACCATGGAGAAGACGGGCACGTTCTACGTGAATGACGTGATGAAGGCGGAGATAGACTTCACCATGGGCCGTCTGACGGAATCAGATCGCACGGCCCAATCCAATCAAGCGGTGTCGTCGGTCAAGAATGCCGACGGCGCCATCAAGGTGGTTGGCGGCAGCGAGGCCACCCGTCGGCAGATGCTGTACGACATCGCCCGTTTGGGCAAGACATCACAGTTGCCGCCCGACCACGTCACCGCCTGGTTGGCCTCCATCGACTACGACGAGCGTGCCATCGCCACCGGCGACATCGACGTCATCAACTTCGAGCTGATGCCCATCTGGGACCTCGTGCCCTCGGAACTGCGCCTCGACTTCCTCAACGCCACGCTGCGCATGGCCGAGCGCCCCGACTGCAAGGTGAGCGACGAGAAATTAGGCACCGACCTCTATACCATCGACTGCACGCGCAAGGATCTCTTCGACTTCTCCAACGTGAAAGACAACGGCTCGCTCTGCCGCATTCTCTACCTGAAGAGCGGTGACGGCGAGGGTACGCCGGTGCTGCAGGTGTGCTCGGAGTACGTGCCGAAGATACGTACCGACCAGCGCGTCACCGTGGCCTACCCCATCTACAAACGGAAGATCCGCATGAACGAGGGGCTGTTCCTCGGCGACGGCATCCACCAGCCGGCCTTCGTGGGCTTCGGCAATAGTGAATGCTTCGTGGCGCCCATCTCCGACCTGAAGTGTACGGACATTATACAGCAGATCTGTTACGTCAACGGCTCGCTGAGCCTCAGCTCGCCCGGCATCAAGTTCATCAGTGAGGACAGCCGCAACCGCACCGTGAAGGACGATGTGTTCTACTTCCGCAGCAGTCCGGTGACCTATTGTCAACCTATTGTGAAGATTGGCTCGAACTTCTGGACACGACAGGACATCTACTACAAGATGGGACTGGCCGTGAGCGCCAACAATGACCGAACGGTGGACGTGGTCAAGGACAAAGTGCTCTATGCCCGCTTCTGGCATGACTTAGGACGCGGTACCGCAACGCCCAACAAATGGCTGTGGGCTTATGATCCTAACACCATGTTCGACGGCAACCCCAACATGAAATGGTACTTCCCCAAGGGCACTGAGGTGAAAGCCCTGCATGAATTCCTTGGCTTCAACCCCAAGGCGCTGTTCAAGGGACAGGTGAGCGGCTTCAATGCCGAGTTCAATGGCTACTACGGCGGCTACGACATTGTCAACAAGAAAGGGACCGACGAAGTGACCATACGCTACAAAGGCCAACTGAATGTCTTTGCCACGCGAAACACAAAGAGCGACTACGATGCCACGCTGTTGGTACTCGACAAGGACTACCGGCTCTACGAGGCCGACAACGGTCCTACTGGGTCGTGGTGTGAGAACTATTATCCCGTGCGTCCCGTCCGTGGATATATGTTCAACTACCCCACCCTCGGTAACATCAAGGATTTTGAAGATAAATATAAATAAATTATGAATATAACTATGCTTTTAAAACTACGAATTACACGTATTAACTGGCGCAGCCCATTATTCATTATGCATTATGCATTGGCGTTGCCGACATTCCTCACGCTCGGGCATCTGAGAGCAAGCTCTCATGCCGCTCGCTTAATCGGAATGTTAAGCATTCTCATGCTGAGTGGTCTCAGCATGAGCTGTTCCGACGACGATGACGACAATTCGGACAGCGTGCCCGAGGGAAAGAGAATCGTCACAGCAGAGATGGTGGCCCAACAGGGCGTCGTGGCAAGCGTGCTGTCGGCATTGGCAGGCGTAGAGTCCACCGACTCCGTCGGCATTGATTTTGAAGGTCAGCGCTATACTCCCACGATAGGCTTGGTAAGGGACGAGGCAAATCCGCTCGAACGCTCCGTACTGGTCAACGACGAGACGGAGGCTTCGCTGATGTTCCGTAACCTTGCGTCTAATGAGGATTATGTGCAGGAGACATCCGACGGCTATGTCATCGACCTGACCAACCTCGACTACCGCTTAGACGGCCGCAAGCAGAACTTGGGCAAGCTGACCTACCATCGCGGTAACGACGGTAGCTGTGAGGCGTATGTCGACGTCGAGATTCCCTGTATACCCACCCTGAACAAGATTACCTATCTGACGAAAGACCAGTGGGGCAGCAATGGCTGGGACGAGTACGGCCGCTGGGAGTCGCCCTGCTACATCGGACAGGTATGGAAGAACACGAGCCAGGGACTCTACTACGTCTGCGTGGTACAGAGTAAGTCGGACACTGACGGCTGGCTCGTCAACGTGCAGCCAGGACGCAGTAACATGTCCCATTTCATCGCAGGAAACGAAGGCGACAAGGGTGCCTGGGCACCTGACCATCCCGTCAGCAAGGCTGCCGTCGAGGGTTTCGTAAAGCTCTGCATCGATGCCAGCTACTACGACATGAAGCAGGCCATTCGCAAGAAATTCCCCAACGGAGTTTTCCCGGCCGTACCAATACGTCATGGGAACGGCCAGGCCTGTAACTGGAGCAACTACGGCTACCTGCACACCAACGATGGCGATGACGGTTTCGGCACGTCACAGAAGTACTATGGCCACTGGGTCGGCGACTTAGGCAGCGACAATCCGAATGAATATACTACACCTGGCGATGGTCCTGAAGTGCTGCTTATCCGCGATGCCTGGATGGGCAGCTGGGCCTGGTCACCTCCCCGTGACTGGCGCCATCAGGAAGTCTACTGCATGGCTCCCCGCGCACATTACAGTTCCAATCGCTATTGGTACACTAAGTCCTACGTCTATCACTACTTTGAAGACTCCGACTACTGCAACTGGATGAACAGGAAGTATCCCTACACCGTCAACGGCTACAGCTTCCGTGGCAGCGTTCCCTCCGGCTTTGGCAGCAAACCAGTGTTCGACCCCGCGGAAGAAGGATTCTAAAGACTCTGTTTTAAAACAACAGATTAGACGGAACCCACGAATTAAACGATGCGCGCAAGGAAGGATAAGAAGTATATACTCCCCTCCCTCATAGGGAGGGGCTGGGGGGTGGGTCTGCTTCTTCTCTTTCTCGCTGCCTGCCACGACGATGACGGGCCTGACGCCCCTGACCCTGGTCCTGAATCAGCGGCGTGGACGGTGGACGTGCTCGGCGGCGGTGCCGTGGAGACCGACGACGAGGGCAACGTGTACTTCGAACGTACCGCCACCTTCGGCAGCCTGCGCCTGAAGATACAGGGCTACGACGCCCAGCGCGACAGCACCGTCAAGGTGGCCCTGGCCGAGGGCGGCGAGTGGCTCACCCTGGAGACCGACACCCTTGGCACCGAGGGCATCCTTAGCCTTTCCACCACCGACAACAATGGCGACAGCCAGCGCACCGCCACCCTGGTGTTCACAGCCGCCAACGGCGAGCCGCCGCTCAGTGCCACGCTGACCGTGAGGCAGCACTCGCGTGCCGATGCCGACACCAACGGCGGCAACGCGAAGGAAGACCTCTACGTGGGCTATGGCTACGACATCTTCAAGGCACTCGACAACCCCATGTCCGTGCGTACCAAGACCCCCATCATCGACCTCGAGAAACTGCGTGCCGCCGGTAGCGCCGCCACCTACGAGCCGCTGCACGACTCACGCCTGTCGCGCACGGAAATGAAATACATTGCCAGCACCTCGCTGGCGGAATACGCCGAGGAGCTGACCAGCGAACAGACTACTTCCAGCCTGAAGCTCAACGGCTGCAAGGTGGACTGCGACTTAGCCGCCTCGCTGACAGCCAGCGGCACAAGCCTTGAGCAGAACTACGGACGTGGAGCCATGGTGAAGACGGTGGCTTCGCGCGTCATCGACAAGGCAGCCCTGTTGCACCTGCGTGAGTTGGGTCGTACGCCCTATTCCGATGCCTTCTTTAAGCGCGTGAACAGCCTGCTCACACTCAAGGATACCAAACCGGCTTCCTTGGCCGAAGAGGTGACGAAGACCTTGGAGGAGTTCGGCACCCACATCGTGATGCAGGCCGACCTCGGCGGGCGCATCGACTACACCTTCACCGTAGAGAAGTCTGGCACGTTCTACGTGAATGACTTGATGAAGGTGGAGATAGACTTCACCATGGGCCGTATGTCAGAGGCACAGCGTAATTCAAGATATATGCGCGAAGTGTCGTCGAGCAAGAGTGCCAACGGCGCCATTAAGGTGGTTGGCGGCAGCGAGGCCACCCGTCAGCAGATGCAGTACGACATCGCCCGCTTGGGCAAGACATCGCAGCTGCCGCCCAACCACGTCACCGCCTGGTTGGCCTCCATCGACTACGACGAGCGTGCCGTCGCCGCCGGCGACATCGACGTCATCAACTTCGAGCTGATGCCTGTTTGGGACCTCGTGCCCTCGGAGTTGCGCCTCGACTTCCTCAACGCCACGCTGCGCATGGCCGAACGCCCCGACTGCAAGGTGAGCGACGAGAAGCTGGGCACCGACCTCTATTCCATCGACTGCACGCGCAAGGACCTCTTCGACTTCTCCAACGTGAAAGACAACGGCTCGCTCTGCCGCATTCTCTACCTGAGAAGCGGTGACGGCGAGGGTACGCCGGTGCTGCAGGTGTGCTCGGAGTACGTGCCGAAGATACGTACCGACCAGCGCGTCACCGTGGCCTATCCCATCTACAAACGGAAGATCCGTCTGAACGAAGGACTGTTCCTCGGCGACGGCATCCACCAGCCGGCCTTCGTGGGTTTCGGCGATGGCGAATGCTTTGTGGCACCCGTCTCCGACATGAAGTGCACGGACATCATCCAGCAGATATGCTATGTCAACGGCTCGCTGAGCATCAGCACGCCCGGCATCAAGTTCATCAGCGAGGACAGCCGTAACCGCACTGTCAAGGACGATGTGTTCTACTTTACCTATGCCGACACCTATCAGCACCCCATTGTGAAGATAGGCTCCAGCTTCTGGACACGCCGCGACATCAACCATGAGATGGGTTTCACGGTGGATCCCGAGGACTCGTCGGCTCCCTACGATGACTACATCGAGGACGGCGTGCTCTACACCCGCTTCGACCATGAGCTGAACGAGTGGATCCAGGATTATAATGTATGGACGTGGGGCTATGCGCCCAACACCATGTATGCTGGCGAGCCCAACACGAAGTGGTATCTGCCCAGTGCCGATGACGTGCGGAACCTCTACGCCTTCATGGGTTTCAACCCCAAGGCGCTGTTCAAGGGGCAGGTGAGCGGCTTCAACGCGCAGTTCAATGGCTACTACGGCCTGCACGACATCATCCACAACACCACCTTCTCCGAGGGCTACGAGCTGGTTCGCTACAAAGGCGAGAAGCAGTTCTTTGCCACCCGCAACACCTTCGGTACCGATGCTGTGCTGATGGTGCTCGACAAGAACTACGAGCTAACGCTCTATGAAGCCGTAGGCGACTGGTACACTGACTGTTATCCCGTCAGGGCCGCCCGTGGCTATATGTTCGATTACCCCACGCTAAAAGACATTGAGAACAATACGTATTAAGAATATGAAACAGAAACGATTTACCTGGCGCAGCCCATTATGCATTATGCATTATGCATCATGCATTATGATAGTGTGTGCTTTCTGCATGAGCTGCAGCGACGACGATGACAAGAACAATGAAGACACGCCCGACGAGGAAGTATGGACAGAGGAAGACAATCGCATGGCACAGGAGGCCGATGCCCTCTGCGCAGTACTCTCCACCCTGACGGGCCAGGAGTTCACCTCCGACGGCAACATCGACTTCGAGGGCAAGACCTTCGAGCCGCAGTATGGCGAAGTGCGTGACCCGTCGAAGCCGTTGGAGCGCAGCGTCCAGGTGCTCAATGCCACTACCGCCGAGACCTATTTCCGCGGACTCGTTGAAGGCAACGGCACCTTTATCAGCAACACCTCCGACGGACTGGTCATCGACCTCACCAACCTCAACTGCCGCGAAGACGGCAGGAAGCAGAGCTTAGGCACGCTCACCTTCCACCGAGGCGAGGGCAGCGACAACGTGGGCTATGCCGACATCGATATTCCCTGCATTCCCAAGCTGCAGCGCATCAGCTACAAGACCGAGGAACAGTGGGGCGACAATGCCAACTGGACATCGCCCGCCAAGCGCGGCGAGGTGTATAGGACAGGTGACCACTACTACATCTGCGTCCGCGCCTCGAAGGGGTCACAGAGCTTTAACAACGGGGCGCTTGTGATGATGGAGGACAGCTATGGCTCTGACTACAAGTATTACAACGGCACCAAAGAAAGTGACGAGAGCTGGGAACCCAACCACGTGGGAACCTATCAGGACATCTGCGACTACATAGACCTCTGCGGCGACAATGCCTTCTTCGTGACGAAGCAGATGATTGTGAAGAAACTGCCATGGAAGGTGTTCCCCGTCACCGACGAATGGACCAGCTGGGAGGGGGCCGCCTTACGCACCTGGGATCCAAGCTGGGGCTTCGGCACCGACAAGAAAGGCTATGCCCACTGGACAGGACGCAACTCCACGGGTTCGGCCAACGTCATCATCTGCCGCGATGCCACCGAGGGTGACTACAACTGGAAAAAAGTCCGTTGGGCCCGCCGTTTCCACTACGTGGGGATGCCCTGGAGATGCGAGGACAGCAACGATGGCGTCTACCAGAACACCAAGTCATACTATTACAACTCCAAAAAAGACTTCCGCAATTGGATAGCCGACGGTAGCATCGTCTACACGGCCAACGTCTACCACTTCAATGACAAATTGCCCAGTGGCTTCGTCAAAGTAGATGTAAGGAATATGTAATTTAGGAGTTTGGGAGTATAGGAGTAAGGAGTAAGGAGTAAGGAGTTTTGGAGTATAGGAGTGTAGGAGTATAGAATACATGCGCGCATGGAAGGATAAGAAGTATATACTCCCCTCCCTCTTAGGGAGGGGCTGGGGGATGGGTCTGCTCCTTCTTCTCCTCCTCACTGCCTGTCACGACGATGACGGACCTGACATGATTGGTCCTGAAGCAGCGGCGTGGACGGTGGACGTGCTCGGTGGCGGGGCCGTGGAGACCGACGACGAGGGCAACGTGTACTTCGAACGTACCGCCACCTTCGGCAGCCTGCGCCTGAAGATTCAGGGCTACGACGCCCAGCGCGACAGCACCGTCAAGGTGGCTCTGGCCGAAGGCGGCGAGTGGCTCACCCTTGAGACCGACACCCTTGGCACCGAGGGCATCCTGAGCCTTTCCACCACCGACAACAATGGCGACAGCCAGCGCACCGCCACCCTGGTGTTCACTGCCGCCAACGGCGAGCC
>JAEEGH010029547.1_pt1 | contig 10703 bp, 2 predicted proteins | sample 9134181 | NCBI WGS metagenome assembly JAEEGH01 (sample SAMN16246544, study PRJNA631951) | gut metagenome | biome: gut microbiome; feature: rumen; material: DP-attached | host: Bos | place: Iran: Karaj | collected 2018-10
GTTGTTGCTGCGCCCGGATCCTTCCTGCGAGAACTCAAGGTTGTTGCCGTTGTCCGCCCCCAACTGCCACGAACCGCCGATTTCCACCTTGTCGATCGCGATGGAGGACGCCGGTCCGCCGGCATAGCTGAGCGTCAGCGTGTTCACGCCGCTCGTGAGGAGGGACTTCGACATCATCAGCCACAGGTCCTCGTAGGACCCGACGTCCTTCGCGGAGGCCAGCTTCCGGCCGTTCACCTTCAGCGTCAGCCTTGCCCGCTGCGTTCCCGTCCCCACCGCCGCGGTCCGCAGGTGCAGGGCATGCACGTGCGCGATATTGTTCGCCGCGGGCGTGAAGCGGATCGTCAGGTCCGGGTGGTCGGCGTCCACCGATCCCGCCATGTCGTGCCACGCCTCGCTCAGCGTGTAGTCGTAGCTGCCCTCGCCCGCCGCCGCGAACTCGCCGCTCGCGGCGTCGGCCGTGCCCACGCCCATCACCATGTTGTTCGGGTGGCCGAACGCGGCGGCGATCTCGTCCACCGTCAGCGCTCGGTCCCACACGGCTACCTGGTGAATCTGCCCGTTGTAGCACTTGGTGGCGTTGGCGTTGTTGATCGCCGCCTTCGTCGTGGCGTTGTAGTAGTCCGTCAGGCCGGCGTACCCCACCTCGCCGCCGAGCCGGATCTGCCCGTAGACCCTGTAGGTCGTGTAGGCGTTGGTGGAGATGCTGACCGTCTGCGAATGGAGGCCGTGCGCCTTGCTGCAGACGACGGCCGTCACGGAATCCGTCAGGTCGTTCCCCTCGGCGTCCGTGCCCGCGTCCGTGACGCTGAACGCGATGTCGTACCATTCGTTCGTGACCATCGTCAGGTTGCTGAAGTAATACGTCGAGTGCGCGATGCAGATGGTCGGAACAAAGTTGGTGCCGAAGGTGTTGCCGCTGCGGGCGAGCCCCACCTCGTACCCCGACCAGTTGCCCCAGTCCAGCCCGTTGTTGTAGTAGTAGGCGTTCGCGCCCGGCAACCCGCCGTATTGCAGCTGCGGGCGGATGCGGGCGATGACCGTCGACGAACCGGACACCGCGGCGCGCGGCAGGTCGATGCGCGTGGACCATGCGGAGTAGATCGTCTCATCGCTCGCGTTGACCGTGACGTTCGTCGTGACGGGGAAGTCCATGCAGGGGCTCTGCACCGTCACGCCGCGTGCCGGCAGGTAGACGCTGGCGTTCTGCCACAGTGGCCCGCCGGTGGGGCCGCCCATCGCGTTCGGCACCATGTGGGCGAACGCGTAGGCGTTCGCGTTCGTGCCGCCCCAGTGGCGCACGTCGCGCACCTCGTTCGTCTGCACGAAGCCGTCCCCGTTGATGTCGCGGTCGAACTTCCACCAGTGGACGGCGTCCGCGTAGGGGTCGCAGTCGTCCTCCCGGGCCGTGCCGAACGCCTCCTTGATCTCGTCCACGGTGAGCGTCCGGTCCCACACCGCCAGCTGGTGAACCCACCCGCTGAAGTGCTTGAAGGCGTCCCCGGTATTCTGCGAAAGGGACGGGCTGTAGTTCGTCCACCCCGTGTGCCTCGCCATGCCCGGGAGGCGCGACGTCGTCTTCGCGGGGCCATCCGCATAGACGCTCGCGAGCGCGATGGTCTGCTGGCGGAAGCCGTTGTCGCCTGAAACGACGAACGTCATGTAGTTCGTCCCGTCCTCACCCAACCGCAGGCTGTAGGCTACGTCGTACCACTGGCCCACGGACATCGCCAGTCGCTTGTCGCCGGCGCTGCCGCCGGGATAGGATTTCGCCAGAAACGCGTACGGGTAGAAGAGCGTGGTCGGTCCGCGCGTACTGGAACCCTTGATGAAACCGAACGCCTGGCTGATCCTGTCGCCCCAATTGTAGCCGTTGAAGAAAAGGACGCAGTCCGCCGACGACACGGCGTTCCCGTCGTGCATGATGCGGGCGACGACCGTGATGTTCTTGCTGTCCACCTGGATGTTGCTGAACTCCAGGCTCGACTGGAAACACTGGTTCGTGGTCGTGTAACGCGTCTCGCACGGCGCGTAGAGCGCCGTGCTGTTGACGGTCTTCCGCTGGGTGGGGAGGCGCACGTCCATGCGCGACCACAGCGGACCGCCCTGCGCGCCGTACACGGCGGACGGCACAGCCGCGGAGGGATTCCGCACGTCGTGGATCTCGCTCTTCTGCACGACCGCACCGTCCTCGCCGCCGTTGTCGAACTTCCACCACAGCCGCGCGTCGTCAAACACCGACGCCGCTGCGGTGCCGACGCACGCGCACAACGCAAGCAGAGCCATGTGCCGTCTGCCGCCGAATGCCTTTACGCAAAACATAGACTGCTCCCTTCCATGAAAATAGGTCATCTTGCGATTTGGCCGATTATACCACACATCCCCTTCCACGGACAACCGGGAAGTTGGTTTGGAGGGTCCCCACTTTTTGCGGATGGTGGTGCTGGTTCACGCCGACACAATTTCAAACTCCGATTTTTATGGCTCTCGCTACCGCTACGCAGAATACGATGGCGCCTTGCAGGCATGAAATTCCCCTGAAAAAACAAAGGAAACTATAGGTTTCTTTATGGTGGCAACCTGGAGCATCGCGTTTTCATGCCGTGCGGAGATACAATGAGAACAGTTCTTGAGGCCACATCAGGCTTCGCGACTGTTCTTTGATAACCGAAGGCAAAGACGACGACTTGCAAACATGCCGCCGCGCGCGCCTGCGTCGTCAAAGCGCCGCGCGCGCGTCGGCATGTTCACAAGTCTCGCGCCCTTTCCGGAGTCCGACCTGCAGACACCCTGCGGGTGTTCACAAGTCTCGGCATGGAAAAGCAGTCCCTCCGGGGTCTGCTATAATGCGTCTTGACAAACGCACTCTCCCACGGTGGGAGGTGCAACAAACGGCAACAGCAAAACCAAGGAGGAACTGCAATGGAACATTATACATCAATCGGCATCGACGTGGGCGACAAAACTTCGAGGATCTGCGTCATGACGAAAGCGGGCGGCCAGAGGAGGGTCGTGGAGGAGCGCGCCGTCGCCACGACCAGGGAAGGCCTATCGGAATACCTGGCGGACAAGGACCGCAGCTGGCCGGTGACGTTCGAGACGGGCGTGCACTGCCGCTGGATGAGGGAACACATCGCCGCGATGGGCTTCAAGGTGTACGTCGCCAACCCCGCCAAGCTCAAGCAGCTGACGGAGTCCGACACGAAGAACGACCGCAACGACGCGCGCGCCCTGGCGAGGTACACGCTCGCGGACGTGGAGATGCTGCACCCCGTCTTCCTCCGCCCGGAAAGCCACCAGCGGATGATACGCCTGCTCGAGGCCCGGCAGGTCCTGGTGCGCACGAGGACGAGGATCATCAACGAGCTGCGCGGGTTCGCGAAGTCCATGGGGTTCCGCATCCCCAGGAAGGACGCGGGCTGCTTCCACCGGCTTGACCGCTCCGCGTGGCCGGCCGCCCTCCAGGACCTGGCCTGGCCGATGTTCGGCGTGCTGGAGGTCGTCGCGCTCAAGATCAAGGCGTACGAAAGCCAGATGCGCGAGCTGGCGGACAGCGCGGAGTTCAGGGAGGACGTCGGGCGCGTCCGTCAGGTGGTGGGGGTCGGGTTCCTCTGCTCGGCCGCGTTCGTCGCGTTCCTCGGCGGCAACTACGGGAGATTCGCCAAGGCGCGTGACGTCGGGTCGTACCTGGGGCTCGTGCCGAGGCAGGACCAGTCCGGCGACGTGGACAGGCAGCTGCCGATCACGAAGAAGGGAGCCGGGATGCTGCGCACGCTGCTCACGGAATGCGCCCAGGTCGTGCTCAAGGACGGGGTGAGGGAGACGGACCTGAAGCTCAAGGGGCTCAGGATATTCGGGCGAGGAGGTGCAAACGCGCGGAAGCGTGCGGTCACGGCCGTGGCGCGCGGGCTCGCGGTCACGATGGCGGCGCTGCTGAAGCACCCCGAGCGCGAGTACGTCCCGCTCTCGGAGCCGGCCAGGGAACTTGCCGGACAGGCGGAGGTTGCGACATGACAGATGCGCGGTTGCAAGGTGGCAGGACGTGTCGAAGCACTCCCTGCCTGCGGGAGCGGTAGCGGGAGCCCCAACCGTCGGAGTTGACCAGACCCCTGCAAGGAAGGAGGCTTTAGGCGAAACGCGAATGCGCCTGCAGTGAAAGCGACAGATGTCCCGTCCCGGGAGAGTGCGTGCTACCGCTGGCACCTCGAGTGCGTGGCGAAGATTGCACACCCGAGCACGGATCGTAGGATGCGCGGGCCCGCAAGGCCAGAGCGCGAATAAAAGCGAGACATCACGGCTTCACGGCAAGGCGGAAATCGCTCGTCGCGATTGGCTATTGACAACTGTTCTCATAAAAGCGGTAGCGAGAGCCAAAGAAATCGGAGTTAATTCCATCCTTGTCATGAACGGCGAAACATCAGGTAGAGGACGTAGCCCAACGCGGCCAGATTCAGGACTACGGCCATGAAGAAAACGAACAGGTACGGAGCCTTGCTGCACTTGTGGTGCAGCAGCTTCTGCGCAAGCCACGCGCCCGGCCAGCCGCAAAGGAACTCAAGCAGGTGCAGCGTCAATTCGGGCGTACGCCACGTGCCTCGCCGCGCGGCGATCTTGTCCACCGCGTAGACGATGAACGTCACAATGCTCATGACGGCGTAAACCGTCGGAATAAGCGCCCAGGCATGCGCCTGATACCATTTGACGACTTCCATGATTGCCCCACCTTTCTTTCTTGTTCCCTAGCGGAACATGATCATCAAGCCGGAATCGGCCGTCACGGCGTAGAGCATGCCGCCTTCGACAACCAGCTTCGCCGCCTTGATGTCCTTGCCGCCGTTGTCCACCTTGACGCGGTCCGGCGCCGAGATCGTGCCCGACACTGCAGCAAGCGGAATGCGCATGCCGAATGGTATCGCGTCGTCTACGGACGAGCCGAGGTCAAGCTTCGCGTTTGCATCCACCTCGAGGTTGCCGTCCACGTTCATGAACAGGTCGCGCGACAGGTCCGCCACGAGCCCACCCGCCACGCGAAGCGTGCCGTTCTGGACAACGCCGCGCGTCTCGATCTTGCCCACCGTGAGCGTGCCGCCCGCGCAGTCGAGGGTGCCATTCACGGACATCCCGATGTAGTCGGACAGGACGCTGTCCGCCGTCGCGCGCAGCACGCCGCCCGCGATCGCGGTCGGCCCCGTGAAGGTGTTCGCGCCGGAGAGGACGAGCGTGCCCGGCCCGGTCTTCGTGAAGCCGCCGTCGGCCGCGTCCTGCAGCAGCGGGTCGCGCACCAGCGCCTGGTCGACCGTATAGGTCGCGCCGGCGGCCACCGAGATAGTCGCCCCGTTCGTGGAGACGTACAGGCCGTTGAGGGCCGGCAACGTACCGGTGTCCTTCAGGCCGAGCGTGCCGCCGTTGAAGGTGACATACGCCTTGCCGTTGTTGTGCGAGACGGCTTTCGCGCTGATCGACCCGCCGTTCAGGAACAGGCGTCCCGTGCTGTTCGTGTCGTTGCAGAGCGAAAGCGTGCTGGCGACGTCCACCGTGCCGCCGTTGATGTGGACGTAACCGTCCGTCGCCTTGTAGGTCGTGCCGGAACTCGTCGTCGTCAGGTACACGAGGTACAGCGACGTGCCCACCTTCAACTTGCCGCCGTTCATGTAGAAGTAGCAGCCGATATTCGCGTTGCGCATCCGCTGGTAACCGAGTACGACCGCATCTGACGTCGTGACCTCGCCGCCGTTGATCTCCAGAATGCTGGTGGACTTCATCGAGTTGCTGCCGCTCTGGCACATGCGGATCCAGGACGCGTTCACCTTGCCGCCGTTGACCGTGAACTTGCCCGTGCAGACCGCCGGCGCCGAACCATGGTAGTAGTTGATGTAGCAGGGCCCGAGCGTCATCGTGCCGTTGTTCATCACGTATTCGCAGTCCTTGCCGTTCACCGTGTCCACGCCCACGCAGAAGTCGCCGCAGGTGAAGTTCGGCGCGTCGTTCGGGTCGCCCACGTTGCCCTGGATCACGCGTCCCTCGGCGACGTTGAAATGTCGGAAGGTCGCGGTCGGGGCGTCGCCGTTCGCGCGCACGTAGGTGTTGGGCTGGGAACCGCGGTTCTGGTATCCCGTGTTGCTCGCAAACGTGCCGTTCCCCTGGAAGATCAGGTCTCCCGGACCGATCTTCGAGAAACCGAGGGCCGTATCGTTGTGGCCGAGCGACCGGAGCGTGAGGTCGTGGTCCACGTCCAGCACGCCGCAGGAATTGGCGTTCAGGCCGTGGAGGTAGAGCCCGGTCGCAGTCTCGCCCGTGCCCGTGTACTTCAGCGTGCCGCCACAGATCTTCAGCGAAGTCTCGGTGTTGAGTCCGGCCACGGAGTGGAGGATCATCCGCCCGGAACGGATAATGAGCGTCCCGACGTTGGGAGCCGAATCGAGCTCCACCGTACCGCCGCCGGTTGACTCGGAGTAATTCACGGCCACGATGGAGCCACTCGCGTTGATCGGCTTGGTGAAGGTGAGCTTCGCGCCGTCGAGTGTCTGGACAAGCGTGCGCTGCATGAAGTTGACGTCGCACGCGGCCGTGTTCGTGCCGGTGTTCGCGCAGAACGACGCGGTATGATTGCCCACGTCTTGGATCGAGAGGGTGAGCGGCTGGCCGTCAAGCCGGTATCCGTTCTTGGCCGACGAGGCGTTGAGCATGAGGTTCTGCACCGTGGCCGGGACGTCGAGCGTCACGGGCACGTTCGCGGCCGTGGCAGGACGGAACACGGCGTCGTCTTCCGTCCCCGGCGGCTCAAGGCCGTTCCAGTTCGCCGACGCGCTCCAGGTACCGCCTGCCGAGACGGCGGACCACTCGCGCACGCCCGCGCCCCCGCCGTCATAGCCGGCGGACTCCGACGTGACGGTGCAGACAAGCGCGTGCCATCCCGGGTAGTTGGGCTCGTCGTCCGGCAGCGTGACCTCCTGGTATGTGGCGGCAAGGGCGCCGAAGTAGCGGCCCGTCGTGAACTTCGAGACGTCGAGCGAGATCTCCGCCCGGTAGACGAGCGCCGTGTAGGTGCCTGCCACCACGCCCCGCAGACCGCTCGTGTTCTCCTTGTGCGTGGTCACGGCGACGGGGCCGTTCACCGCGAGGTCGTTCGTCACGACGAACGCGTAGTTCGTGCGCGCGGCGTTGACGGTGCCGTTGTGCAGGTTGAGGTACACGGGGTCGTCCTCGCCTTCCTTGCCGAGCGTGAGGTTGCAGATCGTCGCGCCCGTCCGCTTCGCGTACTGGATGTCGTACTGCTGGAGCGTGCCGCCCGGCTCCACCGCCACGGTCGCGTTCTGCAAGGACGTCGTGAGCGGGATGAACGTGCAGCCCTCCTTCGCCGTGAGCGTGCCGGTGATCGTGCTGTTCGCGAACACGGTGCCGAAGGCGACGCGCCCGCCGCCGACAAAGTCGATGCCGAAGTCCGTCCGCCCCGCGTCAGGGTCGGCCAGGATCGGCTTGTTGATGTACGTCCAGTAGTAGCGCGGCGTGCCCAGACCCTGGTTCGCCGACGTGTCGAACACGAGGTCGTCGGCGAGGAACACCTGGTAGCCCGTGGAGTTGTTCCACGTCGCGTTGCCGGCCGGGGGCGCCCAGCCGCTGTAGCGTCCGCCCCGGAAGTAGATGCTGGCCGTGTTGCTCGTGCAGGAGGAGGTGGAGAACGCCCCGGTCTGGTAGACCGCGCCCGGGTTCACGTTGATCGTCACGGGGGCGTTGTTGTAGAACGTCGTCGTGCCGTTCACGGCCAGCGTGCCGCCGTTGAGGTTCATCACCAGCTCGCCCATGTGGCGCGTGGCGGAGGGACCGGCCTTCGACCCCACCGTCATCGAGGTTGAGGTCACCGCGCCGCCGTCCTGCGTCCAGGTGGTGAGCAGGTTCGTGGTGACGGAGGGATAGGTGTTCAAGCGCAGGTCGTTGCTCACGTTCACCGTACCGCCGTGGATGGCGATCTCCGGGCGGATGTTCTGGAGGTACGCGCCGTCCCAGGTCGTGGAGATGTACGTGCAGTTGACCGTGCCGCCGTTCATCTCGAAACGCGGCACGAGGGCGTCCTCGCGCGCGTCGCCCGTCACGTTCGTGTTGCCCGCGTAGTAGCCGAGCTCGATGATGCCGAGGGTGTACGTCCCGTTGTTCATGATGAGCTCGCCCGCCGTCTCGCGCCGACCGTTCGCCTTGGACGCCGTGCAGCCGCCGATGTCGATCTCGCCCGACTGCGAGACCGTCGGGGCGTTCGCGTCGTCGCCGACCGCGCCGATGACGATGCGCCCGTTTGCGGCCGTGACCGCCTGGAGCGTGTCCTTCGGGGAGTCGCCGTACACGCCGATGCCGTTCTTCGAGCTCGCGTTCTTGTAGGTGTTGCCCAGGCGGAACGCCCCGGTCCCCATCAGGAAGAGATCGCCCGCGCCCGTCTTCATGAACGCCGAGGTGCCGCACGCCATGGAGAGAAGCGTGAGGTCGTGCGCGACGTCGAGCACCGCCACCTTCTCGGAGCCGGCGTTGACCGTGAGGCCGGGGACCGTCTCGCCCGTGCCGGTGTACTTCAGCGTACCCGGGCCGATCACGAGGTCGGACGCGTCCTGCACGAACGCAAGCGTCCCGAGTTCCGTGGTGCCGCTGCCCGTGGTGAGCGAGCCCGTGAAGCCGCTGCCGAGGCCCGCGAGCGTCACGTGGCCCGCGCCCGTCGCGGCGGGGTTCACCTTGACGGGCCAGGTTCCGGCAAGCGCGCTGGACAGCGTATGCGCCGCCCCGCCGAGCGAGGTGATCTGCGCGCCGTCGGTGCCGTTGTCGAGCGTGAGCGTACCGCCGGTGATCGTGTAGCCCTCCGTGCCCGTGAACGCGAGTCCGCCCACCGTGACGTTCGCGTCCGCGCCGAGCGTCACCGTGCGCGCAAGGCCCTCGGCGAGATCGGGGAAGGTGGCCGTGGCGCCGGCGGCGTTGACCGCCGTGCCGCTCTCCCAGTTCCCGCCCGTCGCCCAGAGACCGTCCTCCGTCTCGTTCGTCCACGTGTCCGCCGTCTGTTCACGCGTGACGACCGGCTGGACCGCGGGAAGCTCGATGGCGAGCCGCAGCTCCGCCGCGTCGCCGTTCTCGACCACCGAGAAGGCGGACGACAGGGCCGTCGTCGGCGAGACGAGCGTCGTGCGCGCGGCGAGGGTCTCGAGCGCGGCCTTGTCGGCGAGCGGCACGGAAAGGACCGTGTACGTGCCGCCCGTCACCAAAGCGCGCGTCGTGCCGTCCGCCTCGTACATCGTCACCTGGAGGGACGGCGTGCCGGCGAGCGCGAAAGATTCCGTCACCCGGAACGGGATGCCGCCGGCGCACCGCAGCGCGAGCGCAGGACTCGTCCCCTCTACGCCGAACACGGCGCGACCGACGGACACCACGCCGTTGGTCGCCTGCACGCCGCCCGCCGCCACGGTGAGCGTCGTCGTGGTCGGGAGCGCGCCCGACGCGCAGAACGAGAGGATTCCCTGCTTGAGGAGCGTCGGGCCGCGGTAGGACGTCGGCATCCCGAACTCGTAGATGCTCGTCGCGGTCAGGTTGGAGATCACCACGCCGGCCGGCTCGGCCGCGCCGTCCCCCGCGTCCTCGATCTCGTGGCGCGTGCGCGCCACGCCGTAGCCGCCCAGCAAAGCCCCCTTCCCGCCGATCTTCACCGAAGTGAGATTCGCGTAGAACGGGGCGAACGTACTGTTCTGGCGGCCGATGACCGTGCCGCCGTCGATCAACACGTTGAGCTTTCCGGTGCTCTTGTTCTGGATCGTGTCCACCTGCAGGATGCCGCCGTCCACAACCTGCACGTTGAACACGGACGCCACGTTGTTGTGTACGCTGTTGGCGATGAGCCGTCCGGGCGCTTTGACCTCCAGCAGCACGGTCGTATCCGTGCCGCCGCTGCACCGGCCGACGTAGGCATTGTCCACCGTCACCGTACCGCCGTGGACGAGCACGACGCTGTTCGCGCCCCGGTCGTCGGAAACAGACAAATTGCAAGCCTTAAACGTGCCGCCGTAGATTTCAAAGTGGGGCTCGCTGTTCTGTGCGAACGTGCCGTAGGTGAGCTTGTTGCGGCCCATGCAGAAGGTGCCGTCGCTGGTGGCGAATGAGACGGCACCGTCGTAGATGCGGAAGGCCGAAGCGGGACGCTTCTGCGGCGTGTTTGACGTCTTGCCGTTGTAGCTCGCGTGCATGTACCATTTGTAAAACTGGACCTTACCGCCGCGGATTTCGATGTGGCCCTCCTTCTCCTGTTCGCCGTCCGCCGCAGTCCAGCCACCCGATCCGATGTCGTTGCCGCCATTGGGGAAGATGAACGTGCCGCCGCCCTCGCCGAGTACAAGCGCGCCCTCGAGCACGTGAAAGTGGCGAAAACCCTTTGTCGGCGAGTCACCGTTCGCGGTCGGGACATAGAGCGCCTGGAAACCGCTCGTGCCGTCAGAGGGAGCTCCGCTCGCGCAGGCGAACTTGTTCGTGCCGGATCCCGCGAGGTGGAGCGTGCCGGGGCCGGTTTTGACGAACGACCCCGCGTCTTTATTCATGTCGCTCGTGATCCACAGCTCGTTTGAGATGTTGTAGATGGCGGCGCGGGCGGTCACGTTGTTCGTGAAGACGCGGTCGGTCACCCCGCCGTCCGGCCCGTTGTAGAGGAACGTGCCGCGGCCCATCACGATGTCGCCGCCCGCGCC
>JAEEGH010029550.1_pt1 | contig 10703 bp, 6 predicted proteins | sample 9134181 | NCBI WGS metagenome assembly JAEEGH01 (sample SAMN16246544, study PRJNA631951) | gut metagenome | biome: gut microbiome; feature: rumen; material: DP-attached | host: Bos | place: Iran: Karaj | collected 2018-10
TAGCTACACGATAAACATTAACAAAAAACAACTTGGGGCGATTGTGAATCGTCTTCATATCAAAAACAAACAGGATTCTCAAGTTATTTTTTAATAAATGGAAGAAAAGTCTATAACTCTTAATAACCAAAGCTTATGAAAAAGAGAAAAATCCAGTTTTTAACCAGCATTCTGGCAATCATCTTGACCCTGCATCTCAGCGTTGTCAGCTGTTCCGATGACCCGGGACTTGAGAACTATTACACCTCCACCAAGGAGTATGCCTCTGATTACCTGATGAACCGCAGCCAGTATTCGCAGTTTGTGCAGATTCTCCAGCGTGCCACGGGCGAGCGCGGCGACCTCCGTCTGCTGGACATGCTGGGCACTTACGGCTCCTTCACCGTGTTTGCCCCGACCAATGATGCCGTGAATGTGTATCTGGCCGGAAGGGGGATGACCTCGGTCGATGAACTGACCAGAGAGGATTGCGACACGATTGCCCTCAACTCCATCATCGAGCAGGCCTACTTCACGACGGACTACAGCAACGCGCAGTACCCGAAGGCAAACATGCTGGAGCACATCATGTCGATTTCCTGCGATTCGCTGGTGGAGGGTGGCGAGGTCCGCCTGAAGCTGATGATCAACAAGACTGCACAGCTGACCCACGCCGACGACTCTGTCTGCAACGGGGTGGTACACACGGTGGGGCAAATCGTCAACACCTCCAACGACCTGCTTCCCACAGTGATGGAGGCCGACTCGGCCATCTCCATCTACAATGAGGCCCTGCGCGTCACGAGGGTGAGGGACCTGATGGAGGCCTACATGGATGAGACCTACGGCTTTGCCTCCAACAAAGACCGCATCGACTCTTGCACATGGACCAACGACAAGCTCTGTGTCCACACGGCCGTGGAGTATGACAACGTGGCATACCCTGAGAAACGCTACTTCAACTTCACGGCGTTCATGGTGCCCGACTCCATCCTGTCGGCGAAGTACGGCATCACCGACCTTGACGGGCTCCGTGCCAAGGCAAGGGAACTGTATGAGCCAGTATATCCGGAAGATGCGGATGTGTCCGACGAGACCGACCGCCGCAACTACCTGAACCGCTTCATCTCCTACCACGTCCTCAACCGCTACGGCTCCTACTACACGCTGACCTCTATTGACGGTGGCAGACTGACGAACAACTTTAACCGCCGCAAGTGGGACAACTGCGACTGGTATGAGACCCTGATGCCTCACTCTTCGATGAAAGTGTCCTTCCCGTCGGGTTCCCAGGCCGGTCTCTACATCAACCGCCGTGGTGTCCAGTCCCGTGCCGACGAGCGTGGTGTCTTTGTGCGTGGTGCCAAGATCGCCACCGTTTCCGATGGGCCTCTGCAGCCTAACGCCGTCAATGGCATCTATCACTACATCGACGATATTGTGGCATACGACCAGCTGACTCAGAGCGTGGTGTTTAACGACCGCATTCGCGTTGACTGCACGACGCTCTCCCCAGACTTTATGACCATTCTGTCTGATGGTGAGATGGCCCGTGGACACTCCTGCCTTGTCTCTTCCGACAACGGCCGTTATGGTGTGGGCGGACAGGGGCCGATTGCTGCTTCCAATGTCAACCACTGTGTGGGTTTCAAGGCTGGTTTCTGCCGCAATTTCGAATATACGGACAACACCCATATCCATGTTCGGATGCGTGTGTTGGATTTCTGGTCATATCAGGGTGACGAGCTGACGGTGAAGGGTCCCTTCGACGTGAAGATAAAGCTTCCGCCCGTACCGGCAGGAACCTACGAGGTGCGCATGATGACCTGTGTGGACTTCGCTTCCCGCGGCATCGTGCAGTCTTACATCGACGGCATCCCCCAAGGCATTCCGTTCGACATGCGTCCGAATGGCGTTCAACTCTTCGGATGGCAGAGGGACGATGCTCTTGGCGACGATGATGCCATCACGGCATTCGACAAATCCATCCACAACCTTGGGTGGATGAAGGGCCCCGGCTGCTACTCTCCAGGAGGAAAGGACTCGTTCGGCGGCGATCCGATGCGCCAGCTGCAGAACACCATCCGCAGGGTGCTGGGTCATTTCTACACCGATGGCAAGAGCGACCACATTCTCCGTATGCAGCAGAAGATGGAGTCAGGCGGTGAGATGAACTTCGACTTCATCGAAATCTGTCCAAGTTCCGTCTATAACAACGAGTACTACGTTGAGGACAAATGGTGAGAGACATCAATAACTAAACAAAAGCATCTACCAAGGCATCATGTACCTACGACCTCACAGGCCGTCCTCTCATGTCGCCTCCCACCAAAGGCATATACATTCGGAATGGAAAGAAAGTACTCATCCGATAGTCCCGTTAGCTTTCCTCCATAAAACAAACAAGACACCCCTTTCCATGGGGCATAACTGTAACTATCCATGGAAAAAAGAGCAACTTCGAACGTAAGTTGCTCTTTTTCTTTGTGTTTACTCAATGGTGAAGGACGCATTTTTTCCATAGGGCTGTTGGTACTGGAGCTATCGGATTGTCGTAACTTTGCCAGCGAAAACCAAGTTTAATGCAAGAAATGAAGAAGGTGTTTGTGTCAATGATTCTTTTTTGTTGCATAGGTGTCATGGCACAGGAGAGTCAGTATGAACTGATGAAAAAGACGTTGAACGAGAAATCGCTTCCGCTGGTGAACGTCATGGTAGATACGGCTGTGGTCCACCAAACTGGGTACGTGTCAGGAGAGATTGAAATCGCAGACTTTCTGCGAAGAACAGACCCTAAAGAGGAAACGGTGCGGTTCCAATGCAAATACAGAATTCGTGGCGGCGCGTCATCGAGATACGTCAAGAAATCTTTTGCCATTAAGCTGTATGATGAATTCGGTGAGGACTTGGATGCCAACATTTTTGGCATCAGGGCTGAAAACAGCTGGATTCTTGACGCAATGGCCATTGACCGGACAAGAATGAGGAATCGTGTATGCTTTGATGTATGGAACGAGATGAGCCATACACCATACGACACGAAGTATGAGAACAGAAACGGAACCATGGGCGTATTCGTGGAGGTGTTCATCAACGGCGACTATCATGGTTTGTATTGTATGACTGATAAGATTGACCGCAAGTTGCTGGGATTGAAGAAAATCAAGATGAAGGACGATGGTGAAGTTTCGGTTCGTGGGGTACTTTACAAAGGTGTTTCTTGGAACGGATATACAGATATTTGGCTTCGTTCATATAGTAATGCAGACACCAGCAAGGACACTTGGAATGGATGGGAACTTCAATATCCAGGCGATGAGCCGTCAGACAATACATGGCAGCCGCTTATGGACTTGATTGACTTCTGTTCGGACTCAACGCCTGACGATGTTTTTAGGCAAGAGTACCAAAACTATTTCTATACGGAGAATCTTGTGGATTATGCTGTGTTCACAATGGCCTTGCATGTTGGTGATAATGCCTATAAGAACACCTTTCTTTCTGTGGTGGATATTTCCAAAGGCCATCGCTATCTGCTTTCGCCATGGGATATGGATCAGTCATTGGGAGGATATTGGAATGGGGATTATAACGAGACAATGGCCAGCATCAACCGTTATGCCCACGTAGCACCGTTCAACAGGTTGGCAGTAAAGAACATGGATGGTTTCAGAGACATGGAGGCCTGTAAATGGGTTGAGTATTATTCCACCCTCTTTTCATGTGAAAGTATTGCCAGACGTTTAGACCACTATGCCGAGCTATTCACCTCCTCTGGAGCTTGGAAAAGAGAACATGAGAAATGGAACGGAAATCCTGTACCTCTCAAAGAGTGTATTGCAGACGAATTGGAATATGTGAAGGACTGGTACAAAAAGAATTATGAGAGCCTCTGTACACAGTTTGGAATAGACGTTCCAACTGGAATCATTGGCAAAGCGTCTTACAGTCCTTCGACCAACAGCATCTTTACGCTTGATGGCAGAAAGATGGATGAAAAGGCTATCTTGCGGAAAGGTGTTTATATTGTCAATGGGAAGAAAGTGGTGGTATTGTCCCCATAACTCCAACGAAGTGGAGCTTAGAAAATTTGAGTAAATCCCATTCGGTTTGTTTGCATCGCATTAGCCCATATCGTTCATCGTACATAATTATGTGGTTATCCCAAATAGACTTGCATGGACAAATGTAACTATATCACATAGAATGTTACAATTTACATCCTTTCTTGAATTTTTCTAACTGACAGACAAGTAGTTAGAGGAAAAGCCTGTAACACTCTCTTGACTCTTACCGAAAAAGAGCCTACCTTTGCACTGCAATTTAACCAAAAACACATCATACAATGAACAAACAGAAAAGACTTTGGCTTTTCCTCCATGTCGCACTCCTTGCATCCCTCATGGAGGTTGCCGCTCAAGACCAGTTCGCCGAATACGTATGCTACTCAAACGAGGCATTGTCTTTCGGCCACAAGTCCATTCTCAAAGTCCTGTGCAAGTTGGATAAGGGATTCTTCTGCTTAAAAGTGACACTTCTTGTTCTTCTGTCCTTCTATGTGCTCGACATGAAGGGGCAGGAGGGGTGTGTCATGCCGCTAGTGAAGCATTCAGACAGGTTCAACGAGGTGCTGCCGCATGAGACGGTGTATCTGCATTTCGACAACACGGGCTACTACATCGGTGAGACCATGTGGTTTAAGGCATACGTGGTGCAGTCGGATGGTGACTCGCTGACACGGAAAAGCTCTGTGTTGTACGTGGAGCTGGTTGACCCTTTAGGCATGGTGGTGGAGACGCATGTCCTGCAACTGAAGCAGGGACAGGCGTATGGCGATTTTCTGGTGCTGCCGCATCTCTCGCCAGGTTTTTATGAGGTGAGGGCATACACGCGCTATATGCTGAACTATGACGCTCGGGGCGTGTTCTCTCGCACATTCCCATTTTTCGCCAAGCCGAAGGAAGAGGGGGACTACAGCGAGCGCACCATCGCCAAACTGGACAAGGAGACGCTGAAAGCCACGCAACGGAAGGACGAGAAGCCCAAGAAGGAGAGACTGAATGTGGACTTCTACCCTGAGGGTGGAGGGCTGGTGCGTGGCAAGCAGTGTCGTGTAGCTTTCGATGTGTACAATCGTGAAGGTCACCATGTCAATGCTGAATGTGTGTTGACGCACGGTGGAAAGGTGTTGGCAACCACCCATACCGACAGGTGGGGACGTGGGTCGGTGACGTTTGTGCCCGATAGCCTCCCATACGCCTTGGAGGTGAGGGACGGGGGAAAGACCCATGCTGTCCCACTGCCTTATGCCTCTGCATCGGGCTGTGCGATGACGGTGGACGTGAAGCTTCGGCAGATAGGTCTCCGTGTGTCACCTACAGCATCCTTGAATGGCAGCAAGTTGGGCGTGATTGTCTCTCATCATGGGCAAGTGGAGAAGTGTGACAGTTTCGTTGTGGATGGCGGAGACTATACCCGACAGGTGGACGTGGACAGCCTTGCGGATGGTGTGAATTGTGTAACCGTCTTCTCTGTGTCGGGAGCCATTTTGGCCGAGAGACTCTTCTTTGTCTATCCGAGACGTAGGATTTCGCCCATCGACATCAAGATTGAGAACCAAGCAATGGCACCCTACGATTCTGTAACCATTGTAGCACACACGCAGTTGCCGAACACTACCTTCTCGTTGGCGGTGCGTGATGCCGACACACAGTTGCAGGGAACGAATGCCGACGTGGTGACCAGCCTCTTGTTGGCCTCCGACCTGAAAGGCTACATCGAGAATGCTGACTATTTTCTGGAATCGGACGACGAAGCCCACCGTGTCGCTACCGACTTGCTGATGCTGGTGCAGGGATGGCGAAAGTATGACTTCGAGATGATGGACGGGCTTCACAAACTACGCCTGTCGCAGCCTGCCGAGCCGAAGCGGTTGCTGATGGGACAGCTGCACCCCTATAAAAAGAAGGACAGCGTGGTGGGGGTGGATTTGAGTTTGGTGCTGGTCAACCATTACAACGACCTGCTGTATGGCACCTGCACGACGAATGAGAAGGGCTACTATACGTTTGAAGTGCCCGATTGCTGGGGGGATTGGAACATGGTTATGCGTACCAGCATCGATGACAAAAACAAGAACTACTACATCGGCGTGAATCGCAACTTCTCACCAGAACCTCGGATGCTCAGCCCCTACGAACAGATAGAGCTGCCAGTGGACACTCCCAAAATAAGGTTGAAGGAAAGAGAAATCCCTGCTGCACGATATACGGACGCGATTGCATTGAAAGAGGTAAAAGTAACGGCAAAGAGGAAAAGCCAAACAGGGTGGGACAGCGAGACTTATGGGGCTTGGAAAGCCAATCTGCGGTATAACTGCACCATCGCTGCCGACCGCTATGCCGACGAGGGGCAGCGGTGTCCGTCTCTCTACGAGTGGCTGAAGGAACAGAACCCACTTTTTGTGGGAGCCGATATTGTCAGCGGTGCATTGACCTACCGCAAAAAAGAATACAACTACCACGACGATGGTCCTTCCTACGACAATAAATCCATTCTGTGGTTTCTGAATAATCGGTTCATGTTCGGCACTGGAATGTCGTCACGCTTCGTGAAAGAGCCGAAAGAGTCGGAGCAGAACAACTACGGAACTGACGTGTTCCCCAGCAGTTTGGACGAATGTTCCTCTGTCTATATCTCCACCAATCAGGCGAGCATCAACCGTTTCATCGCTCGTTCAGGCATCGACGGCACCAACTATGTGGCCGTGTATGTCTATGCCAGCAATGCCCAGTATGGCAAACAAAAAGGAATGCGCCGTACGTTCTTCCAGGGATTTAACAACCCCACCACGTTCCAGCATCCCAACTACCGTCTTATGCCCGAAGAGCCAGACTTCCGCCGCACCCTCTACTGGAACCCCAATGTGACCACCGATGCTCAAGGTAATGCCAAAGTAGGCTTCTACAACAACTCCACTTGCCGCCAACTGGTCATCAGCGCAGAAGGTGTGGCTGACAACGGTTCTTTGCTGATGTTTCAATAGTATATCAAAGATAAAACACCACTTTCCATGGGGTAAAGGGACGTCTCGAACATAAGTTGCTCTTTTTCTCTGATTTGGATAAGTGCATTTTTCCATGGGGCAGTTGGTGCAGGTTCTCTTGGAAAGTCGTAACTTTGCCACCGAAAACAGAAGATAAACTCAGAAATGGATATACCTTTGCGAAATCAATGTATTGTAAAACTCAAAAACTTAAAGAAGTATGAAAACAAGAGTATTCTTTATGATGATGCTGTTCATTATCGTGAGTGGCATTGACGTTTGCCAAGCGCAGGAATTGTGGCGTGTTGACGGCTGCATTGCCGGCAATGTGTGGATGGAAGACGAGAGACATCCTAATCTGTATTGGTGTGTTGACACAACCAAGGTCGGAGTGCAGGTCGAGATTTCGGAGATGCCCAAAGACATCGGATGGACGATAGACAGCGATGGTAAGACACAGGCTCCTGTGCCTAATGATGTGAGGATAGAGGATTTTGTAACGTCTCTGAGAGCATTTTCATGGGTGAAGAACATTTGGTTCTACCGAGAAGGGAGTGTTTTTGGTAAAAAATATTTACAAACAATCAGCGAGGGCAAAGAGTGGCCATTGGTGCGCGTGGGCGGCAAAGCGTGGATAGAGGACTATACATACGAGAACTACTACTGGGAGGTTGATACGACAAGAGTACAAGTGCATGTGTATGACTTATCAGAAGTACCCGAAGACATCACATGGAATTTTAGCAAGTGGGGGTTCGCCTCTGTGCCTGTGCCTGAAGACGTAATGATAGAGGATTTTATGGCATCCATTCGTGCCTACCCGTGGGTGGTGTCGGTTGAATATAATACATATGGAAGCTTTGATGGACCTACGAAATTGGAAATTGATGAGAAGAAGGAGATTGTACATCCCTTCATCGAGAACAACAAAACGTGGCATTTGCATGGTGCTCACTTTGGCGGTCAATCGTGGATGACGGATTACGTTTTCACGGAAGAGAAAAGAACCGAGGCGAATGGAAAGACCTATCAAGTGATGTACAAAAAAGAAAAGGGGGACACAACGGAGGTTGCCCTTTTGAGAGAAGAAGATGGACGTGTGTACACCTACAACCCCGATGCTGGTACTGAGCAACTAATTTATGACTTCACCCTGAAGGAAGGGGACACCTTTCAACTAGATATACCCCAGTTAGGACAGACAACCTGCGATGTGCTGCACGTGGGACAGATTGTACAGCAGGGAGAGGTTTTGAAAACCATCACTTATGGGTATCCCGTCTATTATGGCGAAGGCATCGAGGCTGAGGTAATGGAACACACTTGGATTGAAGGGATAGGTAGCAAAGGAACACCGCTGTCTTACTACCCCAATACCACACCTAACTCTATGCGGGGTTACTTGGCATACGTGTCCAGCGAGGAACATTTCTATCCCTTCTCTTTCAATGATATATGGACAGGCTGGCGCGGACAAGGGCTACAGAGAGGAGAAGACCTTTCTTACCAAGTTTCCGAAGAGCAATGGGGACATGATGACCTGCACTACGAGATTCTGCCTGGCCAGCCATGGGGCGACGACAAAGACACGCTGCACGTATATGGCAATATGTGGATAGCCTGTGGTGGGGATAGCTATATTTATTGTAGAGAAAACACCGCTACCCATGAACTCAGTTTGGAATTGGAATATGCCACCCTTGCCACCCCTTGTCTAGGCTATTTCGTTGTGGACATACGTTTCCCTTTCTTTAGTGCTACCAGCGGAGTCAAATATATGGTGACGGACGCAGAAGGCACTCATGCAGTGGAACTTCGCAAAGAAGAATCTACTCCCTATCGCCCCTTCATCGAAGACGGAAAAGTGTGGACGGTGAAATGGGAGGACAAACTCCATCCTGATGCCTACTATTATATCTATTACTTCTTTACGAAGGACGTTGTCGTGAATGGGAAGCCCTGCAAGAAGATGGCTTACAAATATGACTTCCGTCCTGCGGAAGAAGCGGGATATGGCCATATTCCAGAAACGGGAGGGGATGCTGGAACGTATTACGAAGAGGATAAACGTGTCTATTCTATATGGTCTGGGGGGACTCCCCTCTTGATGTATGATTTCGAGGCAGGAAAAGGCGACACCATCCATGTGTATAGCCAAAGTGATAAGAAAGTGGCTCCTTTTGTCATTGATGGTAAGACGTTGGAGGAGTCTGAAAGCTTTAAAGGCATCAGCACACGGTTGAGGTCAGTACTGCGTCCAGATGGGGAGACTGACACTTGGATGGAGGGTGTTGGATGGATGACACGGCCTGTAGATGACGGGAACAATGGTGGCAACTGTTACCTCATGGCATGCACCGTGGGTGACGAAGTCCTCTACAAGCACCCCGATTGGACTATCGATGAGTCTGAGGCTTTGGGAAAGAAACGTGTCGATTTCACCCATGTGATAAAGACCAAACCCAAATCGCCCCAACAGCGGACGGAGAAGGTGGGGAACGGGATGATTTCGGGCGAATACAGCATGAATGTCTTGGCCATCGACCTCGGCACACTCCACGATGCCTACACCGTCACCATCAAGGCCTCATCGGGGAACGTGCTTTACACCAAGGAGGTGAAGACCAGTCGTGTGCTGGCACTCAACATCGACATTGCAGAATACGCCGACGGCGACTACACCATCACCGTGGAGAACAACCGAGAAATTTTCACAGGACTGTTCAACCTCTCCCGTCCCAACGCTATTGAAGAAGTCCCATGCGCTCATCCCGTAGGTGATAATGCCTTGCATGACCTCACAGGGAGACCCGTCGCTGGCTACCCACAGCGAGGTGTCTATATTCGGAACGGAAAGAAATGTTGGGTGAAGTAATGGCATCTTCACCTAATGTATTCATCTTCACTTAGTTCGTCTAATTTACAAACAACAAATAAAATCAATACTTATGAGAACGAAGACATTTATCGGAATGATGGTCATGTTACTGGCATTGGGCGTCGTGACTGTGTATGGCAATGAGAAAGATGTCTATCCAACAGAATCATTGTTTGGAGAGTGGTGGCTGGTTGGATGGAACGATAAGGGAACGTGGTTCGATGTAGATACCAACTATGTCAATCATCAGCACCTGAGTATCGAAATCAAAGAAAACGATTATATGATGGCCTATTCTATGGCGAACGAGATTTTCGTAGGTTTGTTAACTTTTAATGGAAGTGAAATGGTTTTTGGTGGTGAAATGCGGGGCTTTTCTACTACGGTCTATTGTGATATCATGGAGAATAATTTCTTCGAAGACCATATCCGTAACATCAAGTCCTACCAGTTGAAGGGAAACCTATTGAGGCTGTACTATACGGACGAAGACTATTTCGTATTTACCAATTACATCAGTGGCATCAATAACCTCCCAAAAGCATCTACCAAGGCATCATGTACCTACGACCTCACAGGCCGTCCTCTCATGTCGCCTCCCACCAAAGGCATATACATTCGGAATGGAAAGAAATATTGGGTGAAGTGAGTACGACAGAGAGAAGTATAGCTACAAAATACACATTAACAATAATCTTTATATTGGTCATTAGTGAGTTTCTTTTTAAGCTTCTTCTCAATAGAATCATTGATAAACCAGAGTTTAGCAAGTTCATATTTTATACCTTCAATATTGTTAGT
>JAEEGH010029552.1_pt1 | contig 10702 bp, 6 predicted proteins | sample 9134181 | NCBI WGS metagenome assembly JAEEGH01 (sample SAMN16246544, study PRJNA631951) | gut metagenome | biome: gut microbiome; feature: rumen; material: DP-attached | host: Bos | place: Iran: Karaj | collected 2018-10
ATATTTGCATAGTAACGCCTCGCAGAATTAAGGAACTCTTTTTCGAAATCATAATCATCCGCAAAAAGACCTCCATCGAGCGCTCCAAAGGTTCCAAATGCATCTGCGCAAAGAAGAGCCTTGGTCGCATCGTCATAAGCAAATAATACCTCTGGCCAGTGCACCATAGGCGCTGTCACAAAGTGGAAGGTATGGCTTCCTGTAGAAAGCGTATCCCCTTCCTTAACTTCGAGCTTATTAAAGCCTGCTGCCTCTGGGAAGAACTGCTCCATGATCTGGAAAGTCTTGGCATTACCAACAACAGTAACCTCAGGGAAAAGACCTGCAACTGTGCCGATAAGTGAGCAGTGATCCGGCTCCATATGTAAAACCACCAGATAATCCAGCTTCCTGCCATTAAGACAATCCTTGAGATTCTCAAGATACTGATCTGACACGCTGATATCTGCAGTGTCAAATACAGCCGTCTTCTCATCGTCTATGAAGTAACTATTATAGGAAACCCCCTCAGGAATCGGGAAAATATTCTCAAAACGCTCAAGTCTCCTGTCACTTCCACCAATCCAAAATATTCCGTCTGTTACTTTCTTTACTCCGTTCACGTTTTACCCTCCATTAATAACCTATTTTCTCATATTATACGGATAAAATAAACCTTATTTGTCCTTAAACTCAAGGATTGTCTTCTCAACAACCTTGATATCAATAGGCTTTGTCACATGAGCATTCATTCCAGCATCAAAAGCAAGCTGCACATCATCCGCATATGCATTAGCAGTCATCGCTATGATAGGTATTCTCTGAGCCCAGTCTGTCTGGATACTTCTGATGGCAGCTGCTGCCTCATATCCGTTCATAACTGGCATCTGAATATCCATAAGTATCATATCATAATCGCCCTCTTTGGCGTTTTTAAATAGCTCAACTACCTCCTGACCGTTGCAGCCTCTTGTAACAGTAGCTCCGAACATGTCCATCAGCTCTATGAGGATATCTGCGTTAATATCGTTATCTTCCGCAGCAAGGAATCGCATTCCTTCAAGAGGATTTGTATGCTCCTCTTCCTTCTCATCATTCATCTTGGTCACATCTTCAATTGCCTGCTTGAGATTTGTGACAAATACTGGCTTCTGCAAAATCTCATTGCATCCAGCAGCCTTAAGAGCATCAGCATTCATTTCATAGCTATCAGTTACAGCAAAGATCAGGCTATTATTCTTATTATCTCTTGCCCTGATATTCTTAACAAGTTCCACAACAGTGGTATCATCGATAGTTTCATCAATAAGTATCAAGTCGTAGTGCTTGTTATCTGTGCGCATTTCATCAACATACTTAAGTGCCTCACTTCCTGTGAAAGCCCTTGTAACTTCCAGATCCTCGTTGGCATATGCCTTTTGATGTTTCTCATCTTCTGACTTGTCGCCATTAACAACAAGCATCGTATTGATTCCATTAGCCTTCCAGAAATCTACGTCTGATTCAACAGCTTTAAGTCTCAGATTAACAATAAATGTACTTCCCTTGCCTTCCTCTGACTCAACTCTGATAGTACCACCCATGAGCTCTACGAGACTCTTGGTAATAGCCATTCCAAGGCCTGTTCCCTGAATAGTTTTGGTTGCACCCTTTTCCTCACGGGAGAATGCATCAAAGATCTTATCTTTGTATTCAGGCTTCATACCGATACCATTGTCTTTGATAGTAAAGGTAACGTTCTGGAAGCCCTCTGATGAAGATGAAGACTCATTAATAGAGAACTCAATCCTGCCACCCTCCGGAGTATATTTGATCGCATTACCCAGAATGTTCATAAGGATTTCATTGATCCTCTGCTTGTCCCCCATGAAGATATCATGCTGAAGGTCTCCAACAGTCACAACATACTCCTGGTTTTTATTCTTGGCCTGGAAGCTGATAACAGAATTAATTTCCTCCAGCAAAAGACCTATTGGCATTTCTTTAATATCCAGAGTAGTCTTACCACTCTCAATCTTACTCATATCCAAAACGTCGTTGAGCATAGATAAAAGATTCTGCGACGCAAGACTGATCTTATGCGTATACTCTTTTACCTTCTCAGGTTCGTCTGCATGCTTGTCTATCAGAAGGTTAAAGCCTGTGATGGCATTCATAGGAGTTCTGAAATCGTGAGACATATTGGCAAGAAAGCTCGTCTTGGCCTTATTAGCTGTCTCAGCGGCATTAAGCGCTTCCTGAAGCTGATGATTTCTCTTAATCTCCTGAGTTCTGTCATAGAGCGCAATGGCAGTTCTTTTACCACCGTCATCAATAGTAGTAACAGTAATTCCACGATAGTAGAGATGCTCACCGGTTCTTACATTTTCTATCTGAATTTCATCCTGTATGAACGCCTCGCCAGTATCTCTGCACATCTCAAATACATGTTCAATCGATATACCGTCAGTTTCATCTGATTTATGTACTCTGTCAAGGGCTCTGATATCTTCCTTAACATCATTTAATGGAATTCCCAATACTTCCTCAACGTTTGAGGTAACAAAGCTCGGAGTATAATCATCTCCATCTACAACTGCCAGAATATCATTATTTCTCTCAACCACGAAATCGAACAGCCACTCTCTATAGTGGATATCGTTATCCTTGAGCTGAAGATCCTTCTCGTTTCGTTCATTGATCTCCTGCACCATGGCATTGAGCTGTCCGGCCATTCCTACCATTGCTGTGGACAACTGTCCAATCTCGTCCTTATATTTGTCTTTATCCTGAATATTAAAATTACCATTTCTTACTTCGCCGGCCATGTCATTCAGTCTACTGATCCTCTTACTGAATCTTCCTGCGTAAACCGACGCAACAATGAATGCCAGTGCAAAAAGGACTATGGCAATTACTGTATCTGAGAACAGAATCGACATTACATCTGCTGTAATCTCAGCTCTGTCTACATAGTAAAAGAGCTTCCAGGAATTCTCGAAGTTCTTGGATGAGGACAGGAAGTAACCTTTGCCCTCAACAAAGGTATTATTCATGAAATCAATGCCATATCCCATGGCAACTTTACAGATTTCTGTATCAAGTGCCTTATCTGCGATTCTCTTGTGGATTACAATATTTCCATCTCCATCAACAATAAGAATTCCGTTATCCAGGTATCCTGTACTGCTAATAGATGAAAAGAAAGTCTCATTCTTAACTTTTAGGACAACGACACCGACCAGTTTAGATGAGCTTCCAATATCAAGAAGCGCCTTTATAACATAAACACCACCCTGTCCATCAGTAACCCACATGGTGCTATAGTCCTGGGAGCACAGCTCATACCACTTCTTTTCCAGATCAGTCTCTGGCCTGTGCGTAAAGTCGCCAAGGTGATCTTCTGATATAAGCTCAGAATAAATATTTATGGATTCAATTCTCGTATCACTACTAAGGTAATACCAGATAAGAGGCTCGATATTTTTGCTTAATTCAGATGAAAGGGCATATGGATTACTGTTTGCGTGTTCAAGCGTTTTTCTAAGGTTCTCCTCATAGGTAAAAAACTTGACGATATCTGTCTTTCTGTTACAGTTACTTTCAAGCTCATTGGCAATAACATCAGTATTACCTTCCATGGCAATCTGAGTTTGCTGAATCAGATTTTTTCTGGCTACAACATACATGTAAATTCCCAGAAAGACGATAGGCGTAACAATAAGCACAGCCAGTATTAACCTCAGCTGCGTTTTGATACTATATTTCCATTGTCTCTTTTCTTTTGCGCCCATATACGCTCCTCTTAATCTTCTCTTAGAAGCTGCTTCACTTCGTCATCTATATTTTGAAATGCCACTTCTATTGTCCTTTCTCCAAGTACCACCTGTTGAAGCTCATATCCAAACTTCTCATAAATCTGACTACTGTTATTACCCCATTGATTCCACGGCATTACTACCCTGTTTGTACTGGTAAGTGCCCTGATCTCGTCGAACTCGTCCGGATTATCAAATATTACATTTTTCAGATAGGTCTGACTTCCCTGTCTGTCAGACCACAGTGCTCTCTGTCCTTCTTCCGTTGCTATCTTGCCAACTACAGCCATAGCAAAGCCTTTATTAGGGTCAAAAGAATTAACTGCAAAGCCACAGTTACAGCCGCCTATAAGAACAGCCTTTCCTGCACTGTCGCTTGAAAGAGCCATTGTTCCCAGTCTTATGTCCGGGTTCTTTTCTTTGATTCGGTTATAATCTGATAATCCGCCCTGATACAAAAAGCTCTTACCAGCTGCAAATTCCTCTATTGCTGCTGTTTCATCCATAATACACATATCCCTTGTATATATCTTATGGACGCACATATCCTGCCATTTATACATATATGGCCTTATTTCTTCATAAAATGTAGTCTGACCATAGGCCATTCTGCTTCCAAACTTTTTACCCTGATCGGTATTAAAGTACCCGGATGAAAGAAGGGCAAGCGCCGTATCTGCCACCTTATCAGAATCCTTAAGACCTGCAGATAATGGTTTTATTTCCATGTTGTTTCGCATGTAATCGCACAGGTCAACAAGACTTGCATATGAAAGCGGAACCTTTTGTCCGCTCTGCTCTAATATATCTTTATTGTAAAAGAGACACTGAAAATCGCTGGTACTTGGAACCGCATATATTCTGGTTCCGTACATAAAGCCCTCTTTTCCCTTATCTGTAAAATTCTCGCAGTACAGGGTCAGATCTTCAATATATCTATTTTGGGCATGCTTTTTAGCCATAGATGGTGTCATCATGACAATCTCTGTGGCTATCTGTGACGAAAGCTCCGCATCTATTATGGATTCGTAGCTATCCTTGGATATGTATCTGTATTTAAATTTATATTTTGGGAATTCATCGGCAAGAAATGCCATGAGATTCTTGACGCAGGATTCATCAAGCCATCCTGAAATCTCTATAGTTGAAGCAGAGTCATAGAATTCCAATTCCTCTGAAACATTCTTATCATATTCCTCTAAAATTTGCGCATACTCATCAGAGCGTGGATCTGACTCTCCGCAGCCAGATAACACGCCTACCGCCAATAAAATCGTGCTAAGCACACAGGAAAAGATATTCTTAGGTCTTTTAGTTCTCATATGCCCCTCATAAGCACATTTTGTACTAACTTATCGCAATAATACCTTCTTTATCTCTCCCACGTAGATCACATAATCATTAACTTCTTTCGCTTCAACCTCCGGTAAGATGCTCTCTATAAAGCCGTCCTTACCTATCTCCTTCCTATACAGTACCTTACAGACGATAACATTGTTAGCTTCCTCAATGTATGGTACCCCTTCATAATATCCCACATTGAGTCTTGCACCCTTTAATTTGTCCTCATCTTTTCCAGATACAGCTTCAAGGTACTTTATAGCACCTCGAAATTCTTCGTGATCCAAAAAACTAAGCGAGTATTCTCCAGCAGCATCAATAAGCTGCTTGGTAAAACGGTTGTTTCGAACACAGATAAAGGTAACTCTTTTGCCCCACATCTGACCAACTCCGCCATTTGATGCCGCAGTGGTATTAACCCTTGTTTCATCTCCTGCCGTTACCAGAAATTTCCTTCCGCTAAAAACGTAAGCGCCGTTTTCAACATCCTCTGGTTTAAAGTCCTGAAATACTCGCATATTTACCTCCGTAAATCCCGAAAAACATCAGAAATCTCTTATTCTATCTTCCTCTGTGAGTCCTGTGTTTTCAATCTTGGTTATCGTTATTTCATAACTATAATTATCGCTTACTTTAATATTAACACGGTCTCCTACCTTATGTCCAAGTAATTGTTTGCCCAGTGGAGATTCAATACTGATGAGGCCTTTAAGGGAATTCTGCCTCATTGTGGTTACTATTTTGTAGGTTTCCTCACTGCCATCTTCTTCAATGCGAACAGTTACGGATTTATTCATTCCTACCTGATCCTCTGTCGTGTTATCATCGATAACCTTAGCAGTCTTGATCATCCTCTCAAGGAATCTTATTCTGCTCTCGTTCTGATTCTTGGCCTTTTTGGCAGCGTAATACTCGAAATTCTCAGAAAGATCACCCTGTGCACGAGCCTCTTTTACGTGCTCAAGGAGTTCTTTTCTGACAACAACCTTGCGATGTTCGATTTCTGCCTCCATGTCCTCTATATCTTTTCTGGTTAATTCGTTGTTCATTGGTGTTCCCCCATAACAAAGTTAAGTATATATAAACAGCAAAGGGCGAAGCCTTACGGCCTCGCCCCAATTTACTCCTAAAACAAATCGCATCAAGCCTTGCCAACTGATCCGAAGAGTTCCATCTTCTCCTTAACTGTAGCCTTGATAGCCTCAGCACCAGGAGCAAGAAGCTTACGAGGGTCAAAGCCCTTACCTTCAAGATCCTTACCAGCCTCAACATACTTACGAGTTGCATCAGCAAATGAAAGCTGACACTCTGTATTAACGTTAATCTTGGATACACCAAGTGTGATTGCCTTCTTGATCATGTCTGCAGGAATTCCTGTGCCGCCGTGAAGTACGAGAGGCATAGCTCCTGTCTTCTGCTGGATAGCATCAAGAACGTCGAATCTAAGTCCTGGCCATCCTTCTGGATATTTACCGTGAATGTTACCGATACCAGCTGCAAGCATATCTACGCCAAGATCAGCGATTCTCTTGCACTCATCTGGATCAGCGCACTCGCCCATTCCTACAACTCCGTCTTCTTCTCCACCGATTGAACCAACTTCAGCTTCGATAGAAAGACCAAGCTGATGAGCAACGTTTACAAGCTCTGAAGTCTTAGCAACGTTCTCTTCGATGTTATAGTGTGAGCCGTCGAACATGATTGATGTGAAGCCGGCTTTGATGCACTTATAGCATCCATCGTATGTACCATGATCAAGGTGAAGTGCTACTGGAACTGTGATTCCAAGGCTCTTATCCATAGCCTTAACCATAGCTGCAACTGTCTCAAAACCTGTCATGTATTTACCAGCACCCTCAGATACACCAAGGATAACAGGAGACTTCAGTTCTTCTGCTGTTAAAAGAACTGACTTTGTCCACTCCAGGTTGTTGATGTTAAACTGGCCAACTGCATAGTGACCTTCTTTTGCTTTTACAAGCATGTCTTTTGCGGATACTAACATTTTGTTTTTCTCCCTTTGTATATGTAGTTATTGATGGTTAATAACATTATATACTCGTTGATATAAAAAATAAAGTTAAATAGTTCACAATCACCCGAAATCAAGTGTGTTATCTGCCCAGAATTCCTCAGCACTGATAGGCGCGTGGCTATCGTAGCGAAGCACCAGTCCCGATAATCTTGAAAGCGTAATTGTCAGTATATTATTTTTTACTCTCATTCCACCAATATCAGTTCTAAATCCGCTTCCATCACTTAAGATGAGCTGATTTAAAAATGCATCCTTTGGAATTCCAATCGCACTTACATCTATATCCTTGGTAACTTCGAATTCATTGTTGTTGATAAAGACTATTGTTGCTGCTTCTCTGTTAAAACGGGCAAAAGAAATAATATTATTATCGGCAAGCAGCTCCATTACAGAACCTGTTTTTAATTCACTGCATTCCTTATGGATCCTGATCATTTCCTTGTGGAAACGTATCATATCCATATCCTCTTTTCCCCAGGGATAAGTTCTTCTGTTATCAGGGTCAGTAAATCCGCAGACTCCCGCTTCGTCGCCATAATAAATTGTAGGTGCTCCCGGCCAGGTCATCTGAACCATTACAGCCTCTCTCATAACAGGCTTCTTTATACCTGTTTCTGCTGAGGCCGGCATAAGCGTGTCGCATCTTCCAACCTTCTGACTTGTCCTTGTCAGAAATCTTGAATGATCGTGATTTGAGAGCTCATTCATGGCTGTATAAAGTGAAGGCATGCTAAAGTTCTCTCCGCCTTCATAGAGCATGGTATCAAAAAACTCTCTTGCATTGCCGTATTTTAAAGGCTTAAATTCGTCGCTATGCTTTTCCATGCCGGTAAGGAACCATGTTAGCGGCTCCATAAAGGCATCATAGTTCATGACTGTATCCCACTCATCGCCCTGCAACCAGTCCTTGGCCTTTCCATAGTGTTCAGCGAGGATAATAGCTTCAGGATTGGCCTTTTTTACTTCTTCCCTGAATCTCTTGAAGAAATAGTGGTTGTATTCGGGTGAATGTCCGATATCTGCCGCCACATCAAGTCTCCAGCCATCTGCGTTATATGGCTCAGAAACCCATTTTCTGGCAATTCCCAGGATATACTCCTCAAGTTCTTTTGAACCCTCGTAATTCAGCTTTGGAAGGGTGTCATATCCCCACCAGCCGTCATAGTTATTGTTGTAAGGCCACTTTCCACCAGTAAAAGAAAAGTAGTCATGATAAGGACTGTTCTCTGAAATGTAGGCACCGTAGTCATATTCGCTGTTGTCTTCGTAGATCCTGTCTTTATCCATCCACTTGTTAAAAGAGCCGCAGTGGTTGAAAACACCATCCAAAATGACTCTGATACCTCTTTTATGCGCCTCGCTTACAAGCCTTGCAAAGAGTTTATCGCTCTCTTCAAGGTTCTTTTTACTGGTAACTCTCCTTATATACTTGCTCGCATGAACGTTCTCATGCTCGTTGTCATCAAGGAGCCTTCCACCATCATCAACGATTTTTCCAAAATGAGGATCGATATGGTCATAATCCTGTGTATCATATTTGTGACATGAAGGAGAAACAAACAGGGGATTAAAGTAAATAACCTCTATTCCCAAATCTTTCAGATAATCAAGCTTGTCCATTACTCCCTGCAGATCTCCGCCATAGAACTCTGCGTAGTCCATCTTCGGATCCGGGTACTTCTCCCAGTCTTTGACCTGGACTGATCTGCTTCCGTTGTAATAATACTCACCGGAGAGAACATCATTGCTTGCATCACCATTGCAAAATCTTTCCACAAAGATCTGGTACATAACTGCGCCTTTTGCCCATCCCGGTGTGGAAAAGCCAGGGAAGATTCTAAAGAGCATGCTGTCTTTTGGCTGGCTGACTACTCCTCTTTTGTCAAAAAAGCATCTGTCTCCGTCATTTCCATCTATTTCAAAATAATAAGTGGCTGGTTTTTCTCCGACGTTGAAAGAAATATCGTAATAATCAAAATCCCCATCTGACTCAGCGCGCTTCATGGGACGCTTTTCATTATTCCATATGATAAAGACTTCTGAAGCCTCGCCCTTACCACATCTGAATCTGAAGTCAGTTTTTCTATTTTTATCCGGCTCAGTTGGCCTTAAATAGTCCATGGTCATATCATGGAATAATAGTTTTTTGTTCATAAATAAGTCCTAACTTTGTTATTAATGCAAAAAAGACAGCGGGTAGCTGTCTTTTTTAGAGAAGGTATTTCTTTCTTATGGGGTATAGCAAAAAACTATATAATGTATTGGGGGGTTACGCATATTATACTAACACCCACACCCCTTAGCGTAAAGACCAATACTCCACAAATATACTAAAAACAGCTCTTGGTTTTTGTGCATTTTGTACAATTAGATTTCCAACTCTATGTCTTCAGGGAGTTTCTTGCCTTCAAACAAAGCCTCGAACTCTTCCCTTCCAATCTTTTCTTTCTCGATAAGAAGTGCTGAACTCTGATGCAAAACATCCTCATACTGAAGGATTATCTCTTTAGCCTTGGCATAGCACTTATCGATAATAGCCTTTACTTCTTTATCAATTTCACCGGCAACAAGTTCACTGTGATTTTTCTTATGAGAAATATCATACCCAATGAATACATCTTCCTCGTTCTCATCATAGTTGATCACGCCGATATTGCTTGACATACCATACTTGGTAACCATGCTTCTTGCTTCCTGTGTTGCTTTTCTTATGTCGCTTGAAGCTCCTGTCGTAATATCTCCAAAAATAATTTCCTCAGCAATTCGTCCGCCGAGAGAGACCATAATATCCTGAAGCATTTTCTTTTTGGAAAGGAACATATCATCATTTTCCGGAAGTGGCATAGTATAGCCTGCTGCCCCAAGTCCTGTCGGAATGATAGAAATGGTATGAACCGAGCCTACATCAGGAAGCACATGGAAAAGAATCGCATGTCCTGTCTCGTGGTAAGCAGTAATCTTTTTCTCTTTTTCTGAGATTATCTTGCTGCGTTTTTCTGTTCCGATACCCACCTTAGTGAATGAAGAATTGATATCTTCCTGATTGATGAACTGTCGGTTCTCAGTAGCTGCTTTAATTGCAGACTCGTTTAATAGGTTTTCAAGATCAGCTCCTGTAAATCCAGCTGTTGTCTGGGCAACCTGCTTAAGGTTTACATCATCTGAAAGAGGCTTGTTCTTGGCATGTACCTTGAGGATAGCTTCCCTCTCACCAATATCAGGTCTTGTAACAGTGATCTTTCTATCAAAACGACCTGGTCTCATGATAGCCGGATCAAGAATGTCTACTCTGTTAGTTGCTGCCATAACGATGATTCCTTCATTTACACCAAAACCATCCATTTCAACAAGCATCTGGTTGAGTGTCTGCTCTCTTTCATCGTGGCCACCGCCCATACCTGTGCCTCGTCTTCTGGCTACAGCATCTATTTCATCGATAAAGATTATACATGGAGCATTCTTTTTAGCTTCAGCAAAAAGATCTCTGACTCTGGAAGCACCAACACCTACAAACATCTCAACGAAATCAGAACCTGAAATTGTAAAGAAT
>JAEEGH010029553.1_pt1 | contig 10701 bp, 8 predicted proteins | sample 9134181 | NCBI WGS metagenome assembly JAEEGH01 (sample SAMN16246544, study PRJNA631951) | gut metagenome | biome: gut microbiome; feature: rumen; material: DP-attached | host: Bos | place: Iran: Karaj | collected 2018-10
GGCAGATCAATTTGTAAACTGACTCCGTCCATATATTTTTTGTTTTGCAACTGCAAAATTACAAAAATTCTCCAATTACATTTTCTTATTCATGAAAAAACAACTATCGTTTTGGAGAGTTTTGTCGGAATTGTTGAAAAACTCGCAAGTGAGTAATTAAAACCAAACCTTATAAGAAAACGACGGTATAATCGGGAAGAAACTCCGCTGCCAAAGCTGTTGCGGCTCGTCGGGGAACTGGTTCCAATACAACGGGTCGCCTTTAATGTCGCCGTAGTAGTAATAATACGGATTCTGTCGGCAATACACATTGTAAATCGAGAACGTCCATTCGGCTTTGCGGCCTTTCTCGGTCTTGGTCTTGAACTTGGCGGCCAAGTCGAGGCGGTGGTAGTCGCGCATCCTGACGCTGTTACGTTCGCCGTAGATGTTGGCTTGCTCGAAATACACGTCGCCTTCAGGTGTGATGACAGGCGTGTTCTGCACCCCGATGACAGGCGTATAAGGCAGTCCCGTCTGGTAAGTCCACAAAGCACTTAGCGACCAACGCTCCGTCAGCTGATAGTTCACGTTGATATTGACGGAATGAGGACGGTCGTATTCGTAAACGTATTCCTTGCCGTTGTTGATATGGTCGAACTGTCGCGTGGTATGCGACCAAGTGTAGCCCACATAACCATCCAAGCGGTTGAAGTTGAAGCGCGTCATCATTTCAACGCCATACGACTTGCCTTTACCGCCTGCTTCTACCTTGCTGCGCCAGTCGGAGTCGCCGAGAAGAGTGTTATAGCCTTCGCGATAGGAGGCCAAGTCGCGGAGCAGCTTGTAATAGGCATCCACTTCCACGCTGATATGGTCTTGCCAAAATCCTTGTTGCCAACCCAACGAGGCTTGGTCGGAGGTGGCAGGCTTGATGCGTGCATCGGCAGGAATCCATACCTCGTTGTTCATGATGGAGCCTGGCGTCATCATCAGGTGGGCGTTCTGAGTGACGCGCATGGCGGTTAGATTGATGGTACTTCCACCTATGCCGAAGTTGAGGTTCAGCCTCGGTTCCCATGCGAAGTGATGATAACCTTTATTCAGGAAGCTATTCGCCCTCAAACCAATCGAGCCGTTGAACCATGTGCCAAACTTCAGTTTGTTGTCCAAATACAGCGAGTTGTCGAACACGCTCGAAACGTCAGGTAGGTTGGCCTCTGAGAAACTGCTGGTAAAGTGGTTGGGTCGGTAATTGAGATAAGAGCTTTGTAGGCCATATTCCAAAGTCCAGGCGTTGGCGATGAAGAGCTTCCAGTCGGAACGGAGCGAAATGTCGCTAACGCGCGAAGAAGCCTTGATGTAAAAATCGGTTGTGTCAATGCTGTTTCTAAGGTAGGCCTTCATGTTGTTTTTGAGGCGGTATTGCGTGAACGACAGTGTGTTGGCCATAAACAGTCGTGAACTGACCGCGCTGTTCCATTGTCCCGAAACGAGCAGGTTACCCCAGATGTTGCTGATACGGTTGCGCTCAATGTCGCCGTTTTCCTTTTTGTTTTTCCAAATGCGCATGTAGTCGTCGCCTTCATAGACGTTGAAAGCGAAGCTGTTTTTGGCATCGGGTGCCCAAGTGTATTTGGCGTTGATGTCGTGGAAACCATAAAGGACATGGTATTCTTGCGCATCGGTTTCGATTGCAATTTGGCTTAGAACAAGCATAAGTGCCTCAGTGAGAGTCTTGCGTCCCGTGACAATAAAACTTGAGTTTTTTTGAACGCCGGGTCCTTCCACAGTAAAGGCCAAGTCGGTGAGGCCTGCGCTGAGTGAACCTTTCAGCTTTGTGGGGTCGCCTTTCTTGGCGGTGAGATCGACAATGGAAGACAGCTTGCCGCCATAGCGTGCCGGGAAACCGCCCTTGTAGATGTCCATGGTGTTGATCATCTCTGAGTTGAACACCGACATAAAGCCGCCCAAATGGTTGACGTAGATGAGCGGCACGTTATCGAGCATATAAAGGTTTTCGCCAGGGTTGCCGCCGCGTACAATCATCAGGCTGGAGGCCTCGGTAGCCGCCTCGATGCCAGGCAGTTGTTGTGCCGCCTTGATGATGTCGGGGCGACTGCCAAGGGTGGGCAGTTGGTCAATACTCTTGGCATTGAGAGTCAAGGTGTTGAAGCTTGTTCTTCGCTCAATGCGAGAGGCACTTACTTCAACGGATTGAAGGGTTTCAGTCAAAGGTCTCAGTTGGATTTGCAGTGGCTGGTCGACGTGATCCACCTTGAGGCAAGTTTCTTCATAGCCTATGCACGAAATGCAAAATGTGGCAGGCAGTTCCACGGCAAGGTTGAAATACCCCTTTTGGTCGGTGGCCACACCTTTTGAGTGGTCTTGCAGAAAGACATTGGCCCCGATAATGCGTTCGCCATCGTTGGAATCACTGACGAAACCGGAAATATGTGTTTGTTGGGCTTGGGCAAAAAGAGAAACCAAAAGACCTATCAAGAGAAATATTCTTTTCATGGCGCGTCAATTTACTTGGTTGATGAAAATGGTGTCGCAGGTCATGGGAGCGATGGCGGCAAACACACCGCGACCGTTTTCCACATTGCTGTAGAGGTTGACGGGGCTTATGACGCCTAGGAAAAGGTTGGAATAGGCATCGGGTTCCTCGAAGGCGTTTTGGCTTTTCATGTAATGGTAAGCCGATTCCGAGAGGCCGTGCATCCTGACCACCACCTCGCCCGTTGTCTCTTTGATGCCACCATAGTGTTGGCTACTCCAGCCCAAAGCACTGAAATAAGCATTCACTTTGAGGGTATAAGTGGTGTCGTTGATGATTTCGTTGCTGAACAGCAGGGCACTGGAACCTTCGTTGAGCAGAACGGGATCGTCTGTGTTGATGGACGAACTCATGTTGCCTTGTGCCGTGGAGTAGCCGAGGTGTGCATGGGTTTCAACATCATAGAAATCGTTTCTAAAACTGGCGTAAATGTTGGATTTGTAATATAAGTTTTGGTTGGGGTCGGTTCTGAAAGTGACCAAGATGGCGGGACAAGGCCGGCCTTCGTCGTCAACGGTGGCATTATCCATGATCTCCACACCAGTCACCACGGGTTTCTCGGGCATTTTGGTCTGAGCAAAGAGCGTGTCGAAGCCAGGGATGATGACCTTGCAGGCATATTCGTGCAAGGCCTCGGCGGCGGTTTCGCCGACATAAAGCCCATCGCCTTCGTGTAGCAGTTGTTCGGCAAACTGTCCGTCTACATAAAGCAGCACTTCTGCATTAGTGCAAGGAGCAGGGTGCACCGAATCAAGTCCTTGTGCAAAAGTGACCTGCGCCCAAACAGGCTGGCCTTCCTGTAGCACGGCGTTCAAAGTGGGTTGGGGGTCAAAATCGGGACGGATGTAGTCGCTGACCTGTTTGCGGCAGCCACTGAGGACAAGCGCAGCAAAAAGGAAAAGGATGAATGAATTTTTCATGTTAAAATGTTGATTTATTGTCTGTAGGGCTGTCGTACCACGGCAGCCGCTTGAAATTGTTTTTCCCGCGGCTGCCACGATGTGACAGCCCTACAAACGGTTACCGTTGCCATTTCTTCGGCCCGCCAAAACGGACATTGAGGCCTATGCGATGGTTGAAGCGCTCATAGGTGCAATAACCAAATTCATAGAAAAGGCCAAAATGACGGCTGAAGTTGACACCTGCGCCCAACATTCCTCTCAAACTATAGCCTCTGAAGCAAGAAAACTCCCTTTCGGGGTCTCCGCCTGTGGTGTTGGCGAAAGTGCCGATTTGGGCAGAAGCATATAAATCCGCCCACGAAAATGAAGGATTGATGATGGCAGGGAAAAGGTGGGCTTTCGCGGCTATACCGTAATTAAGGACAAGAGGATAATACAGCCTCCCCTGATTGTTGTGGATTTCGCCTGACCTCAGTCTGAGGCAAGAGCAGAACAGGCCTGTTTCGAGCCAATCGTTGATGCCATACATCACTTCCGAGGACATATAGCCAAAAAAGAACTCGTGGTTCATCATTCCATAGTTGTCCTTGATTCTGCCAATGTTCACGTTGATTTGGTTGCGAATGTAAGGGAATTCTTGCTTTGTTTCTGGTTGTTGGGCAAGGCCCATGCAGCATGTCAGCATGAAAGCCAAGATGAAAACGTTTTTTCTCATGATTGGTAAATATTTTTTTCGTGTGGTTTTGTTTTATAATCGTATTGGGTTAACGATGGCGTTTTGGTTTTATTGCTGTTTTTGTCATTTCTTCGGCCCAGGGAATCGAACATTGAGGCCAAAGCGGTGGAAGGCCTTGGCCTTTATTTCGCCTATTCTGGGTTTGTATTCCTTATTTAGGTTGTCAAATGCCAATTCATAAAAGATACCGAAATACTTCGATGGATTGATGGCTAAGCCAACGCTACCACCGTAAAGAAAGTTGTTGCGGACAGGCTCGGCTGAAGGGCCGTCGTAAGCAGGCTTATACTGCTCCGTTACTGTTCTCATGCCCAATTCGCCACGACAATACACGTCGACGAAATAAAAGTTCGGCAACAAAAGGGTCAGAGGATGCAGTTCTGCATCAATGCCATAATGATAGTAGCGTTCGATTTGTGTCCCCTCAAAGAGCACTTGATTGTATGTGGTATCTGCGTCTTGAACGGTAGAACCTATTTGTACAAATCCTTCATGAGTGCCGAAACTGCCGAAGACTCCTACCACGCACCAATTGGTAATGCCATAGCCAACACCAACCCGGAAGTCGGGATAGTCAGAAATAGGGACTTTCTGCATCATGCGCGAATAACTCGCATCGATTTTGAAATTACCTTTGTTGAAAGGTTTGAGGGAAGTGAAGGGCAGATTGCTTTGTGCGAAACCCATGCTGCACAACAGCATGAAAGCCAAGATGAAAATGTTTTTTCTCATGATTGGTAAATATTTTTTTCGTGTGGTTTTGTTTTATAATCGTATTGGGTTAACGCAGGCGTTTCAGGTTTATTGCATTCAGGTTGTAGGGGTGTCATCCCATGACAGCTGTACCATATTTAAGCTTTCAAATTTGTTGTTTTTGTTATTGAAAAAAAATCCCATTTTTCCCTTGCAATCCACATTTTTTCTACCTTTGCCTTTCGTAAAATGCAAAATCACCTATTTAATAACTAAAACTTTTCACAATGAAAAAGACTGTATTAATGTTGGCCGCCCTCGTTATGGGTTCAATGGCCTTCGCACAGAACGCCGACAAGAAAGAAGCTGTCGACCAGTATGGCAACACAGTGAATGTCAAGGCACTAGAGACGTCAAGTCGCGATGGTATCTTGGTGTTCGAATCCAAGGAAAAAGACTACAAGTTCTGGTTTGACGCCAGAGTACAGGTTGACTTTGGTCACTATTTCGGTGCCCAGGAATGGGCCGACCCGATTGGCTCAGGTGCAAGCATTCGTCGTGCACGTTTTGCTGCCAAGGCTCAAATCACTCCTGATTGGTATGGTGAGATTGACATGGAACTCGCCAACGGTTCCTTCGAACTGAAAGACGCTGTGGTTCGCTACAACGGCTTGAAGAATTGGCAGTTCACTGTTGGTAGCATGAAGCCCGACTTCACCATGTCGCGCAACACTTCTTCGCGTTATCTTATGTTCATGGAACGTCCTATGGTGATCAACGCCTTTGCTCCCAGCCGTCACCTCGGTGTCTTCGCGAAGTATACCAACAAGTATTTCTTCGGTAGCGCCAGCGTGCTCTTCCAAGAGATTGAAGGCCAGGAGACCCGCGACTTTGTTGAAGCTAACAACAAGGACTATGGCATGGACGAGGGCCTTTCCTATGTCGGTAAGGTCGTGATTCGTCCCATCAACGAACCTGATCTCGGCATTCATGTCGGTGGTGCAGTCATGTACGACGCTCCCAAGACGTCCGATGAGATGGGCGTTTACAGCGGTACCCGTTTCAGCTGCCGCAATACCACCAACATCAGCCGTAAGAAATACATCGACACCGATGATATCAAGAACACCGACCACAACCTCATCGCCACTGCCGAACTCGCCGGTCACTACAATGGTCTGCGTCTCGAAGGTGCCTGGGTATCGGATTGGACATACATGAAGCCTGAAGTCGGCATCGACAAGCCCTATCACTTCCAAGGTTGGTATGTCGAAGGTGCCTGCCTCCTCCTCGGTGGCAAGCAGAGCTACGACTCCGATGGTGCCAAGTTCAACCGCGTCCGCGCTGGTCGCAGCTGGGGCGACATCGAACTCGTTGGCAAATATGAGTTCCTCGACATGAACGACTACGATGGCCGTGGCGAGCAAGCCATCTATGGCGGTTCCGCCGAACTCTACGGTGCTGGTCTCAACTTCTACTTCTCCAAGAACGTGAAGATTGGTCTCAACTACCAATATGTCAACAACGACCGTTATGCCAATGGTAAGGGCAAACTCTATGTCGGTCTCGATGCCGATGGCAACCCGACCAAGGACTTCACCAAGGTCACTGCCGCCGATGGCAAAGCTGGTGTGAACTACCACATGCTGCTGGCCCGTTTCCAGGTCGCTTTCTAATCCATCAAATTGTCTAACCTTATAAAATTGAGAATAATATGAAGAAAATAATGTTTGTGGCTTTGGCTCTTTTGATGGGTCTTGCCTCTTGCGTCAAGGATAAGCAATATCCCGGCATCAATATCTCCAATGTTTCTTACGCTCCCACGGCTGTCCAGGCTACCGATGACGTTACCGTGACGGCAACCATCACCAGCTTCAAGGACTTCACGGCCAAGTTGGTGTATGTCATCAATGAAGAGAGTAAGGAATTGGCAATGACGGCAGCAGAAGATGTCTACACCGCCGTTATTCCCGCCCAACCTGATGGAACCAAAGTGAGTTTCTGCGTGCAAGCCATGAATGGTGAGGTCACGGCCGTTTCGCCCACCATGGAATATGAAGTAGGTGCTGTTGCCATTGACTACAGCGTACTCCGCCTCAACGAACTCAACGGTAACGACAAGTTCATCGAAATATATAACGCCGGTGCCGATGCCATCAATTTGAATGGTGTTTACATTGAAAAGGATGGTGCCCAGAACTGGATTGGCGATAACACGGTGAAGATCGATGCCGGTGCCTATCTCGTGCTCTATAGCGAAGATGTCGTCGCCGACCATCCCGAAGTTCCCGAAGCCCTGATCTTCCACAGCGGTCTCTCCGCCAAGAAGAACGTCCGTATCCAGCTCTTCACGCCTGCTGGTGCCTCTATCGATGACTTCAACCTGACCGCAATTGAACTGAACGGCGATGCTTACGGCTATGCTGGCAACCAAGCCCCCGCCTCCTACAGCCGCAATGCCGATGGCAACTGGTACTATGCCGATGCCACTCCAGGTGATGCCAACACCGATGGACAGAACATCGTCCTCGGCCTCGAAGGTGGTGTGACGCCTGAGCCTCCGACCCCGGATGAGCCCGACTACACCAACCTCGTCCTCAACGAGCTGAATGGCGACACCAAGTTCATCGAAATCTACAACAAAGGTAATGTTGACCTGCCATTGGAAGGCATGTACATCATGAAGGATGACTATGTCGCTGGTGCCACTTGGACTGCCGACGCCTCTGTCGTCGCTCCCGCTGGCGGCTATGTGCTGCTTTACAGCGAGGATGTCACCCTCGACCATCCCGAAGTTCCTGAGACTTTGATCTTCCACAGCGGTCTGTCGGCCAAGAAGACCGTCCGTATCACCCTCTTCATGCCCGATGGCACGGTGAGAGACGAGTACACCAGAGGCACTGAATGGGGCCTGACCATTTCCAACGTGGCTCCTCAGTCGTTTGCCCGTACCCCCGACGGTGGTGACTGGAAGTTGGCTGACCCGACCCCGGGCGAAGCCAACCCCGCCGAAGGCGAAGACATTCCGCAGGAATAATTTGGTTAATACCATATGAATCGGCCCTTCGACAGGCTCAGGGACCTTGCTTTTACGAGAGTTAAGGGTGCCTGAGCCCGTCGAAGACCCCATGTTTTGAATCTTTGAATTTTGAATCTTTGAATTTTGAATTTTAAATAACTCTATGGCAAAAGAAGAAATGAAAATCGGCGAAGTATCGAAGCCGAGATTTGAGTTCCGCTCCTTCGGACAGTGCTTCTGCGAGGCCCACAAACGTATGGCCCGCCTGTCGATGCCCGTACCCGAGAAGGTTTGGGAGCGCCTCAGCGACGAGATCTATATTATCTCCCGCAAAAACGACATCAACAACACCAAGATACGCGACGGCAAGATGGACATCAAGACCTTCGTGCAGAGCGTTGACGGCCTCGAGCAATGGAATCCTCTGATGAAGGGCGAGTTCCCCATCAGCCGCGAGGTGCTCGAGAAGGAAGTGTTCCCCGCTTTCATGGTCGAGATGCCCAAGCTGACCAAGGACACTTATACCTATGACGAGTTCATCGCCATGGTGAAGGCCAACCCCGACCTGGCTGCCGTGCGTGTCCACAAGCGCCGCTTTGGTTATATGGTCAACGACACCATCTGCGAGTTTGGCGAGGTGCTCATCAACGGCGCCAAGGTGGTGACCATCAACTCCGAGTCGACCGAGATCGAGGACATCAAGAAGACCATCAAGGACTGTGGTTTGGAAGGTGTCGAAAACATCAACTATTTACAGGCGATCAAGCGCGTCATCGGCATGTCCGACAAACCGCTTGCAAACGAATAAACGACTATGGCACAGGAAATTGAAAAAAAGTTTTTGGTAAAGGGTGACTTCAAGCCCGAGGCTTTCAAGGCCACGCGCATCACCCAAGGCTACCTCTCCAGCGTCCCCGAGCGCACCGTCCGCGTGCGTGTGAAGGGCGACAAGGGCTTCATTACTATTAAAGGTATCGGCAATGCCTCTGGTGCGGCCCGCTTCGAGTGGGAGAAGGAAATCACTGTGGAAGAAGCCCAAAGCCTCCTCGAAATCTGCGAACCTGGCGTGATTGACAAGACTCGCTATCTCGTCAAGAACACCGACGGCAAACACACTTGGGAAGTGGATGAGTTCTATGGCGACAACGACGGCCTCATCGTCGCTGAGGTGGAACTCACCGACGAGAATGAACCCTTCGACAAGCCCGCATGGCTCGGCGAAGAGGTCACCGGTGACCCCAAGTACTTCAACTCCATGTTGATGAAGAATCCTTATAAGAACTGGAAATAACCGACACGAGACTTTGAGACACGGGACACGGGACGGTTTGGTCTCGCGTCCCGTAGTCTCGCGTCCCACGTCAAAAAACACTACCATGAGCACTTTCGACCCACTAGACATGAACAACTACAGGATTGAGAAACTGCCTAAAATGCAGAAATCATCCTTCGAGATCTGGATGGCACGCCTCGGCGGCCCCTTGGCCATCATCGCCTTCATCGTGATTTATTGGTGCTGCCATATCGGTTTCATCGACAACCTGAATACCGAGATGCTGACCGCCAAAGCCTTGAAGCGTTGCAACGAAATCGGCCTTGACGAATTTTTGCGCACCAACTACGCCATGCTCGCCATCTTCGTCGCGGGTCTCATCCTTTGGATGACGGAAGCCATCCCCAACTACCTGACTTCCTTGCTCATCATCCTCGGCATTGTGCTCTGTAATGTCACCACACAAAAGGAAGCCTTAGCCCAACTTGGTCACCCTGTGATGTGGCTGAATATCCTTTCCTTCGTTTTGGCCAGTATGTTAGTCAAGACGCAGTTTGCCAAACGTTTAGCTTTGGCTTTTGTCATTAAGTTCGGCAAGAGTGCCAAAGGCGTTCTCTGGAGTTTCTTGATTATCAACTTGGTGCTTTCAGCGTTCATCTCAGCCACTACGGTGAAAGCCACCATCATGCTGCCCATTTTCATGACGGTTTGTGCCATCTATGGTGCCTCCAACGGCAACCGCAACAACTTCGGTCGCAACCTCGTCATCCAAAACCTTTTCCAGGTGAATATCGGTGCCAATGCATTCTATACTGGTAGCGGTGCCCACCTGCTCGCTATCTCGCTGATTGCTGGCTTCGCTGGCAGTTGCGACTTCGGCTACTCCGACTGGCTCATCTCTTGCGGTCCAATGAGTTTGCTTATTTTGGTCATCGGCCTTCTTCTCGGCATTTATGTCTTCTTCCCGATGAAGAAAGAGGAACAGAAGCCCCAAATCGAGGGCGGTCTGGAACGACTGAAGGAGGAACTGCAGGCCATGGGCAAGATGAAAGCCGAAGAATACAAGGCCGTGGCCATCTTCGTTTTGGTGCTTTTCTTGTGGGTCACCAAAGGCACCTTCCACAACATCGACGAGACCATCGTCGCCTTGTTAGGTGCCATCATCGCCCTGTTGCCAGGCATCGGTGTGGTGAAATGGAATGATGTTGACATCCCTTGGCACCTGATGCTCTTCTCGGCTGGCGCTTATACCTTGGGCTCAGGTCTCAACGCCACTGACTTGCCCAACACCATGGTCAATGCGGCCTTCGACAGTCTCGGCATCACTGCCAACACACCTTTCTGGGTGCTGTATGTCATCCTAACCTTCCTCATGATGTATTCGGGCTTGGTCTTCCAAAGCAAGACTATCCGCACTATGGTCTTTGTACCTATCGCTTTAGGTGTGGAGGCACGCTTCGGTTTCCCCGTCATGAGCCTTTCCCTGCCAGTAGCGATGCTCATCGAACACTGTTACGTGTTACCTTTCAACAGCAAACC
>JAEEGH010029557.1_pt1 | contig 10701 bp, 4 predicted proteins | sample 9134181 | NCBI WGS metagenome assembly JAEEGH01 (sample SAMN16246544, study PRJNA631951) | gut metagenome | biome: gut microbiome; feature: rumen; material: DP-attached | host: Bos | place: Iran: Karaj | collected 2018-10
ATCTAATGTGAGATTCTTATTATTGCATGTATGAACCACTAAGTAGTTATTAGTGCCATCGGTTAACTTGTAAGAAATGGTACCGTTATCGTTTGTTAAAGCGGAAAGCTTGCTGTTGATCTCATTTCTTGATGCAAGTGAGAAGACTTTAACGTTCTTTCTTAAAGCGATTAAATCAATAAAGTAATCATTAACTTCTTTGTTTGTGACTTTTAAGGAGTAATCCATATTGTTAATGAAGTCACCAACGTTATAGGAGTTACCACTATATTTGGTTGTACCATCAACCTCATATGCCTTGCTTCTTAAGAATTCTTCGCCTTCTTGGATGAATGGGACACCTTGAGCAGTAAAGACTAATGTATCAGCTTGTTTATAAGCACGGTTGAAGTCTCTTTCTGTCGGCATAGATTGAATGAGTTGATCATAAAGTGTGTAGTTATCGTGACAAGAGACATAATTTAACACTTGTTGAGGTTGAACGGTGTTTTGATTGTTATTGAATAAACCTTTGAAGCCTGGGAGTAATCCATTAGCATCAGCAGCGATACCTTGGACATAACCTCTACCTGGGCCATTGTCACCACGAGCGGAGTTTCTGAAACCATCAGAGAAGGCGCCTACGAGGACGTTATTACCCGCGAAGTAAGATTGAGCAAGGGAACCTTGATTGGTTTGTTGTTCGGTTAATTTATTAGGATTAATGCCATTTCCGAGTTTTGTGCTGCCACCAGTCCATGGTTCACCAAAGACCAAGATATTGCTATCTAAGGCGTGGCAGTCATTATAGACATCAATCATTGTTTGGTTATCGATTAAACCCATAAGGTCAAATCTGAAACCACTTAAGTGATATTCATCAATGAAGAATTTACAAGATTCACGGACAAACTTGTTGACCATGGCTCTATCTGTAGCCATTTCATTACCACATCCGGAGCCGTTATAGGCGACACCAGAACCTTTGGTTCTATGGTAGAATAATGGGACTAATTTTTCAAAGTTGCTATCGGAGAATCCGGATGTATGGTTATAAACGACGTCCATAATAGCATTGATGCCTTTACTATGTAACGCCATAACCATTTGCTTGAATTCTTTTATTCTAAGATAACCATCATGTGGATCAGAGGAATAGCTACCTTCTAAGCAGTTGTAATTAAGTGGATCATAACCCCAGTTATAATTTGTTTCAGACATGACACCAAAGATGCCTCTTTCATCGACTGAGGAATAATCGTATGTTGGTTGAATTTGAACGTGTGTGATACCTAATTCTTCTAAGTGGTCTAAACCTGTTTTAACGGTTTCACCATTAGCGGTATATGTTGTACCGGTTTCAGTTAAACCTAAGTATCTACCACGATTTTCTTCGCTGACACCACTATTTGGATTAATGGTCATATCACGAATGTGCATTTCATAAATGCTAGCATCTGTTGGTTTGGTATTAACTCTTGCATCACTTGACCAACCTTCTAAATTGTTGTTGATGTTTCTGAAGTTAACAACCATACCACGTCTACCGTTGATACCACAGCTCTTTGCGTATGGGTCAACGACTTCATTTGTGCCTGCGGAGTTTGTGACTGTATATGTATAGTATTTACCATCTAAATTTTCATTAACGGTGTAAGACCAAACACCTTTTGGACCTTTGGTCATATTGTATGTTGCGGCAGGTTCAGTTTCAGTTTCGTAATTACCAATATTGTAAATATTGAGTTTCATATCACGAGAAACAGGAGACCAAACTTTAAAGATGGTTTGACTTGGACTTGCTTCATTATCAAATGTCGCACCTAAGTCTGTTCCAGTATATGTATAATCTCTTGCGAATTCAGCACTATCATAGATACCGACTAAGTTAGCGATAACTGTTGGGTAGAAGTTTTCTGCAATGCGGTATTTAACAGTAATGGTATCGCAAATATCAAAGTCGCTATTAAAGACTAAGTTTGCGCTACATTGATAACTACCACCTGTTTTGATGAGTTTTTCATCTTGAATTTCAAAGTTGGTAATTTCTTCATCGTTCTTTAAAACGGTGAATCTCTTTTTATGTAATTTGAAGTTTTCTTTACCTGAGGTAAAGATTGGACGAACAGTTCTATAGTCCATTAGTTTGGCATAGTTCATCACAGACATAAAGACTGATTCTTGAGTATAGAAAACAGTTTCTGTCGCACTCTTAGCGTATAAGCGTTGAATGCCGCCTGGGTTTGTCGCATTAATATCAGCATCAAGGTCACAGTTCGGATCCTTTTGATAGCTGCCTTCCCATGTTGCGGTTTGTGAGGAACAGTTAGTAATAACCATGCCCATTTTGGAAATGCTTGTTCCGTTTGCGGCTACTGCGCTAACAGGGATTTCGCAAATAACACCATAGGCATTATATTTGGTGAATTCATACCACCAACCATTGCCACCATTCTTATCCCAAGCCCAGATACGCCATTGACGATAGTTTTCATAATCGTTTGTGACATCGTTTCTTCTATAGAAGATACGGATGGTGTCTGTGGCTTTTTCAGTTAATGAATCGTAATCAGTTGTGTCTAATTCATAGTGTGTAACACCGGTAGGAAGAACTAGTTCTTCTGCCTTTTCATCTTCGCCGAATGAATCATCACTTGGTTTGTTAGAACCTTGGCAAGCCGCTAATGTGATTGTTAGTCCTAATAAAGCGGCTAGTTTAAGCAAATACTGTTTCATAAATATCCTCCTTAATATTTATTAGAAATTGCTTGCGTCATAGAATGTTCCACTTGTTGAGATATCACCACTTTGTTTAATTAAATGACTATCCCAATTGTGGATATCAGTTACTGTATAGTCTTTAGGGAAAATGGCTAATAAGAATGCGGTATAGGAAGTATGTGAAAAGTCGATAAGAACAATACCATCTTGAACGGTATAGTTTTTTAACCACGTACTACCACCAGTATTCCAAGCCCAGTAATATAATTCATAATCTGTTAAGTAATTTGGTTTTAAGTTAACTATGTTAAAGTATCCATCAATCAATGTTACTTTACGATAATGCATATGTCTTTCAGTGGAGAATTCACCATTAGAGACACTGACATCTAAATGAATCATATTATTAGAATCAACAACACTGCCTAATGTAATTGTGGTATTACCTGTAAATGAAATAGATTCGCCATTATTAATCTTATAGGAAGCAGATGTTGCGTTTTTCACTTTGATAGTAACGCTCATCGTACCTGCGAAAGATGTGTCTCTTTGAGAGATTTCCACGACTGGTCTTAATTCGTGTTTAGACATTGTTAAAACCATAATGCCGCGTTCATCAAATGCGACATGAGCTTTCTTATTTCTAATGGTTACTTTATTACCAGTTAATTGATCGTAATAAATACCATCTTTCGTGTGGGAGAATTTAATATCGATTTCGCCAACACCAGATAAACTCACTAAAAGTGCGCCACAGGCATCTTCGCCTTCTTTATATCTTTCGTTCACGTATACGAAATCATGCGCGCTTTCGTGTTCATCATAACCAATAAATCTATTGTGGAAGCGGTTGCCCATAGCCACTACTTCTTCTTCGAAGAAATAGTCACCAATCGTGCCAACTTCGTTATTTTCAGTTGGTCTTGCTAAATACATTGCAACGGCATCTTTTCTAGAAGAAATAATCGCATATTGACGTGCGGTCTTTCTATTAGAAACGTGGTTAGAACTATCAACATATGTATCGTGACTTTCTACCCATGTAACGAGATTGCTTGCTGCGGTTCCTTTAGTGAATTCGGCTTCAACGGCTTTTTCGGCTTTTCCACTTACTGAAGCAGCATTAATCTTTGTGATATAAGAATTATCAGTCACCTTCATATAGCGTGTATATGCGTCTATTGAACGGCCACCATCGACATCGTTAAGAATTTCACCATAAGCGATTAATTCTTTTCCAGTTTGTTCGTGGTAATAAGTTTTGGCGTTACCTAAAACATTTGGCCAGAAATCACTAGAATATTGTGGATCAGTTGGTGTTTCGATATGTTTTGCAGCATCAAATCTAAATCCATCAACACCGACATCGATACATTCTTTTAATAAAGAAAGACATCTTTCTTGAACATGGGTGTTAGCGGTATTTAAATCTGGTAAATCACCAAATGCATAATATTGTGTAATTGCGCCACTACCTTGTGCACTCTTATTGTGATGGAAAGTTGGATTAGTCGCGTCATTTCTATGTTGATATAAATAAGGTTCGTATAACTCTACTTCCGGGCAAACTTTTGGTGTCCCATCGCTTTCTAATTCACCATCAGCTATATTCGCTGTGTGATTAAAGACAATATCGCAAATAATGGAAACGCCATATGTTTCTGCTGTAGCACATAATTCTTGTAGTTCAGTTTTAGTGCCTAATGGAGAATTTGTGCCGATAGAAAAACTAACTGGTTGATAGAAACTATACCAAGCTGGACCACCACTTTTTGGTTGTTGTACTGGAGAGGTTTGAACCGCCTTGAATCCAGAAGCAGCAATCGCTGGTAAGTTATCTTTGATTTGGTTATATGTCCAGTTAAAGGCTTGTAAAATGTTTCCGTCATTATTCTCTGGAAGAACGTCAACATAACCATCTGGTGTCTCTTCAATAGGAATGTTGTTGTTTTGACATGCGGTGATGCCAAGAGCAAAACAGGCTAGCAAAGGGAAAAGAAAAGTTTTCATATTTTTCATAAAGTTTACCTAATTATATAATAAACATCTTTTTTTCTTTTGAAAAGAAAAAGGAACGCCGAAGCGTTCCTTCTAGTTATTTATAACTATTTAATTATTAAGCAACGAGCTTGATTGTGCCATTGACACCATTGAATCTTAATTCAACTGTGAATGTGCCAGCTGCAACACCGATGTTACCTTCAGCATTTGTGAATGCATATGTAGATGAAGGATCGACAGATGCAAAGCCCCAGTCAGCGACGTCCCAAGAAGCATCAGCACGAACTTTGAAGCTTGTGTCAGCTGTAGCTGTAACTGTAGCGCTATAAACGCCATCAGCTAATGTCATAGCGATATCATGATCCCAGTCACCGTTTAAACCGATAACACCATAATTGTGTGCGCTTGGTACGAATTTTTCGAGTTGTTCGTAAGCGATACCTTCTTTGGCTTCTGTTTTAATAGCAGCAATACCAAAGTTTGGTGTTGTTGGGCTAACTGCGACGTCATATTGTGCGACGATGATTGTGTAAACACCAGCACCAGAACGTAAAACGTTGTTTTGTGCCCAAGAGAAGCCATCTTCGTCAAATGTTTCTGTCCAACGTGGGAAGAACACATTGCCGTCTAAGGATTCAGCATAAGACACTTTTGGATCTGGGATCCATTGTTGTTCTGCGTAGACTTCTTCTTCAGCATCATAAGAAACTGTTGCTGCTTTGAAGACGTAAGAACCATTCGCTAAGAATAAGTTACGTTCGTCATCTAAGAACTTGGCTGTCCAACCGGCATCGTTTGTACCTAAGATCGCGCCTTCGTACTTATAAAGATATTTGACCTTCTTGCTGGCTAATTTAGCGCCAACATCAGCATCGATTGCTCTGGCATCTTTAATACTAATAGGTGTCATTTTGGATGCTTCATAGAGTTCTGCGGATTTACCGTTCCATTCGTTGGCTGTTGTGCCATCAGCTAAAAGGAAATTACCATGTAAAACCCAGGCAGCATTGTCTTTATCTTCGAGTACCTTTGTTTCATTAGCACCTTTTGCGCCTCCGCAAGCTGCTAAAGAAAGAGTTAAACCGGCAGCGAAAATACATGTCAAAATTTTGCTTTTCATTAAAAGTTTACCCTCCTAAATTTAGACATTTTTATAATAAGCAAGCAATTAATAATTGTCAATTATTGTTTATTCGCCTTCTGCGGCCCAGAAACCGAATAAATCCAACGAGTTGGATTTTATATCGACAATATCAGTGGAAAAATCCCACAAATCCTCATCGCTTGCGATGAGTTCTTTTACTGACCATCCTTTAAAGTTCGGGAATTCTGGATATAATGGTTCGCTTGGATCACTAGGAACATCTTTAATTAACTCACCATTATAAACTTTGCATTGATAATAAATGTTACCAATTGGCTTTTGATTATAGTCGGCGTAGAAATAAACTGTGATTTCTTCACCCTTTGGTTTGTCATTGTTTCCTCCACCATTGTTAGTGCCTTGGCAGGCAGTAAACAAAGATAGAGAGAGGATTGATAATAATAAGATTTTGTTCGCTTTCATATTTTTATCCTCCTTATTTAGTAATACATATGCACATATACCAGCCCATCTTTAAATAGTTGGTGCCAGAATGTGATTTCCAGTCATATGCAGGGTTAGAATTAAAGACTTCAACTTGATATGATCCAATAGCGCTGAATGGGATATTTGCATCATTACAACCAGCGATAAAGAAGAAGTAATCATTGTTCTTCATGCCGACAACAGTTGAACCATCATCTCTATTCCAGAAGTTCATTGGAGAAGAAGATTCCCATGGTACTTGAGCATCTAATTGTTCTTTTGTGTATTTAGGTAAATTATCTCTTGCATAAACTGCAGTCTTAATCGCATCGTAATATTGTTTTGTTTGTGTAGAACCAATAGAAATCTTTCTATTCCATCTAATTGCGTTAGTGTAATCGCTTAAACGATAGGAGTTACTAGAAACCTTAACACCATTGATGGTCGCAGTTCTTTCATCGCCATAAAGGGCTAAATCTTCTGCACTAACTTCTTTGCTTTGGAAGACTTCTTCGCCACCTCTAATAAAGGCAACACCATTAGAAAACATAATTGCATCTTCCACTGCTGCTGTTGCGGCACAAGCTAATGGGACTGGTGTTCCAGAGCCAGAAGCATACATGGAATATAATAAGTGGTCAAATAATGAGAAGTCATCGTGACAAGAAGCATAATTAATACATTGGTTTGGATCCACTCTTTCTTGGTCGCTATGATATCCAACAAGCATATCGGCAATGATAAATGATTTTCTACCGACATCAGAACTACCTTGGTCGATGAAACCCCATTCTTCAATCTTGCCTGTTTCACCAGCAAGTGCGTCTCTACCTTTATTATTAAAGGTACCGACAAAGCACATATTGCCATCTTTTTGGAGTTTATTATAAACAGTCCAGGTATCACTACCCCAGTTTCCATAATATGGATCGCCTGGGTTATGGTTTTCCATGTTTCCGGAACTACCATCAGCGGACCAGCCTTCACCATAAAGATAAATATCTGGATCAATCTTATATAATTCTTGAGCGGCTTTCTTCACTGTTTGCCAGTCAACTAAGCCCATAAGGTCAAATCTGAAACCTTTGATTTTGTATTCTTTAGCCCAGAAGCATAATGAATCAACGATGTATTTACTCATCATTGGTGCTTCAGTTTTAACTTCGTTACCACAGCCAGAGCCATCGTAATAATCACCATTTTCGGTCATACGGAAATAGTATCTTGGCATGAGTTTGTTAAAGCATGAACTTGGTGCGCTGCTAACGTGGTTATAAACAACGTCCATTATGATTCTTGTATGATTTTCATTATTCGCGTATTTCATAACGAGTTCTTTGAACTCTTTAACACGTGCTTCACCCTTATACGGATTTGTGGTATAAGAACCATCAACAACGTTATAGTTCACTGGATTATAGCCCCAGTTATAAGAACGTTCATCAGTACCTTCTAAGTTATCACTATCAAAGACAGGTTCTAATTGAACCGCTTTCACACCAAGTTCTTCGATGTGGTCATAACCGGTTTTAACTGTAGTTACACCATCAGTGTAGGTAGTTCCTGCTTCTGAGAATGCGGAGTATGTGCCACGCATTGATTCACCACTCCAGCTTTCATCCATTGTTAAATCACGGATATGGGTTTCATAAATTGATAAATCATTTGGATAACTAATATCATATCCTGCTTCGCCATCCCACTTATTTGGAACATCGTTCCAACCAGTTGGGTTAGTATACATAAAGTTAACAATCGCGCCTCTTTCACCATTAACACCACAGCTCTTTGCGTATGGGTCAACGACTTCGGACATACCTAAGGAGTTATAAACTAAGAACTTATAGTATTTAGCATGTAAACTCTTATTAATTGTGACTTGCCAAATTCCACCTGGAAGGAAAGCCATATCATAACCACGATAATCATCTGTGGCTTGAAGTTCGATATCTGGATGTTCTTCAGCGTAATCTAAAGATGTTCCATGATCAAAAAGCATTAAACGCATATATGCTGCGGTTGGTGCCCACACGGTAAATGTGGTCTTTTCACCAGTCGCCACTGCGCCTAAATCGTTTCCATCATAGGTGTAATATTGTCTGAATCTTGGAGTTTCATATAAGCTATGGAAACTCACGTATTTTGTTTTTTGATAATCTGGATATTCAGGGAATTTACCCACTAAGTAATATTGAACATTTACTCTTGCTGTGTAATTAAGAGTAATCGTGAATTTCTTACTATGTAAGCTGTTATATGTCACATCAGTGCAAGATGGATTACTGCCTTCTGCGATTAAGTAACGATCTAAACCTTCTTCACCAATCATCATTTGGTTAGCCATGTAGTTACTTGTTAAAGCATAGAGTTTATAAGAACTTGGTACTGCTGTAGCAATAACATCGATATTCTTCCAATCTTTGAATGTCGCGGATTGGAATCTATCCATTTTGGTTAATTCTTGGGTTGGATAGAGTTCAATTTGGTTACCTTCACCAGGTATACACCAAACAACACTCTTACCACCTGCATCGGGGGTATAAACAGAATAATCTAAATAGATGTTTTCACTTTGGCCTGTCCATGTGCCAACTTTTTTAACAATGAAATATAAACCTTTTTTATTAGCAAAGTTAGAGTGGTCACCAGTAAATGAGAATGATAATGTCATGTCTTTATGGTCACTAGATACTTCTGTTGGCGCAAAAGCACTACCATTAACACCATTGCACCACACCCAAAATTCACGCTCATGGCAATCAGCACCATCATTGTGATAATGAATTTCTACGCTACTAGCGGAAACTGTTGGTGCGGGTTTAGCTCTATATTCAAAGTCTGGTTTATCATATTCAACCGTTCTAGGCGCATCATAAATCGCATTATCAGGTTCTAATGCTTCTTTGAATTTGAACATTGTTGGGGTTAGCATTCCAAACGCAAGTACGCTCGCGAATCCTAAACCTTGCCATACTTTTTTATATTTCATAAACAAGCCCCCTTGTTATTTATTGAAAAATTGGACTTTTTTCTTCCAAGAGAAATCTCTGAATTTGAAACACCAGTTTGGTTCACCGACTGTACCTGGCCAGTTAATACGACCACGGTTATCAAGTTTAATTAAGTCTTGAAGTTGGAAGATAGTCATCAAAGATGGTAAGTTCCAAATATATTCAAAGATTGTCTTATACATATCTTTAGGATTATTAAATCTCTTCTTTAAGAATTCGATGTTTTCCTTTGGAAGAGATTTGAGCCATCCATATAATGTCTCATTATCATGAGTACCTGGATAAACAATTTGCGTGGTCTTTGATTCCGCATTTAGATCAAAGATTGTGAATTCACAAATATACATACCTGGTAAGTTATAGTGATCCCTTAAATCGTGAACGCCTTGGAATAAATCGCCTAAGTCTTCAGCGATTAAATTGATGTTTGGATATTGTCTATATAATTCATCGAAGAAATCATATCTTGGACCTTCCCACCACACACCACGTCTAGCGTTTGTGTCTTCCGCAGGGATAACACAATATGTGTCCCACGCACGGAAGTGGTCAAGTCTAAGCAAGTCACATGTATTGGCTAAATAGCCAATTCTGTGCACTAAGAACTTATAATTATCTTCTTTCATCTTCTTGAAGTCATAGATTGGTGTGCCCCATAATTGACCATCATCTGAGAAGGCATCTGGTGGGCAACCACTGACTAAAGTTGGATGATAGTTTTCATCCATTAAGAATTGGTCTTTATTGAGCCAGCAATCTGTTGAGTCGATGCCGACATAGAATGGGCAGTCAGCGATAATGATGATTCCCATCTTCTTTGCGTACGCCCATAAACGCATCCATTGCTTATAGGCGATAAACTGCATGAACATATGGAACTCGCATTCCATTTCGTATTCCTTTGGAACTTCTTTATGTTCGTCGAAATAATGGACCATTTCTTTTGGCCAATAATTCCATTGCTGGCAGTTTCTCTTTCTACGGAAAACGATGAATGTTGCGTACGCGACTAACCATGGATTATCTTTCTTAAATTTCTTATATCCTCTCATTGGAGTTTTTAAGAAGTTTTGGAAGGCTTTCCATAAGTATTTTTCTTTGAAATTCTCGACTTCACCATAATGGATGAAGTTTGTATTTGGTTGGAATTTAGGCACTCTTTTTAAGAGTCCTTGTTTCACTAACATGTCTAAGTTGATATAGCGGGGTTCAATAGCTTCGCTACATGTGGACATATATGGTGAGTTTCCTGGGCCTACAGGATTAAGTGGCAACACTTGCCAATACTTATAATTGCTCTTTTTGAGCCAACGAATAAAAGCATAAGCGTTAGGACCAAAATCGCCGATGCCATGATTTCCCGGTAATGATGCGACCGGAAGCAAAATACCAACATTATTTTTCATATGATGGACTTCC